>WNGE01002579.1_pt1 | contig 21985 bp, 19 predicted proteins | sample 5400651 | NCBI WGS metagenome assembly WNGE01 (sample SAMN13153370, study PRJNA577476) | soil metagenome | isolation source: 60 cm soil or saprolite under grassland replicate 2 | place: USA:California | collected 2016-06-15 | reverse complement strand
CATGATCCGCAGGTCGCTGGCGCCGACCATCCGCGCGGCCTCGACGAACTCCTTCTCCCTCAGCGACAACACGCTCGAGCGGACGATCCGCGCCGGGTAGAACCAGCCGAAGACGGTGAACACCAACACCAGCGTGATCTGATCGTTCCCCGTGTCGGAGTCCAGTAGGTGAATCGCGACCGCCCCGACGCCGCGCGTCTTGGCCCGGCTCTAACCTCTGCAGGGTCAGTGCCCGGCCGCGCGGCGGCAGGAGGCGCTGCTGTGGCAGTTCTCGAGCGCTGCCAGCGCCGAGTGCAGCGAGGCACGCTGGCTCTCCGAGAGCTGCGAGGCGGTGTTCGTCAGCTCGAACGGGTCGTTCTGCAGGTCGTAGTACTCGAGCTCGCCGGTCGCGTATTCGACGTACGTGCTCGTCGGGAGGCGGAGCGCTTCATATGTGGTCGGGTTGCCGCTGCCGGGCGGCGGTGCGTCGGGATCCGCCGGATCGAAGTCGGGGCCGTGGTGCTCGACCAGGGCCGCGTCGCGCCAGAAGGGAACCGGCTGCGTGCCGAGCAGCGGCACGAGGCTCTGGCCGTCGACGTTCGGCGGGACCGACGCGCGGCCGAGGCGGACGAACGTCGGATAGAGGTCGATGTTCTGCGCGATGCTCGTGACGGTCTTCCCCGCCGTCACGCCCGGCCCTGTGACGATCAGCGGGACGCGGATGTCCGTCTCGAAGGCCGTCATCTTGCCGGACACCAGCCGGTGGTCGCCCATGTGGTAGCCGTTGTCCGAGCTGAAGACGAGGTACGTGTCGCCGGCGACGCCGTTGCTCGCGAGCGTCTCCTGCAGACGCGCGATCAGCTCGTCCACCGCCTCGACCGACTGCGCACGCTTGCGGAATGCCGTGTCGATGCTCGCGATCTGTGCCGGGGTCAGCGGCGGGTGATCACGGAGCCACGCCGGTTTGTCCGACACGTCATCCTCGTCGAACGCCGGCGTTCGCGGCGCCTGCAACCCCGGGAAGTCGTTTGCGTGCCGCGGCGCCGGCGTGTACGGCGAGTGCGGTGCGAACGTCGCGATCTCGAGCAGGAACGGCTTGCCGGCGCCCGCGGCCCTATCGATGAACGCCGCGCCCCTTCTCGCCAGGACGTCGGTGAGGTACGCACGCGGCAGATTGCCGTAGTGCACGATCTTCCCGTTCTCGTTCAGGTTGTAGTTGAACTCGGGATAACCGTTGCCGGCGACGTCCCACTCGTTCCAGCCGGGCGGGATGTATGCGGGCTTGCCGTCCACGAGGCCGGCGGGCGTGTAGCCGTTCAGGTACTTGCCCATCATCGCGGTGAGGTAGCCGCGCGTCTGAAGGCGGGTGGCGAAGGTGTCCTGCTCCTCGCCGCGCTCGTGAAAGAGGTGGAAGCCTCCGTCGCTTCCGCCGTTGGTGAAGATCCCCGTGTCGTGCGGGTACTTGCCGGTGAAGATCGACGCGCGGGAAGGGCAGCAGAGCGAGTCGGTGACGAAGTAGTTCGGGAACGTCACGCCGTCCTGCTGCATCTGCTGAACGTGCGGCATGTAGTCGACGAGGTTCCAGGCGAGATCGTCCGTGAGGATGAAGACGATGTTGGGATGAGCCGGGTCGTGCCGCGCGGGCGTGCTGCCGGTCGCAGTCGAGAAGCCGGCCACGAGCGCGAGCGCGCCGGTCGCGAACGCCACGAGTGTTCTACGGAACAGCTTCGGACTCACTCGAGACCCCCAAGGCTCGGATCCGATTGGCGCGGTGATGCTAGGTCCGCACCATTAGGTGACCGTAAGGGCAACGTCAGAAACACGTAAAACGGGAACAGCCGTTGTGCGGTTAACCGTCAACGCGCCGACGGCTCAGCCCCTCGTCGCCGAATGCGCGGTCGTGGAGTCTTTTCCCGTCCAGCAACCACGCATTTGGAGGAACGCGAAATGATGAAGATCCCGACAATCCTCGCCTCGACGGCTCTGGCCGTCGCGGTGTTCGGCTCGACGCCGCTCGGGCACGCGGCGAGCAGGATGATCCTGCCCAGCAACTCCGTCGGCGCGGCCCAGCTGAAGAAGGCGGCCGTCACGAGCGTCAAGGTGAAGGACGGCTCGCTCGCCGCCGCCGACTTCGCGCCCGGGCAGCTTCCGACCGGCGCGCAGGGCTCGAAGGGCGACCCCGGCGCGAAGGGCGATCCCGGCACGAAGGGCGACCCCGGCGCGAAGGGCGACCCGGGCGCGAAGGGCGACGCCGGCGCGCCAGGCGTCAACGGCATCAGCGGCTATGAGACCGTCGTGGGGCCGACCGTGGTGGTTCCCGTCGGCGGCATCGCCCTCGCGACCGCCGCGTGCCCCCCGGGCAAGGTGGCGCTCGGAGGTGGCTATGCAACCGTCGGCGGCACGATCATCGCGTCCGGTCCGACGCCAACCGGCGCGCAGTGGAACGTGGGCGTGAGGAACCCCGGCGCCCCCGGGTCGGTTACCGGCGTGGCATTCGTGACCTGTGCTGCGGTCGGGTCGTAAGGAATCAGCCGACCGGGAACGTGGCGCGGACGCGCGTCCCGTGCCCGGTCGGGCTGTCCACCTCGAGCACGCCGGCGAGCGCTTCGACCCGGTCGACGAGGCCGCGCAGGCCTTCGCCTTCGGGATCCGCGCCGCCGGCGCCGTCGTCCACGACCTCGACGAGGAGCTCGGCCGCGTCGGAGGTCGCCTTCACGACGACTTGTTCCGCGCCGGCGTGCTTCTGGACGTTCGCGAGCGCTTCGGCGACGACGTAGTACGCGGCGGCCTCGATCGGCTCGGGGAGGCGCCGGCCCGGAAGCGCGGCGATCTCGACCGGGACGGGTGCCCGCAGGGCGAGCGCCTCGATCGCCGGAGCGAGGCCCCGCTCGGAGAGAACGGAAGGATGGAGCCCGCTCGCCAGCTCGCGCAGCTCGTCGAGGCCCGCGGCGAGCTCCTCGATCGCGGCGTCGAGCAGGGCCGTGCGGCCGGTGTCGGCCGAGCTGCGCAACCGGCCGATCGTGAGCAGCACCGCCGTGAGCCGCTGCTGCGCGCCGTCGTGGAGGTTTCGCTGGATGCGGCGGCGCTCGGCGTCCGCGACTTCGACGAGCCGTGCGCGCGAGGCGCGGAGCTCCGCCTCGTTGCGGTTGCGGTCGGTGATGTCCCGGAGGTAGCCGGTGAACGTCGGCGCTCCGGGCACGTCGATCCGCGTGATCGTCAGCTCGATCGGGAACTCGGTCCCGTTCTTGTGCATTCCCGTCAGCTCGAGGCGCTTGTCGAGGATCACGGCATGCTCGGTCTCGAGGAACCGGGCCAGACCTCTTCGGTGCCTCTGTCGCAGCGACGGCGGCACGATCAGCTCGGCCATGTCGCGGCCGATCGCCTCGTGTGCGCGCCAGCCGAACGTCGCCTCGGCGGCGTGGTTCCAGTCGACGACGCAGCCGCGCTGGTCCATCACGACCACGGCGTCGAGCGCGGCCTCGAGCATCGCGCGGAGCCGCGACTCGCTCGCCCGCACCTCGGCCTCCGCCTGGCGGCGCGTGACGAACTGGCCGACCTGGCTGCCGAGAACGCCCATCGTCTCGAGCAGCCGCTGATCGGGCTCGCGCGCCTCGTGCGAGAAGAACTCCATCACGCCGACGATCCCGCGCGGACTGCGAAGCGGGAAGCCGAATGCCGCATGCAGGCCCGAGCGCCGGGCCGCATCCGCGCGCGGGAAGTTCCGGTCCGTGGGCGCGTCGACGATCCATGTCGGCTCGCCGATCAGAAGCACCCGGCCGGGGAGGCCCTCGCCCGCCTCGAGGGTGAGCCGCTCGCTGAGCGCCTCGAACTCGGGCGCCCCGTCGCCCGCGTGCCAGGTGCACACGCAGCGCAGGCGCCGATCCTCGGGGCCGGCCTCCCAGACGGCGCCCAGCTCCCAGCCGAGCGCTCGGCCGATCGCCTCGAGCGTCGCCGCGTAGACCTCGACAGGAGCCTCCGTTTCCGCGAGGATCTGCGCGACCTCGTGCTCGACGCGCTGGAGCATCTGCGCGCCAACTATCACTGACATGGGCACCGCTGACGCTACACCCGCCGGAGACAAAACGGAAGGCGCCGCTGGCACCCTCCGGATCGTCGTCGCGGACGACAATGCCCTGCTCCGCGAAGGCATCGCCTCGCTGCTGGTCGAGGCGGGCCACGACGTCGTCGGGCGCGCGGTCGACGCGGACGATCTGCTGTTGAAGGTCCGCTCGTACACGCCCGACATCGCGATCGTCGACGTGCGCATGCCGCCGGGGAACGCCGACGACGGGCTCGTCGCGGCGGTCGAGATCCGCCGCACGCATCCGACGGTCTCCGTTCTCGTCCTCTCGCAACATCTCGAGCCGGCGTACATGCTCGAGCTCGTCGGCGACGACGCGTCAGGCGTCGGCTACCTGCTCAAGGACCGCGTGCGCGACGTCGACGAGTTCGTCGGCGCCGTCGAGCGCGTCGCCGCAGGCGGGACGGCGTTCGACCCGGAGGTCGTCAAGACGCTCGTCGGCGGCCGCCGCCGCTCGGCGCTCGAGGAGCTCACGGAACGCGAACGCGACGTGCTCTCGCTCATCGCCGAGGGTCGCTCGAACCGCGCGATCGGCAAGCAGCTCTTCCTCAGCTCCCGCGCCGTGGAGCGCAACGTGCAGACGATCTTCCGCAAGCTCGGCCTTCCGGACACCGAGGACGACAACCGCCGCGTCCTCGCCGTGCTCGCGCTGCTCGGCAACTAGTCGGAAAACCGACGCCACGGCGGCGGTCAGGAGCCTGGCTCCACGCGGCGCCGACAGCGAGGCTTGTCTCGTCATCAACGAGACCAAAGGAGCCCAGAAGTGAGCCTCGACCTGCAAGCCCTCGAAACCAGCTTCGACCTCGTCGCGCCACGCGGCGACGAGTTGATGGACGACTTCTACGCGCGCCTCTTCGCAGCCGCGCCCGCCGTGAGGCCGCTGTTTCCGGCGGACATGAAGAAGCAGAAGACGATGCTGCTCGGCGCGCTCGTCCTGCTTCGCAAGTCCCTCCGCAACCTCGACGGGATCGCGCCGACCCTGCGCATGCTCGGCGCGCGCCATGTCGGCTACGGCGCAAAGCCCGAGCACTACGGGGTCGTCGGCGCGACGCTGATCACCTCGCTCGCCACGATCGCCGGCGACGACTGGAAGCCCGAGTACGACGCGGCATGGAACGTCGCGTTCGGGATCGTCGCCGCGACGATGCTCGAGGGAGCGGCGCAAGCGGAGCTCGAGGCGGTCGCCTGACCCGTCCCGAACATTGAGGATGCGGCGACGTTGCTTTAGTGTCGGACAAGCGATGCAACGTACGCCCTCGTTGTGGGAGGGGGTCTCGGTCGACGCCGTCGAGGCAGCGCTCGCCGGACTCGCGCGGCAGCGTTTCCAAGCCGGCACGGTGATCGTGGCCGAAGGCGATTACCCCGCCGAGATGTACGTGCTCCGCGCGGGGACTGCAGACGTCGTGCTGGTCGACCGCAAAGGCGTCGAGAACGTCGTCAGCACGATCTATCCCGGCGAGACGATCGGTGAGATGTCGCTCTTGACGGGTAGCCCGGCCTCGGCGACGGTTCGCGCCGCAGAAGACGTCGAGCTGATCGTCCTGCAGGAGTCCAATCTGCAGGCTCTGACGGCACAGTTTCCGGTGCTGCAGCGCAACCTGATCGGAATGCTCTCCTCCCGCCTGGCGCGCGTGACTCGGCTCGCCTTGCACGAGCAACCGGGCCGGCTGGTCCTCGTCGAGGACGGCGGCGGGCCGGACGTGCTGGGCTTCGCGCTCGCGGCGAGCATCGCGTGGCACACGCGCGGCCCGACGCTCCACGTCGTCCTCGGGGCGAGCCCGTCGAAGAGCCTTTCGAGCCTCGTGACGCTTGGCCCCGTGCCGCCGTTTCGCGGGACGCGCGCCGCCGGCGCCGAGCTGATGGTCTCGGATCTCGACGGGTACTTCGGGGCCGAACGGATCGAGGCGACGCTCGACGAGCTTCGCCGCGTCTACGACCACGTGCTGCTCCAGCTTCCGCAGGCATGGGCGCGAACGCCGGCGAGCGACGCCACAGTACGCCTCGGCTTCTTCGATTCTCCGGACGGAGCCTTCGAGGTCGAGTCGGGAGTGCTGCGCGTACCCGAGCTGACGCCGGACGACCGTGCCGCGCTCGAGGAGGGACTGCTCCCTGCGCGCGGCGCGGCGGGGACAGCGGTCGGCGGGCTCGCGCGCGAGCTCGCAAACCTCAGAGTCGGCATCGCCTTCGGCGCAGGAAGCCTGCGGGGCTATGCGCACGTCGGGGTGATTCGCGCTCTCGAGCGTCACAACGTTCCCGTCGACTGCGTCGCGGGAGCGAGCATCGGTGCGATCGTGGCCGGCCTCTACGCCCGCTCCGGCGACGTCGATCTCGTGACGGAGGGCCTGGATGGGATCGGCCAGCGCATGTTCCGGCCGACGCTCTCTCGGAAGTCGCTGCTCTCGACGCGGGCGATGCGACGCTATCTGCGCGGGGTGTTCGACGATCAGGCGCTGCAAGACATGCCGATCCCCGTAGGAATGGTGGCCACCGACGTCGACACGATGGACGAAGTCGTGCTGAGGCGAGGGAACGCCGTGAGCGCGATGGCCGCGAGCACCGCGGTGCCCGGGGTCTTTCCCGCGGTCCGGATCGGCAACCGGACGCTTGTCGACGGCGGCATGGTCAATCCGGTTCCCGCCAGCCTCGCGGCGGCGCTCGGAGCCGACGTCGTGATCGGCATCCGGCTCGTGCACGGCCCGTGGGTTCAGGCCGACGAGCTCTCGGAGGAAGGCGAAGGGCCCGTTCCCTCGGCGGTCGCCGCGATCATGCGCTCGATCGAGCTCGTGCAGACGCGCATCGTCACCGAGGCCGGTGCGGTTCCCTTGATTCTCGTGACGCCCGAGTTCGGTTCGCTGCCGGCGGGAAAGCTGCGCCATTTCCGCGAGGGACGCTCCTACATTGCCGCCGGCGAGGAGGCCGTCGACGCCGCGCTCCCGCGACTGGCTGCGGCGTTGCCCTGGCTGCGTCCGATCGACGCTGCGGCCCGCGAGCCCGCGCTGCCGGCGCCGGCGACAACAATCGGCTAGTGGACCTTCCCGCCGCGGCCTCCGAGCCGGTGGAGCGGCGCGTAAGCCGCAACGGCGCCTTGATCGTCGCGTCGTTCGGGGCGCTGCTCGCGTTTCTCGACGCGACGATCGTGAACGTCGCGTTCCCGAGCATTCGCGTGTCGTTTCCCGGAACGTCGATCGAGACGCTGTCGTGGGTCTTGAACGCCTACAACATCGTCTTTGCCGCGCTCCTCGTCGCGGCGGGGCGGTTCGCAGACCTGTTCGGCAGGCGCAGGCTGTTCACCGCGGGGATCGTCCTCTTCACCATCGCTTCCGCGTTGTGCGCCGCCGCGCCGTCGGCGTCGCTTCTGCTCGCTGCGCGCGCCGTCCAGGCCGTCGGCGCCGCGCTGCTCGTCCCCGCCTCCCTCGCGCTCGTGGTCGAGGCGTTTCCCGCGACGCAACGTGCTCGCGCCGTCGGCCTGTGGGGCGCGGCTGCGGCAGCTGCCGCGGGCCTCGGCCCTCCCCTCGGCGGCGCGCTCGTCGAGCTCTACAACTGGCGGCTCGCGTTTCTGATCAACCTTCCGCTCGGAGTCGCGGCCGTCTGGCTCGGTCGGCGCTACCTCGTCGAGAGCCGGGCGCCGGGGCGGCGGACGCTTCCCGATTTGCGCGGCGCGCTGCTGCTCGGCGTGAGCATGGCGCTCGTCACGCTCGGGATCGTCCAGGGCAACAGCTGGGGGTGGACGAGCTTCGGCGTCATCGGTTCGTTCGTCGCCGCGAGCGTCGCGGCCGGCCTGTTCGTCGCGAGCTCGCGGCAGCACACGGTGCCGATCCTCGATCCCAAGCTGTTGCGGATCCGGTCCTTCGCGGCGGCGAACGGGGCGAGCTTCGTGGCCGGGATGGGGTTCTACGCGTACCTGCTCAACAACATCCTCTGGCTCCACTACGTCTGGGGGTGGTCGTTGCTGCTCGCAGGTCTCGGAGTTGCTCCCGGCGCAGTCGTTGCGGCCGCCGTCGCGGGGAGGCTGGGGCGGATCGCCGACGAGCACGGATACCGCGTGATCGCGGTCCCGGGCGCGCTGGTCTGGGCCCTCGCCTACGTCTGGTACGCGACCCAGGTGGGTTCGCACGCGGCGTTCTTGAGCGAGTGGCTTCCCGGGCAGGTGCTCTCGGGCATCGGAGTCGGCGCCACGCTGCCGATCCTGGGGAGCGCGGCGCTCGGCGCCGTTCCCGGAGGGCGCTTCGCGACCGCGTCGTCGGTCGTGTCGAGCGCGCGACAGCTCGGCGGCGTCATCGGGATCGCGATCCTGGTCGCCATCGTCGGGACGCCGCATGCGGCGACGCTGGTGTCGCGGCTGCGGCACGGCTGGATCTTCACCGCCGCCTGCTTCGTCGTTGCCGCCGCCGGCTCGGCTCTGCTCCGGCGCGAGCACGGCCGGGTCGCCGAGGACGACGAACCACAGTTTGCGCCGCGGGTCGAGGTCGCGGACGTTCCGGCGCGAGCCGGGAGCCGAGCGCTCGACGCCCGGTCGTTGTTCCGCCGGCTGCCCGACCGCACGCGGGAGGCGTTGCTGGCGGCGGGCGAGCCCGTGACGTTGGCCGCGGGGGACTGGCTGTTCGAAGCGGGTGCGCACGCGGATGCGCTGTACGTCATTCGCGGCGGGAGGCTCGACGTGATCGTGAACGACACGGTCGTGCGCGAGCTCCGGCTGGACGAGGTCGTCGGGGAGCTCGCGGTGCTTGCCGATGCAACCCGGTCGGCCGGCGTCCGCGCGCGCCGCGACAGCGAGCTGCTGCGCATCGACGCCGGCGATTTCCGCGCGGCGCTCGAGGACGACGTCGACGCGCGCCGCGCCGTGACGACAGCGCTCGCCGAGCAGTTGCAGCGCAGCCGCGGTCTCGACGATGCAGCGCCGGCCGAGCCGCGGGTGATCTCGCTCGTCGGCGTGTCGGCCGGAGCCCGCGTCGACGCGGCGTCTGCCCTGCTCGCCGAGGCACTCGCGCAACACGTGAAGGTCGCCGCTCCGGGTCGCGTCGGGATCGAGGGGCTCGACAAAGCCGAGCGCGAGAGCGACAGAGTCCTGCTCGTCGCGTCGGCCGACGACGATGCGGCCTGGCACGAATTCTGCGTGCGCCAGGCCGACCGGCTCGTGATCGTCGCGGACGCCGTCGCGCCGCCGCAGGCGATCGCCTCCGACCGCCCGGCCTACGTGCTGCTCGTCGGCGACCAGCCGAGCCGCGAGAACGTCCTCGCGTGGCACGACGTCGTGCAGCCGCGCCGCGTGTACACCGGCGACCTCGGCGCCGCGGTCTCCTCCGTCGCCGCGCGTCTCGCCGGGAGATCGCTCGGCGTCGCGCTCGCCGGCGGCGGCGCGCGAGCCTTCGCGGCGATCGGCGTCCTCCACGAGCTCGAAGGCGCCGGTTTCGAGGTCGACCGCATCTCCGGCTGCAGCGTCGGCGGCGTCGTCGCAGCGCTCTATGCATCCGGGAAGACCGCCGCAGGAGTCGACGCCGCGTGCTACGAGGAGTTCGTTCGCCGGAGTCCGTTCCGCGACTACACGGTCCCCCGCGTGGCGATCTCCCGTGGACGCAAAGCAGAGGCCGGCCTCGAGCGCCAGTTCGGCGACCTGTACCTGGAGGAGCTGCCGCGGCAGCTCGCCCTCGTCAGCACCGACATGCTCAACCACACCGCGGTCGTGCATCGCCGAGGGCTCGTCAGGCACGCGGTCCGGGCGTCGCTGTCGCTGCCGGGTCTCTTCCCGCCGGCGCGGCTCACCGAGTCGCTGCACATCGACGGCGGCGTGCTCGACAACCTGCCCGTCCGTTCACTGGACGACGACGAGGGTCCGATCCTCGCCGTGAACATCGCCTCGGCGGGAGGGCTTTCGAGCCGATCGGGGCCGCCGCGCATGCCGAGCCTGCCGGAGACGATCATGCGCTCGATGCTGATGGGCAGCGCCGCGACGATCGCAGCGGCGCGAGAGCAGGCGACGGTCGTGGTCACGCCGGACACACGCGGGATCGGGCTGCTCGAGTTCCATCAGATCGACCGCGCCGTCGAGGCGGGACGAGCGGCGGGACGCGCCGCGGTCGAAGCGCTGCGCCGCTGATTCGCCGCGTGCCGGTCAAGCCACTAGTGTCTGACGCGATGGCGACCAACACGCGGTCCCGCATCGGCTTGGTCGAGAAACGAGGATCTGCGGCATGGAAGAACCCTTCATAGTCGAGCTCGACGGCGGGCGTGTCGCGCGGGCGGTGCGGGTCAGCGGGCCTGAAGATCTCGACCCGGCCGTGCGCGAGCTGGACGTCGGTGAACGTGCTGCGATCGTCGTCGTCGGCGGCGCGAGCGGTATGTCTAAACGCGAAGTTCGGCGCCTCGCGCCGCTCTTCAACGACGTCATCGCGCCGCTCGCGCAGCGGCTCAGCGTGACGGTGATCGACGGCGGCACCGACACGGGTGTGATGCGGCTCATGGGGAGCGCGCGCGGAGAAGGCGCATGGACGTTTCCGCTCCTCGGGGTGATCGTGGACGAGCTTGCGGACTACTCGAGCACGTCGGACGCGGAGGCATTCGCCCTGGAGCCGAATCACACGCATTTCGTTCTCGTGCCCGGCTCGGACTGGGGAGAGGAGGCCCCGTGGCTCGCGCACGTCGCGACCGTCGTCGCCGGTTCAGAGGGGTCGGTGACGGTTCTCGTGAACGGCGGTCCGATCTCGGTGGCCGACACGCGCCATAGCATCGAGGCTGGCCGGCATATCGTTGTCCTCGACGGCAGCGGTCGCACGGCCGACGCGCTTGCCGCAGCCATGCGCGGTGAACGGGCAGACCCGTCAGTCGCCGCGCTTGCGGCATCGGAATTCGTCCATGTCGTCGATGCTCGCGATCGCAACGAATTCGCCTGGCTGCTCGACGACCTTCTCGCCGGCAGGGCCGTCGAGTGAGCGAGCCGTACAAGGATGAGCTTCAAAAGACGTTCGAGCGCCTGATCGATGCTACGAACCTCGACGAGCGGCAACGCGACTTCCTCAAGTTGCGCTGGCTCGACCAGGTGATCTGGACGGGGGCGAAGGCTTCGAAGGCGCAGCGGTACTACTACCGCCTGCGCCTGGTCACGATCGTCGGCGCGGTCGTCGTCCCGGCGCTGGTTGCGCTCAACACGCTGGACGGCTGGGCCGGAGACGCCGCCCAGATCGGAACCTGGGTCGTCAGCCTGGTCGTCGCCGTGAGCGCCGCGGTCGAGGGCTTCTTCCAGTTCGGCCAGCGCTGGCGGAACTACCGTTCGACCGCCGAGCGGCTGAAGACGGAGGGCTGGCTCTACCTCCAGCTCGCCGGCCCGTACGCGGACGCCGGCGGGACGCATGCCGACACGTACCGCGCGTTCGCGAGCCGCGTCGAGGAGCTGATCCAGAAGGACGTCGACGTGTACATCACCGAAGTGGCGACCGAGAAGCAGCGCTCCTCAGAAGGTTCTTAGCTCGAGCTGCCGGCGACCGCGAGGATGATGATCGCGTCGACGACGATCCCCCAGGCCGCCCACTTCCTCTGGGTCTTGCGGAAGCTCTCGATGCTGTCCCACTTGCGTTTCTCCCACGCCCAGCGGTTGCCGTTGATGCCGAGCATGACCCACTCGTACAGCCCGTAGATCGGAACGAAGGTCAGAAACGAGCGCCAGACTCCGTGGCCGATTCCCCAGATCGGGCCGAGGAGGAAGGCGCCCCAGTTCCACTTCGCCAGCTCCGCCTCCTCCGCGCCCGCCGGCGCCGCGGTCGTCGGTGCGCTCGGCTGCGTGGGTGCCACCGCCGCAGCTGGAGGGCTCGTGGCTGCCGGCGCCGCCGGTGCCACCTCAGCCGCGGCCGGAGCCGTCGCGGCCGGCTGTGCCGGCACGTCGATTCCCAGCGCGCGGTCGACGCGCCTGAGCAGCTCCTGCTTGTCGAAGCGGAAGCGCTCGTCCCGGACCTCGAACGCCTGGCGCCGCGTGATCGAGGCGAGCGATGGCGGCAACTCGTCCGAGCGCGGCATCTTCGCCCCCTCGACGAGGACGGGGATGATCCGGATGTCCCGGCGGAGCGCAGCGGCCAGCTCGTGGCGCACGAAGTCGTCCTCGTCGTTCATGCGACGCTTGAGCTCGGCCAGCCAGTCGTTGCCGATCACCGCGAGAACGAGGTCCGAGGACGCGACGGCGCGGTCGATCGCCTGCTCCCAGTCGAGGCCGGGCTCGATCGCGTCCACGTCCATGAACACCTGCTCCTCGCCGTACCGCTCGCTGAGCCATTCATAGAGGCGGCTCGCGTTCGGCGACGTGTCGCCACGCCGATAGTTGATGAAGATGCGGGACACGACTACCTCCTAGTCCGTACCTGCGAACGGGAGGACCTGAGCACACTCGTTCTAACACGGACTTCGGCCGACATCAAGGGAGCGTTTTACCGTGGAGAGCGCCTCGAACGTGCTCGAGGACGAGCACGAGCCCGACCGTGTACTTGCGGCCGAACGGAAGCGCTCGTCCCTGATCTCGAACGCCGACCGTCGCGCGAGCGACGCGAGCGACTCTGGCAACTCCGCCGAGCGGGGCATGGCGGCTCCCTCGACGAGGATCGGCATGATGCGAACGTCGCGGCGAAGCGCGGCCTCGAGCTCGTGGCGGACGTAGTCGTCCTCGCTGTCGGCTCGAACCTTCAGCTCCGCGAGCCAGTCGTTGCCGATCACCGCGAGGACGAGGTCCGACGACGCGACGGCGCGCTCGATCGCCTCGGCCCAGTCGAGCCCGGGCTCGATCGCGTCGACGTCCATGAACACCTGCTCATCCCCGTAGCGCTCGCTGAGCCATTCGTACAGACGGCTGGCGTTCGCGGACGCGTCGCTACGCCGGTAGTTGATGAAGATGCGCGAGACGGCAGACCTCCCGATCCTGCGGCGGCAAACGGAGAAACGCAGCGGTTCTAACACGCATCAGGGTCGACTTCAATGGGAGCCGGGGCGCGGGTTAGGCTTGCGCGATGCCGGGGGGCCGCACTCACACTGCGAGCAGCTTCTCCCTCGAGTTGGACGGCGGACCGTGCGGCTTCGTCCGCTCCGTCGAGGGCGGCGGCGTGACGGCCGACGTCGTCGTCGAGCAGCAGGGGACGACTGCGACCGCATGGAACTGAAGATCTCCTAGGAAGGCACATGCGGCAGGAGGCGGTGACAGAAGCACCGGCGCGCCTGACCAGGCGCGCGAGTCGCTCGCTTGCCGGGCGCGCGGCGCCGCTCGTCGTGCTCGCGCTCGGCGGCCTCTTCGTGTTCGCTGCCCTGAACCGACTCGACGCGATCTACGCCGACGACCCGGGTGTGTTTCGCTCGCAGCAGCTGGCGCCGAAGCCGATCGAGGTCGCGCATCTGACAGTGATTCCGCTTCTCGACTTCGTGCAGGATCTCTTCGTCCGCTCGAACGCCGGCCGCAGCGTTTGCCGGGAGGTGCGGCTCCGGCGTCTGTGCGAGCGCCGGCGCGCGCTGCACTCGAACGACGCGGGGAGGAGGAAGCTCGAGCGCTACGGCCGTCGCCTGTTCGGCCGCGGCGCGACGGACGTCACCGTTACGAGCTGGCAGGAGCGCCCGAAGAGGATCATCGCCGTCACGGTGGCGAGGTTCGAGAGCGACCGCGCTGCGCGCCGCGCGCTGCGCGCGACGCACGCACGCCGCCCCGTGGTGGTCCGGCGCGGCGTCTCGAGGAGGCCGCTGGCGCGGATCGCGTGGCTGGAGGGCAAGCGCGTCCTCGTCGGCATCGTCGTCTCGGCGCGGACCCGCGGCGCCGCCGCGAAGCAGCTCGAAGCAAGCCGGCGCGAGGTGCATACGTACAGCGCGGTCTCGCGGGTCGCGTTGTACGAGGCGATCGCGCTCGGGCCCCTGCTGCTGCTTCTGGCGGCGCTCTTCTCGGCGCGCGTGATCGCAACGGTCGCCGTCGCCCTCGTCGTCATCGTTACGTCGCTCGCCGGGCTGGCGATCGCAATCGTCGTGCTCCTTCTCTCCATCCCGGTGCGCGTCCTGCGGCGCCGGCAGAGACGGGCGCGCGCGTCTCCGTCACCCGACTTAGGCCCTCGCCCGCTCGCGCGCTTGACGCCTGTGCATGACCTCGACGGGACGATGAAGAAGCTCGCCGCCGAGAACCGGTCCGTCGTGCTCGCGCTCGCGGGCCTGGTCGGCTTCGGAGTCGCCGCTTCGACGACGTCGCTCTTCCCCGAGTCGCTCGTGTGGGGCTCGTTGCTCGTCGTCGCGGTCTACTCGCCGAAGACGGTCAAGTCCGACCACCCCGGCAAGCGGTTGATCATGCTCGGTCGCAAGGCCGTGCGGATCCTCCTCGCGCTGACCTTTCTCGCGCTGCTGTTCGGGCTCGCGCCGATCGGCCTGCTCTCTGACGTCCGCGTTCAGATCGTCGTGGTCGCGATCGGGGCGATCATTCTCGTCGAGCACTGGCGCGGCCTGGTTACCGAGACGGCGGTCGGTTACGCGAAGTGGTACGAGGACATCGATTTGCGCTCGAGCGTGTTTCTCGCCGGCGTGGGAATGCTGACGGTCGGCGCCGCAGCGCTCTTCCTGGCGAGCACCGGCGACACGGATCTCTCGGCGCACGCCGCGGAGAAGCTGCTCGGCATCGCGGGTCTCTTCGTCGCGTCGAGCGCCGCCGCGCACGTGCGGGCTGCACGGGATGCGGCTGCGCGCGAGCGCGCACGCCGACGGGCCACGCCGCACGTCCTCTACCTGCGCTCGTTCGGCGACGACAAGCTTCGCGTGGTGTCGCCGCAGGTCGAGCGGCGTGGGCTCGAGCGCCTATCGTGGAGGCGCACCGAGTTGTTCGAAGACGTGATCGCGCGCTCGCTCAGCAGCATCGGGCCCGTCGTCGCCATCGCGAGACCCGGCACCGGCCAGCGCGACCTCGGCGCCGCGCGCGACTCGATCGTCGTCGAGGACTGGCTCTCGGCGGTCAAGGAGTACATGAGCAACTCGGTGCTCGTCGCCGTCGTGATGGGCACGAGCGAGGGGCTCGTGCGAGAGCTGGAGACGCTCGGCGAGCTCGGCCTGCTCGACCGCGTGTGCGTGTTCGTTCCGCCGGTCGACGAGGACGACATCGCCGAGCGCATGAATGTGCTCGCGCGGCAGGCGAAGTTCGCCGACCTGTGGGGCAAGCCCGAGGAAGACAGCGGGTGGCGCCGCGGTGTCGTCGCGCTGACGAGCCTCGGCGGCAAGCGCGCCGCGCTGGTCGCGCCGAAGCGGACGGCGATTGCGTACCGCGCCGTGGGTGCGGAGCTCTCCTAGCCGCGCCGCAGCCGAACGGCAAAGCCGGTGTTCGGGGCGTGGACGTTGAGCATCCGGAGCTCGCCGTCACCCGCGTTCCGGAATCCGTGCACCGCGCCGATCGGTGCCGCGACCCAGGTGCCGGGACCGGCGCGCACGATCTCGCCATCCACCGTGAACTCGGCCTCGCCGTCCAAGACGTAGAAGGAATCGACGTGGTCGGCATGCACGTGCGGGTCGACGCCCTCGAAGTCCGGCCCGAAGCGCAGCTCGATCACCTCGAGCTCGGGAAGCTCGGCCAGGATGCGGTGGTACCGCTCGTCACGTTCGACGCGCTCGCCGCCGCCGGGGTGGATCACGATCCCATCCACTCCTTGGAGCATACGAACGCGGCGAGGCTAGCCGCGCTTCGGACCGACGACGAGGTCTCGAATAGTCCTGGTGAGGACGTCGAGCGCCTCCTCGGCATCCATCCTGCCGGCGCGAACTTCGTCCCCGCACGCGTGCACGAGGGCGAGCGCGCAGGTCACGAGCCAGTCGGCCGGGAGGTCGGTGCGGAACGCCCCCTTGCTGCGACCGCGCTCGAGTAGCTCGCCGATCCGGCGATGGGCTGCTTCGTGCGCGCGGGCCATCGCGGTCGGGCTGAGCTGCTGCGCGGCGGCCCGCGCGAGGGAACGGTTGCGATCCAGCTCACGCCACGCGACAGCGATGAGCCGTTCGAGGGCGTCGACGGGCGAACCTCTCTCCAGGTCCGCCTCGTCCAGTAGCGCCATCGTGCGGATGACGGCGCGCTCGACCACGGCCTCGAGGAGCGCCTCGAGGGTCGCGAAGTGGGCATAGACGGTGACCCGAGAGAGGCCGGCCTTGGCGGCGACGGCGGTGATGCTCACCTGAGATCCGCGGTCCAGAAGCGCTTCGGCCGCGTCGAGGACCGCGTCGACGTTTCGCGCCGCGATCGCCCGGCGGTAGTCGCGGGACGGCTGGGGCAGTTCGTTCGCAGGCGTGATTGCGCTCCTCTCGCTCGGGTTGACAGCAGTGTAAAGCGACATGCTAGAGTGGGTTTACAGGAGTGTCAAGCCAGGAGGACGTGTCATGTTCAATGCCCTTGCCCACCTCGTAGGTCGCCGAAGCCGGCTCGTCGTCATCGTTGCGACCTTCGTCTTCGTCGCGGCAGGCGCGGCCGGTGCCGGCGTCGCAGGCCGCCTGGACCCCTTCGGCGCCGACGATCCCGGCACCGAGAGCGTCATCGCCGAGCAACGGCTCCAGGACGCGGGCTTTCGCAGGATCGGCGTCGTCGTCCTCGTCGAGGGTGTCGACGTCCGCTCAGCGGAGGGACGAGAGCGCATTGAAGACATCACCCGCAGGCTCAGGGCGAACGACGACGTCGCCTCGATCTCGAGCTTCCTCACCACCGGGTCGAGCGACTTCATCTCGCGCAACGGCGATTCGACGTATCTCGCCGTCGCATTTGAGCCCACCGACGACCACGGACGCCAGGCCGCAGCCGGACGGATTGCCGAATCGCTCGCCGGCGAGCGTGGGATCAGCATCGGCGGGCCGGCGCTCGCCGAGCGGCAGGTCAACAAGCAGGTCGAGCGCGACCTGCGCACGGCCGAGCTCTACGCGTTCCCGCTGCTCTTCCTGCTCTCGCTGCTCTTCTTTCGCAGTCTGGTCGCTGCGCTGCTGCCGCTGCTCGTCGGCGGGTTCGCGATCGTGGGGACGTTGCTGATCCTGCGCGTGGCGAGTGGGTTGACCTCGGTGTCGATCTTCGCCCTCAACGTCGCCACTGGGCTCGGGCTCGGCCTGGGAATCGACTACAGCCTCTTCATCCTCTCTCGGTACCGCGAGGAGATCGTCCGTGTCGGCCCCGGGCTCGAGGCGCTTCGAAAGACGCTGGCCACGGCGGGGCGCACCGTCCTCTTCAGCTCGTTGACGGTCGCCGGAGCGCTGGCGTCGCTGCTCGTCTTTCCTCAGCGCTTCCTGTACTCGATGGGCATTGCGGGCGTTTTCGTCGCGCTCCTCGCGGCCGGCATTGCGCTGATCGTCCTGCCCGCCGTGCTCAGTCTGCTCGGCCGGCGTGTGAATGCGCTCGCACCGGGTTTCCTCGCAAGGCGCGCGGAACGCGACGCGCGGCCGGCGCAGCAAGGATTCTGGTACCGCCTTGCACAGCTCGTGATGCGCTTCCCCCGCAGCATCGCCGTCGCCACGGCCGCGCTCCTGATCGCGCTGGGCCTCCCGTTCCTCGGCGTCCGGTTCACCGCCGTCGACGCGCAGGTATTGCCGAAGTCGGCGAGCGCGCGCCAGGTCGACGACACGCTGCGAGCTGACTTCCCGCCCTACCGCGACACCCCGATCACGCTCGCGATCAAAGCCGACGCGGAAACTGCGGCGCAGATCGCTGACGCGGCCGGCCAGATGCGGAACGCGGCCGCTGTCAGGCCTCCTCGCGAGTTCACCCAGGGGACATACGCGGTGGACGTCATCTCTTCAGCCGCGCCGCTTACCGAACGGAGCCAGGAGCTCGTCCGCGACCTGCGCCGGCTCTCGGGCGACGTCCTGGTGACGGGCATGACCGCCCACTACGTCGACATGCAGCACAGCCTCGGCGAGCATCTGCCGATCGCGCTCGCGGTCGTCGCCGCGCTCACGATTGCCGTTCTCTTCACGATGACCGGCTCGCTGATCCTGCCACTCAAGCAACTGCTGATGAACACGCTGGGACTGAGCGCCATGTTCGGCATCCTCGTCCTCGTTTTCCAGGACGGTCGCCTCGAAGGCGTGCTCGACTACACGGGCCAGGGAGGTCTCGAGGCGCCGCAGCTCCTTCTGCTCTTCGCGGTCATCTTCGGGCTCTCCACCGACTACGGCGTCTTCCTGCTTTCGCGCATCAAGGAGGCGCGCGACCGCGGCCACTCCGACATGGAAGCAGTCGCGGTCGGCCTCGAGCGAACCGGAAGGATCGTCACGGCCGCCGCCCTTCTATTCTCGATCGTCTTCTTCGCGTTCCTCACGTCGAGAATCGTCATCACGAAGGAGCTCGGTCTCGGCACGGCGCTCGCCGTACTCGTCGACGCCACGATCATCCGTGCGTTGCTTGTGCCGGCGCTCATGCGGTTGCTCGGACGCTGGAACTGGTGGGCACCCCGGCCTCTCCGCCGTCTACACGCAAGGTTCGGGACCGGATCATGAGGCGCCGCTTCGAGCGCCTCGAGCGAAAACTCACGCCGCCGCCGACGGGAAGTCGGTCTAGAGGATCGCACGCGGATACGTCTTCGCCGCGACCCCTGCACTGATCGTGAGGAAGAGCCCGCCGACGGCGAAGTCGAGCCAGAGGGTACCGCCGCTCGAGATGCCGAGGAGGAGCTGTCGCATCCCGTGCACCTCGTAGGTGAGCGGGTTCACCCGAGCGACGATGCGCAGCCACTGCGGCATGATCGAGAGCGGGTAGAGGGCGCTCGAGGCGAAGAAGAGGGGCATCATCACGAGCTGGCCGATGCCCATGAAGCGCTCGCGCGTGCGCACGAGCGAGGCGAGGATCATCGAGAGGCAGGCGAAGCCGCCGGTGGCGAGAACGAGCAAAACGAGGGTGCCGAGCAGGTTGAGCGGGTTCCAGTGGATCGCGATCCCGGCCGCGGCAAGCACGACGAGCAGCACGACCGCCTGCGTGAGCGCGCGAATGCCCGCTCCCGTCGCTTTTCCGAGCACGATCCCCAGGCGCGGGATCGGTGTCGCCAACAGTCGCTGCAGCTGGCCGACGTCGCGCTCCCAGATCACGGCCAGGCCGAAGAAGATGGCGATGAAGAGCGCGGCCTGCGCCATGACCCCGGGCGCGAGATACGCGCGGTAGTCGTGGTAGCCGCCGCTCAAAGCCCGGTTGTGCCGCAGCGCGGTGCCGAAGATGAAGAGCCACAACAGAGGCTGCACCGAGCGCGTGAAGATGTCGAGGTGGTCGTGACGAAGCTTGCGGAGCTCTGCCCAGCCCATCGCTACCGTGCCCTCGCGCAGGCGCTCCAGCCGCGTGAGGAGCGACCGCAGCAGTAGCTCAGCCGAGCCTGCGGGAAAGTCTGCGGCCGGCGCGGACATTCCTGAGAGTTCCTCCCTCCTCGATCTCGTGGCCTGTCGCTGCGCTGAAGACGTCGTCGAGCGTGGCGACGCCGAAGTCGTCGCAGAGCTGGTCCGGGCGGCCCTGTGCCGCGAGCGCGCCGAGGTCCATGATCGCGATCCGCTCGCACTGCCGCTCGGCTTCATCCATCTGGTGCGTCGTCACGAGCAGCGTCGTCCCCACTTCCTCGCGCATGATCTCGAGCCGCTCCCAGACGATCCGCCGCGCGGTCGGGTCGAGGCCGACCGTCGGCTCGTCGAGGAAGAGCACCTCGGGCCGGTTCAACAGGGCGGTCGCGATCTCCAGTCGGCGCAGCATCCCTCCGGAGAGCGTCCGACCGAGCCGGTCGAGGAACGAGGCGAGGCCCATCGCCTCGACCGCCACGGCGATCCGCCCAGGGCGCTGCGACCGCGGCACGCCGGTCACGCGCGCGTAGAACTCGAGGTTCTCGCGCGCGGTCAGCGCGCCGTCGACTGAGATCGCCTGCGGCACATAACCGATCGCCTGCCGCACCGCCAGCCCCTCGCGCACGACGTCGTGTCCGGCAACGAGGGCGCGGCCGTTCGTCGGGCGAAGCAGCGTCGTCAGCACGCGGATCGTCGTCGTCTTTCCGGCGCCGTTCGGCCCCAAGAGCCCGAATACCTCGCCGGCGGAGACCGCGAACGACACGCCCCGCACCGCTTGCACCTCGCCGAAACGCACGACGAGGTCGTCGACGAGCACGGCCGGGGCGTCGACGGTCACCGAGCAGTCAACTCCGCGCTGCGGTCTCGGAGCACTGCCGCTGCTTTCGCCGTCAGTCTCACGAGCTCCGTGCGCTCGTCCGGCTCGAGCGCGGCCAGCACGTCGCAAAAGAAGAGCTGCCTGCGCCGTGCCGCCTCCTTGGCGAGCACGACGCCGGGCGGCGTCAGCCCGACCAGCGTCACCCGCTTGTCGCTCGGCGAGCTCCGCCGCTCCGCGACGCCCTCTGCCTCGAGGCGATCGACCAGGCGCGTCGCCGTGGTCTCGTCGATCCCGAGGCGGCCGGCGAGCTCGCCGACGCGGACGCCGTCCTCCTCGCCGATCACGTCGAGCGCGCGCAGCTTCGTCGGCGTCAGCGTCGGCGCGCCCGGATGAAGCGAGGCCAGCAGGCGCCGGCTTGCGAGCACGCGCCCCAGGTCGTGCCAGCTGCGCGATAGGTCTCCGGCCAGCTCTCGTAGCTCAAGGCGTGATATGCCTGCAATATACAACTACTGTAGAAGGCAGAGACTGACGAACGGGCGGCTCCCTCCGCGGGGGCGGAGGGAGCCGCCGCCGTTCTTACATCTGCCCGAGGAGGACGCGGATGTTGTGGTCGGCGATCGCGCCGATGAACGGGCTCTCCCACCCGTTTCGCTGCGCGGCGTCACCGACGCGGACGCCCTCGATCGTGACTTCGAAGGAGTCGCCGACCTCCGCGAAGTGCACGCGCGATTGGATGCGTCCCGGCAGTTGCGCCTCCGCGACCGCCGCGCGCAGGTCATCCGCCTGCGACGCCGGCACGCGGACGACGACGTCCTTGCCGATCGCGCCGCTCGGGTTCACCGGCCGGTCCGCGACGGCGGGCAGGCTCGCCGCCGGAACCGGAGCCTCCGGCGGCTGCGCGTACGCGCCCGGCCGTTCAGGAGCGACCGGGCCCGGCGGGATTGCCGCACCGTGGGGGTAGAGGATCCCGTTCAGGACGAGGCGTTCGTCCTGCGTCGTCCACGCGCGGTACCAGGCGTTGAAGCCGAGCATGATCGCGTGGCCCGATCCAAACGGCTGGTGGATGACGGCCGGCCGGCCGGGCAGGTTCGCGTTCGCGTTGACCTGGTAGCCGTAGCAGTTGCCGAATCCGGCCGGGCCGCCGCAGTCGCCGGCCGGTGCGTACGTGGCGACCGCCGTCGCCGCGGGGATCGTGCCGCCGTTGCCGGCGAGCGTGGCCGGGTCGAACGCCGGATTGCTGCTCGACTCGCGATAGATCCAGCCGTCGTCGTCGAAGCCCCAGCCGACCGGATCTGACGTGTTCCACGTCGCGTCGAACGTCGAGCCGGGCGTGCTGATGCCGCTGATCGTGTTCGTGTTCACAGTCGTGACGCCCGCGTTCCGCAGGCTCGCCGCGCCGCCGGCGTTCGTGCCGACGAAGAGGCCGCCCGCGTTGATGAACGCCTGCACGGCCGCGGCCGGAGTTCCGGCCGAGCCGACCGGCGTGGTGGCCGAGATCGTCGCCTCGGGATCGATCAGGACTGTGTAGTTCCCGGTCACGAGCGCGCCGTTGGCGAGGTCGGTCGACGTGAGCTGGCCGATCTGCGACGTCGGGATCTGTTCCTTCTGCGTGAGCGAGTAGATCGCCTCGCAGTAGCGGGTCGACGTGCAATGGCCGTCGCCGGTTCCGTGGATGGCCGGGTTCGTCGGCACCGTGGCGCCGCCGGTGTAGACGGCGATCTTCGGCACGCTGAGCGCGTAGTGGCTGACCGGGTACGAGTCCAGCCCGTAGACCGGCGTCTGCCACTGCGCCGCGTCCGCCGCGATCGTGCTCAGGCCGACCGACGTGCCGTCCACGAGCGCGGCGC
>WNGE01010509.1_pt1 | contig 21992 bp, 17 predicted proteins | sample 5400651 | NCBI WGS metagenome assembly WNGE01 (sample SAMN13153370, study PRJNA577476) | soil metagenome | isolation source: 60 cm soil or saprolite under grassland replicate 2 | place: USA:California | collected 2016-06-15 | reverse complement strand
TCGGCATGGAGTGGGAGCTGCACGACACCGCCGTCCAGCCGCGGGTGCTGATCATGGTGTCCAAGGCCGGGCACTGCCTGAACGACCTGCTGTACCGGCGCGCGGCCGAATCGCTGCGCATCGACGTGCCGCTGGTGGTGGGCAACCATCCCGACCTGGCGCCGCTGGCGGCCGCGCACGGGGTGCCGTTCGAGCACGTGCCGGCCGGCGGTGACCCGCTGGCCCGGCAGCGGTCCGAGGGGCGCCTGCTCGACCTGGTCGGTGAGCTCGGCATCGACTTCGTGGTGCTGGCCCGCTACATGCGCATCCTGTCGCCGGACCTGTGCGCCAAGATGACCGGCCGCATCATCAACATCCACCACTCCTTCCTGCCCAGCTTCAAGGGAGCGCGGCCGTACCACCAGGCGCACGCGCACGGCGTCAAGCTGATCGGCGCGACCGCGCACTACGTGACGGCCGACCTGGACGAGGGCCCGATCATCGAGCAGGAGGTCGCCCGGGTCGACCATTCCGACGGCCCGGAGGACCTCGCGGCCATCGGCCGCGACGCCGAGCGGGTCGCCCTCGCCCGCGCCGTGCGCTGGCACGCCGAGCACCGCGTCCTGCTCCACGGCCGCCGCACCGTCATCTTCCGCTAAAGTCAGCCTCTCAGGCCTCTTCCATGTCGGTGCTCGCACAGGCGCGGCCCGTTACACGATCTTGGCGCCAGCGAGCGTTACCCAGGAAAATCTCCGGCTTACGGCCAGGTAATTTGTGGATCACCTTCACATCACGATTGTGTTCAGCGAGATGGCCCATGTTCCCAAATCGGCCAGCGCGGCTTAGTCTGGCAACGTTTACGCAAGAGTAGGTTGGCCATGGCCGTGGAGGGCCTTGTACGGGGCCCGTGTGCTGGTGGCACCGTGTGGGGCATGGCGCCCTGGTTATTTGCCTTCGCGAACGATCTTCGCCTAGCAGACTGAGGAGGAACAGGGTGGTGAGACACTTCCGTACGCGCGCTTTTGCCATTGTCACGGGTGCTGTGGCCCTGACTATGCTGGCTGCCGCGTGCAGTAGCTCATCGACGAGCGGTTCCGGTTCCAATACCACGGGACCGCAGCAGCTGACCGCTGGCTGGCAGGGGCTCAACCCAGGTACGGGAGCACCCCAGCGTGGCGGCACGCTCAACATGGTGGGCATCAGCGATGTCGACTACATGGACTATGACGTCGGCTACTACACCACGGACTACCAGGTGAGCCGGCTGACGGTGCGCCAGCTCTACAGCTGGCCCGCGACCCCCGGCCACAACACCATCGCGTCGCCTGACCTGGCCACGGCCTTGCCGGTGGTCAGCGACAACGGCCTGAAGCAGACCGTGACCGTCCGCAGCGGCGTGATGTGGAACACGAGCCCGGCGCGCGCGGTGACCGCGGCAGACGTGGTGCGCGGGATCAAGCGCGCCTGCAACCCGAGCCCGGTCAGCTTCGGCGGCATGGCGGACTTCGAGGCCACGATCGAGGGCCTGAGCGCCTTCTGCGCCGGTTACCCGGAAAAGTCGGCCACCGATGCCGCCGTGATGAAGCAGTACATCGAGAGCCACAACGTGTCCGGGATCACGACCTCGGGCAACACCATCACGTTCACCCTGACCAAGCCGGCGCCGTGGCTGGTCGGCGCGATGACGCTGGCGCCGTTCAGCGCGGTGCCGATCGAGGCGGAAGACGCCCTGCCCGGCACCCCGGGCGTCTACAACCACATGTACTCCGACGGTCCCTACCAGCAGGTGTCGTACACGCCGAAGAAGGAAATCAAGTTCACGCGCAACCCGGTATGGCAGGCGAGCAGTGACCCGCTGCGCAAGGCCTACGTGAACGCGATCAACGTGGACGAGACCGGCAACCAGACCACGATCTTCCAGCAGATGCCTACCGGCTCGCCGTCGCTGGGGATGAGCTTCGACGCGCTGACGCCGCCGGCCGACACCCCGAACCTGCTCAACGAGATCAAGTCGGGCGGCCACAACGTGAACCTGGGCGCGACCTTCAGCTCGAACCCCTACCTGGTGTTCAATACGGTCTCGCCGAACAATGGCACTGCCCTCAGCAAGGTGGACGTGCGCCAGGCCCTCTCCTACGGGATCCAGCGCAGCCAGCTGCAGAAGGTCCTCGGCGGCACCATCGTCAACCCGCCGCTCACGCACATCCTGCCGACCGGCATCGACGGCTCGCAGGGCGTCCCGGCCGGCTACAACCCGTACCCGTACGACCAGGCCAAGGCCAAGTCCATGCTGTCAGCCGCGGGTTACACTGCGAGCCACCCGCTGCAGATCAAGTTCCTGTACCGCAGCGACAGCCAGGGCAGCACGTCGATCTTCAACAACGTCAGCAGCCAGCTGAACGCGCTCGGCTCGGTCAAGGTGACCGGCGTCGCCGGCCTACAAGGGCACCTGGGACATGGCCTCTGCGGGCTGGGGTCCGGACTGGTTCGGGAACGCCGCGGTGAGCTTCTTCAACCCGCTGTACTCGAGCCCGGGCGGGTTCCCGGCGAATGGCGGCAGCAACTTCGGTTACTTCTCCAGCACCGCCGTCAACAACCTGATCAACCAGGCGCTGAGCCAGCCCACCGAGCCCGAGGCTGACAAGTTCTGGGCCCAGGCCGACATGCAGGTCATGAAGGAAGCGGCGATCTACCCGATCACCTCGGTGCTGCAGCTCGCCGAGCACGCACCGTACGTGCACAACGCGGTGTACATGACGCAATGGCAGAACTTCGACCCGGCTAATGTCTGGCTGAGCACGCCCGGCAGCAGCTAAACCGCAACTGTAACCTCGCCGGCCGCCCTATTTGCCAGGCGGCCGGCGAGGTACATTCAGGCTAAGCTTCCTGCCCAGCCAGCGACGACACCGGTGCTGAGCGGGCCGGTGTCGGCACGAGAGGCGAGCGGCGTGACCCTGCTTGAGGTAGAAGACCTGCGAGTGTCGTTCAATACGCCGGACGGCGTCGTGCAGGCGGTGCGTGGAGTTTCCTACCACATCGATGCCGGGCAGACCCTCGGCATCGTCGGTGAGTCCGGGTCAGGAAAGAGCGTCTCCACCCAGTCGATCATGGGGCTGACCCGGGGCGCGCGGGTTTCAGGCCGGGCCCTGTTCGAGGGCCAGGACCTGCTGACCGCCAGCCCCGACCAGATGCGGGACATCCGGGGGGCCAAGATCGGCATGGTCTTCCAGGACCCGTTGTCCAGCCTGCACCCCTACTACAAGGTCGGCTGGCAGATCATCGAGATGATCAGGCTGCACGACCACGAGATCAGCAAGGACCAGGCCCTAAAGCGGGCGGTGGAACTGCTCCGGCTGGTCGGCATCCCGCAGCCGGATCGACGGGTCAACGACTACCCGCACCAGTTTTCCGGCGGCATGCGCCAGCGCGCGATGATCGCGATGGCGATGGCCCTGAACCCGGCGCTGCTCATCGCCGACGAGCCCACCACCGCGCTCGACGTGACCGTTCAGGCCCAGGTGCTCCGGGTGATCCGCCGCATGCAGGAGGTATTCGGCACCGCGGTCATCCTGATAACCCATGACCTCGGCGTGATCGCCGATGTCGCCGACGATGTCCTGGTGATGTACGGCGGCAAGGTGATGGAGCGGGCCGACCGGCGGACACTGTTCTTCGCCAGCCATCACCCGTACACCGAGGGGCTTCTGCAGTCCATGCCCGCCTACGGTGGCGAGCGCGGGCGGCTGCGCCCGATCGCGGGTCAGCCGCCGAGCCTGCTCGCCCCTCCTCCGGGTTGCCCGTTCGCGCCACGCTGTGTCTACGTGATGGACCGGTGCCGCCAGGAGGAGCCCCCGCTCGACCCGGCGGGCGAGGAGCCTGGGCACCTCTCAGCCTGCTGGCTGCCGCACATCGCGGCCGACCGTGAGGAAATCCGGCGCCGAGTGGCGCACGTCGAGCTGGCCAAGTCGGCTGGGCCGGCCGGAGCGTGAGGACGAAGATGGCAACCGGCCATGCGAGGGAAACCACCCCGGTGCCCGCCGCGGCTGCCCCCGACGGCGATGACATGCTGCTGCGGGTAGAGAGCCTCGTCAAGCACTTCCCGATCAAGGGCACCGGGCTGTTCCGGGAGAAGGAACAGGTGCACGCCGTTGACGGCGTGAGCCTGTCAGTGCCGCGGGGACAGACGTTCGGCGTAGTCGGCGAGACCGGGTGCGGCAAGTCAACCCTGGCCCGGTGCATCGCCAGGCTGCACGATGTCACCTCGGGCCGGATCGTCTTCGACGGCCAGGACATCACCCAGCTCTCCCAGCGGCGCATGCGGCCGCTGCGCCGGGAGATCCAGATGATCTTCCAGGACCCGATCGGCTCACTGAACCCGCGCCGCCGGGTCGGGTCGATCATCGGGGATCCCTACGCGATCCACGCCCTGGCCTCGGGCGCGGAGCGCAAGCGCCTCGTGCAGGAACTGATGGAGCGGGTAGGGCTTAACCCAGAGCACTACAACAGGTTCCCCGCGGAGTTCTCCGGCGGCCAGCGGCAGCGCATCGGGGTGGCCCGGGCGCTCGCCTTCCGGCCGAAGCTGATCATCTGCGATGAGCCGGTGTCGGCCCTTGACGTCTCCATCCAGGCGCAGGTCATCAACCTGCTCGCCGACCTGCAAGCCGACTTCGGGCTCACCTATATCTTCATCGCGCATGACCTTTCCGTGGTGCGCCACGTCAGCAACTCCATCGCGGTCATGTACCTGGGCAAGGTGACGGAGATCGCGCCCGCGGACACGCTCTTTACGCTGCCGCGTCACCCCTATAGCGGTGCGCTGCTGTCTGCGGTGCCCATCCCGAACCCGGACGAGTCCGACCAGCGGAAGCAGATCATCCTGGTCGGGGACGTACCCTCGCCCATCGCTCCGCCGTCCGGCTGCCGGTTCCACCCGCGGTGCCCCAAGGCCGCGCCGGTCTGCGTGAGCGAGGACCCGCCGCTCGAGCCGCGCCTCGGCGACGGCCCGGAGCACCCGGCCGCCTGCCACCTGCCGATGGCCGAGGGGGAGAACCTCGCCGACTTCAGCCCCTCGATCTCCGAAGAAGAGCGGGTCGTCGAAGTTGAGGGCAGTCTCCTGCCGGACGACGCCGGACCCGAAGCCGCAGCCATCGCCGACGCGCTACCCGCGCGGGGAGAAGGAGGCAAGCCATGAGCATGCCCGAGCTCAGGAGCGCCGGGACGTCCGAGACCCTCATCGAGGAAGGCGCGGCGCCGGCCAGCAAGAAGATCCAGGGACGGAGCCCCTGGCGCCTGGCCTACGAGCGGTTGCGCAGGGACCGGGCGGCCAAGATCGCACTCGCGACGATCCTGGTCATAGTGCTACTGGCCATCCTGGCCCCGGTATTCGCGAAGATCCTCGGTCACGGCCCTAACCAGCAGTTCATCGATATCGGTGAGAACGCCAACGGCGGTCCCGTGCCGCCGAGCGGTACGTTCTGGCTCGGCACGGACAACAACGGACGCGACCTCTTCATCAGGACCCTCTACGGCGCCCGGATCTCCCTCATCGTGGGCGTGCTCGCCACCGGGATCAGTGTCGTCCTCGGCGTGGTGCTGGGCTTGGCCGCGGGCTACATCGGCGGTTTCGTCGACACCGTTATCGCGCGACTCATCGACGTGATGCTGTCGATCCCGTTCCTGATCCTCGCCATCTCCATCGCGTATATCTCCGGTCCGAGCCTCTTGCTGGTCATCATCATTGTCGGCGTGCTCAGCTTCACCTACCTGGCCCGCATCGTCCGAGGGCAGGTGATCTCGATCAAGAGCCGGGAGTTCATCGAGGCGGCCAGGGCGCTGGGCGCGCGCCCGTGGCGGATCATGTTCGTCGACCTGCTGCCGAACGTGATGGCCCAGATCATTGTCTACGCCACGCTGCTGATCCCGGCCGCGATCGTATTCGAGGCCTCGCTGTCGTTCCTCGGCGTGGGCGTGCCGCCTCCCACGGCCGACTGGGGTTCGATGATCAGCGACGCGGCCGGGTTCTTCCAGTACGGGTACTGGTGGTTCCTGTTCTTCCCCTCGGTGGCCCTGCTGACCACCACGCTGGCCTTCAACATCTTCGGTGACAGCGTCCGCGACGCACTGGACCCGCGCGGCGCCGGAATTTACGTCTAGGAGACGCCGTGACCCGCTTTCTGGTGCGCCGGATCGGCCAGTCCGTCCTGGTACTGTTCATCTCATCCATCGTCGTGTTCGGGATTTACTTCGTCGGCCCGGGGCCGAATCAGGTGGCGCGGCAATTCGCGGGCAGGCTCGGCACCGCCGCCCGGATCGCGCAGATCAAGCACGAACTGCACCTCGACCAGCCGATCTACGTGCAGTACGGCCACTGGGCGTGGAACCTGCTGCACGGAAACTTCGGCTACGACTACTACAAGGGCCAGCCGGTTGGCTCGGTGATCGCCGCGGCCGCTCCGGCCACCATTTCCCTGGTTCTCGGGGCTGCCATTATCTGGATCATCTACGGGGTGTTCACCGGAGTCATCTCCGCGGTGCGGTCCCGGTCCCTGATGGACCGGAGTTTCACCGCGTCAGCGCTGTTCTTCTATTCCATGCCGACGTTCGTCCTGGGCCTGTCGCTGATCTGGATATTCGCCTACAAGCTCAGCTCGGTCACCACGTTCTTCCCGTTCCACGGTTTTGTGCCCATCACCACGAACCCGGCCCAGTGGTTCCAGTACCTCATCCTGCCCTGGCTCACCCTCGCCCTGGTGCTGGCGGCCACCTACACCCGGCTGACCCGCGCGTCGATGCTGGAGGTACTGGGCGAGGACTACGTCAGGACCGCCCGCTCCAAGGGCATGACGGAACGCCGCGTGATCACGCGGCACGCGCTGCGGGCCGCGCTCACCCCGGTGGTGACCCTGGCCGGCCTCGACATCGGCACCGCGCTCGGCGGGGTCATCATCGTCGAGACCCTGTTCGGCGTACCAGGGCTTGGCTGGACCGTCATCCAGGCGATCCAACTGCAGGACCTGCCCGTCATCTTGGGCATCACGATCCTGGCCGCGACCTTCGTCGTCGTCGCGAACCTGGTGGTCGACCTTCTCTACGCGGTGCTCGACCCGCGCGTCCGCTTGTACTAGCTCCGCTCCGGGGCGGCCTCTTGCCCTCAGGCCCGATGGTGCCGATACTCCATTCATGGGAGGGTCGACGGCGGACACGCCCACTACGCCCGAATCGCTCCGCGCCTCCGACGCGGAGCGGGATCACGCGGTCGGCGAGCTCAGGAACGAGTTCGCCGAGGGTCGGCTATCCCACGAGACCTTCATGTACCGCATGCAGAGCGCGCTGGACGCGCGGCACCGCGGCCAGCTGGCCGGCCTGTTCACCGACCTGCCGCCGCGTCGGCCTGGCGCCAGGAAGCTGATGGCCAGGATCCGGTCCCTGCTGCGGACTCAGCCGACCTCCGGGCCCTCGTACGAGCAGGCGCCCCTGCGGATCCCTCCGCCACCGCATGCCTGGCAGGGTCCGCCGACGCCGCTCGCCAGCCCGGTGCCCCCGCTCGCCAGCCCGGAGCCGCTGGCGTTCCCGCCCGGCAGCGGCGTCAGGTTCACCATCGGCCGGACCCGGGACTGCGACCTGTGCCTGGCCGACCTGTCCGTATCCCGGATGCACGCCCTGCTGGTCCGGCGTGAGGACGGCTGGGTGCTCAGCGACCTGGGATCCCACAACGGCACCAGGCTGAACGGCTGGCTGGTCCGCGAGCCCGTCCAGGTGCGCGCGGGCGACCGGGTCGAGTTCGGCTCGATGGCGTTCATCATCCAGGACGACCCGGTCGCGGCGCCCCCGCCCGCCGGCCAGGAAGAGGCAGAGGGACCAGGCCTGGCCGATTCGGGGCCCTAAGGGTAAAGGGCGCGGAACGGGCTAGAGTCGGGAAGCGTGACAACGGTTCTTCTGGTCCGGCACGGGCTCACCGCGACGACCGGTCACGTGCTGACCGGGTGGACGCCCGGCATCCCGCTCGACGATCGCGGTCGGGCCCAGGCGGTGGCCCTGGCGGCCAGGCTGGCCCCGCTCCGGCTCGACGCCATCGTCAGCAGTCCGCTGGAACGCTGCCAGCAGACCGCGGCGGCGGTCGCGGCGACCAGGGACGGCCAGCAGGTCATCACCGAGGACCGGGTCGGGGAGTGCCACTACGGGGACTGGACCGGCCAGCCGCTGAAGAAGCTGGCGCGCGAGCAGCTCTGGCGCGTGGTGCAGGCCCACCCGAGCGCGGTGACGTTCCCCGGGCCGGACGGAGAGTCCATGCCGGACATGCAGCACCGGGCGGTGGCCGCGGTCAGGGACTGGAATGCCAGGCTCGGAAAGGACGCTACCTATCTCGTCTGCTCGCACGGAGATGTCATCAAGGCTATCGTCGCCGATAGCCTGGGATTGCACCTTGACCAGTGCCAGCGGATCCAGGCCGATCCCTGCTCGCTGACCGTGATCAGGTACACGCCGTTGCGGCCCTTCCTGGTCCGGATGAACGACAGAGGGGGTGGGGTGGACGACCTCATGCCACGTGCGGACGGGCACGTCCGCGCCGCGGCGCACAGTGATGCGGCGGTCGGCGGTGGCTCGGGCGGAGCCGATGCCGGCGAGCCGGCGATCGGGCGGCCGGAAATGGACACCGCCATGGTGAACGGTGCCAGCAGCATCCCGGCGGGCGCAGCTGCGACGAGCGGCCAGCCGCCGGCGGACACGCGAGGATAGGACTATGCCGGTGTATTTCTATGACCCGCCGGAAAGGTTCGTGGCCGGCGCGGTGGGCCAGCCCGGAGAGCGGATTTTCTACCTGCAGGCGACCTCGAGCGGCCGCGTGACCAGCGTCGTCCTGGAGAAGTTTCAGGTCAGCCTGCTGGCCGAACGCATCGACGAGCTCCTCGACGAGGTGCTCAGGCGCACCGGCGGATCGCCGGAGGTACCCGCCACCGCTCCCGCCTCCCTGCAGGACGACGCACCCCTCGATCTTCCGCTGCTCGAGGACTTCCGCGTGGGCGCCATCGCCCTGGCGTGGGACGGAGATGGCGGCATGGTGGTCATCGAGGCGCAGGAGGAATCGGACGAGCCGGTAGAGCCGCTGGCCGAGGACCTGCCCGCCGACGGACCCGGGGTGCTGCGGGTCCGGATCACCCCGGGCGCCGCCCGCGCCTTCGCCCAGCGCGCGGCCAAGATCGTGTCGGCGGGCCGGCCGCCGTGCCCGCTGTGCGGACTGCCGCTGGACACCGAGGGGCACATCTGCCCGCGGCAGAACGGTCACCGCGCCAGCCATGCTTGAGCCGAAACGGTCCGCGCCCGACGATGAGGACGGCGAGCAGGCCACTCTCGACCTGCTCGCGAGCGGGACGCTGGAGATCGAGGGACGGCTAGTGGACGCGTCCAACGCGACGCTGTACTGCACGATCAGCCCGCCGGGGAGGGCGGGAAGCCTCCCCGTGCGCGGGGGGCCAGGGGGGTCTGGGGGGGATCGTCCCCCCGGGGCAACACTGCGTCTACAAGCCGATCGCGGGGGAGCGGCCGCTGTGGGACTTCCCGATGGGCACGCTGGCCGGGCGGGAGGTCGCGGCCTACGTGGTGTCGCGCGCGGCCGGCTGGGACGTGGTCCCGCCGACGGTCATGCGGGACGGGCCGTTCGGCCCGGGCATGTGCCAGCTGTGGATCGACCATGACACCGACATAGACCTGATCGCGCTGTCTCGCCGCACCGACCACGCGGGCCTGCGGGACATGGCCGTGTTCGACGCGGTGGTGAACAACGCCGACCGCAAGATCGGTCATCTGCTGCCGGTCGCCGACGGGCATCTGTACGGCTGTGACCACGGGGTGTGCTTTGCCGAGGACTACAAGCTGCGCACCGTGCTGTGGCAGTGGCGGGGCAAGACGTTGCCGAGGCGCTCGCTGGAGGCGCTGCGCCGGCTGAACGCCCAGCTCAATGACGGCGGCCTGGAGGCCGAGCTGTCTTCGCTGCTAAGCGCGGACGAGATCGCCGCCACCAAGATCAGGGTCGAGACGCTGCTCAAGCACCGCGTGCACCCCTACCCGCCGGCCGACTGGCCCGCCGTCCCCTGGCCCCCGGTCTAGCGGTCATCCGTCAGAAGCCGCCCGGGCCCGCAGACTCCCCGGCACCCCCGTGACGCCTGAAGTAGCGCTCGAACTCGCGGGCGATCGCGTCGCCGCTCGCTTCGGGCAGGTCCATCGCGTCCTTGGCCTCTTCCAGGGTGCGCACGTAGTCGGCGACCTCGGAGTCCTGCTGGGCGAGCTCGTCCACGCCGTGCTCCCAGGCGCGCGCCTCCTCGGGCAGGTCGGCCAGCGGCAGCGGTACGTCCAGGATGTCCTCCACGCCGTGCAGCAGCGCCAGCGTGGCCTTCGGGCTCGGCGGCTGCGCCACGTAGTGCGGTACCTGGGCCCACAGCGAGAGTGTCGGGATCCCCGCCTGGGTGCAGGTGTGCTGCAGCACCCCGACGATCCCGGTGGGACCCTTGTAGTCAGACAGGCCCACGCCGATCTCGGTGCCGAGTTTGGCGTCCGACGAGCCGATGGAAACTGGCACCGGGCGGGTGTGCGGCGCGTCGGCGAGCAGCGCGCCGAGCAGGATGATCATCTTGACGCCGAGGCTCTCCAGGCCCTGCACCAGCTCCTCGCTGAACGCCCGCCAGCGCATGTTCGGCTCGATGCCGTGGACCAGGACCACGTCGCGGGGCAGCCCGGTGGGGGGTGCGGATTTGTCGGCTGGCTGGGCGCGGGCGACCGAGATCCTGGTCGTCGGCCAGATCAGCCGCTGGGTCTGCCCGCCTTCGATCTCGACCACCGGCCGGTTGACCTGGAAGTCGTAGAAATCCTCGGGATCGATGGCGCCGATGGGAGTCGCCTGCCAGGCGATGCCCAGGTGGTTGACCACCCCGCTCGCCGCCTCGCCCGCGTCGTTCCAGCCCTCGAATCCGGCAATGGCGACCGGCGATGTGAGTTCGCCGATGTCGTTGAACTCGATAGCTCGCCACCTCCCACGCCGACGCTCGGGCTGTCCGTTACAGCCTACGTGGTCGGCCTCGCTTATCGGGTTACCGGGCGGCGTGTCAGCCGAAGGCTACGGAAAGTTCCCAAGGGACGCCTACAATGACTTGCCTATGATTGGGGGGCAATGAGTACGCTACGAACCGCCCTGGCCGAGCGAGTCGTGGTGGCCGACGGGGCCATGGGCACAATGCTCCAGGCCAGTGACGCCACCGTCGACGACTTCGAGAGCTACGAGGGCTGCAACGAGATCCTGAACGTGACCCGGCCCGATATCGTAACCGCGGTTCACGAGGCTTACCTGGAGGCGGGGGCGGATTGCGTCACCACCAACTCGTTCGGCGCCAACCTGGGCAATCTCGGTGAATACGAGATCGCCGATCGGATCGCGGAGCTGTCCGAGGCGTCCGCCAGGCTCGCCCGCGCGGCCGCCGACCGCTGGGCTACCCCGGACCGCCCCCGCTGGGTGCTGGGCTCGATGGGGCCCGGCACCAAGCTGCCCACGCTCGGCCACACGACGTTCCGCGAGCTGCGCGACACCTACCAGGTCAATGCCGAGGCCCTGCTGCGCGGCGGCGCCGACGCGCTGATCATCGAGACCTGCCAGGATCTGCTCCAGGCCAAGGCGGCCATCATCGGGGCGCGGCGGGCGGTGGCCGAGCTGGCACCGGACGCCCTGATCATCGCCCAGGTCACGATCGAGACGACCGGGACGATGCTGCTCGGCACCGAGATCGGCGCGGCGCTCACCGCATCCCGATCTCCTGCGAGCCGAACGCCGGCCTGCCCGTCCTCACCTCGGACGGCGCGAGCTACCCGCTGACCCCGGCGCAGCTCGCGGATGCCCACGACCGGTTCACCAGGGAGTTCGGCCTGTCCCTGGTGGGCGGGTGCTGCGGCACCACCCCGGAGCACATCGCCGTGCTGGCGGGCCGGGTCGCGGACCGCCCGGTCGCCGGGCGCAGGCCGCGCCGCGAGCCCGGTGTGGCGTCGCTCTACCAGCACGTGCCGTTCCGGCAGGACACCGCGTTCCTGACCATCGGCGAGCGGACCAACGCCAACGGGTCCAAGGCGTTCCGCGACGCCATGCTCGAAGGCAGGTACGAGGACTGCGTGGGGATCGCCCGCGCGCAGACCAGGGACGGCGCGCACCTGCTCGACGTGTGCGTGGACTACGTGGGCCGGGACGGCGTCGCGGACATGCGCGAGATCGTGGCCCGGTTCGCCACCGCGGCCACCTTGCCGCTGGTCCTCGACTCGACCGAGGCCGCGGTGATCGAGGCCGGGCTCGAGTTGACCGGTGGCCGCGCGGTCATCAACTCGGTCAACTACGAGGACGGCGACGGGCCTGACTCGCGCATCGCCCGGGTCATGCCGCTCGTGCGTGAGCACGGCGCCGCCGTGATCGCGCTCACCATCGACGAGCGCGGCCAGGCGCGGACCGCCGAATGGAAGGTCGCCGTCGCCGAGCGGCTGATCCAGGATCTGACCGGCAACTGGGGCATGCGGGTCGAGGACATCATCGTCGACACCCTGACGTTCCCCATCGCCACCGGGCAGGAGGAGACCAGGCGCGATGGGATCGAGACCATCGAGGCGATCGCCGAGCTGAAGCGCCGTTATCCGGACGTCCAGACGACGCTGGGTGTCTCGAACGTGTCGTTCGGCCTCAAGCCGGCGGCCCGGGCCGTGCTGAACTCCGTCTTCCTGGCCGAGTGCGTCCGCGCGGGGCTGGATTCCGCGATCGTGCACGCGGCGCGGATCATGCCGATCGCGCGGATACCCGATGAGCAGCGGCAGGTGGCGCTCGACCTCGTCTACGACCGGCGGCGAGAAGGCTACGACCCGCTGGCCCGGCTGCTCGAGCTATTCGAAGGGGTGGACGCGGCCGAGCTCAAGGCGAGCCGTGCCGCCGAACTGGCCGGGCTGCCGCTGTGGGAGCGGCTGAAGCGGCGGATCATCGACGGCGAGCGGACCGGGCTCGAGGCCGACCTGGACGCTGCGCTGGCCCAGCGGCCCGCCCTGGAGATCGTCAACGACGTGCTGCTGGACGGCATGAAGACGGTCGGCGAGCTGTTCGGCTCGGGGCAGATGCAGTTGCCGTTCGTGCTGACCTCCGCCGAGGTGATGAAGGCGTCGGTGGCCTACCTCGAGCCGCACATGGAGCAAAGCGGCGAGGAGGGCAAGGGCAAGATCGTGCTCGCCACGGTCAAGGGCGACGTGCACGACATCGGCAAGAACCTGGTCGACATCATCTTGTCCAACAACGGCTACGACGTCGTGAACATCGGCATCAAGCAGCCCATCTCCGCCATCCTGACGGCGGCCGAGGACAACGATGCTGACGTCATCGGGATGTCCGGCCTGCTGGTCAAGTCGACCGTGGTGATGCGCGACAACCTGGCCGAGCTGAACTCGCGGGGCATGGCCGGGCGCTGGCCGGTGCTGCTCGGCGGTGCCGCGCTCACCCGGGCCTACGTGGAGCAGGACCTGGCCGCGCTGTTCGACGGCCAGGTCCGGTACGCCAGGGACGCGTTCGAGGGGCTGCGGCTGATGGACGCGATGATGGCGGTCAAGCGCGGCGAGCCGGGCGCCAGGCTGCCGGAGCTGCGCACTCGCAAGGTCCGGGCCCGGCCGGCCGCCGGAGCGGACGACCGGACCGAGGCGGAGAACCAGGCCCGTTCGGACATCAATACCGACGGGCCGGTTCCCGAAGCGCCCTTTATCGGCACCGAGGTGATCAAGGGGATCCCGCTGGCCGACTACGCCGCCTACCTGGACGAGCGCGCGCTGTTCATGGGCCAGTGGGGGCTCAAGCCCGCCCGCGGCGGGGCCGGCCCCTCCTACGAGGAGCTGGTCGAGACCGAGGGCCGCCCGCGGCTGCGCATGTGGCTGGAGCGGATGCAGACCGAGGGGCTCCTCGAGGCGGCCGTGGTCTACGGGTACTTCCGGTGCGTGAGCTCGGGCAACGACCTGATCGTGCTCGGACCCGACGGGAAGGCCGAGGCCGAGCGGTTCAGCTTCCCCCGGCAGCGCCGGGACCGGCGGCTGTGCCTGGCCGACTTCTTCAAGCCGCAGGACAGCGGTCAGACGGACGTGATCGCGTTCCAGCTCGCCACCATGGGAACGCGGGTTTCGCTGGCCACCGGTGAGCTGTTCGCCAAGAACGCCTACCGCGAGTACCTCGAGCTGCACGGCCTGTCCGTCCAGCTGACCGAGGCGCTGGCCGAGTACTGGCACGCGCGGGTCCGGCGCGAGCTCGGTATCGCCGACGCCGACCCCGAGGACCTGGACGGCTTCTTCCGGGTCGGCTACCGGGGCGCGCGCTATTCGATCGGCTATCCCGCCTGCCCGGACCTGGCCGACCGGGCCAAAATGGTCCGGCTGCTCGAGCCGTCCAGGATCGGCGTCGAGCTGTCCGAAGAGATGCAGCTGCACCCCGAGCAGTCGACCGACGCGATCGTCGTCCACCACCCCGAGGCGAAGTACTTCAGTGTCTGAGCCATACGACTCAGACGGGTCGCCCCCCCGGACTGACGCCGTCATGTTCGACATGGACGGGCTGCTGGTCGACTCCGAGCCGCTCTGGCTGGAAGCCGAGACGGCCGTCATGGCCAGGCTCGGCGCGGACTGGACCCCCGCCGACCAGGTTCAGCTGCTCGGCGGCAGCCTGGACCGCACGGTGCGCTACCTGCGGGGCAAGGCGAGCCGGCCCGCCTCGCCCGGGCAGGTCGCCGAGTGGCTCATGTCCGGCATCGTCGACCTGGCCCGAGACCGCGGCGTGCCCGTCCGGCCGGGTGCCCGCGAGCTGCTGGCCGAGGTCGAGGCGGCCGGGCTGCCGCATGCGCTGGTGACCGGGTCCGAACGCCGGTTCATGGACGTGGTGCTGGCCTGCACCGGGCTGCGCTTCAACGCGCTGGTGTGCGCGGACGACGTCAGCGTGACCAAACCCGACCCGGAGCCCTACCTGCTCGCGGCCAAGCTGCTCGGCGCCGATCCAGCCCGCTGCGTCGCGCTCGAGGACTCGCCGAACGGCGTCGTCTCCGCCGAAGCCGCCGGATGCCAGGTCATCGCGGTTCCCTCGCTCGTCCCGATCGAGCCCGCGCCGGGTCGTACCGTGGTCCGCTCGCTGCTCGACCTCCGGGCGGACGCCTCCGGCATCTCTCTCCGGCCTGCGCTGGGCCGCCTGGTCGCTGCTGCCGATCGCTGCCTACCTGACCGGCTCGATCGAGATGTTCTGGAAGATGGGCGTCGCGATCGGGGACTTCGCCAAGGGCTTCGCGTTCTCGCCGCGGGTGTGGTCGGGGATCGCGCTGGCCGGCCTGGCCGTGGTGCTGTTCGTGGTATCCGGCCCGCTGCGCAGGCGCGGAGTCGGCCGGGACCAGGACAAACAGGCTACCGAGTCCGGGGGTTCCGGGGCCGGCGCCACCCGGGCGCTGAGCCAGGATCCGGCGGGCCGCGGGCAGCTCGCGACCCGCCCGGCGGGCACCCGCCAGCCCGCCACCGTTCCCGCCGCGAGCCCGGCCAAGCCGCCGGCCAAGGGCCGTAAGGCCCGGAACGCCGACGACGATGACGACGACCTCGGCGACGTCGCGGATATCTTGCGCCGCCACGGCATCACCTGAGCCAAAGTTTTACCTGTCCCGGCTGTTGGCGACATGATTTGGTGTACGATGGCGGGCAAAGCCGACAAAGAGGTAATCCAGTCACACTGGTAACTTCAGCCGCTGAATGTAACTTCGTCATCAGAGGACTCACTCGAACGTAACGCCCTATGACAAATCGGCGCGACTTTAGTCACGATCAAGCTACGAGTGCGGCGCGGGTCTGGAACCTGCGCGGGAAATAGCGCAATCTCGCTACTACGTACACCGGCTGAGGCGTCCTTGCGGTTTGTCCGAGCGCTCGGGGATCAGCCGTGCCCGGACGCCTCTGCCCCGATTCACAGATTGGTTTGACGATGGCTGTCCCGCTCGACGTCGCCACCGGGCCCGGGGGTCCGGAACCCGAGTCGGCGTTGTCCGTTCCGGGCAAGGACATCGAGGGCCGGTCGCTCGGGCGGATCGCGTGGATGCGGCTGCGCCGCGACAAGGTGGCGATGGGCAGCGGTGTCGTCGTCGTGTTCCTGATCCTGGCCGCCATCATCGGCCCGCACATCGTGCAGAACCCGGATATCTACCATTCCAGCCTGATCGATCCCACCTACCTGCGGCCGAAGGGCGCGTTCGGCGGGATCAGCCTGGCCCACCCGCTCGGCGTCGAGCCGCAAACAGGGCGCGACGTGCTCGCCCGGATCGTCGTGGGCGCGCAGTACTCACTGCTCATCGCGTTCCTCGCGACCGTCCTCGCGGTCGTCATCGGGACCTTCTTCGGCGTCGTGGCCGGTTACGTCGGCGGCTGGGTGGACGCGCTGATCGCCCGGGCCATGGACGTGTTCCTGGCCTTCCCGCTGCTCGTGTTCGCGCTGGCGCTGGCCGGCGTCATTCCGGACACCGCGTTCGGCCTGTCCGGGAACTCGCTGCGGATCGCCGTCCTGATCTTCGTCATCGGCTTCTTCGCCTGGCCGTACATGGGCCGGATCATCCGCGGCCAGACCCTGTCCCTGCGCGAGCGCGAGTTCGTAGACGCGGCCCGCAGCCTCGGCGCGCGCGGCCCCTACATCCTGTTCCGCGAACTGCTGCCGAACTTGGTGGCGCCGATCCTGGTCTACTCAACCCTGCTGATCCCGACCAACATCCTGTTCGAGGCGGCCCTGGACTATCTCGGCGTCGGCCTCTACGTGCCCACGCCGAGCTGGGGGCAGATGCTCGCCAGCGCGGTCCAGAACCAGTTCTACGCCATCGATCCCGAGTACATGCTCGTGCCCGGGCTCACGATTTTCATCACGGTAATGGCATTCAACCTATTCGGAGACGGACTGCGCGACGCGCTGGATCCGAAGACCCGGTAACCAGCGGCCTGCGGGCCAGACATGAACAAGTTACAGGAGGCGTTTCACCGCATGAAGAGACGCAGCACGTACGCGGCGACGGCGGCCGGCGCAATCGCGGCCCTGCTGATCAGTGCCTGCAGCAGCAGTGGGAGCAGCAGCGGCGGCACCCCGTCGAATACCGCCGGGACATCGGGATACAACGCAGGCCTCAGCAAGGTAGTCAACCCCTCCAGCGCCAAGGGGGGGACCCTGACGATGGCCCTCAGCGCCGCGCCGGACTCGTTCGACGGCGGCAACACCTATTACGCCTGGGTGCTGGACTTCAACAACCTGTACCAGATGCCGCTGTTCATGTACCAGGCCTGTCCGGGAACCTGCTCGGCGAAGCTCGTGCCTAACCTGGCCGCCGACATGGGCACGACCAGCGACAACGGGCTGACCTGGACGTTCCACATCAAGCCCAACGTCAAGTACGAGGACGGCACGGTCGTCACCGCCCAGGACGTGAAGTACGCCATCGAGCGCACCTACGACCGGTCGGTCATGGCCAACGGGCCGACCTACTACCAGGTGATACTCACCGACCCGAAGTACCCGGGCCCGTACAAGGACCGGGCCAAGAACCTGATGGGCCTGAGCGCGATCCAGACCCCGGACGCGACCACACTGGTGTTCCACCTGCAGTCGGCGTTCCCCGACCTGCCTTACGTGCTCGCGTTCCCGAGCACCGCCCCGGTCCCGCCGAGCAAGGACACCGGCAGCAACTACCAGCTGCACCCGATGTCCACCGGCCCGTACAAGTTCCAGAGCTACCAGCTGAACAAGCAGCTCACGCTGGTCCCCAACACGAACTGGAACCCGGCCACCGACCCGACCGCCAAGCAGCTGCTCAGCAAGATCGTCGTGAACCTGAACGTGAACCAGGCCGACGTCGACAACCGGCTGCTGGCCGGGGACATCGCCCTGGACACGCAAGGAACCGGCGTGGCGGCGGCCGCTCAGGCCAGGATCCTGGCCAACCCGAACCTGAAGGCCAACGCCGACAACCCGTTCACCGGGCGCGCGTGGTTCGCCTACCTGAACACCAAGGTGGCGCCGATGAACAACCTGCACTGCCGTGAGGCGGTGGAGTACGCGGCGAACAAGACCGACATGCAGACGGCGTGGGGCGGTCCGGTCGCGGGCGGGCAGATCGCCAGCACCCTGATGGTGCCGGTCATCGCCGGCTACAAGTCGTTCGACCTGTACAACGCCCTGTCGCAGCCGACCGGCGACCTCACCTCGGCCAAGCAGCAGCTGACCCAGTGCGGCCAGCCGAACGGGTTCAGCACCAACCTGTCCTACCGGTCCGACCGGCCGAAGGAGACCGCGGCCGCCACCGCCATCCAGGCGTCGCTGAAGCGGGTGGGGATCAACGTCACGCTGAAGGGGTTCCCGTCGGGCAGCTACTACACCAACTTCGCGGGCGCGCCGGCCTACGTGCACTCGCACAACATCGGCATCGCCATGGGCGGCTGGTCCGCCGACTGGCCGAACGGTTACGGCTTCCTCGACTCACTGGTCGCCGGCAACACCATCGTGTCCACCGGCAACACCAACATTGCCGAGCTCAACGATCCGGTGATCAACAACCTGTTCAAGAAGTCGAACACCATCACCGGGGACGCCAGGACGGCCATCTGGTCCCAGATCGACATGCAGACCATGAAGGACGCCGCCGTGCTGCCCATGGTGTACGCCAGGTCGCTTGACTACCGGTCGCCGAAGCTCACCAACGCGTACATCTACGACCAGTTCGGCATGTACAACTATGCCGTGCTGGGCATGCAGTCGTGACCTGCGGGCACGCTAGGCCCCAGTCCGAATAACGAGAGCAGGTGAAGGCGCCGCTGCCGGGCGGGGAAGGCCAAGCCCCGCCCGGCGGCGGCGCCGCACGGGATGATCTTCTTCATCATCAGGCGCCTGATCACGACGGTGTTCCTGCTGCTGCTGGTCAGCATGATCACGTTCGCGATCTTCTTCCTGATACCGCGGCTGGCCGGGCAGACCGCCTACCAGCTCGCCGCGCAGTACGTGGGCCGCAACCCGATCCCGTCGGAGATCAGGGCGGTCGAGGCCAAGCTGGGCCTGAACGACCCGCTCTACCTGCAGTACGGCCGCTACATCAAGGGCATCGTGGCCGGCATCCACTACAACAGCGGCACCGATGTCAGCTACTGCCCCTTCCCGTGCTTCGGCTACTCCTTCCGCAACCAGCAGCCCGTCTGGCCGCAGCTGATCAGCAACGCCCCGGTCACGCTGTCGCTGGCCATCGGGGCATCCGTGCTCTGGCTGATCGGCGGGGTGTCCGTCGGCGTGCTGTCCGCGCTGCGCCGGGGCAGCATCTTCGACCGGTTCTCGATGGGCATCGCGCTGGCCGGGGTGTCCCTGCCGGTGTTCTTCACCGGGCTGATCGCGCTGGAACTGTTCAGCTACAAATGGCCGATCTTCCCCAACGTGCACTACGTCCCCATCACCTCGAATCCTCTGCTGTGGGCGCGTAACCTGGTGTTGCCCTGGATTACCCTGGCCTTCCTCTATGCCGCCCTCTATGCCAGGCTGACCAGGGCGGGCATGCTGGAGACGATGGGGGAGGACTACATCAGGACCGCCAGAGCCAAAGGCCTGGCCGAGCGGAAGGTCGTGGTCAAACACGGGCTGCGAGCCGCGCTGACGCCGATCGTCACGATCTTCGGCCTGGACCTCGGCCTGCTGCTCGGCGGCGCGATCCTGACCGAGACCACGTTCTCCCTGCCCGGCCTCGGCCAGTTCACCATCCTGGCCATCCAGAACCAGGACCTGCCCGAGATCATGGGCGTGGTCATGCTCGCCTCGTTCTTCATCGTCATCGCCAACCTGGTCGTGGACATCCTGTACGCCTTCGTCGACCCGAGGGTGCGCCTGTAATGCCTGGTTCCATGCTTGAGGTCCGCGACCTGCGGATCCACTTCCAGACCGACGACGGCACGGTCCGGGCCGTGGACGGCGTCTCATTCAGCCTCGAACGCGGCCGGACGCTCGGCATCGTGGGAGAGTCGGGCTCGGGCAAGAGCGTCACCAGCATGGGCATCATGGGGCTGCACCACGGGACCAAGGCCGAGATCACCGGCGAGATCCTGCTGGACGGCGAGAACCTGGTCGAGGCGACCCCAGCCCGGGTCCGTGAGCTGCGCGGCAGCAAGATGGCGATGATCTTCCAGGATCCGCTCTCCTCGCTGCACCCCTTCTACACGATCGGCGCCCAGATCATTGAGGCCTACCGTATCCACAACGACGTGAGCAAGCAGGCGGCCCGCCAGCACGCCGTCGACCTGCTCGGCCGGGTCGGCATCCCGCAGCCCGCGACCCGGGTGGACGACTACCCGCACCAGTTCTCCGGCGGCATGCGGCAGCGGGCCATGATCGCGATGGCGCTCAGCTGCGATCCCGAGCTGCTCATCGCCGACGAGCCCACCACGGCCCTCGACGTCACCGTGCAGGCGCAGATCCTCGACTTGATCAACGATCTGCAGTCGGAATTCGGCTCCGCGGTCATCATCATCACCCACGACCTCGGCGTGGTCGCCGAGCTGGCCGACGACATCCTCGTCATGTACGCGGGCCGGGTGGCGGAGTACGGGGCGTCGGCGGATATCTTCGGCCGCCCCGACCACCCCTACACCTGGGGGCTGCTGGCCTCGATGCCGCGGATGGACCGGGAACGGACCACCCGGCTCGTCCCGATCCCCGGTACCCCGCCCAGTTTGATCAGGGTCCCCTCGGGTTGCCCGTTCCACCCGCGATGCCGCTATACCCACCTGACCGGCGGACGCTGCGACACCGAGGTGCCGCCGCTGCGCGAGACGGTGACGCCGGGGCACGCGGCGGCCTGCCACCTGACCGTCGAGGAGAGGACGCGGCAGTGGGCCGCGCTACAGACGGGCCAGGTACCCGAGCCTGCGTCGCCAGGGCAGGCTGCGCAGGGACCGGTATCACAAGGCAGGGTGGAAGCGTGACCGAACAGAGCCCGACACCGTCGGCCTCTCCGGCCGGGAACGGTGCGCACCAGAACGGTGACGCGCTGCTCCGGGTCACCGGGCTGGTCCGGCACTTCCCCGTCACCCGCGGCGTCGTGTTCCGGCACCAGGTCGGTGCGGTCCGCGCCGTAGACGGGATCGACCTGTCCGTGTCCAAGGGACAGACCCTCGGCCTGGTCGGCGAGTCAGGCTGCGGGAAGACCACCACGGGACGACTGCTGACCCGGCTGGACGAGCCGACCAGCGGCCAGATCGTGATCGAAGGACACGACGTCACCCACCTGCGGCCGGGCCAGATGCGACCGCTGCGGCGCGAGATCCAGATGATTTTCCAGGATCCCTACTCCTCGCTCAACCCGAGGCACACCGTGGGCGCGATCGTGGGCTCGCCGTTCCGGTTGCAGAAGGTCAAGCCGCCGGGCGGGGTCAAGCGCAGCGTCCAGGAGCTGCTCGAGGTGGTGGGCCTCAACCCCGAGCACTACAACCGCTACCCGCACGAGTTCTCCGGCGGCCAGCGGCAGCGCATCGGGATCGCCCGCACGCTGGCGCTGCGGCCCAAGCTGATCATCGCCGACGAGCCGGTCTCCGCGCTCGACGTGTCGATCCAGGCCCAGGTCATCAACCTGCTCGAGGACCTGCAGGACGAGCTGGGCCTGACCTACGTGGTGATCGCGCACGACCTGTCCGTGGTCCGGCACATCAGCGACCGGGTCGCGGTCATGTACCTCGGCAAGATCGTCGAGGTGGCCAGCCGGGACCAGCTCTACGCCAAGCCGCGGCACCCGTACACGGTCGCGCTGCTCTCCGCGGTGCCCGTGCCGGAACCGCTGACCAGCACAGAGGGCCAGCGCGAGCGGCGCCAGCGGATCAGGCTCGAGGGCGACGTGCCGAGCCCGCTCAACCCGCCGCCGGCCTGCCGGTTCCACACCAGGTGCTGGAAGGCGCAGCATATCTGCCGCACCCAGGAGCCGCCGCTCGCCGAGCTCGTCCCC
>WNGE01005896.1_pt1 | contig 21996 bp, 19 predicted proteins | sample 5400651 | NCBI WGS metagenome assembly WNGE01 (sample SAMN13153370, study PRJNA577476) | soil metagenome | isolation source: 60 cm soil or saprolite under grassland replicate 2 | place: USA:California | collected 2016-06-15 | reverse complement strand
GATTCCGCGATGACGACGCGACCGTGCATCGCCTGGCGGGGCGGCTCGTGCTGCTGCGCCCGATGGGCAAGACGACCTTCGGGCACCTCGAGGATGGCTCCGGCCGGGTCCAGGTGTACTTCAAGGTGGACGAGGTCGGCGCGGCGGCGTACGAGGTCGTCAGGCTGCTCGACCTGGGCGACATCATCGGCGTCGAAGGCCCGCTGTTCCGCACCAAGACCGGCGAAGTCACGCTGCGGGTCGCGCGCTTCACGCTGCTCGCCAAGTCGCTCCGGCCCCTGCCGCTTGGCAAGGAGGATGCGGAAGGGAAGCGGCACGGCGAGCTGTCGGATCCCGAGCTGCGGGCGCGCCAGCGCTACGCCGACCTCGCGGTGCATCCCGAGGTGCGGGATGTGTTCCGGCTGCGGGCCCGGGTCGTGAGCTACCTGCGGCGGTTCCTCGACGCGCGGGGCTACCTCGAGGTGGAGACGCCGGTGCTGCAGCCGGTGTACGGGGGCGCCTCGGCACGACCCTTCACCACGCATTACGAGGCGCTCGACGCCACGATGTACCTGCGAATCGCCGATGAGCTGTACCTGAAGCGCTGTATCGTGGGCGGGCTCGAGAAGGTGTACGAGATCGGGCACGACTTCCGCAACGAGGGGATGGACCGCTTCCATAACCCCGAGTTCACCATGGCCGAGTGGTACGAAGCGTACGCCGACTACGAGGGGATGCTCGCGTTGACCGAAGAGATGGTGGCGGGGATGGTGGTGGAGCTGTTCGGCACGACCACCCTCGAGCGCCATGGCGCGACGCTGTCCTTCGCGCGCCCGTTCGCCCGCAAGGACTTCTCCGCGCTCGTGCGCGACACGGCCGGCGTCGATCTGGCACACGCCGGCGACGCCGAGCTGCGCGCGGCGCTCAAGCGCAAGGAGGTCCCGGACGCCGATCGGCTTTCGGGGGGAAAGCTCGTGGACGAGGTGTTCAAGAACTACGTCGAGCCGACGCTGGTGCAGCCCACCTTCGTCCTCGACTACCCGGTGGCGCTGTCGCCCCTCGCCAAGCTCAAGCGCGACGACCCCACGCGAGTCGAGCGCTGGGAGCTGTTCATCCAGAAGCGCGAGATCGCGAACGCCTTCAGCGAGCTGAACGATCCCGAGGAGCAGCGCCGCCGCTTCGAGCAGCAGGCGCGGCTGCGCGCGGCGGGGGATGCGGAAGCGCAGCAGCTCGACGAGGACTACATCCGCGCGCTCGAGTACGGCATGCCCCCGACCGGCGGCGTCGGTCTGGGACTCGACCGGCTGTTGATGATTCTCGGCGACCAGTCACACATCCGCGACGTCATCCTGTTCCCGATGCTCCGACCCGAATGAGCCTGTTCACGCTCGGTGTGCTGCAGGCCGTGTTGTGGGTCGCCGGGCTGGCGGCGATCGGCGTCGTCGCCACCAACTGGCCCGCCGCGCTGGACCTGCGGATCACGCTCCGCTATCTGCGCAGCCGGCGCTCGTCGCGCCTGCTGTCGCTCATCACCGTCATCGCGGTGGGCGGCGTCACGGTGGGGGTCATGGCGCTGGTCGTGGTGCTCGGCGTGATGAACGGCCTGCAGGCCGACTTGCGTGACAAGATCCTCGTCGCCAACCCGCACCTCCGCGTCCTCACCTACGGCGAGGGGCTGCGGCTCGACGATTGGCACAAGGTGCTGGGCGAGGTACGCCGCACCGCGGGGGTCCAGGCGGCGGTCCCGTTCGTGCTGACGCAGGGCCTCATCTCGGCGGGCCACGACTACGCGGAAGGCGTGATCGTCTACGGGGTCGACCCCAACGTCGTGACGCTCGTGGCGCCCGCGGGCGCGAAGTTCAATCCGAGCCTGGGCGCCTACGTGCCGAAGTTCCACCGCTACGAGGTCACCGGCATCTTCGACACCGGGATGTACGAGTACGACAACAGCTATGTCGCGCTCGATCGCCGCGTGGCGCAGCGCTTCGCCGGCCTCGACACGGCGGTGACGGGTCTCGAGGTCCGCCTCGCCGACCCGGAGCAGGCGCAGTCCTTCGCGCTGGCCCTCGAGACCCAGCTGGGCTACCCCTACCGCGCGCTCGATTGGCAGTCGCAGAACGCGTCGCTGTTCTCGGCCCTGAAGCTCGAGAAACTCGCGATGGCGTTCGTGGTGTTCCTCATCTGCGTGGTGGCCGCCTTCAACGTGGTGGGCACGCTCACGATGGTGGTGCGCGACAAGACGCGCGAGATCGGCATCCTGCTCGCGATGGGGCTGAGACAACAGGCGGTTCGCCGCATCTTCCTGGCGCAGGGCATCCTGATCGGGCTGACGGGCACGGGGCTGGGGGTGGTGCTGGGCTTGATGCTCGGCAGCATGGTGAACCGGGGCCACTGGGTCCCGATCGATCCCTCGATCTACTTCATCGACCACCTACCGGTCCACACGCAGCCGCTCGACGTGCTGCAGGTGATCGTCGCGAGCCTCGTGATCGCCACGTTCGCGCCGCTCTACCCCGCCATCCAGGCGGCGCGGCTCGATCCGGTGACGGCGATTCGTTACGAATGACCGCCCTGCTCGAAGCGCGCGGCATCCGCAAAGTATTCGCGGGGGGCGACGGGCAGCCGCTCGAGGTGCTGCGCTCCGTGGAGCTCGAGGCGCGGCGCGGCGAGTTCGTCGCGATCGTCGGCGCGTCGGGTGCGGGCAAGAGCACGCTGCTGCATCTGCTCGGCGCCCTGGACCGGCCGACCGGCGGGGACGTGTGGCTCGATGGCTCACGGTATGCCGACCTGGATGCCGAGGCGCTCTCCGAGCTGCGCAACCGTAAGTTGGGCTTTGTCTTTCAGTTCCATCATCTCTTGCGGGAATTCTCCGCTTTGGAGAACGTGATGATGCCGCTCCTGATCGGTGGCATGGCGCCGCGGTCGGCCCGCTCCCGCGCCGAGGAGGTGTTGTCGTTGGTCGGGCTGGCCGGGCGGATGACGCATCGGCCGGCGGAGCTGTCGGGGGGCGAGCAGCAGCGCTGCGCCGTGGCGCGCGCCATGGTGCACGACCCGAGCCTCGTCCTGGCGGACGAGCCGTCGGGCAACCTGGACCACGCCAACGCGGAGCGGCTGCACGAGGTCTTCTTCCGGCTGGCGCGCGAGTATGAAACGGCGGTGGTGGTGGTGACTCACAACCGGCAGCTCGCGGGCCGCGCGGATCGGATCCTGATGCTCGAGGACGGCCGGCTGGCGGGCGTGGGATCGGTGGACGTGATACCCTGATGCTGTGCGACAACTGCAAGGAGCGCGACGCGGTCATCAATTTGACGCAGGTGGAGCACGACACCAAAGTCACGCTCCATTTGTGCGAGCAGTGCGCGCAGCAGAAGGGCGTCGAGACCGGGGCGAGTGTGCTGAAGACGCCGCTCGGGGGATTCCTCCAGGGCATGATCGGCAAAGGCCCGGCGAACGTCCTGCCCGCCCCCTCCGACGGCCTGCGCTGCGCCGCCTGCGGCAGCACCCTAAAGGACTTCCGCGAGTCGGGGCGGCTCGGCTGCTCCCAATGCTACGAATCGTTCGGCCCCCACCTGCGTGATCTGCTGCGTCGCCTCCATGGTTCCAGCCAGCACGTGTGTGAGCGATACGCCCCACCCGGCGCCGAGGGCACGACCGACCCGCGGCTGCGGCTGCTGGATCTGAAGGAGCAGCTGCGCCGCGCCGTCGACAACGAGAACTTCGAGCTGGCCGCCGAGCTGCGCGACCGCATCCGGGTGCTCGAATGATCGATCTCTCGCTCCTGCCCGACGGGGGCATCGGCTGGCTCGACGCCTCGGGACCCAAGGGAAGCATCGTGCTGTCCACCCGCATCCGCCTGGCGCGGAACCTGGAAGGCTACGTGTTCAGCCAGCGGGCCAAGGACGCCGATCGCACGGCGGTGCTCACGCGGGTCGAGGAGGCCGGGGCGGCGAGCGACCTGCTACAGGGGGCGGTGACCTTGCGGCTCGATCGGCTCGAGCGGATCGACCGTCAACTGTTGCACGAGCGGCACCTCGTCTCCAAGGAGCTGGCGGGCCTCGACCGGGAAGTGCGCCCCCGGCCGGGCGCGGCACTGATGGTGCAGGGCACGGTGGGCGTCATGGTCAATGAGGAAGATCACCTGCGATTGCACGGAATGCGCTCGGGATTTGCCCTGGAGGACGCCTACGCCGATTTGGAGGCGTTGGACGCCGACTTAGGCAGGCTCTTGCCCTTCGCGTTTCACCCGGAATTTGGCTATCTTACGTCGTGCCCGACCAACGCCGGGACCGGACTCCGGGCGAGCGTGCTTATCCACTTGCCGGGCCTCGTCTTGACGAAGGAAGTGGGGAAGGTGCTACAAGGACTCGCCCAAGTGGGGCTCACCTTCCGGGGTTTGTACGGGGAAGGGAGCGAAGTCGTCGGGAACTTCTTTCAGTTATCGAATCAGACGACGCTGGGCAAGTCGGAGGACGAGCTGCTCGACCACCTGGGCAAGATCGTGCGTCAGGTGATCGAATATGAAGAGCAGGCGCGGGACGTGCTGCTGCGCACGGCCCCCGATGAGGTGGGCGACAAGACGTGGCGGGCGTACGGCCTGCTCAAATACGCGCGCAAGTTGACGTTCGAAGAGACGATGAACCTGTTGAGTGGAGTCCGGTTGGGGGTGGGGCTGAATCTGATCCCGGGCTTGAGTGTATACACACTCAACAAGCTGCTGATCTTCACCCAGCCCGCGCATCTGGCGGCACTCGACGGACGTCAGATCGGCGATCCCGAGTTACCCACCGTGCGCGCCACGTACGTCCGTCGCGTGCTCGAGACCGAGGCGGTGTGAGGCAGGGGGAGAGATGAACGGCCTGCCCTACACGTCGCGCGCCAAGAAGGTGCTCGAGCTGGCGATGAGCGAGGCCCGTGAGCTGAATCATTCCTACGTCGGCACGGAGCATCTGTTGCTGGGCCTGCTCCGCGAGGAGAAGGGGATCGCCGCGCAGGTGCTCACCGACGCCGGGGTGAACCTGGAGCAGGCACGGGCGGAGACCCTGCGGCTGCTCGGCAGCGAGATGCCATCGGGACCCGCCCCGTCGGGCAGCGGCGCCCAGCCGGCGAGCCCCAAGAGCGAAAAGAAGTCGAAGACGCCCGCCCTCGATCACTTCTGCCGCGACCTGACGCAGCTCGGCGCCGAAGGCCAGCTCGATCCGACCATCGGCCGGCAAAAGGAAATCGAGCGCGTGATGGAAATCCTGTCGCGGCGCAAGAAGAACAATCCCGTGTTGATCGGCGAACCCGGCGTCGGCAAGACGGCCATCGTGGAAGGCCTCGCGCAGCTGATCGCGAGCGGCCAGTGCCCCGATGCGCTGAAGGACCACCGGGTCCTGTCGCTCGACATGGCGGCGGTGATCGCCGGCACCAAGTATCGCGGCCAGTTCGAGGAGCGGTTGAAGGCGATCATCAACGAGATCGCCCAGAACAAGAGCATCATCCTGTTCATCGACGAGCTGCATACGCTGGTGGGGGCGGGAGCGGCCGAAGGCGCGGTGGACGCGTCCAACATGCTCAAGCCGGCGCTCGCCCGCGGCGAGCTGCAATGCGTCGGCGCGTCGACGTTGAACGAGTACCGCAAGTACATCGAGAAGGACGGCGCGCTGGAGCGGCGCTTCCAGACGGTCATCGTCGATCCACCCACGGTGGACGAGACGATCGAGATCCTCAAAGGGCTGCGCAAGCGCTACGAGGAGCACCACCGGGTGATCATCCCGGACGAGACCCTCGATGCCGCGGCCAAGCTGTCGGAGCGCTACATCACCGACCGCTTCCTGCCCGACAAGGCGATCGACGTGATCGACGAAGCGGGGGCGCGGGCGCGACTCGCCACGCAGGTGCCGCCGCCCGAGGTCGCCGCGCTCAAGGGCAAGCTCGAGCACATCAACGGCGACAAGGAGAACGCGGTCCGGGACCAGAACTTCGAGCGCGCGGCGGCGCTGCGGGACCAGGAGCGCGAGCTCCAGACGGAGATCCGGCGCAAGCAGGAAGCCTGGGAGAAAGAGCGCCAGACGCACCGCCCGACGATCAATGAGGAAGGCGTGGCGTTCATCGTGTCGCGCTGGACGGGTATCCCCGTCACGCGGCTGCAGGAGGCCGAGACGGCACGGCTGCTCCGCATGGAGCAGGAGATGCACCAGACGGTGGTCGGCCAGGACGAGGCGATCGCGGTGATCTCGCGCGCCATCCGCCGCAGCCGCGCCGGGCTCAAAGACCCCAAGCGGCCGATCGGGTCCTTCATCTTCTCGGGTCCCACGGGGGTCGGCAAGACGGAGCTGGCCCGCGCGCTGGCGCGCTTCCTCTTCGCCGACACCAACGCGCTGATCCGGGTCGACATGTCGGAGTACATGGAGAAGTTCTCCGTGAGCCGGTTGATCGGCGCGCCGCCGGGATACGTGGGGTACGAAGACTCGGGCACGCTCACCAAATCGGTGCGGCGGAAGCCCTACTCCGTGGTCCTGCTCGACGAGATCGAGAAGGCGCACCCCGACGTCTTCAACATCCTGCTGCAGGTGCTCGACGAGGGCCACCTGACGGACAACTACGGCCGCGTGATCGACTTCAAGAACACGGTCGTCATCATGACGTCCAACGTGGGTGCGCGCGACATGGTGAAGGGGAAAGCCCTCGGCTTTGCGCAGCCCGACACGCGGGCGACCTTCGACAAGATGGCGGAGAAGGTCAAGGAAGAGATCAACAAGACCTTCAACCCCGAGTTCCTGAACCGGCTGGACGACGTCATCGTCTTCCATCCGCTCACCCGGGAGCACATCTCCCAGATCGTGGCGATCCTGCTCAAAGAGGTGCAGAGTCGCCTGGGCGAGGAAGAGCTCACGCTGCGGTTGACGCCGGCGGCCTCGGACTTCCTGGTGGACCGCGGGTACGATGAGCACTTCGGCGCGCGCCCCCTGAAGCGCGCGATTCAGAAGTACGTCGAGGATCCGCTCTCGGAGAAGATCCTGGTCGGTGAGTTCGCGCGGGGCGATGAGATCGAGGTGGACGTGGCCCCCGACAAGGAACGGTTGGCGTTCCGCGCGCTCTCTGGCTCGAAGGCGTGATCCGCCAGCTTCTCGCCGCCGTCATCCTGAGTTCCACTGTGCTCGCCCCGCGCGCCGTGCGCGCGCAGGGCGAGGCCCCGGCCAACGCCCCCGCCGTCGCGCCCGATTCGATTGTGGTGCTGGGTCTGCGCCGCGTCGAGCGCAAGCAGCTGCTCGACCAGAGCGGCCTGGCACCCGGACGGGCGCTCGGCTACCGGGACGTGCAGCGCGCGGTCCAGACGCTGTACGCGAGCGGGCAGTACGACGACGTGCGGATCACGCAGGACACCGCCGCCGGTCGGCAGCTCTTGATCGTGCAGGTGCGCGAGCGCCCCATCCTCCTCAAGTGGGCGGTGCGCGGGGTGAATCGAGTGTCCGAGGGCAGCGTGCGGGACAAGGCGCAGCTCCCGGAGGGTCGGCCGCTCGATCCGGCCGCCGTGACCCGCGCGCGCGGGCGCATCGACTCGCTGTACCGGGCTCAGGGCTACTATCTCGCCCAGGTCAAGGTCGTCCCAGTGTACGAGGCCGACTCGGCCCGCGTACGCGTCATCTTCGACGTGGACGAGGGCCGGCGGGTCGCAGTGGCACGGGTACGGCTCGAGGGGAATACGCACGTCTCGGTCGGTGATCTGGTGGGCCGGATGAAGACCCGCCCCGAAGGGTTCTGGTGGTTCCGCTCCGGGGAGTACGACGACGAGAAGCTGCGCGAGGACCTCCAGGCACGGCTCCCGCAGTTCTACGGCGACAAGGGGTTCGTGGACTTCCAGGTGCTGAGCGACACCCTGATCGTGAACGACACCACCGGGAAGGCCACGCTGGTCGTGCGCGTGAGCGAAGGGGACCCCTACCGCGTCGGCGCGTTCGAGATCGTGGGGAACCGCCGCTTCTCGACGGACGAGCTCCAGCAGCTGTTCCCGTTCAAGGGGGAGAGCCGGAGCGGGTTCCTCGGGCTGGGCGGCACCGAGCACGGTCCGGCGCTCTTCAACCAGGCGCGGTGGGACGACGCCACCCAGCAGCTGCGCACGCTGTACTACAACAACGGCTACATCTACGTGAACGTGCAACCGCAGGTGATCCGCCGCACCGGCGCCGACGGCAAGCCGGTGGTGGACCTGCGCTGGGCCATCAACGAGGGGCAGCCCGCGATCGTCAACAAGATCGAGATCTCGGGCAACGACGTCACGCACGAAGCACACCGGGAACATCAACTTCGGCGCGTCGGTGGGGCAGGGCACGGGGGTAGGCGGGTTCCTCGGCCTCGACGAGCCCAATCTGTTCGGACAGGGGAAGCGGGGCCACTTCCAGTGGCAATTCGGCAAGAACATCAGCGACTTCGCGGTCAGCTACACCGACCCCGCGATTCGCGAGTCCCGCATCTCCGGCACCCTCGACGTCCACAATACCCGGCTGCGGTACACGATCGCCGACCTGGGCACGTTGCGCCGGCGGGGGGCCAGCGTCCAGTTTGGCTTCCCCGTGTTCCACGACCGCTACACCCGGCTGTTCGTCTCGTACGGCATCGACGACCAGTCGTTCACGGGGTCGAGCACCGGCCTCGCGGCGCTGCGCTGCAACAACTGCATCCGATCCACGTTCGGCGTCTCGTTGCTGCGCGACACCCGCATCGATCTCCCGTTCCCAACCGCCGGTACGATGCACTCGATCGGCGTTTCGCAGTCGGGCGGCCCGCTCGGCGGCGCGGGCAACTTCCAGCGGCTCGACCTCGAAGGCCGCTGGTACGCGCCCCTCGGCCAGCTGGGCGGGGCGGCCAGCGCGTCGCCCGTGCGATTCGTGATGGGGCTGTCCACGCGCTCGGGGATCGTCTTCGGGGCGTCGCCGTTCTTCGATCAGCTGTTCACGATGGGCGGCGTACAGTACGGCATCCCGCTGCGCGGGTACGACGAGTTCTCGATCACGCCGCACGGCTACGATCCCACCGCGACCAACGGCCAGGCGACGGCCAGCTCGTTCGGGAAGGCGTATCTGGCGATGACGGGCGAGGTCGGCGCGCGGCTGTCGCAGATGTTCTACGTGTCCATGTTCTTCGACGCCGGCAACGTCTGGGCGAACGCCGGCGAGTTCAACCCCACGCGGTTGTTCCGCGGCGCGGGCCTCGGTGTGAGCATCATCTCGCCGCTCGGCCCGATCGGTATCGACTGGGCGTACGGCTTCGACCGGACCGACGTCATCGGGCGGCCGGCGCCGGGCTTCAAGCTGCATTTCAAGCTGGGCAATTTCTTCTGACCGGAACCGGTCTTTTCCTGGAGAGACAGTCATGAGGCGTGCGGTGGTGGTGTTGGCATGGAGCGCGCTGGCCGCGGCCGCGCCGGCGGCGGGTCGCGCGCAGAGCGCGAGCGGACTCAAGATCGCGTTCATCAGCTCGCAGCAGATTCTCGAGGCAACGCCGGGGTACGCGGCCGCGGAGTCCACCTTCAAGAAGGAGTATCAGGCCAACCAGGACGAGGTGCAGAAGATGCGACAGCAGCTCGACTCCGCCGCGCAGGCGTTTGAGAAGCAGCAGATTGCTCTCTCCTCGACGGCGAAGCAGGCCAAGCAGCGCGACCTGCAGCAGATGCAGCAGCGTCTCGAGCAGCGCGCTACCGAACTCCAGGACAAGACGCAGCAGCGCCAGCGCGAGCTGCTGCAGCCGATTCAGGCGCGGGTCAACGGCATCATTCAGGGGCTGCGGGCGGAAGGCAACTATTCCTTGATCTTCGACGCCGACTCGCCCGGCTCGAACATCGTCGCCGCGGATCCGGGCCTCGACATCACGGCCAAGGTGATCGAGCGGCTGAAGCAGGCGAAGTAGGGCGCGCCCGCCCGTGCGCGGTCGGCCGGAGTCGCAGGGCGGTGCGAGCGGCGGAGCCGCGGTGGGGGGAGCGGCCCGACGCCTGAGCGCCCGCGAGATCGCCGCGCTCACCGGCGGCCGGCTGGTCGGGCCTGCGGACGTGACCGTGTCAGGCGTCGCGCCGCTCGATCGCGCGGGCCCCGACGACCTGTCGTTTCTTGCCGCGAGGCGCTATCTCCAGTATTTTCAACGGTCTAGCGCGGCAATCGTGCTCTGCACGCCGGATCTGATTCCGGACGGTACGGCGGGCCCCGCGAGCCGCGTGGTGGTGGGCGATCCCCACGTGGCGCTGCTCGCCGTCATCCCGGTGCTCTACCCCGAGCCGGCGTGGGAGGCCGGGATCCACCGCACGGCGGTGATCGGCGCCGGAGCGGGGTGGCAGGCACCGATCGCGATCGGGCCGTACGTGGTGCTCGGCCGAAACACGCGCCTGGGAAAGAACGTGCGCATCGGCGCCGGAGCGGCGATCGGAGACGGCGTGGTGATCGGAGACGACGTACAGTTGTACCCGCACGTCGTCTGCTACAGCGGCACCGTGATCGGCGATCGCGTGATCCTCCACGCCGGCGTGCGGCTCGGCGCGGACGGCTTCGGGTACGTGCCCGGCAAGAGCGGCGAGCTGCCGCGGAAGATCCCGCAGGTGGGTCGCTGCATCATCGGAGACGACGTGGAGATCGGCGCCAACACCACCATCGATCGCGGCAGCGTGGACGACACGATCATCGGCCCGGGGACGAAGATCGACAACCTGGTGCAGATCGGGCACAACTGCCGCATCGGGGCGCGCTGCCTGATCGCGGGCCAGGCGGGCATCGCCGGGAGTACCCACGTCGAGGACGACGTGTTCCTCGCCGGCCAGGCCGGCCTCGCCGACCATGTCACCATCGGGCGCGGGGCGCGGGTGACGGTGCAGGGGGGGGTGATCGGCGACATCGATCCGGGCGCGACGGTGTCGGGCTACCCGGCGCGCAACCACCGGGAGTTCTTGCGGGCGCAGGGCGCGTTGTACCGGCTCGCGCAGATCGTCGACGATCTCGAGGCGCTCGTACGGCGGACGGAATGAGCTCCGGCGCGCGGCGCGGGATCCGGACGAAGACCGCCGTGTCGGGGACGGGCCTGCACACCGGCGCCCGCACCGAGGCCACCTTCGTGCCGGCGCCGGCGGGGCAGGGCATCGTGTTTCGGCGCGTCGACCTCCGCGGTACACCCGAGATACCCGCGCTGCTCTCCGAGGTGGAGGCGGTCGAGCGCCGCACCGCCATCGGCAAGGGCGACAGCACCATCCATACCGTGGAGCACCTGCTCGCCGCGGTCGCCGCGCACGAGATCGATGATCTGACCATCGAGCTCTCGGGCCCCGAGCCGCCGATCCTGGACGGCAGCGTCCAGCCGTACTACGAAGCGCTCGAGCGCGCCGGCCCGACCGAGACGAGCGGCGAGCCACTCGTGCTCACGGTGCCCGCGGCCTTCACGGTGAGCGAGGGCGACTCGAGCTACGTGGTCGCGCCCGCGAAGGAGCTGCGGCTCACGGTGACCATCGAGTGGCCGCATCCGCTGATCGGGCGCCAGGCCGGGAGCTTCACGGTGACGCCGCAGTCGTTCGCGAGCGAGCTCGCCCGGGCCCGCACGTTCGGATTCACCACGGAGATCCCGGCGCTCCAGGCGAAGGGGCTGATCAAGGGCGCCTCGAGCGCCAGCGCGATCGTGCTGGACGAGCGCGGGCTGGCGAACGGCGGCCAGCTGCGCTGGCCCGACGAGTTCGTGCGTCACAAGGCGGCCGACATCCTCGGCGACCTGGCGCTCACGGGAGCGCGCGTGCGCGCGCACATCATCGCCACGCGCCCGAGCCACGGCGGCAACATCGCGCTGGCGCGGGCCGTGGCGCGCGCGGCGCGCCGCGCCGGGCCGCCGAAGATGGACATCGGCCGCATCATGGACGTGTTGCCCCACCGCTATCCCTTCCTCCTGGTGGACCGGATCATCGAGGTCGAAGGGCAGCAGCGGATCGTCGGCATCAAGAACGTCACCATCAACGAACCGTTCTTCCAGGGGCACTTCCCGGGACATCCGATCATGCCCGGCGTGCTGATCATCGAGGCGATGGCCCAGGTGGGGGGGATGCTCTTGATGGGGTACTTCGAGGGCCAGAACGTCGAGGACAAGGTCGTCTACTTCATGTCGCTCGATAACGTGAAGTTCCGCCGGCCCGTGGTGCCGGGAGACCAAATCCGCTTCGAGCTCGACATGCTGCAGTTCCGCGGCAAGACGTGCAAAATGAAGGGCGTAGGCTACGTGGATGGGCAGGTGGTGGCGGAGGCGGAGATGATGGCGTCGGTGGTCGACCGGTGATCCATCGGACCGCCCTCGTCGACCCGACGGCCCACCTCGCGGGCGACGTCACCGTCGGTCCCTACGCCATCATCGGGCCGCGCGTGAGCGTGGGCGATCGGTGCCAGATCGCCGCCCACGCGGTGCTCGAGCGCAACGTGAAGCTGGGCACGGGCGTGAAGGTCGGCTACGGCAGCGTCCTCGGCAACGATCCCCAGGACCTGAAGTACAAGGGCGAGGATACCTGGGTCGAGGTCGGCGACGCGACGGTGATCCGCGAGTACTGCACGATCAACCGCGGGACACAGGCGACCGGAAGGACGTCGGTGGGCCAGCGCTGCTTCCTCATGTCCTACGTCCACCTCGCGCACGATTGCGCCATCGGGAACGACGTCATCATCGCCAACGCGGTCCAGATGGCCGGGCACGTGACCATCGAAGATCGCGCGATCGTGTCCGGGCTCGTGCCGATTCACCAGTTCGTGCGGATCGGCACGTTCTCGTTCATCGGCGGCGGGTCGCGCGTCAACCAGGACGTGCCCCCGTACACGAAGGCCGTCGGCAATCCGGTGCACCTCTACGGGCTGAACTCGGTGGGGCTGCAGCGCGCCGGGTTTGCGCCCGAAGTGAAGCTGGCCCTGAAGCGCGCCTATCGGCTGCTGTTCAACTCCGACATGACCGTGAGCCAGGGGATCGCGAAGGCGCGCGCCGAGCTGCCGCAGATCCCCGAGGTGGAGAACTTCCTCAAGTTCATCGAAGGGTCGCAGCGGGGAGTGCTGGTGTGAGCGCAGGCGGTCGGGCGGCAGCGCCGCGGCTGGGCGTGATCGGCACCGGTGCCCTCGGCTTCCATCATGCGCGCCTGCTGCGGCGCATGCCCGGTGTCGCCTTCGCGGGCATTTACGACAAGAATCCGACGCGCGCCGCCGAGGTGGCCGGGCAGCTGGACACCGTCGCCCACCCCACGCTCGCGGCCCTGCTCGACGGGGTGGACGCTGTGACGGTCGCGGTGCCCACGCCCGCCCACGTCGAGGTCGGGTTGGCAGTGCTGGAGCGCGGGGTGGCGCTGTTGATGGAGAAGCCGCTGGCGGACAGTGTCGCGGGAGCGGAACAGCTGGTGCGCCGCGCCGCCGCGGACGCCGCCGTCCTGCAGGTAGGTCACGTGGAGCGGTTCAACCGCGCGGTGCGCGCCGCCGCTCCCTACCTGGACGAGCCGCGGTTTCTCCAGATCGACCGGCTCGCGCCGTTCCAGCCGCGCGGCACCGACGTGGCCGTGATCCTCGACCTGATGATCCACGACCTCGATCTGGTGCTCGAGCTGGTGCACGCTCCCGTGGCCGACGTGCGCGCGACGGGCGTCGCGCTGCTCACGCCCCACGTGGACATCGCCAACGCTCGCCTCGAATTCACGAACGGCGCCATCGCCAACGTCACCGCCAGCCGCGTGTCGCGCGAGCGCACGCGCAAGTTGCGCATCTTCCAGCCCACGGGGTACTGCTCGCTCGATCTGGCGCAGGGCAGCGGCGACTTCTTCCGCCTGAAGCAGGGCTGGCAGAGCCTCGGCGCCACGTCGCTGGAGCAGATCGTGGAGCACGTCCGCCTGGAGGCCCCGGAGGCCGAGCCGCTCAAGCTCGAGCTCGAGAGCTTCGTGCGGGCCGTGCGTGGCGAAGCCGAGGTGGCGGTGTCGGGCGCCGCCGGGGCGGAAGCGCTGGCGCTGGCGTTCCGGGTCGCCGCCGCGGTGCAGGCTTCGCCCCTCGCTCCGCCCCCCGCGCCACTCGCCCCCCCCGCGCCACTCGCCGCCGCGCGGCCGTGAGCCGCGCCCCCCGCATTTACATCTCGGCGGGCGAGCCGTCGGGAGACGCGCACGCCGCCGCGGTCGTGTCCGCGCTGAAGCGCCGCGTACCTGCCGCGAGCGTGGAGGCCTTCGGCGGGCCCGGTCTCGAAGCGGCGGGCGCTATTGTGCTCGATCGCATGGAGCGGTTCTCGGTCGTGGGCTTCGTCGAGGCCCTGTGGAAGATCCCCGCCCACATGCAGCTCCTCGCCCGGGTCCGGGCCGCCTTCCGCGCCCAGCGCTACGATCTCGTCATCCTGGTGGACTATCCCGGCTATCACCTGCGGGCCGCGGCAGCGGCGCACGAGGCGGGCATCCCCGTGCTCTACTACATCGCGCCCCAGATGTGGGCGTGGGCGCCGGGCCGGGTGCGGAGGCTCAAGGCCGTTCGCCGCCTCGCGGTGATCCTGCCGTTCGAAGAGCGATTCTTTGGCGCGCACGGCGTACCAGCCACGTTCGTGGGGCACCCACTCAAGGATCGGGAGCCGCCACCCCCGCGCGCCGTGGCGCGCCGCGCGCTCGGCCTCGACGGCACGCGCCCGGTGCTGGGTCTCTTCCCCGGCAGCCGGGCCCAGGAGGTAACGCGTCTCTGGCCCGCCTTCCGTGACGCCGCGACGCGCGTGCTGGAAGCGCGTCCCGACGTCCAAGTGGTCGCCGCCGCGACGCCACGCGGCCGGTACCAGCGACCCGGCGCGATCCGCATTCACCTGGGGGATCCGCTCGCCGTGTTCGCGGCGGCCGACGCGGGGCTGTGCAAGTCGGGGACGACGACGCTCGAGGCGGCGCTTGCCGACCTGCCGATGGTGATCGCCTACCGCTTGAACCCCGTGTCGTTCGCCATCGCCATTCGCATGCTCCAGGTGCCTCACGTGGGTCTCGTGAACCTGATCGCCGAGCGGGAGGTGAGCCCGGAATTCCTGCAGGCCGCCGTGACGCCGCGCGCCCTCGCGGACGCCGTGCTGCCGCTGCTCGACCCCGAGAGCGAGCCCGCCCGGCGCCAGCGGGAGGGGCTCGCGCTCGTGCGCGAGCGGCTGGGGCCGCCCGGCGCCGCCGAGCGCGTGGCGGCGCTCGCGGTGGAGCTGGCGGGGTGAGGCTGGGCCGGGCAGAGCCGCTGGTGACGACGCTCGTCGCCCGCGGCGTAGGCGTGCTCGCGGCCACCTGGCGTTTCCGGGTGCAGGGCTGGGAGCATGTGGTCGCCGCCCGAGCGACTGGCCGGCCCGTGATCTACGTCCTGTGGCACAGCCGCATCCTGCCGCTGCTGTATCACCGCCGCCGGGAAGGGATGGCGTTGCTCATCAGCCGCCACCGCGACGGCGGTTATCTCGCGGAGCTGTCCGAGCGCTGGGGCTATCGTGTCGTCCGCGGATCGTCGCGCCGGGGAGGGGAAGCTGGCCTGCTGGGTCTCGTGCGACACCTGCGTGAGGGTGCGGAGGTGGCCCTCACCCCCGACGGCCCGCGCGGGCCGGTCGAGCGGATGAAGCCGGGCGCGCTGGCGGCCGCCCAGCACGCCGGCGCGCTGGTGGTCGCGGCCGGGGCGCGCGCCTCGTCCGCGTGGTGGATCCGATCGTGGGACCGGTTCTGCGTGCCCCGGCCGTTCGCGCGGATCGACATCGTGTACGCGGCGCCGCTCGCCGTGGCGGAGGGGAAGGACGCCCTGCGACAGGGGTTGGCGCTGGCGGAGCGGGCGCTGCGGGACGTGACCTACGGCGACCAGGCGGCGCCGGCGAGATCGCTGGCGTGATGGCGGTCCGGGTGGCGCATTGGCTCTGGGGCAGCGCGCCGGGCGCGCGCGTGGCCCGGATTCCGCTCATCCCGCTTGCCGGCGCGTATTGGGCGGTGGTGCGCCTGCGGGGCGCGAACGCCCGTAGCGCCGTGCGCCTCCCCTTGCCGGCGATCGCGGTCGGCAACCTGTCGGTGGGTGGCACGGGCAAGACGCCGCTCGCGGCCTGGATCGCGGCGTACTGTGCGGCACACAACCGGCGGCCCGGCATTCTGTTGCGCGGGGTTGGGGGAGACGAGCCGCTTGTGCACCGGCGCCTGGTACCGGAGGCGGTCGTCGTGGCGAATCCGGATCGGGTGGCGGGCGCGGCCGTGGCGCGCGCGCAGGGAGCGCAGCTCCTCGTGTTGGACGACGCGTATCAGCTGGTGCGCGTCGCCCGGGACCTGAACATCGTGGTCGTGAGTGCCGAGAGCGTGGCAGGGTCCTCGTGGCCACTGCCGGCCGGGCCGTGGCGCGAACGCTGGGATGCCCTCGCCCGGGCTGACGTGATCGTGGTGAGCCGGAAGCATGCGCCACCGGCGGCGGCGGGCGCCTTGGCCGACACGCTGGGCCGGCGCGCGCCGGGCGTTCCCGTCTGTGTGGCGTGCTTGGCGCTCAGTCATCTCGAGGGACTGCAGTCGGGAACGCGGCGGGACTTGAGAGCGCTGGCCGGGCGACCGGTGGTGGCGGCGGCGGGGATCGCCGACCCCGAGACTTTCGCGGCGCAGCTGGTCGCCACCGGCGCGGTGGTGCAACTCGTGGCGTATCAAGACCATCACGCCTTCACCGCGGGCGATGTGGAGCGACTCGCGCGGGCCGCGGCGAGGGGCGATTATGTTGTAGTCACCGAAAAGGATGCGGTGAAGCTCCGCGGGCGGTGGCCGGGGCATGCCCCCGAGCCGTGGGTCGCCGTGCTCGCCGTCCGCTGGGAACGGAACGGCGGCGCACTCGAGCAGGCGGTGAGCGACGTGCTCGCTTCGACGGCCGCACCCTGACACCCGATCCTTTACGAGGGCCATGAGCGAACCCGCGATCCAGCCACAAGCCCACCACGGAATCCGTCCCGACAAGGACACATTCCTCGCGGAGGAGAACCCGTTCGAAGCGATGATGGAGCGCTTCGACCACGCGGCGCAGCTGCTCAACCTCGACCCCGGGCTGTACAAGGTCCTGCGTAACCCCGAGAAGCAGATCATCGTGTCCGTTCCCGTGCTGCGCGACTCGGGCGAGCTGGAGGTCTACACCGGCTACCGGGTGCTGTACAACACGTCGCGCGGACCGGCCAAAGGGGGCATCCGGTTCGACCTCAATGTCACGCTCGAGGAAGTGAAGGCACTGGCGGCGTGGATGACGTGGAAGTGCGCGCTCGTGAACATTCCGTTCGGCGGCTCCAAGGGCGGCGTGGTGTGCGACCCGACCACGATGTCGATGGGGGAGCTCGAGCGGGTCACCCGTCGCTACACCGCGAGCATCATCGAGACGCTCGGTCCCGACTCCGATGTCCCCGCACCGGACGTGAACACCAACGAGCGGGTGATGGCGTGGATCATGGACACGTACTCCATGCATCACCGTCACACCGTGACGTCGGTGGTGACGGGCAAGCCGGTCGAGATGGGAGGATCGCTCGGCCGGCGCGAAGCCACCGGACGGGGCTGTATGATCGTGACGCGCGAGGCCCTCGGCAAGATCGGGATGTCCCTCAAGGGCGCGCGCGTGGCGGTGCAGGGGTTCGGCAACGTAGGGTCGGTCGCCGCGGACCTGATGGCCAAGGAAGGAGCCCTGATCGTCGCGGTGGCGGACAAGTCGGGCGCGGTGCGCAACCCCAAGGGCCTCGACATCCCGGACATGCTCGCGTGGATACAGGAGCGCCGTCAGCTGACCGGGTATCCCCGGGCGGAGGCGATCGGCAAGGATCAGGTGCTCACCGTCGACTGCGACGTGCTCGTCCCGGCCGCGACCGAAAACGTCATCACCCGCAAGAACGCGCCCCAGATCAAGGCGAAGATCATCTGCGAGGGAGCGAACGGTCCGACCACGGCCGCCGCCGATGAGATCCTCGAGAAGAAGGGCATCTTCGTGATTCCCGACATCCTCGCCAATGCGGGAGGCGTGACGGTGAGCTATTTCGAGTGGGTGCAGGACCGTGGCGGCTACTTCTGGGACGAAGACACGGTCAATCGGCGGCTGGAGTCGATCATGACGCGCTCGTTCCACGAGGTCATGGGGATGGTGGAGAAGCACAAGGTGAGCACGCGTATCGCATGCTACATGCTCGCGGTGGACCGCGTGGCGGCGATGCATCGGCTGCGTGGGATGTATGCCTGATGCGCTACCGTGTCGTCGCGGTGGGCCGCGTTCGGGACGCGGCGCTCCGCGCGGCGTGTGACGGATACCTCGAGCGACTGCGACGCTACGCACGAGTCGAGGAGCGTGAGGTGAAAGACGAGGCGCGAGTCCTCGACGCGGTACCCGAGGATTCGCGCCTCGTCGCGTTGTCCCCGGCCGGGGAGGAATGGACGTCCGAACAGCTCGCCGGGTGGACGGCCCGCTGGGAGATGGACGGGCGCGACGTGGCCCTGGCCGTCGGCGGAGCGGGCGCGCTCCCGGACGCCGTGCTGCGACGGGCGGAGCGTGTCTGGAGCCTGTCCCGGCTGACGTTCCCTCACGAGCTGGCGCGGGTGATGCTGTACGAGCAGCTGTATCGCGCGTACAGCATCCGTCGGGGAGAGCCCTACCATCGCGGATCCTGAGCTGACGGCGGCGGATCGAACGGCGCTGCTCGGGCTGGCGCGGGCGACGCTCACCGCGCATCTCGCCGGGCGACGGCTCCCGCCGGTGCCGCCGGTCCGGGGCGCGGCGCTCAAGCGAGGGGCGTTCGTGACGCTGCTCGAGCGCGGGGCGCTGCGCGGCTGCATCGGTCACATCGCGGCCGATCGCCCGCTCGGCGCCGTGGTTCGCGAGATGACGGTGGCGGCCGCGCGGGACGACCCCCGCTTCGCGCCCGTCGCAACCGACGAGCTGCCGGCGCTCGCGGTGGAGATCTCGGTGCTGGCCGCGCCGGTCCCGCTGCGCGCGCCGGTCGAGCCGTCGCACATCATCGTCGGCCGTGACGGATTGATCGTGCGGCGCGAGTCGCTCATGGCGTTGCTGCTGCCGCAGGTGGCCGCGGAGTACGACTGGAGTCCGGAGGCATTTCTCGCGGCCACGTGCCGGAAGGCGGGCCTCGCGCCGGACGCGTGGCGGGAACCCGGGACCGAGGTGCTCGCGTTCCAAGCGGACGTGTTTGGGGAAGCCGGGGACGAGGACCGAGGGACGGGACACGCGTGATACCGAGAATCGTCGCCACGCCCATCGCGCCGCTCACGCCGCCCGCGGCGGGTCTCGCGCCGCGGCGGGTGGAGGCCGATGTCATCGCCGCGGCGCTGCCGGGTCCGGCGCGCGACCGGCTCGCAGCGGGCGAGGTCCTGGTTGTGACCACCGGACAACAACCCGGCCTCTTTACCGGCCCGCTGTACACCGTCTACAAGGCCCTGTCCGCAATCGCGCTGGCGCGCCGGCTGGAGCGCGAGCGACGCACGCCCGTCATACCGGTGTTCTGGGTGGCGGGAGACGACCACGACTTTGCGGAGGCGAACCACGCGTCGTTTCTCAACGCCAACGGCGAGCTGACACGCATCGTGCTGCGCGAGCGCCCGGCCGATGCACCGCTCGTGCCGCTGGCTCGGGAACCGTGCGGCGCCGAGATCGTCGCGGCCCTGGCGCAGCTACGCGACGGGACGCCCGGCAGCGAATTCAAACCCGGGGTGATCGCCTGGCTGGAACGCTGCTATCGGTCCGAGGCGTCGCTCGCCGACGCGTTCGCGGCGGCGCTCGACACGCTGCTCGGGCCGCGGGGGCTCGTGGTGCTGCGCGTGCACGACCGCAGCGCCAAGCGCGCCGCCGCGCCGTGGGTGCTCAAGGGCCTGGACGTCACGCTGTCGGACGGCTACGCGCCGGTGTTCGTGGACGCGGGCCAGGGGCGGGATCGGCTGCAGCCCGACGGCGACGCGTTCGTCACGCGCCGCAGCGGCGAGCGCTTCACTCGCGCCGATCTCGCGCGCATCGCCACCCAGGCTCCCGAGCGACTGTCGCCGAACGTGTTGCTGCGGCCGGCCGTCGAGGCCGCGCTGCTTCCCACCGTGGCGTACGCCGCGGGGTCCGCCGAGCTCAAGTACCTGCCCGACGCCGCGCCGTTGTATGCGGCGCTCGGCGTCGCCCGGCAGGCCCCGGTGCCGCGCTGGTCGGGCGTGCTCGTGGAGGCGCGCGTGGACAAGCTGATGGCGCACCACGGGCTCGACCTCGCGGCGTTCGACGGGCAGCCGGGCGAGCTCGAGGCCCGGCTGGTGCGCCAGGAGCTGCCGCCCGATGCGGTGGCGACGCTCGCCGCCCTGCGCACCGGCATCGAGCAGCACTATGGCCGCCTCCTTGCGGCGGCGGTGCAGATCGATCCGACGCTCGAGCGCACCGTGGAGTCGGCGCGCAACGCCGCGCTGTCGGGGGCGCAGACGATCGAGAAGAAGCTGGTCGCGAGCTTGAAACGGCTCGAGGGCGAGACCCTGGTCCGCCAGATCGCTCGCGCGCGCGCCGCGGTGTATCCCGAGGGGCAACCGCAGGAACGCGTGCTCACGCTGGCGTCCTTTCTCATTCGCTATGGGCCCGCGCTGATCGACGCACTGGAGCGAGAGGTGGCGCGGTGGGCAGGCGCTTCGTAGAATCCCTCTCATGTGGATCCTCGTGGTCGTCCTGCTCGTCGCCCTCATGATTCCCATCACCGCCATCCTGCTCGATTCGCCGCTCGGGCGGTCGATCGCGCGGCGGCTCGAAGGGCAAGCCGACGAGGTGGGACCCGGTGCGCGGGGGTTGGCGCGACGGGTCGAGGCACTGGAGACCGACCTCGAGGACCTGAACCGCGCCATCGCCGGGATGCGCGAGGAGCTGCAGTTCGTCCAGCGCCTGCTCGAAGATCCCACCAAGAAGAAACGCGGCTCCTGACGGTGCCGGGCGGAGGGAGCGGACGCCACGCCGCGCAGGCCGCCGCCGGCATCCTCCTCACCCGGCTCCTCGGCTATGTGCGCGAGCGCGTGACGGCGCACTACCTGGGCAACGGCGCAGTCGCCGACGCGGTGCGCGTGGCGCTGCGGGTTCCCAACGCCATCCGCAATCTGCTCGGCGAGGGGACGCTGTCCGCATCGTTCATCCCCGTCTACGCCGCCCTGAACGAGCGCACCGACAAGTCGGCGGCCCGGGCTCTGGCAGGAGCGGTCGCCGGCCTGCTGCTCGCCGCCGCAGGCGTGTTGGCGCTGCTCGGGGTGGTCTTCGCTCCCGCCGTGACGGCTGCGCTCGCTCCGGGGCTCACGGGTGAGACGCGCGCCCTTACGGTGGCGCTCATGCGTCTGCTGTTCCCCATGTCCGGGCTGATGGTGTTCTCGGCCTGGTGCCTGGGGATCCTCAACACGCACCGCCGCTTCTTCCTGCCCTATGCCGCGCAGGCGCTCTGGAATGTCGGTGCGATCGCGAGCGTGGTGGCGGCCGCCAGTTGGCTTATGGGTCCGCCGCTTTCGACGGAGCAGCAGCTGGCGCGCCTGGCGCTCGCGCTCGCGTGGGGCACCGTGGCGGGTGGTGTGCTCCAGGTCGTGGTCCAGCTGCCCGCCTGCTGGCGGTTGCTGCACGGGATCGCAGTGCGGTTCACTACCGCTCCGCCCGGGGTGCGGGACGTGCTCATCGCCTGGGCGCCGCTGGTGCTCGGCGCCGGCGTGGCACAACTCTCGTCCCTCGTCGACACGTTTCTGGGCTCGCTCGCGGGGGAAGGCGGCGTCTCGAGCCTCGTGTACGCCCAGCTGATCCAGGCGCTGCCGATCGGTCTGTTCGGGACCTCGATCACGGCCGTGACCCTGCCCGAGCTGTCCCGCGACGCGGTCGGCACGGCGCCGAACGACCGGCTCCGGGCGCGGATCGCCCTGGGGTTCCGGCGCATCGTGTTCTTCGTGCTGCCGTCGTCGTTCGCATTCGTGGCGCTCGGGCCGGTCCTCGTGGCGGCGCTGTTTCAGACGGGGCGGTTCGGGCAGGCCGACACCATCACCGTGGGCGGCGTCCTGGCGGCGTATGGCGTGGGGTTGATGGGGCAGGCCACGGTCAA
>WNGE01003390.1_pt1 | contig 22005 bp, 19 predicted proteins | sample 5400651 | NCBI WGS metagenome assembly WNGE01 (sample SAMN13153370, study PRJNA577476) | soil metagenome | isolation source: 60 cm soil or saprolite under grassland replicate 2 | place: USA:California | collected 2016-06-15 | reverse complement strand
GAATCGCAGGGCCGCGTATTCGATCAGCCCCCGCGCCTGGTACGCGTTCAGGTAGTGCTCCAACGCGAGCTTGCTCGAGCCGTAATCGGAAATAGGTCGCGTGGGGTGGGTCTCGGGAACCGGCAGGCGCTCGGGGGGGCCGTACACCGCCGCCGACGACGCATACACGACCCGGCGCGACCCGGCGGCGTGCGCCGCGCGCAGCACGTTCAACCCACCCAGCACGTTGACACGGGCGTCGTAGTCCGGCTCGCGAATCGACCGGCCGACGTCGGTTTGCGCCGCCGCGTGGAACACGGCGTCGGGTTTGAACGAGGCAACGGCGTCGCGCAGCGACGGCCAATCGCAGATGTCGACGCGCGCGAAGCGAGCCTTGGAAGGGACATTGCTCGCCGAGCCCGTCGAGAGGTCGTCGAGCACGCAGACGGACTGGCCGTCGGCGATGAGGCGGTCCACGAGGTGGGACCCGATGAACCCTGCCCCGCCGGTCACGAGGGCGCGCAAACCAGTCCCCTTTCATTCGGTTTCTTCTGCTTCTAGCTTCCTTGCCTGGCAATGGGAATATGCCAATTTCGGGGCGTAGCGCAGTCCGGTTAGCGCGCCTGGTTCGGGACCAGGAGGTCGGAGGTTCAAATCCTCTCGCCCCGACTGCTAAAGAATGATCAATGATCAATGTCCAATGATCATTGATCATTGATCAGTGGACATTCTTAAGCAGGCGCCAGTAGCTCAGCTGGATAGAGCGTCGGCCTCCGGAGCCGAAGGTCCCGCGTTCGAATCGCGGCTGGCGCACTAGAAGGCGATCGCGAACCCCACTCGACCGAGCGACTGCTGGATCGGCGCCGCCAACGCCCGGGGCGTTCATGCATAGTGCGCAAGGAGCTCGGCTTCGCGCTCCGGACTGATCGGTGTGACACGAATCGGAAGGTCGTGTCCGGCCACACCTTCACGGCGATCCCACTCGACCGTCGCGCGGATCGTGTCAATGAGAGGCCGGAAGGTCAAGCCTGCCGCGACCGCCCGCCGGTTGTCAGCCAGCAGCATCCCGCCGACCCGTGCGTCGCTCTCCGGAATCCAGAGGGGAAGCTCCGTCCAAGGCTTGACGCCTGCCGCAAGAAGATCCTCGTCCGGGACCCACGTGAGACGAGCGGGACTCTCCGTAACGGCGGCGCACTCCTCGAGCACCCTGCCCATCGTCAGCGGGGATGGAGGACCGACTGCGTTGAAGACTCCGACGCAGGAGTCCTCGGCTAGCCGTACGCACCATTCGGCAAGATCACGCACGTCGACGACCTGCACCGGCCGTTTGGGACGGCCGGGCGCGAGCGCCTTGCCGCCGCGCGCAACCCGGCGAGGCCAGTACGTGAAGCGGTCCGTCGGATCGTGCGGCCCCACAATGAGGCCGGGTCGCACCCGCGCGACCCGGCCCGGCATGGTCTCTTCGAGCGCATCCTCGCAGCGTGCCTTGAGCGCTCCGTAGCCCTGGTCCCCCTCTGCGCGCGGGGCGTCCTCGTCGAACGAGCGGTGTGGAGGGAACTCTCGGTACACGGAGATACTCGAGATGAAGGTGTAGTGGGCAATCGCGCCGCCCAGCACGTCTGCCACTGCCCGAACCTGCTCCGGTCGGTAACCGGATGGATCGATGACTGCGTCGAAGCGGCGGCCGCGCAGCGCGGCGAGATCCCCGTCGCGGTCGCCGCACAGCTTTTCGATCTCGGGAAAAAGGTGTGGGTTCCGCCGGCCGCGGTTGAAGAGGACGACGTCATGCCCCCGGGCAAGCGCGACGTCCACGACGTGCCGACCGAGGAAGAGCGTTCCGCCGAGAACCAGGATTCTCACGCCATCGGATCTCCCGCGGAGGGTGACACTCCGCTTTCATCAAGGAGAGGTAAATTGACCGTTAGAAAGGAATATCTCATGGGTCTGATGGTTATGCGGGTCAAAGCTGTGCTTGTTCTGTGGCTGCTGTGTCTTTCTGTGCCGTGTTCCGGCCAAGTGAAGGTACCGGATACGCCTGCCGGACAGAAGTTTGCAGCCTGGCTGGAGGTTTTCAATCGCGGTGATCGCGAGGCGTACAAGGCCTTCCTCGAAGAGAACTATCCCTCAGAAGCTCAGCACGCCGACCAAGCGATGGCATTTCGCGAGATGACGGGCGGCTTCGACCTCAAGAAAGTGGAGCCATCCACGCCGGACACGCAGGTCGCTCTACTCCAGGAACGGAATTCCGATCAGTTCGCTCGACTCACCCTGGAAGTCGAGAATGCCGAGCCGCACAAGATCGTCAGTCTTGGTCTCATGGCGATTCCACGTCCACCGGAGTTCCCTCTCCCGCATTTGGGCGGGAGCGAACTGATTGCGACCGTGCGAAAGACGCTGGATCAGGATGCAGCCGCGGGCCGCTTTGCCGGCACCGTGCTCATAGCCAAGAACGGCCAGCCGGTCCTGGCTGAGGCTTACGGACTGAGCGATCGCGAACACCGGACGCCGAACAAGCCAAACACGCGCTTTCGTATCGGCTCCATGAACAAGATGTTCACCGCAACCGCGACGCTACAACTTGTGCAGGCAGGCAAGCTGGCGCTCAACGATCCGTTGGGAAAATACCTCCCCGATTACCCCAACAAGGACCTCGCCGCGAAGGTGACGATCTATCAGCTTTTGACGCACACCGGTGGCACGGGGGATATCTTCGGACCGGAGTTTCCGGCACACCGCCTGGAGCTGCGCACACTCGACGATTATGTGAAGCTATACGGCAGCCGCCCCCTTGCGTTCGAGCCGGGCAGCAAGTGGGAGTACAGCAATTACGGCTTCATTCTGCTCGGCGTCGTGATCGAACGAGTCAGCGGCCAGAGCTACTACGATTATGTGCGAGACCACGTCTACAAACCCGCAGGCATGACCACAAGCGGCTCGGAGCCGGAAGATCAGGCGGTAAGCGATCGCAGTGTCGGATACACAAGAATGGGTGGAGGGTCAGAGCATCCGAACACCGAGACGCTGCCGTACCGAGGCACTTCTGCCGGCGGCGGATACTCCACGGTGGAAGATCTATTGAGGTTTGCGAACGCCCTGGAAGCCCACAAGCTGCTCAATGCGCAGTATACGGAAACGCTTACCACGGGCAAGGTTGATGCGCCGGGGGGCGGCCGCTATGCGTTCGGTTTCGATGATCGCACGACCAACGGCATCCGCTGTTTTGGTCATGGCGGGGGCGCTCCCGGGATGAATGGCGAACTCGAGATCTGCTCCACAGCCGGCTACGTTGTGGCCGTGCTGGCGAACCTGGACCCGCCCGCCGCCGGCCGCATCTCCCAGTTCATTACCAGCCGACTGCCGGAGAAGTGAACTGACCAGTGGGCGTGACAATCGTTGTAACAACCAGAGCCGAAGGTCCCGCGTTCGAATCGCGGCTGGCGCACTCAGCCGCTTACCGCGGCGAGTTGGGCGGGAGATTGCGGCGCTGCAGCACGCGCCGTGCTTTGGAGCCGAGGGCACGCAACGCACTGACCTTGCCGAACTGTGAATTGGCGAGATCGTCCAATGCGTGGGCCAGGCGAACGCAACCATCTTCCGTCACCAGACGTCGATCCTCGAGGATCTCGCCGATCCGCCGGGCCGCGTTCCTGTTCAGCTTTTCCTCGGCGCGCGACGTCAGTGGCAACGAGCGAGCAGCCGGTTCGTGTGAGTCATCCGCGCGTCGATTCATGGGCATCCCCCTCACCAAGAATATCAGCGCTAGAACGCGATCGCGAACCCGATGCGGCCGAGCGATTGCTGGATCGGCGCCGGCAGCGCACCGCTGCCGTCGTCGGTCTCGCGCGAAAAGCGCTGGAATCCATAGTCGCCGGTCACGCGCAGACGACCTTTCAACGCATCGACGGTCAGTCCCAGGCCCAGCTGGAGCGCGCCGACCCCCGAGGTCGTCCCACCCCCCGAATACTTGGCGCCGAACAGCAAGCCGCCACGCAGCGCCATCCGCACGCCCGGGCCGAGGAGGTACGCCATCCGCGCCCCGGCGGTAACCGCGCCCACGGACTGGGCTTCGAACTCGGGATCGGCCTTGCGATTGAGGAACCCGAGCTCGCCGGAAACGGGCCCGGCGATGTAGTAGCGCAACCGCACATCGACCTCGGAGGCGTCAAAATCCGTCGTCGCCGCGGCACCCTTGGCGGGCTTGTACTTCACCTTTGTGAGGACGACGTCGGCGGAGAACTTCTTCCACTCGAGCGTGGCCTGAGCGCCGATGCCACTACCGGTATAATGAAGATCGGACGAAACCTCGCGGTAATCGCCGAAGGCCACCTGCGGGCCGATGCTGATGTGCTGGGCGAGAAGTTGGAATGTTGGAAGGTTGGAAAGTGCCAGGAGCACAAGCACCTTCCAACCGTCCAACCTTCCAACCGTCCACCGTCTGCCGCTCATCGCCCACCCCCGGTGCGCGGCAACGGCACGACGCCGAGCGCTACCTGCTGGCGGCGCCTGGTGTTTTCCTGCGCGATCTCGACGTTCCGCCGCGAGATCTGCTCACGTAGCAGCGAGTTGTACAGAATGTTGCCGCGCGCCGCCTGCGGGGCGGGCTTCTTCAGCGTCATGATGAACCCCGCAAGGAGGATCCCGCCGCCAATCGCGCCACCCTCCCGCATCGACGCCGACCCAAGCTTGCCGTTCGACAGCGCCGACGTCCCCGCAAGCGCCACCCCCGTATAGACGAACGCCAGCCCGAGCGGCCGCCAGCTCTTGGGTGGCACTTCGGTCTCGGGCAGGTACGTGTAGCCGGGCAGACTCGTCAGATGCACCAGCGTGTCGACCGCGCCGTGCGTGACCAGAATCGGCTGCGACGCGGAGAAGCTGTTCTGGCCCACCGTGGCATCGACGACGACGTTGTAGTTCCCCGCGGGGACCGGATCGCCATTCGGCATGCGCGCCGGCCAGCGGATGTTGACCTGACCGTTCGCGACGGTCGAATCGATCCGCACGCTGCCGAGCGTACCGCCGGTGACTCGCGTGACCACCCGCGACGGCTGCGTCACCGTGTACCGAATCCCCACCGCCCCCTGTCCGCCGATGAACTCCACGCTGTCGACGCGCAGCTGCCGGATGACGAGGATTTGCGTCAACGCCACCTGGAACGCGCTGAGCGCTTTGGGCGAGGTCCGATTGGGATCGAGCTCGCGCTCGGGCTCGATCAGCACGACTTGCTTGAACGCGTCCACCGCCTTGAGGATCGAGTCCATACCGCTGTAGGTAAACCCGAGCATCTCGTAGGCGCGTGCGCGCTCGAACCCCGTGAGCCGCTCGCGCAGGGAGGCGTGACCGAGCGAAAGCGCCTGGCGGTAGTCGAGGTTGTCGAATGCCTGTTGCGCGCGGCGCAGCGTGGCGTTCTGGACCGTTTGCGCGGCGAGCGCGGGACAGATCAGCGGAACGACGAGGAGCAGCCAGGTCGAGCGACGCATCACTCTGAGCCCTCCTGTTCGAGCACGTAGGTCCTGCGCACCGTCGTGTTGGCCGGTACGTCGACCGTCTCGGTCTTGGTCTTGAATCCGGCGCGCTCCACCCGGATCGTGTGCCGCCCGGCCGATACCGCCTCCTCGATCACGGGCACCGACCCGAGATCACGTCCGTCGATGAACAGCGTTCCCGGCGGATTCGAGTTCACCGACACGAACCCTTGAGCCGCGGCCGGTGCGGTTGGCGGTGCCGGCGGCGGCGCCGACGGCCGGCGATGGTCAGTCCCCCGTCGCGGAGTCTCGACCGGTACCGCCGCCGGTGGCAACGACGCCTGGGGAGGCGGCGGCGCTGCGGGCGGCGGTGACTCGCTTTTCCTGCCCAGTGCGAGATATCCGCCGACGCCGACGACGACCACCACCAGCGCGCCGATCACCATGCCGACGCTCGAGCGCTTCTTCTTCTCGGCGCCGAGCTTCAACCCGGCGCGCGGAATCGGTGTCGTGGGAGCGGACGTCACCTCGGTCGGCGCGTCCGCCGCCACCTTCCGCGGCGGAGGGCGGCGCTGTGCTTTCGCGCGCTCGCCAGACTTGGGCGTCGCGACGGGCTGCTCCGGCCAGACCGCCGTCGCAAACTCCTCCATCGTCCCAAAGCGCTGATCGGGCTCCTTGGACAGCGCCCGGGCGATCGCGACGGAAAGAAACTCCGGGACCTGGGCGCGCTTGGCGCTGATGCGCGGCATTTCTTCGAAGATGTGCTTATAGAGGATGGTATGAACGGAGTCGCCGGAATAGGGCAGCTCGCCGGTGAGCATGCGATAGCCCACGACGCCTAAGGAATACTGGTCGGCGCGCCCATCCACCGTCCCGCCCTTCGCCTGCTCGGGCGCCATGTAATGCGGCGTGCCGATGATCATGCCGGTGCCCGTGAACCCACTCGCTGCCTGCAGCGCTTTCGAGATCCCGAAATCGGTCAGCATCACGCGGCCGTCGTGGTCGAACATGATGTTCGCCGGCTTGACGTCGCGATGCACGACGCCGCGCTGGTGCGCGTGGCCGAGCGCGCACGCCGCTTCCCAGAGCACGCGCTGGATGTAGTCGATCGTGAGCTGTTGCTTCTGATCGATCACGTCCTCGAGCGACGTGCCCGCGATGTACTTCATCACGAAGTAGTTGAGGCCGCCTTCGCTCTCGACGCGGTAGATCGGGATGATGTTCGTGTGGTCGAGCTTCGCCGCCGTCTTCGCTTCCTGTTGGAAGCGCTTGACGATGTGCTCGTCCATCGAGATGTCGGGCGGGAGCACTTTGATGGCGACTTCGCGCTCGAGCGTCAGGTCGTGCGCGAGGAACACCGCCCCCATGCCGCCTTTTCCCACCATCCGGTCGACGCGGTACTTCCCCTCGACGAGGCGCTGCAGCCGCTGCATCAGACCATCGGTGCCGGTGCTGGCGCCCAGCGTCCCGCCGCCGGTCACGTCGGCGCCGCAGGCCAAGCAGAACTTGCTACCGTCCGGCAGGGGCGTGTGACACTTGACGCATTCCATCGTCGATCCGGCAGCTCCCGTCATGGGCGCGCGCGCGGGGCGAGGAACGAGCTGCGCCTGCTTCCCGACACGCTGGGCGAAGCGTGTGGGCGTGCCTTACTGGCTCCGGGGACCGCCGGACCCGGCAGGATGAGATTACAGGTGCGGATCCCAATGAACGGGACTTGTTTGATGCACATCGAGTAACGCATGGCGACACCGGCGTAATCCACCACCGCCACGTAATACGATCCGGCGCTCAGATCAAGGATCAGATTCTCGGTCGACCCCGCGTTTTGGGACGATCCCACCTCGGTGACGCCGGAGCCCGTCGAGCCGGGCACCGTGAGCACGTAGATGTCGATGTCCGACGAGTCGCGCCCCGCCACGAAGGGGCGGCTCTGAATGCGGAACAGCGTGGAATCGCCGAGACCGGGAGCCGGGACATTGATGCGGTACCAATCGATCTCGAACGGATTGTCGATGTTCAGCGTATCGCTGAAGCCGGGCAAGCCGGACGCCCGCGTCGGAATGTTGATCTGCCTACTGTCCGCGTAGTGACACAGATCGTTTTCCTCGTACGCGTCCGGTTTGATTCGTGGGTCTGCCGTGAAATACCCCTGGGCCACCGTCAGTCCGTATCGCTGGGTGCGCGAGAAGAAGGTCAGGACGTGCAGATCATGGCTGGGCAAGGTCTTGAGTGCCACGGTCGTGGACTCGCGCTGCGCCTGAAGGGGTTGGAATTCGTCCCCTTTGCAGCGCGAGAAATCCGAGCCGACGAATTCAATGGAGTCGCGTCCATAGAACTTCTCGACCGGGTCGCCGGACGCACCGTAATTATACGCCAGGGAGTCGATCAGGAAGGTCCGCGTGGCAGCGGCACTGGTGTCGCCGAACGATGGGTACTTAATGAAGAACGTGAGCGCCTGGGTGGAGTCGGTCGTGTGGAAATGAAACCAGTCTTCGCCCTCGCCCAGCGTGCGGTCCACCGGTTCGAACGCGAGCGCGGGATTCGCGAAGAGGATCGGCGCCAACGCCGTCCCGGGCCACGGACCGCCCAGGTCGAGGTTGATATCGGTGGGGATCGTGTCGTTCGGCTCAAACACGTCCTCTTTCTGGACGAGCGTCGTTCCGGTGTCGAGGCCGAACACCCCGGCGCCGAGGAAGAACAACTGGCCGCTGTGCGCGGGCGGCGGCACCCAGAACTTGATCTGGCCCAGGCCCGCGGTGTCGCGCACGCGCGAGAACGGGTACTCGATCAGATTGACGTCTCCGAGACTCGCCAGGAACATGGAGTCCACGCCGACGCCGTAAATCGTCACCACCTCGCCGTAATGCGCATCGCGCGGGCGCACACTGTCGATTTCGAGGGGATTCGCAACGCGCAGCGAGAGATCGGCCGCCTCGGCGTGCTCGAACGCCACGGCGCGGGCCACGATGTCCACCGTCCCGCTGTTCACGCCGGTTACCGTCGCGTAGCCGCAGCAGTCCTTGTCCACCCGCGCGATCGATCCACTGCCGCTCCCGAAGGCGAAATCGACGTTGCCGATCGCCTGCGTGTCAGCGCCGATCACGCGCCACGCCTGGGCGTAGATCGAGACTTCCTGACCCCGCAGGACGACGTGTGACGGCGCCTGGAGCGTGACGAAAACCTTGTCGCTCTTGTCGGTTGGGAAGGCACAGGTGACGCCGGCCAGCGCCACTGCGACTGTTACGATGGGGGTAGCTCGGTGGAAACCGCGCATCCGGGACAATCCGTGAACGTGAGGACCGAACATACAATACGCGGGTGACCCGGGCCAGACGGTGACTTAGAGCGTGCCGCGCCGCTTGAGGTCGAGATACTTCGCGACCACCGCCTGCGCCGCGCGCTCCGGTGTGACATCGATCACCAGCACCCCCGCCCGGCGCATGTGCCCGAGCGCCTCCTCGCGCGCATGCAGCAGCTCCTCGGCCGCCGCCTTCCGGAATGCGTCCCGCGGGATCGCGGGTCGCTGCGTTGCGACGGCATCGAGCTCGCGATTGCGCAGCGTAACGGCGAGCGGCAGGTGGCGCGGACGCAACGTCGCCACGTTCGCGACGAGCGCATCGGACGCAAAGCGATCGATGACATCGGTGAACAACACCGTCAACGCGCGCTTGCGGTTGCGCGCCGCGAGATAGCGAAACGCCCCGGGATAGTCGGGCTCGACCATCCTGGGCTGGACCTCCGCCAGTACGTCCATCACGCCGCGCACGCCGCTCCGGCCGCGCTCGGGCGCGACGAAATGCTGGACGCCGTCGGCGAACGTCATGATCCCGACGTTATCGTCGTGCTGCGCCGCCGCGTACGCCAGCTCGAGCGCCGCCTGCACCGCGAAGTCGAGCCGCGCCACACCGGCGGACACGTCGGCGGTCATCAGCCGGCCGGTATCCAGCACGAGCAGCACCTGCTGGCGGCGCTCGGCCTCGTACTGGCGCGTGATCACCTTGGCGCGCCGCGCTGTCGCCTTCCAATCGATGTGCCGCAGATCGTCACCCGGTACCCATTCGCGCAGCGACTCGAACAGCCGCCCCTCACCCAGGCGGCGAATCGGTTTCATCCCCGCATCCCGCCGTCGCATGGCCTCGGCCACCGACGCGCGCAGCCGAACCGACACGAGCGGCGGATAGACGACGACCTCCCAGGGCAGCGGCACGCGGACACGGCGACGGCCGAGCCCCAGCGGTCCAATGCTGTCGAGGACGAAGCCTCCGGCGCCGCCGCGCTCGCGTCCACGCCGCAGCGGCACGACGGGCACCGTCTCGCGGCCAACGGCGCGCGGCTCGATGCGCAGCGATCGAGGCGGCTGTGGGCCGCCCAGGATCTCGGGACGTACCTCACGGACCCGCAGGCGCAGGCCGCGCCCGGAGGGATTGGTCCAGCGGTACGTGACCTCCCCGGGGTGCCCCACCGACAATGCGGGCAGCGGCTCGCGGCTCACGGTGACCGGCCCCGCGACGTCGGCGTCGATCCAGACCAGGACGATCAGCACCAGATCGGCAAGCAGCATCACGTCGAGACCCCACGGCGTCCAGAATCCGGCAACGCCCAGCAACGACAGGAGGCCCGCAATCACGAGCGCCCGTGGTGTCCACAGGATCCCGGCGACCGTGCCAAGGGCATACCACAGCCCGACGAACGCCGCGATGACGGCGCCGGCGAGCACCATCGGCTGCGGGTTCACGCCGTGGGAGCCTCAGTCCGGTCCAGAATCGCCTTGAGCGCCTGATCGGCGGTCACACCCTCGAGCTCGAGCTCGGGCGCCACGTTGACGCGATGCCGGAGGATCGCGGGGGCGAGCTGCTTCACGTCGTCGGGAATCACGTAGTCGCGCCCGTCGAGCAGCGCGGTCGATCGTGCCGCCTTGAAGAGCGACACGCCGGCGCGCGGGCTTGCTCCGAGTGTCAGCGAAGCGGCCTCGCGCGTGGCGCGCACGATCGCCGTGATGTAGGCGGTGATGCGGGGCTCGACGCGCACGGCATCGACCGCCTGTCGCAGCTGCTCGAGGCCGGCGCCGTCGATCACCGGCGCGACGCCGTACGTGTCGGTGCGGTCGGCTTCGAAGCCTTCGACGTACCGCGTCAGGATCCCCTGCTCCACTTCCGCCGACGGATAGCCGATCTGCACTTTAGCCATGAAGCGATCGAGCTCGGCCTCCGGCAAGGGGTAGGTGCCCTCGAACTCGATCGGGTTTTGTGTGGCGAACACGGTGAACGGCTGTGACAGCGGATGGCTCTGGCCGTCCACCGTCACGGTCCGTTCCTGCATCGCCTCGAGCAGGGCGGCCTGCGTCTTCGCCGGCGCGCGGTTGATTTCGTCCGCGAGCACGAGGTCGGCGAAGACCGGGCCCGGCCGGAACGAGAATTGTTGAGCCCCGGTGAGCAGCGTGATACCGGTGATGTCGGCCGGCATCAGGTCGGGGGTGAACTGGATGCGGACAAAGCGCACGTCGAGCGCGAGCGCGAGGGTTCGCACCAGGAGCGTCTTGGCGGTCCCGGGGACGCCCTCGAGCAGAATGTGCCCGCGCGCGAGCAGGCAGACGAGCACCTCGCGTGTGGCAGCTTCTTGTCCCAGCACCACCCGGCGCAGGGATTCTAGAATGCGTTGCGCGTCGTGCGCGGGCGCAGCTCCTCCCACACGTCCTCCACGGCTTGAGCGGCAAGAAGCACGCGTTGCTCATCGCGATCGCGTGCAACGAGCAGATGATGTAACCGGCGGACGGCGCCGCGGCCTGCGGGGCCGCGCATCGCCAGCTCCAGGCTTTCGAGCCACGGCACGACGTCGCCGCTCCCGAGGTGCCCGGTCCGACTCAGCCTGCGCCGCAATCCCAGCGCCAGGCGCTGCACGGCGGTATCCGCGGCGGCGGCGCTCTCAAGACCGGCGCCGAGCGCCTCGAGGTGCTCGAGCGGCGAGCGCCGCCGCCGTTCGATCACGGATAGCGCGGGACCGAAACGCACCGCCGTCATCGCGAGCCACACCAGGGCGACGGCAATGAGCTGCAGGATCGCCCAACCCGCCGGCGAGCTCCGCAACCAGGCCCACGTGCGACCGGAGGACGATACAGAATTCTCGCCGCCGAATCCCTGATGGTATTCGTCCCACACGACCCGGCCGGGACGCTCGGGCCGCGGCGTGAGCAGCGGCAGCAGTACGATGGGGACGTCGGTGTCGCGCCAGACGCGGTTCGTGAACCAGCGCCGATCCGCGGCGAGCGTGATCGTGCCGCCGCCCCGATAGCGCAGCCGCAGGATCGCAGGCCGATTGTTCAGCGCCACCACGACCGTATCGACTGCGAACGGCACCAGCGTGCTGCAGATGCCGGGGCGGGAGTCGTCTTCGTCGACGCTTTTTCTCAGCCGCTCGAGTCGCTCTACCTCGGTCGCCGTCGTATCGGTCTGCGGGACGTCGGCCGTCAGAACGCGCCGCGTGGTGGGCAGCCGAACATCCGTCTCCCGCGCCCGGACCCCGACGGAGTCCTGGAACCCCAGTCCTCCCGGCCGCGTGCGCCACCCCGCGCACGCCGTGACGCCGGCGCCATCGCCCGTCGCCACCACGGCGCCTCCCGCCCGCACGTAGCGCACGACCTGCTCCATCTCGGTGTCCTCGAGAGGAATGAAGGGATCGAGCAGGACGAGCACAGCGGGGCGATGGGCACGCTCGGTGGCAAGCGCCGCGAGTGACGTGCGACGCCGCTCAGACAGCCGGCCCAGACCCACGAGGATTTCATGCAGCGCCTTGCTCCCGGTCGGGCCGCTCAGATACGTCGAGGTCCGAAGATCGAACTCGTCTTCCGGCGGGTTGCGATTTGCCGCCCAGAGTGCCAGGCCGATGGCGGCCGCCAGAAGTAGCGCCGCAAGGATCTCAAGCCGGTACGACGTACTGCCCCCGGACTAGCTCCGTTGCGCCTGCGCCGAACGTTGCGTACCCGTCGGCATCGCAGGGGACGGCCGCGAAGAGGTGGCGGTAGAGCTGGGCCACGAGGCCGGCCAGGGACGCGCGACCCCGGTCGGTCAGACGCGCTTCCCCGACGTACTCCGCCGGCGTCTTCGAGGCGTGAAAGCGTAGCGCCTTCCGGCGGTCCAGCTCGAGGACAAGCGCCAGGAAGCGCTGGCCGAGCGCTTCGGCGTAGCGGCCGGCGCGCGCCAGCTCCTCCGCCATGGCGAGATGGGCTGCGGCGTCCATGATTAGGGCCGCGCCGGCTGCCGTCTTGGCCTCGCCGGTCCGTACGCCGGGGCGGACGATCCGCCACATGACGTACCCCATGTGTACCAGGAGGGCGACGAGCGCGACGACGACGAGGGTCATGCCGATGTTGAAGCCGAGCGGATGCTGCCCCGCCATCCGATTGAGCCAGTCGACCAGATTCTGCCACTGGCGCGCCAGCCACGAGAGGAGGGGCCGGCGCTCGACCCACTGAAACTCCGGGCGTGCGAACACCTGGCCGATTACGCGCCGAATCGAGTCCGGATCGATTAGTGAGTCTCCGTCATCCCCGTGCCCAGCTGCTCGCTCAGGACCTGGAGGTCGAACGCCTCGCGCCGCACCCGCAGGTCGTAGTACAGCAAGGTGAGCGCGCACGGCAGGATCGGCGCCAGCACGATGCCCATCAGCGACGCCACGACCACGAAGAGGGGCTGTAACGAATCGTTCCCCGCGACGCCCAATACGCCGCTGATGCCGCCGATGACCATCTGCGGCAGGAATTGGGAAATCAGCCACGCGACGACCACGGTCCCGAAGACCTTGCGGCGCGCGCCGCGCGTCAGCTCCCAGGAGCGGCCGAACGTGTCGAAGGCGCTGGGGAGATCTTCGAGCACGATGATCGGTGTGGTGGTCCCGTACCCACACGCCACCCACGCCACGAACCAGATCGCGGCGACGACTCCAATGAAGATCATCAACCCGCCCATCGCCGGCCCCACCAGCCGCCCCATGAAATACAAAGCCACCACCGCAAGCGCGCAGGCGAGATACACGAGGATCAGCAGCAGCGCCTTGCTGAGCGCCACGAGCAGGAGCGGAATGATCTTGTCGATCCCAAAGCGAAGCGACGCACCGAGGTTCGGTTCCTGGCCGAGATAGGAGTCCGAGATGATCCGAATCGTCCCGGCCTTGAGCAGCAGGCCACAGACGGTCCAGACAACCACCAAGGCGAGAATCACGCCGATACTCGCTCCCAGGTGTTGCTGGAAGACATTGAGGATTTCGAACGGAGTCTTGCTGAACCGCAGGTTCAGGTAAATCCCCGCCGCCGTCGGAAGCCAAACCAGGATCAGCGTCAGCCGCATGAACAAGCCGAAATGACGCCGGTAGATGTTGAAGCTGCCGTCGAGGATCTCGCCCAGCCGCATGGGCCTGATGTTGGAATTAATGGGTCGCTCCGCGCGAGGACACGCGGTAAGATGAGGACATGCCGCCTTCCGCGCGAGACCTCGATCTGCGCCAGCATCATGGCGTCGAAACGCCGGAGCACGTCGACGTCCAGTTCGAGCTGGCCGGCGTGGGGTCGCGCGTGGCCGCAGGGTTGCTCGATTTGATGCTGCTATTGCTCGGATTCTTCGCCCTCCTGGTCGGCGGCAATGCCCTGGTGGCCGGGTTGTTCTCCCCGCGTGGGATGGCGCAGAGCTGGTTCGCCGCCGCGATGATTTTGCTGACGTTCTGCTTCCTGTGGGGTTATTTCACGCTGTTCGAGGCGCTCAACGGCGGACGGACGCCGGGGAAACAGGCCCTCGGCATCCGGGTCGTGATGGACACCGGACGCCCGATCACCCCCGCGGCGGCGCTGATCCGGAACCTCGTCCGGTTCGTCGATAGCTACATCCCGGCCCTGTTCGCGCCCGCGGTGCTGTCGATGTTCTTGCACCCGAGCAACAAGCGTCCGGGCGACATGGCGGCCGGAACCATCGTCGTCCGCGATCACCCCACGGACTGGACGCTGGGAGCGCCGGCGCCCGCGGACGAGCTCCCGGAGCCGATCGAGACCGGGCCCCCGGACCTGTCCGAAGAAGAGTTCCGGTTACTGGATCGCTTCCTGGGGCGGCTCAATGACCTGACGCCGGAAGTTCAAGTGCGGATCACCACGGACCTGGTACGCCGGTTCGAGCAGCGCATCCCGCGGCGGACCGCGGATAACCAGGCCTACCTGGTGAACGTGTTCGCCGACGAACAACGCAAGCGCCGCAGCCGCTTCGCGCCGCGCGCGAAGGCCGGCGCCGCGGGCCGCATCACCGTCCCCGCCGAGCGCTTTATACAGAAGAAGCGCGAGGCATGGGAGAAATTCCGCGCCACGGCGATGTTCATGGAGCGCTCCGGCATCGGCGGTCTGGCGCCTGGCGAGATTCCGGCGTTCGCCGCCCAGTACCGCGAGGTGGCCGCCGATCTGGCGCGCGCGCGGACCTACCAGGTCGATCCGCGAGTCATCACGTACCTCGAGCGCGTCGTGACCGCCGGGCACAACGCGTTGTATCGCGCGCGCGGCACGGAGCGGACACCCATCCTCCATTACATCCTGCGCGACTTCCCGGCCGCGGTGGTGCAGTCGTGGCGGTACGTGCTCCTCGCGTTCCTCTTATTTGCGGTCCCCGCGGCGGTCGGCTACGTCATGATTCGCGAGCAGCCGGCACTGGGCGACGAGCTGTTGTCGCCCGTCATGGTGGCGCGCGCCGAGGCGGCAGCCGAAAACCAGGCGGAGGGTCGCGGCTACGCGGAGACGGAAAAGGAATACCGCCCCCAGGTTGCCGCGCTCATCATCTCGAACAACATCTCGGTCTCGTTCGGAACATTCGTCGGCGGCATCAGCGGCGGGCTGCTCACGGCCTGGCTCCTGTTCACCAACGGCATGATGTTGGGACTCGGGATGGGGCTGTTCCAGAACTATCACGCGCTGCCGTATCTGCTGACCTTCGTCCTCGGCCACGGTGTGCTCGAATTGACCGCGATCTTCATCTCGGCGGGGGCCGGCTTTCGATTGGCGAAGGCGATGATCGCGCCCGAGGACCGCACGCGCGGAGACGCGCTGGTCGTCGAGGGACGCATCGCCGCGCGCATGATCGGTGCGGTCGTGACGCTGCTTGCGATTGCGGGGACCATCGAGGGCTTGTTGTCGACGTCGGACGCCGCCGCGGCCTGGAAGTACGGCGTGAGCGCCAGCAGCGCGGTATTCCTGGTCCTCTATCTCCTGAACGGCAGAAGCCAGCTGCCGCGGCTCACCGCGCCCACTCGATCAGCGTACCGAGACGTGGACCGATGAGGGGGACGCTGGTACCGAGGCTGTTGAGCGAGCCGAACGCGAACTGCGCCTGGACGACGCCGGTGGCGTGATCGCTCAGACGGTACCGCAGATCGGTTCCGGTGCGGACCAGATACCCCAGCAGCTCCATGTTCTGTGAGGGCCCCGTCAGCTCATGGCGGACCTCGAGCATCGGCGCCAGCGTCGTCTTTGGACCGAGCGGCCGCTCGAGCCGGGCGCCGAGCGCCAGGACGTTGCCGCGCGGGACTGGGAACGTACCGGGATTCGGACGGAACCGGCGCATGTCCCAGCCGTAGACCGACAGATTCGAGTTGCCGACCGGTAAGCTCATCGCGGCATACGCCAGGACACGGGTGCCGATCGTACTGGTGGAGTCTCCGGTCAGGTCGTTCGCGCCGGTCGTGGTGAAGACCAGCGCACCGCGGAAATACTTTCCACCCCCGAACGGTCCCTCGATGCCGAGGCGCGCGCGAATTTCACCGCCGGGGGACATCTCCTGTCCACCTCTGACCGGCGTGTAGCTCGCGCCGTAGCGATAGCTCGCGCCCGCCCCGATCGCCCAGTTGGAGCCCATCTTAAACGCCGAGGCAAATCCCGCGGACATGCCGCCGCCCGACCCGAAGCTGGGCGTCGTGAACCCCAACAGATCGGTCGCCGTCGCGCCAAAGAGCGGAATCGTCGTGTCGGTCACTGTTCTCGCGCCGGTGGGAATCGTCCCGACGATATTGAGTAAGAGCTTTCCAGGGACGACCCCGATCGTGGCGCGGAGATCGGTGTCCACCAGGCCGGAGTGATCGACCGTCTGGTCGTTGCTCAGGGTGGCCGATGCGCTGACGAACGCCGTGCCCACGTCGAGTACCAGGCGATCGCCGACTCGCTGCGTGACGACGATCGGGATCGTGAACTCGCTGATCTTTTTGAACGCCAATCCGGTGTGGAAGCTGTAGGACTCGAACGTTGCGCCGGTGCGCGCCAGGGTCGTTGCGGCCTGCCCCTGCAGCACTCCCGGAGCGACGCACAACCCGGCTGCAAGCAGGAGCGCGCGCGCGCGCGTCACGGAATCGGCAGCTTGAAGATGATCCGGATCACGCCGGACGCTGAGACGACACTCGTGATGCCTTGGCTTTCATTCGTCGGATGGCTGGCGATGCTCGTGATCCCGGTCGCGGTCAACGCATCCGCCGGGCTCGGCGAGACGTCGGTCGTGGCCTGCTGCAGTGCGCCCACCGCTGCGGGCTCGACCGGCACGGTGACATCCGCGACGGTTGCGGCGACGGTCACCACGTCACCCGGTGACGCCTGGACCGCGGGTGCGGCCTCGGCCGCTTGCTGCTGCTGCTGCGCCTGCTGAAACGAGGGATCGGCACGCACCGCCGCGCTGAATGCCGTGGCCGCGGCGCGATAGTCGCCACGATCGAGCGCCTCGAGTCCCTGACTATAGGCCAGGAAGGCGGCGAGGTTCTTCGGACCCTGGCGCAGGATGCGCTGCCGCTCGGCCTCCGTCAGCTGAATCCCGAGCTCCGTCGCGAGACCGAACACGAGCTGCTTCTCGAGGTCGAGCAGCTGTTTGAAGCTGCCGTTCGCCTGCGCGCCAGAGCGCACGCTGCCGTCCCCGCGCACCACCGCCGCCGACATCCGCACCGGTCCGTTTTCGGTAATCGTGGCGACGCCCTGCACCATCCGCTCCGCGCGGAGCAGACGACCCACGCGCGCGGCGGTGCTGGGATCGGCGCGCCCGCTCGCGCCGAGCTTCATCTCGTCGAGCAGCGCACCAACCTGGATACGCTCCAGCAGCCGAAGGCTGCGCACCATGGCCAGATCGGTCGCCATCAGCTCGGCGAGCCCGCGCGACAGCGGCTGCAAGCCTGAGTCCCCGGCGATCGTCAGCGGCAGCACGGCGACCGTGGACGGCTCGGGGGCAGCTGCCGTGAGCGTCGATTCACGGGCAAGCGCCAGCTTGGCCGTCTGGGTCGCCTGCGTGCGGAGCGCGATCAGCGCCATCGCACGCAGCGCCGAGACGCCGCGAGTCTGGGGGTGCTTGGTGGCGAAGTCGGTGTAGGTGGCAAACGCGAGATCGTACCGGCCGTTCTTCTCCTGACAGCCGCCGATGACCATCGGTCCCAGCGCGTCGTTCGGCGCCAGCATCTGTCCTGCATTCGCGACGACGACGGCGCTGTCGCAGCGGCCGGCGCTCATCAAGGCGGCCGCCAGGCGGAAGCGGATAGGCGCGTTTGCGGGCTGCTGTGCTGCCTGGGCTCTGAGGGTCGGGATTTCGGCGGGTGTAACAGACCGCGGCCGTGGCCCCCCCCCGCCGGCGCAGGCCACGACAAAACCGCTCATGCTTAGGAGCAGGACCCTGCGACCAGCCAACGTCGGGGACTCCCGGACGAGAAGGGGTCTTAAGATGCCAGCGCCTCGAACCCTCGCAAGGGCAAGAGGCGAATGTGTGATTTACCGGTGCCTGACCGGAACCGCTATGACGCGCGTCACCTGCGCGCCGCTGCGCGGCGCGAATGGTCTAATAAGGAAAGCAGCACGGACTGCCCACCTGCGCAGGTTCGGGGGCCACCAGACGGTGGGGGGGGCGAAACGAGGGCGATGCCGCCGGCTCACTCTAGGCTTTGCAGCATCTGACGCATCTTGCGCGCCAGGTCCTCGATTTGCTTGAGCCCAGCCAGCGTCTCCTCGTCGTATTTCTCCGGCGCGAGGAGCAACAACTGAGTCTCGGCCAGAATCGCCGAGAGAGGGTTGGAAAGGTCGTGGCGCAGCTTCGCCATCGCCTTCAGCTCAGACATCACAACAACGATCGGTACAGGTCCCGCAGGTGGTGATCCCGCAGGTCTCGGACCGATTGCCACAAATCCTGCTCCGTGCCGGCGCAGAAGATCTCCGCGCTCGAGCGCTCCGCCTCGGTCCCCTCGGAGAGTCGGATGTCTACGGGTTGTCCGTCGAAGCGAATAGGAGGCAGGTCGTGGACGACCGTGTCGGTCGCAGCAGCTGGTGAATATCGGGCAGGTTGTGCAGGCATGCCGATCCAGGGGCTGGTTTGAAACAACATTATAAATGGCTAGGAGTTACGCAATAGCTCAGCGCTCCGGCGCAGGGATGAACGTGAGCGCGAACAATACCAGGCACGCCCACAGCACCCACACCCGCGACTTCGGCAGCGGGCGATACGCGTCGAGCACGGGAGGGTGGCCGAACTGTCCCCGCGACAGGACGAGCACGATGATGGCCCAGGCGAACCAGCTCTTCGAGAGGTAGCCCAGCAGCAGCACGAGCACCCAGAACACGCGGGCGACATGTCGTTGGGCCCGCGGGAACGCCGAGTAGAGGATGTGCCCACCGTCGAGCTGGGCGATCGGCAGCAGGTTGAGCATGGTGACCAGCATCCCGACCCACCCGGCGAATGCCATCGGGCTGAGCGTCACGGCGCTCCCACCGTGCGTCAGGTGTCGCAATAGAAGCGTCGCCAACGAATCACCGAGCAGCCACATCCCCCACCCAGTCGAGACCTGCAGCCCACTCGCGCCTGCCTCGGTCGCAATCTGGCTGTGCGCCAATCCGACCCAGAGCACGGGCAGGGCGATCACGAATCCGGCGAGGGGACCTGCGGCGCCGATGTCGAGCAGCTGCCGGCGGTCGTTGAGAATCGTGCGCAGGCGGATGAACGCGCCGAATGTCCCGACGCCGATCGGCATGGGCGGTCCCGGCAGGAAGTGCGGCGGAGACACGTTGACGAGGTAGCGACGGGCCGTGAGGTAGTGGCCCATTTCGTGACTGAACAGGATGGCCATGAGCGGGACCGAGAAGGCAAAGCCGCTCACGCATGCGCGCAGGAACGCCCAGTCCCACGCGGCAGGATTGAAGATCAACCCCAGCTCCGCGGGGACGGCACCGGCAATCACGGCGCCGGAGATCGTCGTCATGAACAGCGTGGCCGCGAACAGCAACGCGTGCCGGAGCCAGGCTTCGCGCGGCTTGATGGTCGAGCGGGTGAGAACGAGGTGGCGCCCGTCTCCCTCGTTCGACCAGTAATAGCTCCCCGGCCACTGGCGGAGGGCGTCAGCGAGTGCGGGCGAAACCGGGGGCCCGGCGTGGGCCGGATCTACAAGCGCATCAACAACTTCGCGGTCGTGGAGGGGGGTCGTCCGCCACGCCAGGAGAAATGGGGCGAGACTCACGGGCGCTCTTGACTCGCCGCCCGTCGAGGCCTACTATCACTCGTTCGCACACCGCCAAAATCCCAAGTTTCCATTTTCAACCAGGACCAATCCCCCATCCCGGGAATTTCCCCGCCCGCACGCAAACGGAGTTGAAGCACAAGTGGATATCGCCGAACTGAAGAGAAAGTCCGTCGCGGAACTACACGCGATGGCCGAGAGCCTGAACATCACCAACTACTCTGGGCTCCGCAAGCAGGATCTCATTTTCCGCATCGAGCAATCACTCCTCGATTCCGACACCGTTCTCCGCGGCGAGGGGGTGCTCGAAATCCTGCCGGAAGGCTACGGGTTCCTCCGCAGCGCCGACTGGAACTACCTCTACGGACCCGACGACATCTACGTCTCGCCGAGCCAGATCAAGCGGTTCGATCTGCGCACCGGCGACACGATCACGGGCCAGGTCCGGCCGCCGAAGGAAGGTGAGCGCTATCTCGCCCTCCTGAAGGTCGAAGTCGTCAACGGCGAAGAGCCGGAAAAAGCCAAGCACCGCGTCGCGTTCGACAACCTGCGGCCGCGCTACCCCGAACAACAGCTCAAGCTCGAGCGCAAAGACGGCGATCTGTCGATGCGCGTGATGGATATTCTGTCGCCCATCGGCAAAGGCCAGCGCGGCCTCATCGTGTCGCCGCCCAAGGCCGGTAAGACCATCCTGATGCAGAAGCTGGCCAACTCCATCATCGAGAATCACCCCGAGGTCTACCTGATCGTGCTGCTCATCGACGAGCGGCCCGAAGAGGTGACCGACATGGAAGAGAACGTGAAGGGGCCGAACGTCGAGGTCGTGTCCTCCACGTTCGATGAGCCGGCCGACCGGCATGTGCAGGTCGCCGACATGGTGATCGAGAAGGCCAAGCGCCTCGTGGAGCACGGCAAGGATGTCGTCATTCTGCTCGACTCGATCACGCGCCTGGGCCGCGCGCACAACGTCGTGGTGCCGCACTCGGGCAAGATTCTGTCCGGCGGTGTGGACGCCAACGCGCTCCAGAAGCCCAAGCGCTTTTTCGGCGCCGCCCGCAACATCGAAGGCGGCGGCTCCCTGACGATTCTCGCGACCGCCCTGATCGACACCGGCTCGCGCATGGACGAGGTGATCTTCGAGGAGTTCAAGGGCACCGGCAACTCCGAGGTCATCCTCGACCGGCGCATCGCCGAGCGGCGCACGTTCCCCTCGATCGACGTGCAGCGGACGAGCACCCGTAAGGAGGAATTGCTCCTTACCAAGGAAGAGCTCAACAAGGTCTACCTGCTGCGCAACTTCCTGTCCGACATGCCGCCCGTGGAGGCCATCGAGTTCCTGCTGGAGCGGCTCAAGCGTACCAAGACCAACACCGAGTTCTTCCAGACGATGTCCCAGGGATGACGGTTGGAATGTTGGACGGTTGGACGGTATGAACCTTCCAACCGTCCAACCGTCCAACCTTCCGAGCAAAGGCCGGATCCTTGCGGTCGATTGGGGATCCAGGCGGATAGGTCTCGCGCTCTCGGACGAAACCCAGACGCTCGCCCAACCGCTCACCACCCTCACCCGCCGCGCCGGCAAGCGATTCCCCATGGCGCAGCTACTCGAACAGGTTGCCAAGCACAATGTTGTAGGGGTCATCGTCGGTCTCCCCCTGGATGAGTCGGGGGCCGAGGGTGACGCCGCTCACGCCGCGCGGAGCCTCGCCGATGATATCAAGAGGCGCGCTGCTGAGCTGGAGGTGACCATGTGGGACGAGCGGATGACGACGGCGCGGGCACTGGCTGCCGTGCGCGAGATGGGCGGGTCGACGCGTGGCCGCAAGGAAGACGTCGATGCGATGGCTGCGGCGTTGCTGCTGCAGCACTATCTCGATTCCCAGAAGGGCACGGCGCTATGAGGCTGTGCTTGGCACTGCTCTGCGCGCTCGCCGCCTGCAGCTCCCCGCAAGCGCCCGCGTACCAGTCGACCGCGGACCGAATCATGGTCATCATTCCGCGCGGCGCCACGTACTACCAGGCGCTCGATTCACTCGAATCGCGGGGCGTCATCGAAAGCCGCGATTGGTTCAGCCTCTAC
>WNGE01002575.1_pt1 | contig 22008 bp, 23 predicted proteins | sample 5400651 | NCBI WGS metagenome assembly WNGE01 (sample SAMN13153370, study PRJNA577476) | soil metagenome | isolation source: 60 cm soil or saprolite under grassland replicate 2 | place: USA:California | collected 2016-06-15 | reverse complement strand
CGAATCCGATATCGCGCCGGGGATCTGCATCCCGTGCCGCACCAGCGCGTCCCGGATTTTCGGCTCGGAATCGAGGACCTGGCGCGCGCGCTCGAGATCGTAATCGGTCAGGCCCGGCTGCAGCGCCCCGAGATCCTCGACCGCGTCGAGGCGCTGCGCTCCGACATCGATGGTGACGGCGAAGCTCTTGTGCCGGCCGAAATCGAGCGCCGCCAGTTGCGCCCGCCGCGGCAACGCACGGCCGGGCTCGAAGCCTTGGACCAGGGCTTTCGCCGGCTCCTCGAGCTCGATCCACGCGAACTTCGTCTCCGGCGAGAAGCGTCCGCTCTTTCCCAGCACCTCCCGGATGACGAGGAGTTCCTCCGCGGTGAGCGGATCGAGCGGATGCTCGGGCGCGGCACCCGCCCTATCGAGGCACGCCAGCGCGCAACAAAGCGCGGCGGCCAGGACCTCTTTGCGTGCGCCCGGGACGGCCGCGCGCCGACGATTCGGCCAAAAAAATTTGCACCAAGGCGGCATTTCGGCTCCGTGCCAGGATCAGGGATCACAGCCCGGCATTCTGGCGAAAACCTGATCCTTGGCTACCGGCCTCCGGCTCCGGCCCCGGGCCCCTGCCGGGGCTAGCCTCGGATGGGTCGATCCTCTATAAGCCCGCCTTCCTGATTTTGCCGAACCTGCCGGGCTTTTCGCGGCTCGGCGCCTGTACCGGGAGAACAGCCCATGGCCGTGCCGAAACGCAAAGTATCGCCGTCGAAGCGCGGCATGCGGCGCTCCGCCGACGCGTTGCGCAAGCCGACGTATGTCGAGGACAAGGACTCCGGCGAGCTGCGCCGTCCGCACCACATCGACCTCAAGACCGGCATGTACAAGGGCCGTCAGGTCCTCAAGCCCAAGACCGAGATCTGACCTGCCGGTCCGCTGGGTCGTCCCGAGGCACGGGCAGCGAACCGGCGCTAAATCGTCCGCCTCCGAGAACCGCCTGTTGGAAGCTTGCCGGGCTGCGCGCTAGACTAGACGCGCGCGGCCGGGGGACGGAGGGTCGCGTTCGTCATTTCCATTGGTTTTTGCCGAGGCCGGTCCGCCCCAGCCCGAGGAGGCCCGTTCCGTGCTGCTCATTGGTTTTCCCCTGCTGATCATTCCGCTCGCCATCTACAACATGATCGTATTCCTCACCCCGGGCGTGGCGTGGAGCGAGAAGGTCGCAACGGTGCGGTTGCCGTCACAGACCGAATGGCCGATCACCTTCGGCGACGGGGTGATCGCGATCGCGCTGTTTCTGCTGTTCGTCGAAGGACTCAAGGCGAGCCGGGCCGCCGGCAAGCCGATGGTGGACCACTTGCTCTCGATGCTGGTTTTCCTGGGGGCACTTGCCGAATTCCTGCTGGTGAAGGAAGCCGCCACTTCGACCTTCGCGGTGATCACCGCGATCTGCCTCGTCGATCTTGCCGAAGGGCTGGCGATCTCCGGGCGCGCCGCACGCCATCGGCGGACGATCGAGCGGCTCGAAGCGCAGGCACCGGACCCGGGAACGACCGCGTAGCGCGCCCGGATCGAGTCCGCAATGCACCGCGATTTTCATCTCCCCGGCCGCTCGCCGGTGATCGCCAGCGAGGGCATGGCCGCAACCTCGCACCCCCTCGCCAGCCTGGCGGCCATCGAGGTGCTCCGCGCCGGCGGCAATGCGGCGGACGCGGCGGTCGCCGCAGTTGCGGTGCTCGGGGTGGTCGAGCCGCACATGACCGGGATCGGCGGCGACTGCTTCTGCCTCATCGCCAAGCCGGGCGCGCCGATCTGGGGCTACAACGGATCGGGCCGGACCGGCGCGCGCACGCGGCTCGAAAATTTGGGCGGCGCCGCGAGCGTCGGCCTCGACTCGATCCATGCGGTCACGGTGCCGGGGGCGATCGAGGCGTGGGGCGCGATCCTGGCGGCTCACGGCCGCTTCGGGCTCGACCGCGCGCTCGCCCCGGCGATCCGTTACGCCGAAGCGGGATTTCCGGTCGCCGCGCGCGTCGCGTTCGACTGGTCATCGCTCGTCGAGCGGCTGCGCCGCGACGCCGGCGCCGCGCGGCATTTCCTCGTCCAGGGCCGCGCCCCGGAGGCCGGCGAGGTGCTGCGGTTTTCGGCGCTGGCCGAGACCCTGAAGGCAATTGCGGCGAACGGGCCCGCCGCGTTCTATCAGGGCCGCATCGCCCAGGACATCGTCGCGACGGTGGCGGCGCGCGGCGGCGTTCTCGCAATGGAAGATCTCGCCGAGCACCGCGGCGAAGCCGTGACGCCGATTGCAACGAACTATCGCGGTCTCGAAATCGTCGAGCTTCCGCCCAACGGGCAAGGCCTCACCGCGCTGGTCATGCTGAACATTCTCGAGCATTTCGATCTCGCCGCGCTCGATCCGCTCGGTCCCGAGCGTTTCCACATCGCGCTTGAAGCGGCGCGGCTCGCCTATTCGTTGCGCGACGCGCATATCGCCGACCCGGCGTTCATGCGAACCGACGTTTCCGACTTGATCGACAAGAGCTTCGCGGCGACGCTCGCCGGCCGCATCGATCGGCAGCGGCGCATCGCGCTGCCGGACGCACCGATCGCCGGCGGCGATACCGTCTATCTGACCGTGGTCGATCGCGACCGCATGGCGGTCTCGCTCATCAACTCCCTGTTCTCTCTCTTCGGGGTCGGCATCGCCACCGAGGCGACCGGGATCATGCTGCACAATCGCGGCGCCTGTTTCGTGACCGACCCGGGGCACCCCAATGTGCTCGGGCCGCGCAAACGTCCGATGCACACCATCATCCCCGCCCTGGCGATGCGCAGCGGGCGATGCGAGCTCGCGTTCGGCGTGATGGGCAGCCATTTTCAGCCGATGGGCCACACGCATTTCCTGCTCAACGTCATCGATTACGGCATGGACGTGCAGAGCGCGATCGACTTTCCCCGAGCGTTCTTCGAGGGCGAGCGGACGCTGGTCGAGCGCGGCGTGCCCCGATCCACCATCGCGGGGCTCGAGACCCGCGGCCACGAGGTCGGGCTCACCGCGGCGCCGTGGGGCGGCGGCCAGGCGATCCGCATCGATTGGGATCGCGGCACGCTGACCGGCGGATCGGATCCCCGCAAGGACGGCGCTGCGCTCGGCTATTAGGGCTGCCGTCGATCTGCCCTATCCCATAACGGCAACCCGTCGCGATCGCCCCGCTTTGCAGAATCGCGCGGAGCGGGCGCGAGCCGGGAGCCACAAGGGTCATGGATTCCGGCTCGTGCTCGCTGCGCTCGCTTTGGCCGGGACGACGACCCGAGTTTCAGGTCTCCTGCTTCTCGCCCCCAGTGAGCCGATCAAGCCGCTTCTGCATCTCGGCCAGCTGGCGCTTGAGCTCATCGATCTCATCCCCTGGCGCTTGCCCTTTGTCCCCTTCGGCCGCCTGGCCCTCGCGGCGCGCGAACGGCGCGAACATCGCGAACGCGCGCTCGAACATCTCCATATTGCGGCGAACCTGGTCCTCCAGCGGGCCGAAGGTGCCGACCCCGAACGCTTGCGCCATCTGCTGGCGGAATTTTTCCTGCTCGCGGGTGAGGGATTCGATCGAGACTTCGAGATAACGCGGCACCAGCATCTGCATGCTGTCGCCGTAGAACCGGATCAGCTGGCGCAGGAAGGCGATCGGCAGCAGGTTCTGGCCTTCCTTGTTCTCCTGCTCGAAAATGATCTGGGCGAGCACCGAACGGGTGATTTCCTCGCCGGTCTTGGCATCGTAGACGACGAAATCCTCGCCTTTTTTCACCAGCGAGGCGAGGTCTTCCAGCGTGACATAGGTGCTGGTGCCGGTGTTGTAGAGCCGACGGTTGGCGTATTTCTTGATCGTGATCGGTTCTGCGGACTTGGCCATGTCGGTTCGGTCGTTTCCGGCCTCGCTACGTTAGAAAATAAGCATTTTCCCCGGCCGGGGGCCACCGTTTTGTGCACCGAGTGCCCTTCCGGTCGGAATGCCCGCTCCCGGGCTTCGCCGACCGATCCGGGCATTGTTGACCTGGATCATTGAAAAGGCGTACTGCCCTACCGAGGATGCGCTCCGCGGCAGACCCGCACGGGTGCCATGCCCGGGTGGTCTTTCCATCCGCCCGCCATTAAGTCTCACTCGACGATCCCTGTTGGAGAGGAGTTTTGCGATGAAAGACGACATCGTCATTGTCGGCGCTACACGAACGGCTGTCGGCGCCTTCAATGGAGCGCTCGGGGGCCTGCCGGCCCACGAGCTCGGCAAGGTCGCGATCACGGCGGCGCTGAAGCGGGCGGGCGTCGATCCCGGCAGCGTGTCCGAGGTCATCATGGGCCAGATCCTCACCGCCGGTCAGGGCCAGAACCCGGCGCGGCAGGCCTCCATCGCGGCCGGACTCCCGGTCGAGATCCCGGCGTGGGGCGTCAACCAATTGTGCGGGTCGGGATTGCGCTCGGTCGCGCTCGGCTACCAGGCGATCCTGAACGGGGATTCGGAGATCGTCGTGGCGGGCGGCCAGGAATCGATGAGCCAGGCCCCGCACTGCGCGCATCTGCGCAACGGCACCAAGATGGGCGGGCTCGAGCTCGTCGACACGATGATCAAGGATGGCCTGTGGGATGCCTTCAACGGCTATCACATGGGCAACACCGCCGAGAACGTCGCCAAGCAATGGCAGATCACCCGGCGCCAGCAGGACGAGTTCGCGGTCGCCTCCCAGAACAAGGCCGAAGCCGCCCAGAAGAGCGGCAGGTTCAAGGACGAGATCACCCCGATCACCATCAAGACCCGCAAGGGCGACGTGGTGGTCGATGCCGATGAGTTCCCCCGGCACGGGACCACGCTCGATGCCGTGTCGAAGCTCAAGCCTGCGTTCGACAAGGACGGAACGGTGACGGCGGCCAACGCGTCGGGCATCAACGACGGCGCCGCCGCCGTGGTGCTGATGAAGGCGAGCCAAGCCGCCAAGGAAGGCCGCAAAGTGCTCGCGCGGATCGTTTCCTGGTCGCAGGCGGGCGTCGATCCGGCGATCATGGGCACCGGCCCGATCCCGTCCTCGCGCGCGGCGCTCAAGAAGGCCGGCTGGAAGACCGACGACCTCGACCTCGTGGAGGCCAACGAAGCCTTCGCCGCTCAGGCTTGCGCGGTGAACAAGGATCTCGGCTGGGACCCCGCCAAGGTCAACGTCAACGGCGGCGCGATCGCCCTCGGACATCCGATCGGCGCTTCCGGGGCGCGGGTGCTGGTGACGCTGCTCCACGAGATGGAAAAGCGCAACGCCAAGAAGGGGCTCGCCACGCTCTGCATCGGCGGCGGCATGGGCATCGCGATGTGCGTGGAGCGCAACTGATCTCGCTTCCTCGGCGGAGCGCCCGATGCGGCGAGGCGCTCCGCCCATATCCTCGAGCAACGAGATCGGGCGCAGAACAGCCGATCCGACATCCGGGAGGAATGCATCATGGCACGCGTTGCAGTAGTCACCGGCGGCACGCGCGGCATCGGCGCGGCGATTTCCAAGGCACTGAGCGCCGCCGGCTGCAAGGTCGCGGCCAATTACGGCGGCAACGACGAGGCCGCGCAGAAATTCAAGGCCGCGACCAATATCCCGGTCCATAAATGGGACGTCAGCTCCTACGACGCCTGCGTCGCCGGGCTGAAGAAGATCGAGGCGGAGCTCGGCCCCGTCGACATCCTGGTCAACAACGCCGGCATTACCCGCGACACCATGTTCCACCGCATGACACCCGAGCAGTGGACCGCGGTGATCAACACCAACTTGAGTTCGCTGTTCAACATGTGCCGCCCGGTGATCGAGGGCATGCGCCAGCGCAAATTCGGGCGCATCATCAATATCTCCTCGGTGAACGGGCAAAAGGGCCAGATGGGCCAGTCGAACTACTCGGCCGCGAAGTCGGGCGAGCTCGGCTTCACCAAGGCGTTGGCGCAGGAGAGCGCGAAGAGCGGCGTCACCGTCAATGCCATTTGCCCGGGCTATATCGGCACCGAGATGGTCCAGGCAGTCCCCAAGGACGTGCTCGAGAAGAACATCATTCCGCAAATTCCCGTCGGCCGATTGGGCGAGCCGGAAGAAATCGCGCGCTGCGTGGTATTTCTGGCCTCGGACGACTCGAGCTTCATCACCGGCTCGACGCTGACCGCGAACGGCGGTCAATACATGATCTGATCCGCGTCGGTGGCCGGCGGCGCATTTTCGGCGACCCGTAACGCCGCGACGCTCGTCGGCTTTTGCGCCGTGCTGATGTGGTCGGCGCTGGCGCTCTGCACCGCGTCTTCCGGCGAGGTGCCGCCGTTCCAGCTCGCCGCGATCAGCTTCGCGATCGGGGGCGGCATCGGTGCCGCGAGCTGGGCCGTACGCCCAGGCGCAATGCGCGCGCTCCGGCAACCCCCCGAAGTATGGGCGCTGGGGGTAGGCGGCCTGTTCGGTTATCACGCGCTCTATTTCAGTGCGCTGCGGCTCGCGCCGCCGGCCGAAGCCGGGCTCATCAGCTACCTCTGGCCGCTGCTGATCGTGCTGCTGTCCGGACTGTTGCCGCAGGATCGGCTGGGGCTTCATCACGTCGCCGGCGCGCTGATGGGCCTGATCGGCACGGTCGTGCTGATCGGAAGCCGGGCCAACCTGGGGTTCGCGACAGCCGATACGCCCGGGTTTGCGGCAGCATTCGTGGCGGCTTTCGTGTGGGCGACCTATTCGGTGTTGTCCCGACAATTCGCGACGGTGCCGACCGACGTGGTCGCGGCGTTCTGTCTCATCACCGCAGTCCTCGCCGCGGTTTGCCATCTCGCATTCGAGGAAACCGTTTGGCCGACCGGCACCCCCCAGTGGCTGGCGACGGTCGGCCTCGGCCTCGGTCCGGTGGGGCTCGCCTTTTACGCGTGGGACATCGGCGTCAAGCGCGGCGATATTCGCGTGCTGGGCGCGGCCTCCTATGCGGCGCCGGTGCTCTCGACCTTGCTGCTGGTGCTCACCGGATTTGCGGACGCGACCCCATCCTTGGGTGTCGCCGCGGTCCTGATCGCCGGCGGCGGGCTGCTCGCCGCCAAGGACATGCTGTTTCGTTCCTGATCGATGCCGGACGGGGATCCGGCATCCGGAACATCAGAACCTGTCTTTCCGCCCGCGAACCTCCGCGAACACCTGCGCGGGTGGCGCGTTCGGCAGCCCGACGGCCGCGGCGAGCGCGGGCACGTCGGCGCGCAGGAACGGGTTGGCGGCTTTCTCCGCGCCGATCGTGGTCGGGATCGTGGGCTCGCCCGCGGCGGAGAGCAGGGAGACCTCCTCGGCCCGCGCGCGCAAGGCGGCATTGTCCGGCTCGACGGTCAGCGCGAACCGCACGTTCGCGGCGGTATATTCGTGGCCGCAATAGATCTTGGTCTCGTTCGGCAGGTCGCGCAGCTTGGCGAGCGATCGCCACATCATCTCCGGCGTGCCTTCGATCACGCGCCCGCAGCCCACCGAAAACAACGTGTCCCCCACAAACGCTACCCCTTCCGATTTGAACCAATAGGCGATGTGGCCGTTGGTGTGCCCCGGGGTTTCCAGGACCGTCGCGACCAAGCTTCCGACCTGCACCGTATCCCCTTCCCGCACCGGAATGTCGACCTGCGGAATGCGCGAGGCTTCCCGTGCGGGCGCGACGACCCGGCAGGCGTAGTGCTGCTTCAGCGGCTCGATTCCGGCGGTGTGATCGCCATGATGATGCGTCACCAGAATGTCATTCAGTCGCCAGCCGGCCTCGGCGAGCGCGGCCTCGACGGGCGCCGCTTCCGGGGCATCGATCGATGCGGTCGCTCCGCTCACGGAATCGTGCAGCAGGACCCCGTAATTGTCCCGCAAGCACAAGAACAGCCGCAGTTCGAGGGGCATGATGGCAGACCTCGCGCCAAGGGGCGGGACGCTAGCATGGCTGGCCGCCGCGACGTAAGCTCAAGCCTATCGGTTGCAGATGATTGTCCGGCCCGGCCCCGAGGCCTAACGATTACCAGCATGCCTCTCGACGTGGTCGATCTGCGCAATTTCTACGGCCAGGCGCTCGGCACGGTGGCACGGCGGTTCGTGAGCCGGGGGATCCGCGCACGCTGGCAGGACTTGCGTGGACTGCGGGTGCTGGGGATCGGCTATCCGACCCCATACCTCGGGCTGTTTCGCGAGGAAGCCGAGCGATGTCTCGCCTTCATGCCGGCGGCCCAGGGAGTGGTGAAATGGCCTTCCGACCGCCCGGCCCTCGCCGCACTGGTGGATGATGACGACCTGCCGCTGCCGGATGCGGCAGTCGACCGCGTGCTGCTCGTTCACGCGATCGAAAATTCGCAGAACGTCGGCGCTCTGCTGCGCGAAGTCTGGCGCGTGCTGGCGGCGGGCGGGCGCTTGCTCGTCGTCGTGCCGAACCGGCGCGGCGTATGGGCGCGGATCGATACCACGCCGTTCGGCCATGGCCACCCGTATTCGCGACCCCAGATCACGCATTTGCTCCGCGAGACCTGGTTCACTCCCACCGGTTGGCACGAGGCGCTCTATGTGCCGCCGATTCCCCGCAAATGGTTCCTGCGCTCGGCGATCGCCTGGGAACGCACCGGAGCCGCGCTCTCCGCGCCGTTCGCCGGCGTTCACATCGTCGAGGCGACCAAGCAGGTGTATCGCGCGATCCCGGCGCGGCGCGAACGCCGCCGCCTCGTGCCTGCGCTCGATCCCGTGCTGGCACCCTCGCCGGGCGGCGTCCCGGGATAGCCTGCGGATAGCCCGTAGCCCGCATGGAGCGAAGCGCAATGCGGGGAATGGCGTTCCCGGATTTCGCTACGCTCCATCCGGGCTACAAAGTTCCAACGCCCTCACTCGTTGGTCGGACCGCCGCTCGGCCCGGGGGGCGGAGTGCTGGGCTCCTCGGCCGGCGCGCCCGAGCCCGAGGCATGCTGCTGCTGGGATCCCGGCATTTCGCCGCGCGGACCATGCCGACGCCGGCGCCGGCGGTGCAGCGGAAATCGATCCGGCTGCCCGTCGAATCCGTTTTGGCCCTGCCCCGGATACGAAGGCTGCGGGCCGCTGCCGGTAATGAATGACGGCAGCCGTTCCCCGTCCCCTTGTTGTTCCGGCCGGCCTGCAGGCGGACGCCCGCCATAGGGCTGCTGCTGCTCGCGCGGCTGATGCGGCTGGTAGGGTTGGGGGTCGCGGCCAGGATAATGTTGGCCCTCCCGTTGATAAGGCTGAGCCTCGCGCGGGGGATAAGGCTGAGACTGCGGTTCGCGGCCGAACGGCGAATCGCCCCCGTGATCGTCCTCGGCGTCTTCCCCGCCGTCCTCGCGCGGCTCGCCTTCGGGGCGGAAATAAGGCTGGCTTTGCCGAAACTGCTCCTGGGCCGCGGCGATCAGCCGGAAATAATGCTCGGCGTGCTGATAGTAGTTTTCGGCCGCGACCGGATCGCCGGACGCCTGGGCGTCGCGGGCAAGCTGGATGTATTTTTCGGCGACGTGGGAAGCGGTTCCGCGGACTTTCACGTCGGGACCGTTCGACTCGTAGATCCGGGTCAGGGGGTTCTGGCCCTTGCGGTTGCGCCCGCGCATGCGTTTGTTCTGACCGTTTCTCATGGCTCGTTAGTTCACCACTCCCTTTTGCGGCGGTCGCCCGCCTCTTCCCGGGTCTCTCCGGCACACACGCCGGCTTCTCGCGGCCACTTGGCCGCGCCCGGCAGGCGCAAGCCCGCAAGTTCAGGACTTCGCGCCGAATTGGATCTTTGTCACGATAACCGCAGCAACCTCTTCGCCGCGACCTCGCCGCGGTGTTGCCAACCCCTTATCCCGCGCGCAACCTTGAACGGCGCACGCCAAACCGGTGATGCAGCATCCCGTATCCCGAGCCGGCGAACCCTTGCCCTTCGGGGCTTGTCCGCCTCACCGCGCCGCAGCCTCGAGGAGCCTTGCTCCGGGCCTTTGTGGCGGCGCGTCACCGTCGTCTCGGGTCGATTCCGTGGCCGAACCGTAGTCGGTCTCGCGCGATAATCAAGCGGTTTTTTGCCGGCGCTCCGGGGGGTTCACAGGGGCCGCCGAACGATCAGCGCACGTGGCACACCATTGAGGTCGGGGCGCGTCGCACGGATTACAAGGCCTGCGGCAGCGAAAATCGCCGCCACCGGATCGACCATTCCGGCGCCGAGCTCGACGATGATGTGCGCCCCCGGCGCAATGAGCCGCCGCGCGTCGACCGCAATCCGGCGATACGCCGCGAGCCCGTCTGCTCCCCCGTCGAGCGCCAGCTTCGGATCGAACTTGCGCACCTCGGGATCGAGCCGCGGCCATTCCCGCTCGGCCACATAGGGCGGATTGGAGACGACGAGATCGAAGCCGCCGCCGAGCGCGGCGCCGAAATCGCAGGCGACGAATGCCGCGCGCCGGGAAAATCCGAGCCGCTCGCAATTTTCGTGCGCCAAGTCGAGTGCCGCGGGGCTCACGTCCGTTCCCACGCCCTCGGCGCCTTCGAGCTCGTGCAGTAGCGCGAGCAGCAGCGCGCCGGATCCGGTGCCGAGGTCGGCGACGCGCAGACATCGGCCCGGTTTGCCCTCGACCACACCAAGCGCCGCTTCGACCAGGGTCTCGGTCTCGGGCCGCGGCACCAGGACGGCCGGCGTGATCACGAACGGCAGGCTCCAGAACTCCTTGGCGCCGACGATGCGGGCCACCGGCTCGCGGCCGATACGCCGTGCCGCGAAGGCCCGGATGCGCTCGGCTTCCTGGCTGTTGATCGTCCGGCCGGACTGTACCGTCAGGCCGGCATGATCGAGCCCGAGCGCATGGCTCACCAGGACCCGCGCATCGAGCTCGGGCGTGTCGAGCCCCGCTTCGCGAAAGGCGGTGGCGAGCGCCCGACGCGCGACCGCGACCGAAACCGCCGGTTCGAGACCGCCGGTCATGCCGAATCCTCGGCCAGCAAGGCGGCCTGAGTTTCGGTGACGAGCGCATCGACGATCTCGCCGAGCGCCTCCCCCTCGATGACCTGCGGGAGCTTGTGCAGCGTCAGATTGATGCGATGGTCGGTGACCCGGCCCTGCGGAAAATTGTAGGTGCGAATGCGCTCGGAACGATCGCCGGTGCCGACCTGACCGCGGCGTTCGGCGGCGCGATCGCTGTCGCGCTTGCGACGCTCCAGATCGTAGAGCTTGGCGCGGAGCAGGGCCATCGCCTTGGCCCGGTTGCGGTGCTGGGAACGCTCCTCCTGCACGTTGACCACGATTCCGGTCGGCAGGTGCGTCAGTCGCACCGCGGATTCGGTCTTGTTGACATGCTGGCCGCCGGCGCCGCCGGCACGCAGGGTATCGACCCGCAGATCGCCCTCCGCGATCGCCACGTCGACGTCCTCCGCCTCGGGCAGCACCGCGACGGTGGCGGTCGAGGTGTGGATGCGCCCGGAAGCCTCCGTCGCCGGGACCCGCTGAACCCGGTGCACGCCGGATTCGTATTTGAGCTTGGCGAACGCGCCGCGGCCGTGGACTTCGGCAATGATCTCCTTGTATCCGCCGACCGTGCCTTCGCTGGCCGAGATCACTTCGACCTTCCAGCCCTGCCGCGCGGCGTAGCGTTCGTACATCCGGAATAGATCGCCGGCAAAGCGCGCCGCCTCGTCGCCGCCGGTCCCGGCACGGATTTCGAGGATTACGCTGCGCTCGTCCGCCGCGTCCTTCGGGGTGAGCGCCACGCGGATTTCGCGTTCGAGCGTCTCGTGCCGGCGGGCGAGCTCGGCTTTCTCCTGTTCGGCCAGCGCCCGCATGTCCGGCTCGGTCGCGGGATCCTCGAGGAGCGATTCGAGCCCGCTGAGCTCGTCGGCCGCGTCGCGGTAGCGCTTGATGGCTTCCACCAGTGGATTGAGCTCGGCGAATTCCCGCGACAGCCGCACATAGCTTTCGCGATCCGGACGGCCGGAGAGCTCGCGTTCGACGGCGGCGTGCCGGGCGATCAACGCGTCGAGCTTGGTTGCGGGGATCATGGAAAAATCGTCAGAGCTGGAGGCCCTCGGCGGCCGCAAAGGCCTCGAGCCGGTCGCGAATGGCAACGCTGCCGACCGGGCTTTCGACCATGGGGCCCAACAGCGATTCCACTTTGCGCGCGTCGAGATCGAGCAGCATGGCCTTGACCGGCCCGATCGACGAGGGAGTGAGCGAGAGCAGTCGATAGCCCAAGCCCACGAGCGCCAGCGCCCCGATCGGCTTCGACGCGAGCTCACCGCACAAGGTCACCGGCTTGCCGCAGGCCCGGCCCTTGTCGGCAATGGTCTTGAGCGCACGCAACACCGGGCTGGACAGCGGATCGAACCGCTCCGCCACCCGCCGATTGCTGCGATCGACCGCATATAGGAACTGGAACAGGTCGTTGGAACCGACCGAGAGGAAATCCGCGCGCGCGAACAGCTCGTCGAGCTGATAGAGCAAGGCCGGCACTTCGACCATGGCGCCGACCTCCACCCGGTCGGGAAGCCTGTGGCCATGCCGCCGCAAATGCGTCAACTCGTGCTCGACCATCGCCTTGGCGCGGTCGAATTCCTCGATCGAAGCGACCATGGGGAACATCACGCGAAGCTCGCGGGCTTCGGCGGCCTTGAGCAGCGCGCGGATCTGGCTGCGCAGCAATCCCGGGCGGTCGAGCCCGAGCCGGATCGCCCGCCAGCCGAGCGCCGGGTTCTCCTCCTCGACCGCGCGCATATAGGGCAGCACCTTGTCGCCGCCGATGTCGAGCGTGCGAAACGTGACCGGCAGCTCGCCCGCGATCTCCAGCACCGAACGGTAGAGCGAGAGTTGCTCGCTCGTGCGCGGGAAGGCGGCCGCGACCATGAACTGCAATTCGGTGCGGAACAGCCCGATGCCGGCGGCGCCGGATTCGGCAAGATGCGGAAGGTCGACCAGAAGCCCGGCATTGAGCATCAGGCTGACGGGCTCGGCATCCTTGGTGACGCTCGGGGCGTCGCGGAGCGCCCGATATTGTGCTTGCCGCCTGGCCCGGAACCGCACCTTCTCGGCGTAGGCGGCCTCGATGTCGGGCGGGGGACGCACGTGGATCTCGCCTGACGAGCCATCGACGATGATCGCATCGCCGGGATCGACGAGGCCTGTCGCATTGTCGATCTGACCGGTCGCCGCGATCCCCAGCGCTCGCGCCACGATCGCGACATGCGAGCTCGGCCCGCCTTCCTCCAGCACCAGACCGCGCAGCCGCGACCGATCGTAATCGAGCAGGGCCGCCGGACCCATGGAGCGGGCGACGATGATGGCATTGTCCGGCAGTTGCTCCTTGGCCGGCGCGTGGTGCTTCCCGGTGAGCTGCCGCATCAGCCGGTTGGCGAGATCGTCAAGGTCGTGCAGGCGTTCCCGCAGGTAGGGATCCGTCTGGCGCAGCATGCGGGCGCGGGCGTCCGACTGTACGCGTTCGACCGCGGCCTCCGCGGTCAGTCCGGTGACCACGGCTTCGCGCAGCTTGTGCAGCCAGCCGCGATCGTAGGCGAACATGCGAAAGGCCTCGAGCACCTCCTTGTGCTCGCCTCCGTCGGCGACGTCGCCGCGCTCCAGGAGCAGATCGAGGTCCGCGCGCAGCGCATCGATCGCCGTTTCGAGCCGCTGCAGCTCCTTTTGCGCATCGTCCGCGATGAAATTGGTGACGACGACGCGCGGCTCGTGCAGCACCACGTGGCCGAGGCCGATGCCGTCGGCGATCGCCAGCCCCCCGAGGTGCAGCGGGCGGCGCGCCGCAGGTTCCGCGCCGGGCCTGGCGAGCGCCGATAGCTCGCCGGAGGCGATCATCTCGGCGAGCACCATCGCGGTGGTCTGCAGCGCCTCCTCTTCTTCCTCGGAATAGGTCCGGCGCGCCCGGTTCTGCACCACCAGCACGCCCAGCGTGTTGCCGGCGCGCAGGATCGGCACCCCGAGGAACGAGTGGTAGATTTCTTCGCCGGTTTCCGGCCGATACGAGAAGGCCGGGTGGGTGTGGGCGTCCGACAGATTGATCGATCGGGCTTCGCGGGCCACCAGGCCGACCAGGCCTTCATCGGAGCGCATCACCGTCAAGTGCACGGCCTGCCGATTGAGACCTTCGGTGGCGTAGAGCTCGAGCGTGCCGTCCACGCGCAACACGTAGACGGAGCACACTTCCGCCACCATGTTGGCGGCGATCAGCACGACGATCTTGTCGAGGCGTTCCTGCGCGCTTACGGGTTCCGCCATCACCTCGCGGAGGCGACGCAGCAGCACGCGCGGACCGCCGAGCACACCACGCATGAGGGTCCTCTCGCCCGGCCCGCCCTGTTCCGCGCCAGCATGGCCCGGTCAGGACGATCCGGCAAATCTCTTGACGATCTCGCAGGCTGCGAGGCAGCCGAGCCGGCCGTGGGCCGATCGCGATCCCGCTCGCCGCCGTCCGGCCGAAACGGCCGGCCCCAGCCTGCGGAGGCAGCGGACCCGGAATGGCTACCCGTCGAGGCCGTATAGCGAATGCAGCGTGCGCACCGCAAGCTCGGTATAGGCCGCGTCGATCAGCAGCGAAAACTTGATCTCGGACGTGGTGATGGCCCGGATGTTGATGCCGCGCTCCGCCAGCGCCCGGAACGCCTGGGCCGCGACGCCGGCGTGGCTGCGCATGCCGATGCCGATCACCGAGACTTTCGCGACATCGTTGGCGCCGTCGACCCGTTCGTAGCCGATCGCGGGTCTCGAGCCGGCGAGCACGGCGTTGGCGCGCGCGTAATCGCCGGCCGGCACCGTGAAGGTGATGTCGGTCGTCGCCCCGTCGCCCGAGACGTTCTGCACGATCATGTCGACGTTGATGTTCGCCTCGGCGAGCGGGCCGAAGATCGCCGCGGCGACCCCGGGCTTGTCCTGAACCCGACGGATCGAGATCTGCGCCTCGTCCTTGGAAAAGGCGATCCCGGTCACGACGTGCTGCTCCACGATCTCCTCCTCGTCGCAAATCAGGGTCCCGGCCGGCGACCCGCGCGGCCCGGCGGTATCGGGCTGCTCGAAGCTCGAGCGCACGCAGATGCGCACATTATGCACCATCCCGAGCTCGACCGAGCGTACCTGCAGCACTTTGGCGCCCAGCGATGCGAGCTCCAGCATTTCCTCGAAGGCGATCTTCTCCAGCCGCCGCGCCTTGGGCACCACCCGGGGATCGCTGGTGTAGACGCCGTCGACATCGGTATAGATGTCGCAGCGATCGGCTTGGATCGCCGCCGCGACCGCGACCGCGGAAGTGTCGGACCCGCCGCGGCCGAGCGTGGTGATCCGGCCGGTCTCGCCGTGCACCCCTTGGAACCCGGAGATCACCGCGACCTCGCCTCGCTCCTTGAAGCGGCGGACGAGCTCCGCGCCGTTGACTTCGAGGATCCGGGCGAGCCCGTGGGCATCCGTGGTCGCAATCGGGATCTGCCAGCCCTGCCAGGACCGGGCCGCCACTCCGATCCCCTGCAGCGCAATGGCGAGCAGCCCGGAGGTGACCTGCTCGCCCGAGGCCACCACGGTGTCGTACTCGCGCGCGTCGTGCAGAACGGCGGCTTCCCGGCACCATTCGACCAGCCGGTTGGTGGTGGCGGCCATCGCGGAGACCACGACGGCAACCTCGTGGCCGGCGTCGACCTCGCGCTTGACGTGCCGCGCGACGTTGCGGATGTGCTCGATGTCGGCCACCGAGGTCCCGCCGAATTTCATCACCAGGCGACCCATCGCGGCTTCCAAGAGGCTGATGGCGTGAGCGCACACGGCCTCGGGGGAGCACCGGCGCAAAAAGGCGCGTATACATACCGATGCGCCGATGCGGTCGCAACCGCGCTTGATTTTCCGGTCCGCTGCCGCCGAGGAACGAGAGATGCCCGAACCTTTAGCCACAAGCTCCAGCGTCGATCCCGCGGAAGTCGCGCAGTTCTCCGCGCTCGCCGCCGAGTTCTGGGATCCGCGGGGCAAGATGCGCATGCTGCACCGGATCAACCCGATCCGGCTGCGCTTCATCCGCGACCACGCCTGCCGGCAATTCGGTCGCGACGCCGGCCGGCTCGATTGCCTCGCGGGCTTGCGCATTCTCGATATCGGCTGTGGCGGCGGCCTGTTGTCGGAGCCCCTGGCGCGGCTCGGCGCCTCGGTCGTGGGCGCGGATCCGTCGGCAAGCAACATCGAGGTGGCGAAGCGCCATGCGGCCGAAGCCGGCGTTGCGGTCGATTATCGCGCCTCGACTGCCGAGGCGCTCGGCCGTGCGGGCGAGACCTTCGACCTCGTGATGGCGATGGAAGTGGTCGAGCACGTAGCCGACGTGCGCGGCTTCATCGGCAGCTGCGCAGCCCTGGTGCGGCCAAACGGGCTCATGATCGCCGCGACCATCAATCGGACGCTCAAGAGCTTCGCGCTCGCCATCGTGGGAGCCGAATACGTGCTCGGCTGGCTGCCGCGAGGGACCCATCGCTGGGACAAATTGGTAACGCCGAACGAGCTCGAAGCCGCGATGGAACGCGCCGGCCTGCGCTTCGTCGAGATCAAGGGGGTCGTCTACGATCTGCTCGCCGACGCCTGGAAGCTCTCGGACGATGTCGACGTGAACTACATGGTCGCGGCCAAGCGGCGGGATTGACCGGCGCTTTTCTTCTCCTCAAAGAACTTCAAGCTACATCCCGATGATCGATTTCAGCTGGCTGTGGGCGGTGTTCACGATCATCGCCGCCGTGGGACAGACCGCGCGCAACGCGATGCAGCGCGAGCTTACGGCAAGGCTCGGCACCGTGGGCGCGACCCACGTGCGGTTTCTGTTCGGCTGCCCATTTGCGCTGCTGTTTCTCGTGGCGGTGCTGCTGGCCAAGGGCGTCGCGCCGCCGCATGCGGGCGCCACGTTCTGGCCGTGGATCCTGGCCGGCACGCTGTCGCAGATTTGCGCGACAGCCCTGATGCTCGCCGCCATGGGCGAGCGCTCGTTCGTGGTCGCCATCGCCTATACCAAGACCGAGCCGGTGCAGGTCGCGCTGTTCGGGCTCGCCTTTCTGGGCGACGCGCTCAGTCTTCCGAGCGCGGTCGCAATCCTCGTGGCGACCGGCGGCGTGATCGTGATGTCGTGGAAACGCAAGGCCGGCGGCGGATTGTGGCCGGTCGTGCTCGGGCTTTCTGCCGGCTCGATGTTCGCGCTCGCCGCGGTCGGCTACCGCGGCGCCATCCTGGCGCTGCATTCGCCCGATTTCGTGCTTTCCGCGACCTTCACGCTTGCGGTCGGCCTCACGCTGCAGGCGGGCCTGCTCTCGCTCTATCTGGCGCTGCGGAGCCCCGTTGTGCTGCGGGCGATCATGTTGGCCTGGAGGCCATCGCTGTTCGCCGGCGCCATGGGCGCGTTCGCCTCGCAATTCTGGTTCCTGGCGTTTGCGCTCGCGAGCGCCGCGAACGTGCGCACCTTGGCCCTGGTCGAGGTGCTGTTCGCGCAAGCGGTGTCGCACATCGCCTTCAAGCAGCCCGCGACGTTGCGCGAGGCGCTCGGGATCCTGCTCGTGGTCGGCGGCGTCGTGCTGCTGATCTGGGCGCAGTGATCTTCCGAGCTGTCATCGCCCAGTAGCCCTGGAGCCAATTCGGGTCGCAGCGCATCACAGGACAACCGGGGTTGCTGGGTGGGCCCGCATGCGCGGGCCATGACAAGGCCGATCAATTGCGCTCGTCGGGCAGGATCGGCAGCGGGTGGAGCTCGATCCCCTCCTCGATGAGCTCGGCGGCGTCGGCGGGCGATGCCTCGCCGTAGATCGAGCGATGCTCGATGTCGCCGTAATGCATCTTTCGCGCTTCGTCGGGAAATTTCGCGCCGACGTAATCGGCATTCTTGGTGACGTGGTCGCGCAATTCCCGCAGCTTGGCGCGCAGCTCGCGTTCCTTCCCGGAGAGCATCGCGACCGGCGCGCGCGGCTCCTGCGCGGGGGACGGAGCCGGGACCGGCACCGGCGCTTCGGGTGCCGCGCCCTTCGCCACGCCGGGGGCCATGATCGCTTTGCCGACCTTGGTCGAGCCGCACACCGGGCAGCCGATCAGACCGCGCGCCGCCTGCTTGTCATAAGCGTTGGAGCTTTTGAACCAGCTCTCGAAGCCGTGACCCTTCTCGCAGCTGAGCGCGTAGCGGATCACGTCGGCCTTCCCACGACATGGAGATGCGTCGGCTCCGCCATCGGCTCCAAAATCTCGAAGCGCCGGCCGTGCTGCAGCGAGGGAATGCGCCCGCGCGCGGCGGAGACTTCGGCAAGATCGATGTCGGCCAGCACCACCTGCGGGTCGACGCCGCCCTCGGCGAGCACGCGGCCCCACGGATCGATCACCAGCGAATGGCCGAACGTCTCCCGGCCATTCTCATGGGTACCGCCCTGGGCGGCGGCGAACACGAAGCAGCCGTTCTCGATGGCACGGGCACGCAGCAACACGTGCCAATGCGCTTCCCCGGTCTGCCTGGTGAACGCCGAGGGTATGCTCAGGAACGAGGCGCCGGCTTCGGCGAGAGCCCGGTAGAGCGCCGGGAAGCGCAGATCGTAACAAATCGTCAGGCCGAGCCGACCCCACGGCAGGTCGGTGAGCACGGCAAGCTCGCCGGCACGGTAGTTGCGGGATTCCCGGTAGCTCTCGCCGCTGGCGAGGTCGACGTCGAACATGTGGATCTTGTCGTAGCGGGCGACCACCTCGCCGTGGCGATCGATCAGGAACGAGCGGTTCGCCGCCTTGTCGGCCGAGACTTTGATCGCGAGCGACCCGACGTGCACGAACATGCCGAGCGTCCGCGCGAGTTCCCGGAACGTCATCAGTGCGGCGTCCTGCTCTTCGGGAACGATGCTGGCAAAAAACCGCTCCCGGCCAGTCTCCATGATGTTGGTCATTTCCGGGGTAAGCACGTATTCGGCGCCGCGGTCCTTGGCTTGGCCGATCAGCCTTGCGGCCATGTCGGTGTTGGCCTGCGGACTGCGTCCCGAGCGCATCTGGATGAGGCCGACGCGGAAGCTCGAAGGCTTGCTGCTCTCCATAGGAAGGAGTCCTCCTTCAGGCCGCCAGCAACGCGTCGAGCCGGCCCGCCTGCTCGAGCGCGTAAAGCTCGTCGCAACCGCCGACGTGGGTCGATCCGATGAAGATCTGCGGCGTCGTGGTTTGGCCGTTGGCGCGGCGGATCATCTCCGCGCGATGCTCGCGATGGCCGGTCACGTCGATCTCATCGAACGCGACGCCTTTCCGGCGCAGCAGCTCCTTCGCCCAGGTGCAATACGAGCAATACGCTCGGGTGTAGATCACGACCGGAACCATCAGATTTGCTTCGAAAGCGTTCGGCCCGCACTATATGGGGCTGCGGCCGATGTTCACAACCCGCGCGAATACCAGCACGTCGACCCTCGCAGCGCCGGCCCGATTGAGCGCGCGAGCGCAGGCGTCGATGGTCGCCCCGGACGTCAGCACGTCGTCGATCAGAATCAGCCGCCGGCCGGCGACGCGCGACCTATCCGCGACCGCAAAGCCTCCCTGCACATTGAGCGCGCGCTCGGATGCGGTCAGCCCGACTTGCTGCAAGGTGGCTTTGACGCGCTTGAGCGCGTCGCCGAGGAGGGGAACGCCGCTCGCCTGCGACACGATCTTCGCCAGCGCGGCGGATTGATTGAACCGGCGCGCCCACAGGCGTCGCCAATGCAGCGGGGCAAAGAGGGGGTCCTGTTCGCGGCCTATCGCGCAGCCAGCCGCGAAACATCGGCACTTCTTCGAAAAAATTGGTTGCCTTCCGCGCATATTCGCGCAAATTAATCGCGGGATCGAGTGCGGGATGGCGTGTGGGACGGGATCGGCGCCCGCCCGCAGATGAGGGGACCATTATGGCACGCAAAATCAATCGACTTTCCGCAGCCTTCGTCGCGAAGGCTCCGATCGGCCAGCATCCGGACGGCGGGGGCCTCTACCTGGATGTGCACAAAGGCGGCCGATCTTGGATTTTTCGATACAAACGCGGCCACAAACAGACGTTCATGGGCTTGGGCCCGACCTACGCGGTCAACTTAGCCGAAGCGCGGGAGAAGCGGCGGCAATGCCATCAGCTGCTGCTGGAGGGCATCGACCCGCTCGAACACCGCAGGGCGCGCGTCCTTGAGCAGCGCGCCGCCGAGCGGCTCACCGCGAGGAAGGCCGTCACGTTCCGGGAGCATGCGCTGGAGTACGTCGAGACGCACGAGTCCGCCTGGACTCCGAGGCACTCTCGCGAGTGGACCGACACCCTGGAACGATACGCGTTCCCGGAGCTTGGCTCGTTGCCGCTGCAGGAGGTCAACACCGACGCAGTGGTGAAGGCGCTGAAACCGATCTGGATCGCGAAGCACGATACGGGCGCCCGGCTGCGGCGGCGGATCGAGGCCATCATGAGTTCAGCGAAGGCACGCGGGCTCGTACAGGGCGACAACCCCGTTGAGCTGGACACGCTGCGCCATTTGCTGCCGGCGCGGCCGAAGAACGGCGGCGACAAGCACCACGAGGCGATGGACTATCGCGAGGTCGGCGCGTTCATGGCGGACCTGCGTAAGGTGGCCAGCATCCCGGCCAGAGCGATGGAGTTTCTCGTCCTGACGGCCGCGAGGACCGGCGAGGTGCTTGGGATGGAGTGGTCCGAGGTCGACTTCGCCGAGAAGGTCTGGAAAGCCCCGGCATCCAGGATGAAAAGCGGCCGCGAACATCGCGTCCCGCTGTCCGGGCGCGCGTTCGAAGTGCTCCAGCAGATGTGGGAGATCCGCAGCGGCGGCCTCGTGTTCCCCGGCCACCGCGGCAAGCTCGGCCACGGCATCTTCCGGTGGCTGCTCAAGGAGGAGCTCAGGCGCGAGGCGACGCCGCACGGAATGAGAGCGACGTTCAAGACTTGGGCGACCGAGCAGACGCACTTCCCGGTCCACATCGTGGAGATGGCGTTAGCCCACGCGATCCACAGCGGCGTGGAGCGGGCTTACCAGCGAGGCGATCTTTTCGAGAAGCGGCGCAAGCTGATGGACGCATGGGGATCGTTCTGCGCCGCGCCGAAGATATCCGCGAAGCTGCTCTCGATGAAGCGATGAAGAAGTGCGGGCGGAGGCACGGCGACATTGAGGTATGGCCTCGCCGGCGCGTGGGCACTGTCTGATGGCCGCCTCGAAAATAATTTTACCAAATAATCGCGCTGGAGACGACGTGAGATTTCGCACGCAATCGCGCGCGTTGTGTGATACAATGTGGGACATTTCGTCGACAGTAAATCTGATCGACGAAACCCTGGACTGACTTTGACGACAAGGCCCTTCGGATAGCGGGGCCAGAGTTCAATGCGCAGGGGCTGTGCACGGCGGTCGAGCCGTGCGCGGCCCTTTGTGATTCTGGAGGGATGCGATGAAGACAGAGCAACAACCGGTGGTGCCAGTCTGGGACAACCGCACGCGCACGGCCAAGCGCGGCGGGTTTTCCGTGAAGAAGCTGGATGAATGGATCAAGGAGGGAAAGGTCGAGACGCGGAAGTTCGGCCTGGGGCACAAAGGCATCCTCGTGCGCTGGGCTTCGGTCGAGGCGCTGATCGAATCCATGCCGCGCCACCAGCCGGCGGCGCAGATCTCGGAGAAGTACCGGCAGTTGCGCGCCCAGCGCAAAGACCTCTCGCCCGCCGCGCCTCGCAAGGGGAGGCTGCGCCATGGCTGACAGGAACACCCCCCTTGAAACCCTGCGGGACGCACGCGAGGAACGAGTGAAGGGTTTATCGGCCGCCAAGCGCGAGTTGCTGATCGCCCAGGCGCAGCGTCTTGCCCACGTCTACCCCGCACTTGTGCGGAGGCGCCGCCATACTGTCTGAGCGCAAGAGGAAGATCTTCCGTGACTACCAAGCCAAGGCTCGGGCTCGCGGCGTTGCTGCCGGGAGCCGCAGAGGAAGCTCGCGGGGTGCTATTCATCGGCACTTCGTCCCGCCGTCCGCCACGTTTAGTATGTTCGAAAGTATGTTTACTCGACGTATTAGGAAAAATAGCCGTAATTTCAATGATATTTGCCTTATCTGG
>WNGE01003612.1_pt1 | contig 22014 bp, 22 predicted proteins | sample 5400651 | NCBI WGS metagenome assembly WNGE01 (sample SAMN13153370, study PRJNA577476) | soil metagenome | isolation source: 60 cm soil or saprolite under grassland replicate 2 | place: USA:California | collected 2016-06-15 | reverse complement strand
ACGGTCGCCGGTCGGTGCCGCCATCAGTGGTAGCCACGGTGATGGTGCTGCAACGCCTGGAGGGCTTGTCGGACCGGGAGGCGGTCGAGCGTTTCATCTTCGACGTGCGGTGGCGTGTACCGTTCCAGAACTGTTCGTATGTAGTGTGAGCTGGTGTTTTGCGACTGTCGCGCAGGATCGGGTGCATGCTTGTTCGGCTGCTGTACCTGACCGCGGTTCGGATGTTCGGCTGATTGCCGCAGGCGACGCGCGGCGAGTCCGCGATGGCCGCCTGGTCAGTCGGCATTGGACCTTTCCGAACCGGCCGGGACGGCCACGGATCAGCAACGAGGTACGTGACCTTGTCCGTCGCTTGGCCCGGGAGAATCTTGGGTGGGGTCATCGGCGGGTACAAAGGGAACTGGTCGGGCTTGGCCACCGGGTCGGTGCTCGCACTGTCCGCCGGATCCTCGCCGCCGCCAGGATCGGCCCGGCGCCACGCGACGTCGACACCAGTTGGCGGACATTTCTGCGAGCGCAGGCCTCGGGGCTGCTCGCGACCGACTTTTCCACCTTGACACGATCACCCTGCGCCGGCTGTACGTGCTGTTCGTCATGGAGATCGCCAGCCGCCGGGTGCACATCCTGGGCGTCACGGCCCATCCGACCGCCGAGTGGACCACCCAGCGGGCCCGCAACCTGGTCATGGACCTCGGCGATCAGATCACCGGCTTTCGATTCCTGATCCGCGACCGAGACTCGAAGTTCGCCGGATCGTTCGACGCCGTGTTCGCCGCCGAGAACGTCGTGGTTATCAGGACTCCACCCCGGACGCCTCGCGCGAACTGTTATGCGGAACGCTTCATCCGAAGTGTCCGGGCTGAGTGCACCCGAATACCATAGGGCAGCCTGACCCGCGGCCACGAAAGACCAGCTCACGACCCTCAACGCTGGATTTGGCACGGTACAGGTCTGCGGCTCCCCCGGGCGTCGTACGCGGCGTATTTTCTGCACCCGCCGGTGCTGGTGGGCCGCTTCCGCTCGCCCCGGAGCTGAAGTTCGTGCTCGTGGCCGCACTCGGTGTGCCCGCCTGCTTCGCCGTCGGGCATGCCTTCACCCGGCTGCCCGGGGTGAACCGCGTCCTGTGAGTCTCAATGGCGGCCATCACCCGCGCCGGCCAGCTGCCTGTGATCTTAAGCAGGCAAGTTCTTCCAGACATACGATTGGTAGTCCGTCCCCGGGCGACGTGCCTAGCCAAGAGCGGGGATGTGGAGCGAACCACCTGGATCTAGGGCGGATGTCGGACGTTCGCGGTCGCGCGGACACTTCGAGGGGCAGGTCACGGTGACGGCCGGGCTTGACGGTCAGAGCGAGAACGTCCCGCTTGGCGACGGTGGGGACGACGCCGGCCTGGTCGCGGCACTGCAGCGCCCCCGGATCCGCGACGATGCCCGGGTGGCGCGGGGGCGCGAGCTCATGGCCGTTGCCCAGCGGGGCGACGACGCTCAACGGCGGGCAGCCACGGCAGAGGCCGATGAGCTGCTCCGACAGGCTCGCGACGAGGGAAACCCTTACGTGGTGGCCGAGCTGCTGCGGACCGCAAGCATCACCCGCCTGGTCACGCCGGGCGGCTTGGACGAGGTCGGTACGACCCTGGATGAGCTGCTTGAACATGCCAGGGCTCACCGCCTGATCGTCGCGGAGGCCGACGCTCACGCGCTGCGGGCCAACCGGATGTTCCGGCGCAATCCCGAGGACCACGTGGTGTTGGACGAGCTGGCCAACGCGTTGGCCATTCTCGAACAAGAGTGGCCGGCCAGTCCCACGCTGGACGCCACGGAGTGGGCAGAGCAGGTTGCCCGCGCCCTCAGCGACACCGCGATCGTGCTTCATCACCTGGACATCCACGAGATGGCGGCGACGCTGCTGGCCCGCGGGCAACGTTACCTGGAGATCACCGGTGAGCAGCACAGCATGGTCGTACTGCTGTTCAACCGGGTGCGTTCGCTGCTGTTGTGGGGCCTGCAGTTTGAGCGGACCGGTCAGCCCGACCAGGCTGCGCGCCAGTTCGAGGCGGCCGCCGTGCTCGCCGATGAGGTCGAGGAGCATTGGCGGGGGCACCTGTTCCCCGATCGGGCCAACCAGCGTGCGGCCGATCAGGTGGTCGTGTTTGCCGTCGCCTTCGCGCTGCACCGCCCAGGCAGTGAGCACCTGGACCGGTTGGCCATGCTTCGCGAGCGCAGCGTCTTCCCCGACGATCCGATTCTTCTCGATATCGCGCAGGCCCGATGTCTGAATGCGGTTGGCCGGCACGACGAGGCGGTCACCCTGCTGGAGAAGTATCCGCACGAGAACGACCCGGTTGACAAAGCCGAACCAGCCGTTCGTCTGTCATTGGTACGTGAGATCGCCCGACTTGATCGACGCTCGGCGGCCAGCGAAGACGGCGTATGGCAGCGCTACATCGACTCGCTGGAGGCGGGGTTGTTGTCGCTGCAACGGGCGCGGGTGTCCGCGCTGCGGGCCCGGATAGAGCACGCGACGCTAAGCCGCCAGCATCGCATGTTGGCTTTGCAGGCGCTGCAGGATCCGCTCACGGGTCTACCGAACCGGCGGGCGTTGGAGCAGCAGCTCGACGCGCTGGTCACCGCTCATCCCGGCGAACCGATCGCTATCGCCATGATGGATCTCGACGGTTTCAAACAAATCAACGACCGCTATTCACACGCAGTCGGTGACGCTGTCCTCGTGGCGATCGCCGGTACCTTGCGGCGCTTGCTGCGCGTCACAGACCTGATTGGGCGCTACGGCGGCGACGAGTTCGTCGTGCTGCTGCCGTCCTCGTCGCTGCCGACGGCCGCCGCCGTTCTGGATCGGGCCGTGTCACAGGTGAGCGCATTGCCCCATGACCAGGCCCGCGGTGTGACGGTATCGGTCGGCGTGACCGCCGTGGGCCAGACCGACAGTGCGCATACCGCCCTGGCACGCGCCGACGAGGCGATGTACGCGGCCAAGCGGCTCGGGGGCGCGCGGGTGGTCGCGGCTCGTTGACACCGCGGGGCGGGGGTCGAGACCTGCCGGCGCGGGATTGGGCCGTCAACGCCGGTTCTCGGTGGCCTGATCAACGAGTATCTGTCCGACGGGCAGGCCGGTGGAGCGGAAGGCCTCGCCGGACTCGGTGACCGCGGCTGAGAACTCGGACGCGGCGGGCGGCGTGCTCGATGACGGCGACGACCTAATTACAGCCGCGCGCCGGTCAGTGTTCGGGTTTCGAAGAAGTCGGCGGCGAGGCTCGCATGTGCTTGGCCGCGCAGAAAGACGGACCAGGTCTGGCGGTCGCGCTGGGGTGCGGGCTCGATGCCGTTGGCTTTGAGGATCTCCCACACGGTGGAGGGCGCGACCTTGATCCCCAAGGCGGCCAGTTCGCCGTTGATTCGCCGGTAGTCCCAGCCGGAATTTTCCTCGCCAGGCGTGGGACGAGGGCCTGGATGCTGCGGACGGTGGGCGGTCGGCCTGGCCGTTTCGGGCGGGACGCCTTCGCGTGGCGGCGGCGTAGCAGGTCGCGATGCCAGCGGAGGACGGTGTCCGGGGACACGATCAGGCGCAGCTGGCGCAGTCTGGGCCGGGACAGCCGGTGTAGGAGGGCGGCGAGGAATGCGCGGTCGGGCTTGTCGGTCTGGCGCTGCAGGATGGCGAGCTGGTGGCGCAGCGTAAGAATCTCGATGTCCTTGTCTGAATCGCTGAGGGGTATGAGGCGGATGAGGGTGAACACGCTCGTGAGCGCCAGGTAGGGCAATCGCAGCAGCACGATGGACCATCCTGGCGTACCCCGGTGTCGCGGGCTTCATTCGTATCCGAGAACCGGTAGGTTCAGCGGTGCCTACTCCAGCGCCTCGTCGATCGCGTCGAGTACGGCGGCCAATTCCATACCGGTGCCCCGCAACAGGTCGACGGCCGTTGATCGCACCTGCCATACGATCATCGCGACGGGCAGCGGGGACTCGGACGTCAGCGCTGACCGTGCCCGTTGCACGGCGGCCAATGCCCATTTCTGTACCGCCTGCGGTGACGGGGCGTCCAGAGTCGAATCTGGATCACGACCGGGGCCGGGGGTGCTGTTTGCAGATCGCGTGGCGGACGGTGGGGTACCGCCCATGTTGGTCACATCGGCGGACAGTGCGGTGACGGCGAGGGCCAGCTGTCGCAGCGCCTCGGCCAGTGCCGCCGGTGGACGTGTCGGTTCCCGTGTCAACGCCACCACCGCGCGGGCCAGGACGCGCACGTTGCGCGCCGCGTAGTCCACCTCGCGCGTCACGTCCTCATAGCGCCGGAGCAGTCCCTGCCGACGCCGCCGCAACGGATCCAGTCGCAGTGCGTCCTGCCCTACGTTCAGGGCGGCCTCAAGCGCGGTGACCGCTGGATCGGTGGCGCGGGCCCGGTCCAGCGCCGCCCGCGCCGCGTGGAGGTCGTGTGCGGCCAACGCGTCGGCGGTGTCGACCAAGATGGCGGACAACGCGTCGAACACCTTGCCGGCCTCCGAAAGCAGCGTCACCATCGGATCTCGATGAAGCGGTAGCTGGTTGACCAGCAGGGCCAACGCCCCACCGACCAGCGCGTCCACGAACCTTGTCGGCACCAGGCCACTGCCGGGCGGGGCCACCACCGTCGCATACAGCGCCGAGACCGTCGCCTGCACCGCGAGAAGGGGGCCGCCGCCCACGAAAATTGCCGTCGTCAACGTCAACAACGTCACGGTCGTCAAAGACCAGATCGTCTGCGGCCCCAGCGCGCGAGTGATCAGATCGGCCACCAGCACCCCGACCGCCACGCCGATTACGATCTCCACGGCCCGCTGCAGTCGCTGGCCCTGGGTGACCCCCAGCACGATGAGCGCGGACGCGGGTGCGAAGAACGGTTGCCCGTGACCGAGTACGTGCGCGGCGACCAGCCATGCCAGCGTTGCGGCAAGGGTCGCCTCGACGATGCGTAGCCAGCCGTCCCGTAGCCGCCGCGAACCCGCCGACACCCAGGTGCGGCTCGCCGGCAGCGGCGTCTTCCACCAGGTCATCGCGTCATCCTCGCCGAGAAGACTGTCGGCTCCGGCATGGCAGGTCGCGGCGATGACAAGACCTGCTCATCGAACCGGTGGCACGGTTCGCGAGGATTGTCGAGTCTGCCCCACATCTGCGCAGCGAAGGAGGACGAGATGGCAGAAATCGCAACGGCGTACTCGTCATCTCGCGCGCCGATGATGGCCGCGCCCCCGGGTCCGCACCGCCCGATCAGGCGGAAGGTCTTCGGGGCGCTGGCCAAGATGCGCGAGCAGGCAACGGCGGCGGCGCCGCAGGCCGTGGTGATGCTGTCCGGGGAGCACTTCACCAACTTCTTCCTGAACGCCTTGCCGCAGATCGCGATCGGGTTGGCTGACCGATACCCGGCACTGGTGGCGAGGTGGCTGAGCATGACCGGTTCGGGGTCCCAGGCGAACCACGTCTTGGCCCGCACGTCGTGGAGCGCCTGATAAGAGCGAACTGCCAGCCGGGCCCTATCGTATGACCTCGAGCCGGATCACGGATTCTTGCCCGTCCACCACAACCTGGACCCGACGTGGCGGCTGCCCTTGGTGCCGATGGTTTCAACTGCACCAATCCACCGTGACCACCGCGCCGAGCGGCCCTCGGAGTGCGCCAACCAGGATCCCCCGCCTTGCACGATTGATGACGCTGTGGCAAAGCTATTCAGTGGTGACCCAGTTGATGGCCGCGCTGGTGGCGCAGGGCCACGGTGGACTCGACGACCGCGCGCTCCTGCGGCTGGTGGAGCAGCTGTCCGGCCGGGACAAGTCGTTGCGTGGGAGGTGATCACCATGGTTCCAGCCGTGCGGCTCAACAACGGGGTCGAAATGCCACAGATCGGGTTCGGCGTCTTCCGGGTACCAAACGATGAAACCGAGTCGGCGGTGCTGGCCGCGGTCGAGGCGGGGTACCGCAGCATCGACACCGCGTCCCTGTACGGCAACGAGGCCGGTGTCGGCAGGGCGATGGCCTCGTGCGGCCTGCCACGTGCGGACCTGTTCGTCACGACGAAGCTGTGGAACGACGACCAGGGGTACCAGTCCACGTTCGAGGCCTTCGACAAGAGTCTGACCAGGCTCGGCCTCGACTACGTCGACCTCTACCTGATCCACTGGCCGGTGCCGGCCAAGGGCGCGTACATGGAGACGTGGCGGGCGTTCGAAGAGATCTACGCCAGCGGGCGGGCCCGGGCGATCGGGGTGTCCAACTTCCAGCCGTGGCACCTCCAGCCCGTCCTCGACCGGTACCAGGTCGTGCCGGCCGTCAACCAGGTCGAGCTTCACCCTGGTCTGCAACAGGAAGAGGTACGCGCCTTCGACCGCACACACGGCATCATCACCGAGGCGTGGAGCCCGTTGGCCCGAGGCGATGTGCTTGCAGACCCTGTGATCACGGACTTGTCCCGCAAGTACGGGAAGACGCCGGCACAGGTCGTCCTGCGCTGGCACATCGAGCTGGGAAACGTCGTCATCCCGAAGTCGGCCACGCCGTCGCGGATCAGGGAAAACATCGACATCTTCGACTTCGCGCTCACCGCCGACGACCTCGCAGCCATCGGCGGTCTCGAACGCGGCGCCCGCACCGGCCCCGACCCCGACGGCGGCGCAAAGCCCGCGGGTTTCTCCAGCACCGGCGGCCGCTGGGTCAGCGATACCGGCGACTGAGCCGAGGTAGTGCCGGCGCCGTCGGGTGTACTCCAGGAAACGTCCGGCGCTGACCGGCGGGCTGCAGTGGCGTTGGCGCAGCCCGGCACCGCCTGAGTGGATGCCGCTCGTGCCGATGCGCTCGAGCGTTCCGACCAGGTTATCCCGACGTGTGCCGGTCGTTATTGGCCGTGGGGTACCACCTTGTAGTGGTAACCGGTCTCATCGCTGCGGTCGACCAGGCGGTACCTCGACACGGAGCTGGTGGGCCGGGGCACATGACTACCCTGGGGGTGCACGCCCATGTGGCCGTCAGGCAACATGATCTCGCGTGGTGGTGCGTTGTTCGATTCGGCGTCAACAACGATCGTCTCTCCGCCACGCGGTCCATCGTCAATGACCGCCCGGATCTGGGGTGTCGTCATGTTTCCAGCGTTCCACCGTGTCGCATCGTGACTTGCCATCCTTCCGTCCAGCGGCCAGCCTCCCCTCCCTATGCCAACTTCAATCCCCGGTCGCTGAAGTTGCTGGCTCACCGTGCTGGTGAGGCGAACGGCGCACCCCAGTTCAACGCTAGAGGTTTCGCCGATGCCAACACGGACCGTGCGCTTGGCTGGCGGAGGGCATCGTTTGCGGTAAGGGACAGAGCCCCTCGTGGTCTCTGGGTGTGGCGCCGCCCCCGGTCAGCGCTCTGCTGCGGTGACGGAACAGTGAGAGAGCGGTCATTCCTCCTCGAGGTCCGGAGGTACGTGATGGCCGAAGAGCGCATTCTCACCAATCGCCAAGGACATCCGGTTCATGACAACCAAAACCAGCGCACAGTAGGGCCGCGAGGGCCGGCGACGTTGGAGAACTATCAGTTCCTGGAGAAGATCAGTCATTTCGACCGGGAGCGGATCCCGGAGCGGGTGGTGCACGCGCGGGGGTGACCGCCTACGGCTTCTTCGAGGCGTACGGCAAGTGGGGAGACGAGCCGATCTCGAACTACACCCGGGCGCTGCTGTTCCAGGAGGCCGGCACGCGGACCGATGTGGCCCTGCGGTTCTCCACCGTGATCGGTGGCCGGGACTCGGTGGAGACGGTGCGGGACCCGCGCGGGTTTGCGATCAAGTTCTACACCGAGGACGGCAACTGGGATCTCGTCGGCAACAACCTCGGGGTGTTCTTCATCCGGGATGCGATCAAGTTCCCGGACGTCATCCACTCCCTCAAGCCCGACCCGGTGACGTTCCGGCAGGAGCCGAAGCGGATCTTCGACTTCATGCCGCACACGCCCGAGGCCATGCACATGCTGGTCAACCTGTTCAGCCCGCGCGGCATCCCGGCGGACTTCCGGCACATGCAGGGCTTCGGCGTGAACACCTACAAGTGGGTCACCACCGACGGGCACACTTCGCTAGTGAAGTACCACTGGATGCCCAGGCAGGGCGTGAAAAGCCTGACCGAGGCCGACGCCGCGAGACCCGTCCGGCGGCTGATCTCGACGAGGCTGAGCTCGCTGTGTTCCGGCGAGAACGAGTCGAGGACCGCCAGGAGGTGCGCGGAGACCGTTCGCGGATTGCTCCGTCTGTTACCGGACATGACCCAGACCTCCGCTGCTTCGACTGCCGGCCGGTCAGGTGGTCCAAACTGTTCTGGACCACCTGCCGGTCCGGATCGTCGGCATCGTCCTCGCATTGCCGTCGAACTGAGTGTTCGGAGTCGCCCCGACGTGGGGACTACCGCGGGAATCGACCGGTCAGCGGTCTCCTAGTCCGGGTCGTCCGGCGGAGCGAAGATGACCAGGACGTGCAGGTCCTCGGTGATGTTGACGAACCTGTGCTCCTCGCCGTGGTCAACGGAGATGACGCTGCCTTGCCGTACGTCATGTTCCTGATCCCGCACGCGTAGACCACCGCGCCCCCGCAGCACGACGTAGACCTCGTCGGCAGTATGCGGGTGCTGGTGGTCCTCGGCGCCTGCGGGTAGGACGTAGATTCCCAGCGACATTCCCCGCCGCCGCAGGAACTCGTGGTACGGCTGGGCCTGCTCGGCGAGCTTGTCCAGCTCGTCGAGGTCGAAGGATTGCAACCCCTGCATCGGTTTGCTCTCTTTCTGTCCGTCAGTTCGCCGTTCGATCAGGTAACGGCCGCCGCGCCGGCCTCGGCTATCTGCACGTCCTGCTCGGAGGATCCGCCGGACACACCGATGCCTCCGACGGTTCGTCCTTCCGCGACGAGCGGGACGCCGCCGCCGAATACGATCAGGCGTTCGGTCTTGGTGATGCCATGCAGCAGTGCGGGTTCGGATTCGAGCAGCCGCCACCATTCGCTCGTGGGGAGGCCACCGAAGGCGGCGACCGAGTACGCCTTGTCCTGAGCGATTTGGGTGCACAGCACCGGAGCCCGATCCATCCGGGCGAAGGCGAGCAGATGGCCGGCGCTGTCGGTGGCTGCAACGCATACGTCCACCGACAGCTTCTCCGCCTCCTCCAGCGCCGCCGCGACGGCCCGTTGAGCCGCGGCCAGGGTCACCGATGGTGCCATCACGTAGTTGACCACCTGTCTCACCCCAGATCCCCGCCGGCCACCGGCACGGTGACCCCGGTGACGTAGGACGCTTCGTCGGATGCGAGAAACAGGATCACCGCGGCCTGCTCCTCCACCGTCCCGTACCGCTTCAGTAGCGACGACTCGACGGTCTGGTCGACGATCTGCTGATACCAGGCCTTCTCCTGCCTGGTCTCCGCGCCCGGACCCCGCGCCACCTGCCGCTTGGGCGCCTCGGTGCCGCCGGGGGCGGCGCCGACGACCCGGATGCCCTGATCGGCGCACTCCCAGGCGAGGCAGGCGGTGATGGCATTGACGCCGCCCTTGGCCGCCCCGTACGGCACCCGGTTGACGCCGCGCGTCGCCACCGACGACACGTTGACGATCGTCCCGCTCTGTTGCTCGATCATGAACGGCAGCACTGCCCGACAGCACCACAATGTGGGGAACAACGAGCGCCTGATCTCCGCTTCGATCTGCCCCACTCCGTAGTTCACATAGGGCCTCGCCCAGATCGTGCCGCCCACGTTGTTGACGAGGATGTCGATCCGGCCGAACTCCTGCTGCGCTTTCGCCATTGCGGCCGAACAGTCGGCATACTGCTCAAGGTCACCGGTGAGCGCCACGGTGGTCGCGCCACCGGCGGCGAGTTTCTCGGCCACCTCGTGTACCAGCTCGGACCGGTCGATCAGCGCGACCTTCGCGCCTTCCTTGGCCATCCCGGTGGCAACGGTCAGGCCGATGCCTTGTGCGGCGCCGGTTACCACCGCGACCTTGTCGTCGAACCGACCCGGATGAATCACCTCAGCACCTCCAGCCGGAACGTCGCGGCCTCATGATCCGGCCGCCTTCTCGATGCCGGCGCGCATCGTCGCCTTGGCGTGCTCGGTGTGGGACACGACGATGTCCCGGGCCGCGGCCAGATCCTCGCGCTCGAACGCGGCGACGAGGTCGCGGTGGTCCTGGACGATGTCGCCGATCACGTCGACGCCCGGAGCGAGCGCCTGCGCCATGTAGTCCAGGACGCTGAGTTGCCGGTGCGCGTTGATAAGAGTGGCGTTGCCGGTCGCCTCGATGAGGAAGCCGTGGAAGGCAGCATTCGTCTCGCGGTAGGCCGCCGCGTCGGTGAAGCGCCCCTCGGCCACGGTGGGTGCCGTGGCTTCCGCGAGCCGGCGGAACTCGGCGAGCTGCTCGTCAGTCAGCCGACCCATGGTGAGCTGTACCGCGCCCAGCTCGAGCGCCATCCGGGCGTCGAACGCCTCGTCGGACTCCACAGGCTTGAGCCGCTCGGAGCCGGTCTCCACGACCAGGCCGGTGCCGGAGAACTTCTCGTAGTAGAAGTTCGCGGGCGCGGCGCTCTGCGCGGTGAGGAAGCTGCGGACCGCGTCCACCATGGGCGGCGGCCCGCACAGGTAGACGTCGACGTCGCCGCCGTTGAGGTGTTCGGGCTCGATGTAGCGGGTCACGTAGCCCTTGTTCGGGTAGGAGCTGTTCTCGTCGGCGACGGTGCAGGCGAAGGTGAAGTTCGGCAGCCCCTTGGCGTAGGTCTCCAGTTCGTCGAGCTTCACCAGGTCGGGGTCGTTGGTCACCCCGAAGATGAGGTGGACGGGGTGCTCGCTGCCACCGTTCCGGCTGATCTTGTCCAGCATCGACAGGAACGGCGCCAGGCCGGTGCCGCCGGCCAGGAGGAGCAGCGGCCGCTCGATCGGGCGCAGGTAGAAGCTGCCGAGCGGGCCGTTGAACTCGATCCGGTCGCCCCCCTTGGCCCGCTCCCGCAGATAGGTGGGCAGGGCGCCCGTGTCGGTGTTGCGCAGCAGGAAGGAGATCTCCTCGGCCTGCGGCCCTGAGCTGAACGAGTACGAGCGGGTCTGGTCGGTGCCCGGCACGAGGATGTTCACGTACTGGCCAGGCAGGAATCCCAACGCCGACCGGTTGTTCAGCGCGACCGAAAAGCCGGTCGTCGTAGCCGACAGCCGGTCGATCGAGGTGACCCGCCCGGCATATGCCGACACTCCGGTCTTGGCCGCATCCGACGTGGTCGGAATCCGCAGGACACAGTCCGACTGGGGAGTCATCTGGCAGGTCAGGACGTACCCTTGCTCCTCCTCGTCCTCGGTCATCGCCTCGTCGACGACATACTCGCCGAGTTCGTACTTGCCGGACTCACAGAAGGTCTTGCAGGTGCCGCAGACACCGTCGCGACAGTCCAGCGGGATGTTGATGCGGGCGCGGTAGGAGGCGTCGGACACCAGTTCGCCGTCGCCGCACTCGATGAACCGCGTGACCCCGTCCTCGAAGTTCAGTGCGATCTGATAGCTCATGTGCGGGCCCCTAGACGTGGTAGATGTCCACGACGTGGTGGATGTAGTCGTTCTTGAGGATGACCTTCTTGTACGTGATGAGGGGCTGCGAACCGGCGGTGTTGAGGGTGTAGAACGACGTTCCGAAGTACGTGTCGATCGCCTGGTACCGGTAGTACAGCGTGAACCAGTTGAACCGGACGTCGCACTCGTCGCCCCGCTGCTCGACGATTTCCACGTTGGTGATGTTGTGGCCGGTTCTCGGCTCCGGAATGCTGGTCGCACTCGACCGGTCGGTCTTGATCCGGAACACCCGGTCCTCCAACCCGCCACGGTTGGCGTACCAGATCAGCGATATTTCGCGCTGTGGGTCGGTGACCAGTGTGTCGTCGTCGTCCCAGGCCGGCATCCAGAATTCGGCTTCGGGCGCATAGCATTCCAGCCACCGCTCGAATTCCCGGTCGTCCAGATAGCGCGCCTCGCGGTAGAGGAACTGCTGGATCTCTTCGAGAGAGATGCTCATCGACTCATCCCTTCTTTGACTCAAGATCCACTGCGTGGCGCATGGCTTTCAGCCAGTAGCCGTGCTGCACCGGGTAGAGACCCTCGTCCTCGACGCGGGCACCGCTGAGGACCGGATTGATGCCGAGTGCGGTCGCGTCCTCATCGGGACCCTTGATCCAATGTGTCGCGCCCCGGCTCATGTCGTTCCACGGCGCGTTCCGCGCCATGAACCCCCGATGCGATGACCGGAACTCCTCCAGGTCGTCCGGGGTGGCCATGCCGGTGGCGTTGAAGAAGTCCTCGTACCGTCGGATGCGAGCCGCGCGGGCCGCCGGGCTCTCGCCCTTCGGCGCGATGCAGTGGATGGTGACCTCGGTCTGGTCCACCGCGATCGGCCGGTACTGCCTGATCTGGGAGCTGAACTGGTCCATCAGATAGACGTTCGGATAGATGCAGAGGTTGCGCGCGATGCTGATCATCCAGTCCGCTTTGGCCTGCCCGAACTGGTCGATCAGCTCCTGCCGCCGTTCGTACAGCGGCTCGTCCTCCGGGTTGGACCGGGTGGTCCACAACAGCACGTGGCCGTGGTCGAAGGCGTAGAAACCACCCTTGGTCTTGCCGTAGCTGCCCGCGTCCATCGCTCTGGTCTCGGTGGTGGACTCGCCCGCCGAGCGCCGGGCCGTCGTCGCCGCGTAGTTCCAGTGCACCGAGGCGACGTGGTAGCCGTCCGCGCCGTTCTCGGCCTGTACCTTCCAGTTGCCGTCGTAGGTGTACGTGGAGGCCCCCTTGAGGACCTCCAGCCCGTCCGGCGACGCGTCGACCATCATGTCGATGAGCTTCGTGGTCTCCCCGAGGTGCTGTTCCAGCGGCAGCACGTCCGGGTTGAGGCTGCCGAACAGGAAGCCTCGGTAGGACTCGAAGCGCGGGATCTTCGGCATGTCGTGGGAGCCGTTGGTGTTGAAGCCCTCCGGGTAGCCGGCACCCTTCGCTTCCTTGACCTTGAGCAACCGGCCGTCGTTGCTGTACGTCCAGCCGTGGAACGGGCAGGTCCAGGTCGACCGGTTGTCCTTGTTGCGGCGGCAGACCATCGCGCCGCGATGGGCGCAGGCGTTGAGGACCGCGTGCAACTGGCCCTTCCGATCGCGGGAGATGATGACTGGCTGCCGGCCCATGAACATCGTCAGGTAGTCGTTGTTGTTCGCCAGCTGGCTCTCGTGCGCGAGGTAGATCCAGTTGCCCTCGAAGATGTACTTCATCTCGAGCTCGAACAGGTCCGGATCGGTGAACACGTCTCGCCGGGCCCGGTAGATCCCGTGCTCGGGATCTTCCACCACGGCGCCGTCCAGCTTTGTCCTGACCTCATCCAACAGCGATGTCATGTGTGCTCCTCCGTGTGTACGGCGCGCGTTCGCGAGGGACGCGGCCGATCGGACCCGAACCTCGGCACGGGCAGGGCAAGCTGACGCGGAAAGATCCCGAAGGTGAGGGCGGCTGCGCTCGCATCAACCGGCACATCCTGCAGCTTTCCGCCGCAGCGGGGTCTTTCGCGCTGGACGAACACCTAGCTTCGGGCCGGGAGGGCGCGGCGGACGTCTCTGCCAAGCGATCGCCGTGGAGATCCGGTCGGCCCGGCGAGCCACACGTCCGGCCCGGCATGGTGCTCGTTGCCCCCAGCCCGGTGCTAGGTGTTCCCCCAGCGCGAAACCCGGTCCGGTCAAGAAGGCTGAGAGGGTGGCCCCGGCCCGGCGGTGTTCCGGGTCGGAAAGCGTCTGCGGGAAGCAGAGCCGCCGTGGACAGCAGGAGGACCGGTTGGTGAATATGCACGCCGCGCCGGCTCCGGCCGGCGGCCTGGTCGGCGAGCTTGCCGACCGGCTGTGGCAGGCAGAGGTGGAGCGGAAGCCGATTGAACCGATCTCGGACTCCCACCCGGATCTGACGGTGGAGGACGCCTATGCCATCCAGACGGTCAACATCGAGCGGCGGGTCGCCGCCGGCCAGCTCATTCGCGGCCGGAAGGTCGGCCTGACATCACGCGCAATGCAGCAGCTGCTCGGAGTCGACGAGCCGGACTTCGGCGTTCTGCTCGACGACATGTTCGTCGAGGACGGAGTGGGTGTCGAGGCGCAGAAGCTGCTGCAGCCGCGCGTCGAGGCCGAGATCGCGTTCGTCCTCGCGAGGGACCTGACAGGCCCGGGGGTGACCACCACCGACGTGCTGACCGCTACGGCCGGTGTGCTGCCGGCGATCGAGATCGTGGACAGCCGGATCGCCGAGTGGCGGATCCAACTCGTCGACACTGTCGCTGACAACGCCTCGTGCGGCCGAGTCGTCATTGGTGGACGGCTGACCCCGGTCACCGCGGTGGACCTGCGGCTGATCGGGATGATGTTCTACCGCAACGGCGTGCCGATCGACAGCGGCGCCGGCGCCGCGGCGTTGGGCAACCCCGCGTACTGCGTGGCCTGGCTGGCGAACAAACTCGGAGCGCTGGGATCCGGTCTGCGGGCCGGTGACATCGTGTTGCCGGGCGCCCTGCACCGGATGGTGCCGGTCCGAGCCCGGGACGTGTTCCGGGCCGAGTTCGCGTATCTCGGCGACGTGACGGTTCAATTCACGGGCCACGGTGACACGCCATGATCGATGCGCGCAAGATGGCCGAGCAGCTGATCGAGGCCGAACGCACACGAACGCCACTGACCCCGTTCACGCACGCGTACCCATTCCTCGATGCCGTCACGGCATACGAGGCGCAGTGGCACGTGGTGGAGCACCGGCTCGCCGGCGGCGAGGAGCTGGCCGGAGCCAAGCTCGGGCTGACCAGCCAGGTCAAGCGCGACGCGCTCGGGATCCATGAGCCGCTGTCCGGCTGGCTGACCACGGGAATGCTGTCGCCGCCCGGCGAACCCGTGCGGGTGGACCAACTGATCCACCCGCGCGCAGAGCCGGAGATCGCATTCATCGTCGGCGAGGCGCTCGAACCGCCGGCGACGATCGCCAGCGTGCTCGCCGCGACGGAGGCCGTGTTGGCGGCGGTCGAGGTGATGGACTCCCGCTACGCCAGCCGATTCCGATTCGCCGACTCCGTCGCCGACAACGCGGGCGCGGCGCGGGTGGTACTGGGCTCAAACCCCCGCGCGCCAGCCGACCTGGACGACCTCAAGCTGATCGGTTGCGTGTTCCGATCGCATGGGGAGGTGATCGGCACGGCGGCAGCCGGCGCCGCGATGGGGCATCCTGCGGCCGCAGTGGCATGGCTGGTGAACACGCTTGGAGCAAAAGGCCACTACCTACGGCGAGGAAGCGTCGTGCTGTCGGGCGGACTCACCGCCTCGGTGCCGCTCGAGCATTCGTCGGTCGTTTCCGCCGAGTTCGACGGCCTCGGTTCGGTCCACGTCTTCACCTGAATGGAGTGCGTCTGGCATGTCCGATGTGACCGTCCTACCCGACGGGATCCGCGTCCCCGCCGCCGCCGGGGAGACGGTGCTCGCCGCCCTCGGACGTGCCGGCCTCCGATACCGCATCGGCTGCCGGCGTGGCGGATGCGGCGTCTGCAAGCTGCAGCTTGTCGCAGGCGAGGTCCGCTACGAGCGACCTGTAGCCGACAGCGTGCTCAGCGACGACGAAAAGGTGCAAGGCATCTGCCTCAGCTGCCGCGCCGTACCGATTACGAACGTGCTCGTCGAACTTCAGGAAGGCGACCGGCTGCGTCGGGTGTTGCCCTACGGCTTCGCCTCCATGAACGGGGCCAAACCAACTTCGACACAACCGATGACGAAGTCAGATCTACCGAAAGGAACCAGGACATGAGCGTGATGCGGCTCGGGTTCGTGCACATCCGGGTGACGGACCTGGAGGAGGCCCGCAACCACTACTCCAACACGCTGGGCATGAACGTCGTGCATGAGGAGCCGGGCAAGCTGTGGCTGAAGTGCTGGGACGAGTACGACCACCACTCCCTGGTCCTCGAGGAGGGTGGCGTCGGTCTGGTCAAGCTCGGCTACAAGGTGGAGAACGAGGGGGACCTGGTCAGTTACGAGAAGCGGGCCCAGCAGTTCGGGGCGACCACCGGGCGGGTCTCCAAGGGCGAGAACCTCACGGTCGGCGACGGGGTCCGGCTCACCCTGCCGTCCGAGCAGGTCATCGAGCTCTTCAACGAGATCGAGTTCACCGGCACCGACACCGGGTCAGTGAACCCGGACCCCTGGCCCCGCGACAGGCGCGGCATCGGCGCCCACTGGATCGACCACGCGTTGGTTCCCGCCGAGGACCCCGGCCTGGTGGAGCGGTTCTTTATGGAGGTGCTGGACTTCCGCCCCGCCGAACGGGCCATCACCAACCTCTCGCATCCCGAGGTGCTCGGCTCCTGGATGTCCTGCGGGGAGTCCCCGCACGACTTCGCCGTGGTCAAGGGCCCCAACGGCAAACTGCACCACTTTGCCTTCCACCTGGAGGACTGGAACGCCATCCTGCGCGCCGGCGACATCTTCAGCATGGACGACGTGTCCATCGACTTCGGACCCACCCGGCACGGCATCACTCGCGGCACCACCATCTACTTCTTCGACCCGGCGGGCAACCGCAACGAGGTGTTCGCCGGTCTAGGTTACCGGGTCTTCCCCGACTTCCCGACCGTCAACTGGACCGAGGACCAGCTCGCCAAGGGCATCTTCTACATCCAACGCGAACTCAACGACACCTTCCTCACCGTCTGGACCTGACGGGCGGGGGCGGCGGCCGCAGAACGGAGCCCGACGGCTACGGTCTGCGGCCGAGTCCGGGTGAATCATGGAAACACTCGCGGAGGATCTCTTCCTACTGGCCTGTGACGAGGCACCGGCCGGGCACACATCTCGACCACCTATCTGGACCTGGGGCTCGGCGGAGCCCTTCTGCTGGACCTGGTGCTGCGCGATCGGCTATCCCTGGCCGATGACCACGTCGCCGTCGTCGATGCTGCTCCGGTGGGCGACTCCCTCCTTGACGACGCCCTACGTGGCCTCGCCGGCAACGCCAGGCCACACGAGCCGGACTACTGGGTGCGCCACCTCACCAAGGGCACCCGCGTCGCGGTACAGACGCGGCTGGTCGCCGCCGGAGTGTTGTCGGACGACGCCCACAAGGTGCTCGGCGTGATCGCCGTGCATCACACCCATCAGATCGACGACCGGATCGAGCACGAGTTGGTGCAGCGGCTCCACGACGCCGTGGTGTTCGGCCACACCCCGTCGCGGGAAACCGGCGCCCTGGTATCGCTGGTGCTGGCCGTGGGCCTGGAGGGGCACCTCTTCCCGAGATCCGACCGGCGCGCGATCCGGCACCGCATGCGGGATTGATCGGCGGTCGATGTCCGGCGGACCGCAGCACGGCAAACCCCCTGGCCGTTCTGGACCACCAGAACCGTGACGGCCAGCGGGATGACCAGCTCGACCATTGCCTGCAGGGGCCAGTGCGGCACCTGGAACACGGGCGCGGCGACTCAGTGCGCCGTTGTCGCGGCAGGCCTGTACCGACCGGACAGGGCGACCGCCACCGCGCCGACAAACAGGGCGCCGATGATCGGAGGCAGCCGGCGCCCCACCGAGGGGAACGCGCTGAGTAGGACGAACAGCGCGACCATGGGTGCCGCGATGGCGACGTCGCGGCCCAACGCGAGCACCAGGTCCGTCCCGAACCGCAGGAACACGCCGGCGACCATCGCCATGACGATCGGCATGGGAATGGCGTCCATCGCGCGGCGGACCCATCCGCTCAGGCCAAGCACCAATATCAACAATCCCGTCACGAGGAACGCGCCGGCAACGTCGGGCAAGCTGAGGTGCCCGAGCGCCGGACCGACCAGCACGGTGCCGGGGATGGTCCAGAAGAAGGCCAGCGGCTGCTGGTACAGCCAGCTGGCCAGCACCGTCAGGGCTTCCGTTGAGGAAGAACACCCCGAAGATCCACGACGCCAGCTCGACGGGGGAGAGCCCGCCTTGCCTGCCCACTGCCAGGATCACAGCGACCGGCCCGGTGGCTGCGAAGATCAACCCGATGAGCCCGTTCACGGCATTGAGTCCGCCACTGTCGTGTACGACACGACGAGGTCCGGGCACCCGACGTGGCGGCCGTTCGATCAGCTGGCGACTCATCGACTCCGATCGCGTATGCATGGCCGATGTAGGGTCCCCGCCGGCTGTTCCCTTCGCGCCGGGAGAAGGTCTAGCTCCGGGCCAGCGTCTCGCCGGGTCGGCCCGCGCTAGCTCTGGCCCGAATGACTGTTGACGTCGGTCCCGTCCTCGCGAAGGCGGGCCGCCAGCTCAGCCCGCGAGCTGAGCCCGAGCTTCGAGTAGATGTGGGTGAGATGGAACTGGACCGTCTTGATGCTCACGAACAGCTCCGCCGCGACGGCACGATTGCTCAGACCGTCGCCGACCAGCCGGGCGACCGCCAGTTCCTGCGCCGTGAGGCGGCTCGGGTCGAACGTGCGTCGTTCCGTCGGAGACAGACCACACGCGATCAGCTCGCGCTCGCATCGCTCCTGGTACGGCTGCGCCTCGAGGGTGGCGAACCGGTCAGCGGCGGCCTGAAGTTGGACCGCCGCCGCGCGCCGCTTCCCGTTGCGGCGGAGCGTCTGGCCGTGGGCCAGCTCGACCAGTGCTCGGTCGAACGGCAGCGGTAATTGGCCGAGCTGCTCGAGGCCATGTTGGAAGGCGGCCTCGGCGTGCTTGGCGTTGCCGCGTGCGGACTCCAGGCGGCCCCGCACGCGGCACAGCTTGGCGATCTCCACCCGTCGCCCGCGCTGGTCGGCCAGCGCCTCCCGGGGAGCCAGGAAAGCATCGGCCTCTTCCAGAAGACCGGCGTTCACCAGCGCGTCGGCGTACAGGTCCCGCCACGGCCAGAATCCGGGTTCGTCGATCGCTTCGCGCGGCTGGATCCTCGTCAACGGGTCCAGCGTGCGCAGCACGTTGTCGTTGTCGCCACGCGCCGTCGCGAGGTGCGCCCTCGCAAGAGCCGCTCCCACCATCATCAGCTCGTAGTCGCCGGTCTGCGCCACGGCGAGCCGGACATGCTCCTCTGCCGACTGCCAGTCGCCGCGCGCCGCGGGTACCACGGTCGCTGCCCACCGCACGAGCGGCCGCAGCCACGCATGACCGCTCTCCCCGAGGAGGGCAACGGCGCGCTCGGCGTCCAGGATCGCCTCGTCCCAGTTACCCATCGCGTAGTCGGTGAGTGCCAGCCACGAGTACGCCCACAAGGAGATCCGGATAGACCCTCGGGCCAGCGCGGCCGGAGCCGTCTCCATGAGCTCGGCGCGAGCGCCGACGATGTCGTCGTCAGCCAGCAGCAGCCAGCCATGCGCCATCTTGATTCGTGGCGGCAGCGCACTCTGTTCGGGGAAAGGGGTCTCGGCAAGGGAGGCCTCCTGCACCGCCAGACCCTCCGAGAGGCGACCCTGCCAGGCCAGACCCAAACCGAGGACGGCCTGCGCCTCCGCGCGCACCGGCTCGTACGGCGGGGCCAGCTCGACCGCCCGTCGCGTCCACTCGACGATGTCCGCGCCGTTCAACCGGCCGACCGCATGCAACGCTAGGCGCTGCGCGATCGTGGCCGCCACCCTTGGTTCCCTCGCCGGATCGGCGCGTTGCCACGCGCGGCGCAGCAGGTTGTCGGCCTCGCTCGATACGCCGCGTACGACGGCGAGGTAGCCGAGCGCCGCATCGCGCATCGCCCCCGCCGGGAAACCCATGATCTCGCGAGCGAATGTGCCCGCCTGGCCCAGATCACCGGCGCCGACCATCGCGTCGACCGCCTGCAACAATCGAGACTCCCGCTGGGCTTGACTGGGACTGAGCCGGCTGGCCTCCACCAGCGCGGCGGCCGCGCTCGCCCACCCTCCCACGTTCGCCTCACGCCGCCCGAACGCCTCCAGCTCCGCCGCCAGTCGCGGATCCGGCGTATGGGCTGCGGCCACCAGGTGGCGAAGAGCCGCTCCCTCGTCGTCCAACAGCTCGGCCGCCCTAGTGTGCAGCAGATCGCGCCGATGCTGGCCCAATTGCCCATAGACCGCCGCCTGCACGAGTGGGTGGGGAAACGTCACCACCAGCGCACCCGGTTCCGCGTTGGACCGAAGCAGGTTGACTACGGCCGCCTCCTCCAGCGCCACCGTGGGTTCGTCGACTTGGCCCAAGGCGGCCGCGGTGGCTAGCGATGGCCTGTTGCCCAGCACGGCGGTGGCCTCCACCAGCTGCCGCGCCGCTGCGCTACACGATTCGAGCCGGCGCTCGACGAGTGAGGCGAAGGCACGCGGTGCGGGCAGCGCGGGCTGCCAGGTACGCCACCGGTCGGCCGGGACCTCGGACAGCAGTGCGCGCACGTACAGGGGATTGCCCTGGGTGTGGGTCTGCAGTCGTTGGGCGGTGCCGTGCGAGAACTCGCGCAACCCCAGGGATGTCGCAAGGGCCCGCACCTGGCTTGTTCCGAGGGCGCCAAGCTGCAAGGTCATCCCGGTCTGCGCCTCCGCCAACCGCCGTAGTCCCTCGGGCAGCCGGCTCACGTCTTCCGTTCGCGCCGTCAACAGCGTCAGCACCGGGTCGGCAACCAGCCGGCGCAGTGTGAACAGCAACGCCCGGAGCGAGTCCAGGTCTGCCCAGTGTGCGTCGTCGACCACGAGAACGACCGGGCGCTTACCGTCGAGTTCGCCGAGAAGCTCCAGGACACGGCCGCCCACGCTGATGGGCTCGTCCACTGGAAGGGCACGCTCGCGTGCGGCGAGCATCCTGGCCCGGCTGGCACCGGCGGCTCGGATGAGCTGATCAACTACGCCGTACGGGACCAACGCCTCCCAGGGCTCTCCGCTCGCACGCAGTACCTGAACGTCACTCTCAAGTGCAAGGAAGTGGTTCACCAGCGCTGTCTTGCCGATCCCGGCCGGGCCTTCGATGAGTACGACTTGCGGCCGGCCAGCGCGCGCGTGGTCCAGCGCCGAACGCAGGACACCGAGTTCCTTCTCCCGCCCGACGAAGACCTCCGACATCTGCTCGGATGGTGCCGCCATTGCACCCTTTCGCGCCACATGGGTCCACCGACCGCATGGGCCGCGACCAAGGCGGATCCGATGTAGGCCGTGTAGCGGTACAGCCTCGACCCCATCATGGCCGACGCGGGGTGACCACCAAGGTTCCGGTTCCAGCCAGTGGTAGGCGGATTCGAATCCGTCAGTCTCGGACGCGGCGCCGAGACCAGCGGCGATGCCCGTGGCCGTCGGTTGGTCGACGTAACGCCCGCACGGTGCCGCTGCCGGGACTGATCACATTCACAGCCTCCGCGACTGGCGGACAGCGCCCAGTTCGAACCTAGGTCTTTGCCCGGCGCGGTTTGGCTGATCGGCGGAGAACCATCGAGCGGCGGCGCCATCAGGAGACGAGGTGATGGTCATCGGCAGGATGCGTCGCCAAGGGCAACGGGCAACTTGCTACCAAGCGCGATCAGCGATGATCCGGCCGATCCGCACCCGACGGGTACGAAGATCTGGCTCAACTGCTATGCGCGCCCGGACGCTCCGGCGAGCCCACGCAGCGGCGTCGAGCCCCTTCGCCGTCTTCGTCTTGGTTGGCCCCGCCGGGAGGCGATGTGCATGGCCCGCCGGGCCCGCTTCGACGCTCAGACCACGCTCGAGGAGTTCGACTTCACCGCCGGACCCACGCTACTCGCCGCCGCGATCCGCCACCTGGCCGCCCTGCGCTGGCTACACGCCGGGCAGTCGGTCATCCTCGACGGACCCGTCGGCGTTGGGAAAGCCATGTCGCGCAAGGACTCTGCCACCTCGCCATCCGCCATGGCGCCGACGTGCGGTTCACCAAACCAGCCGCCCTGGCTGACCTCGCCGGCGGCCACGCCGACCCGCACCTGGCCCCAACGCCTCGCCGAACTCGCCCGCCCGCACCGATCGCCACGGACACATCATCGAGCGCGATCACAGCCGCATTTCCCGAGCGGTACCGCTTGC
>WNGE01005393.1_pt1 | contig 22019 bp, 20 predicted proteins | sample 5400651 | NCBI WGS metagenome assembly WNGE01 (sample SAMN13153370, study PRJNA577476) | soil metagenome | isolation source: 60 cm soil or saprolite under grassland replicate 2 | place: USA:California | collected 2016-06-15 | reverse complement strand
GTCGTCGTGCGGGATCCGGCCCTCGTCATCGGGCGCGTACACGTTGGACGTCACGTACAGCAGGTGGCTGAGCTCGAGGGCGCGGCAACCGTGGGCGACGCCGGGCGGGATCTTCAGGCAGGAGGGCGCGGTGTCGCCCATAACGAGCTCCATCAGCTGACCCTTCGTCGGCGATCCGTCACGCGTGTCGTACAGCGCGACCTTGAGCGCACCGATCACGTACCACCAGTCGGTCTGGCGCTGGTGGATGTGCCACGCCTTGGTCACGCCTGGATACATGAGGGAGTGGCTCCACTGCCCGAAGTGATCGAAGAAGCCGTCGGTCTCGCGGATGACCTCGCGGAAGAAGCCGCGCTCGTCGTCATGGGTGACGAGCTCCTTGAGAACCACGCCTTCGATGCTCATGTGTCCTTGTTGACTCCGCTGGCGCGCACGAAGTCGCCGACCTCGTAGTAGGCCTGGATGGACTCGCCGGCGTCGCCCCAGAAACCGTCGAGGACGTCGTACTCCATCAGACCCCGCTCGAGGTACCAGTTGTTGACGTCCGTGATCTCGAGCTCCCCTCGGTGCGACGGCTTGAGCTCGGGCAGCACGCGCCAGACCGACGCGTCATAGAAGTAGATGCCGGTGACCGCGAACTCGCTCGGCGGCTTCTCCGGCTTTTCGATGATCCGCTCGATGCGGTGGTCGCCGTCGAACTGCGCCACGCCGAGGTGGCGGAGGTGCGACTCGTCCGACTCCCTGGTCAGCACGACACGAGCGCCGAGCTTCTGCTTGCGGAACGCCTCCACACATGGGCGGACCGAGCGCTCGAAGATGTTGTCGGCCAGGAGGACGACGCACCGGTCGTCGGCGACGAACTTCTCCGCGAGGGCCAGCGCCTCCGCGATGCCGCCCGCCTTCTCCTGGTAGGCGTAGAACAGCCGCTCGATGCCGAACTCGTTCCCGTTGCCGAGAAGGCGCAGGAACTCGCCGGCGTGGGTGCCGCCGGTGACCAGCATGATCTCCCCCACGCCGGACCCGACGAGGGCCTCGATCGCGTAGCTGATCATGGGTTTGTCGTAGAGCGGGAGGAGGTGCTTGTTCGTGATCCGCGTCAGCGGATGCAGACGGCTGCCGGTCCCGCCGGCCAGGATCACGCCTTTCAAATGACTGCCTTCACAGCCCGGATTATCGTTCAGGGATGGCAGCCACCCCTCCGGGCCCAGGTGGGCAGCCGCCCCAGACCACGTTCTCGCCGGACGGGTTCTGGTGGTGGGACGGCGCCCGGTGGCGCTCGACCCTGTCGCCTGACGGCAGGTGGCGCTGGAACGGGCGCGCCTGGGAGCCGGTACGCCCTGTCGCCCCGCCCGCCCGAGGCGGTGGGGCGGTCATGGCGGTGGCGATCACGGTGGCCGCCTTCGCCGCCGTATTCGTGCTCGTCTCGATCCTCACGATCGTCATCCTGCTGACGATGGGCAACCAGCTGGCCAATGTCTTCTCCAACGTGGTGGCCGCCCTGGGCGCAACACCGAGCCCCTGAACCAGGGGTCGGCCACAAGATGGTGTGGCAGACTGGCGCCTGCACAGCGCGATGACAAGACCGGAGAACTGGCCGCGAACGATCCTGCACGTGGACCTGGACGCCTTCTACACCTCGGTCCACCAGCGCGACGACCCCCGGCTGCGCGGCACCCCGGTCGCGGTCGCGGGTCGCTCCCGCCGCGCGGTGGTCATGGGCGCCTCCTACGAGGCGCGCTCCTACGGTGTTCGCTCCGCGATGCCGCTGCATGAGGCGCTTCAGCTGTGTCCGCAGCTGACGGTCGTCCCGCCGGACGGCGCGCGCTATCGCGAGGCGAGCCGGCTTGTGCACCAGATCTTTCGCCGGTTCACCTCCCCCGAGCTCGTCGAGGGAGTCGCCCTCGACGAGGCCTACCTCGACGTCACCGCGCGGACCCGCCACGGGACCTCCACGGCCGAGGACGTCGCGCGCCGGATCAAATTCCAGATCCACACCGAGATCGGACTGACGGCGTCCGTCGGCGCCGCGACCTCGAAGCTCGTGGCCAAGGTGGCCAGCGGGACGCGCAAGCCTGACGGGCTCGTGCTGGTCTCGCCGGGGACCGAGTCGGACTTCCTGGCGCCGCTGCCTGTCGGCGTGATCCCCGGCCTCGGTCCAAAGACCGAGGAGAGGCTGCACGCCATGGGCCTGCGCACGGTGGGCGCGCTCGCCGCGTACGAGACGCAGCGCCTGGTCCAGGCGCTGGGCACCAACGGGGCGGTCCTGCAGCGGCTCGCCCAGGGCCGCGACCGGGCCCCCGTCGACGGGAGCCGTCCGGCCAAGACGATCTCCGCGGAGACGACCTTCGAGGACGACGTCAGCGACCGCACCCAGCTGGAGCGCGCGCTGCGCGACCTGACCGACCGGGTGACCGAGCGCCTGAAGACCGACGGCGTCCGCGCGCGGACCGTCTACGTGAAGCTGAAGCTGCCCGACTTCAGGCTCGTGAGCCGCCAGGTCAGCCGGACGAGCCCGACCGACGACGTCGAGACGATCTTCCGCGCCGCCCGCTCCGCGTTGGAGAAGTCGCACGTGGAGTCGCGGCCGGTGCGGCTGATCGGGGTGGGGCTGTCTGGGCTCGAGCACCCCGAGCCGGACCTGCAGCTGACCCTCTTCGACTAGGTGCCGTCCGGTCGATCACGGGCCGCGGCAGCGCGGCCACCACCTCGCCGACGGTCTCCCAGCCAAGATTGCTGCGAGCGCGTCCGATCAGCGCTCGAAAGACCATGGCCGTCGCCCGCGCATCGTCGAGCGCCGCGTGGGCAGGTGTGACGTCGAGACCGAGCTCTTCGACGAGCCTGGCCAGGCCGGGTGTCTGGCCCTTGGGCAGGTCGAGGACGAGCCGCGCCAGGGCGGTGGTATCGAAGATCGGGTGCTCGAGCGGGCTCTCCAGGCCCCGGCCGACCAGCCACGTGTCGAACGCGTCGTGGCTGTGCTCCACCAGGACCGCGCCCTGGGCGAAACGGAGAAAGCCGCGGCGCGCGTCCTTGAACTCGGGCGCGCCGATCAGCATCGAGCGGTCGATGTGATGGCGCTTGCGGGCGTAGGGATTGATCGGCGCTCGGCAGTCGACAAGGGTGTCGAAGAACGAAAGCGTGGCCCGCAGCGTGAAGCGTTCGGCGCCGATCTCGAGGACCAGGAAGGGCGCGTTGCCTGTGGTCTCGACGTCGAGGGCGACGAACTGCGCGTCGTCGAGCAGGGTCTGCGGGCCGACCTCCGGGGCGTCGACCGCGATCTCCTCCCACACCACCGCGGCGGTGGCGCCACGGGGCTTGAGGTAGAGAGGTTTCGACTTCATCAGCGCGCCAGTGCGAGAGCGCGCCGCGCCCACGCGATCTCCTCCCCACTGAGCGCGCGGAGCAGCAGAACCGCGACCACATAGACCACCGCGCCGGCGACGACGGGTATCGCGACCTCGATCCCGTGCAGTGTGCGCAGTGGAAAGATGGCGGCGCCCATGATCAACCCGGCGAGGACGACCCGCCAGCTCAACGTCAGCACGCGCACCCGCCCCAGGTGGCGCGCGGTCAACGTCCACGCGACCGCCCCCAGCGAGAGCTCGGTCATCACGGTCGCCCAGCTGGCGCCGATGTAGCCGAAGATCGGGATCAGCGTCAGGTTCAGCACCAGGTTGGCGAGCAGGCTCCAGCCCGCAGCCCAGGTGAACGAGGCCTGCCGGTCGGAGGCGTTGAGAGCGCCGATGAAGGCGTTGTTGACGAAGGCGATCGCCAGCGCGATCGCAAGTATCTGCAGCGCGTACTCCGAATTCGCATATTCCGGCTTGAACAGCAGGTCGGTGAAGGGGCGGGCGAGGACGAAGATGCCGACGCTCAGAGGCCAGCCCATCAGCAGCAGCGCCTTGTAGAAGCGGTTGACCGCTCCGAGCATCTCCGCGGGGCGGTCGCGGTGATAGACGGAGAGGACTGGAAAGACGACCGACAGGACTGTGAGCGGAACGAAGAGCAGCGATTCGATTGGCTTGTAGGCGGCGCCGTACCAGCCGGCCTCGGTGTGGGAGCGAATCGTGTAGATCAGTGGCTGGTCGATCCGGAAGTACAGGATGGTCAGCACGAACGTGAGCGCGAAGGGCAAGCCCTTCCAGAACCAGGTGCGGAGCAGCGGCGCCTCGAAAGCCCAGCCGATCACGGCGACGCGCTTGGCGGCGAGGACGATCGAGAAGTAGACGCAGCTGAATCCGTACTGCAGCGCGTACGCCCAGACGAAGTACGCGATGCCCTGGTGGGTCCGAATCCCGATGAAGATGAGCGCCAGCAGCAGCAGGCTCTCGAGGACGACGGCCAGCGCTTCGAAACCGAGCTGCTGCACCGCGTAGAGACCGTTGCGCAGCAGCGTGGAGTACGACGTGAGGACCATCAGCGCGAATCCAGGGACCAGCAGGCCGAGGAGGTCGGTGGCGGCCAGAACCGCCGCGAGGATGACAAAGCTGACGACCGCCATCAGGAGACGCAGCGACATCACGTTGCGCAGGTAGCGCTGAATCTGGTCGTTGTCGCGGGCTCCCTCGCGGACAAAGAGGACGTTGAAGCCGAGGTCGAGGACGACGCTGACGATCGAGGTCAGGTTGACCAGGACCGTGAACGAGCCGTACCGCGCGGGCAGGAAGTAGTTGATCAGGTAGAGGACCGTGACCAGCGCGATCAGGCGAGCGACGACCTTCGCGGTGAGCACGATGACGGTATTCCGCAGAGCCCGCGAGCCGAGCCCGAGGCTGGCGGCCGGCGGTGAGCCTATTGAGTCGTTTTCTGGCAACTGACTGAATCGTAAGGGAGCCTCCTGGCATCGCTACACTCCTCGGCCGATGGCAGAGCGGATCCGGATCCTCAGCGGCATGCGCCCGACGGGGCGCTTCCACCTGGGCAACTATCTCGGCGCGGCCAAGAACTGGGTCGAGCTGCAAGAGCAGTACGAGTGCTTCTACTTCGTGGCGGACTACCACGCCCTCACGACGGAGCCCGACGGCCACAAGGCCGAGGACAAGGTGTTCGACCTGACGGCGGACCTCATTGCCGTCGGCATAGATCCGAAGCGAAGCGTCCTCTACCTGCAGTCGAAGGTGCCCGAGGTCGCCGAGCTGTCCCTGCTTCTCTCCATGGTCACGCCGCTGAGCTGGGTGCAGCGTGTGCCCACGTTCAAGGAGATGGCGAAGCAGCATCCCGACAACGTCAACCTTGGGCTCTTCTCCTACCCCATCCTCCAGGGCGCGGACATCCTGATGGTCAAGGGCGTCGGCGTGCCGGTGGGCAAGGATCAGCTGGCGCACCTCGAGCTGGTTCGCGAGGTCGCGCGCAGGTTCAACCGCACGTACGCGGCCGTCTTTCCCGAGCCGCGGGCATTGCTGACCGAGACCCCACTGGTCAAGGGCACCGACGGCAAGCAGCGCATGTCGAAGACCGTGGGCAACATCGTCGGCGTGACCGACGATCCAGAGCGCATCCGCAAGCAGGTGATGAGCATGGTCACCGACGTCAGGCGGCCCCGCAGGACAGACCCAGGCCATCCGCGCAGCTGCAACGTCTGCGCGTACTTCAAGCTGTTCTTCGACGACTGGGAGCACTACTGGGAGCTCTGCCGCAAGGCGCAGATCGGCTGCTACGACAAGAAGAAGCTTCTCGCCGAGCGCCTGATCGAGGTGTTCCAGCCGTTCCGTGAGGTGCGGGCGGAGCTGACGCCCGAGCTCGTCAACAGGATCCTCGAGGAGGGCAGCGAACAGGCTCGCGAGGTGGCCCGCCGGACAATGGTCGAGGTGCGCCAGGCGGTGGGGCTGCCCACCTACCTGGATCGTTAAGATTTGAGCCGGATGGCAGACGTCGCGGCGCCGGGGCGAATCTCCCGCCGGTCATTCCTGGGCTGGTGGCTTGCGGCCCTGATGACCGCGACGGTGATCACCGGCCTCCTCCCGATCCTGGTCTTCTTCTGGCCGGCCCCGCCCAAAGGCCAGAAGAAGGGGCCGATCACGGTCACGCTCGACACCTCGATCGACCAGATGCAGGACGGAGCCGCGACCCGAATCCTGGCGCCGACCAACCCGAACTCTGCATTCATCATGAAGGACGGAGGGGGCGACAACGCACCGGGCGACCTCGCATTCGGCGGTTTCGTGGTGAAGAGCCAGGGCGGCGTCCGCGTGCTGGCCCAGAACTGCTCGCACCTGGGCTGCTCGGTGACCTTCAACAAGGACGCCGCCTCGTTCGACTGCCCCTGCCACGGCTCCCGGTTCCATCTCGACGGCACCGTGCGGCAGGGGCCGGCCGCGCACCCGCTGTCCAACCTGGACTGGAAGCAAGGCGACACGCCGAAGCAGATCCAGGTCGAGGGCCTTACTCTGGGGTTCTAGAAGAGAAGATGGCACTGCCGCATCCACGCGAAATCCAGGTGGCGCTCGTCGACTGGCTCGACGAGCGCTATCCGTTCACCAAGGCGGTCGACGAGGCGCTCTACCAGCGCGTGCCGAACTTCGCCAACGCCTTCTACTACTGCTTCGGGGGGATGGTCTTCATCCTGATCGTCTTCCAGCTCCTGACCGGGGTCCTGCTGGCCCTGTACTACGTGCCCGACGCGACCAGCCCGAGCGGAGGCGCGGCGCCCGCCTACACCAGCGTGCAGTTCATCCAGAGCACCGTCTACCTCGGCTGGCTGATCCGGGGGGTGCATTTCTGGAGCGCGAACCTGCTGATCATCATGGTCCTGGTCCACATGGCGCGCGTCTACTGGACCGGCTCGTACCGCGCGCCGCGAGAGCTGAACTGGATGGTCGGCGTGACGATGCTGCTGATCATCCTCGCGCTGTCGCTGACCGGATACCTCCTGCCCTGGGACACCAAGGCGTACTTCGCGACCGAGGTGACGATCAAGATCGCGGGCTCGGCGCCGCCGCAGGAGCTCGGCATGTTCATCAAGGAGTTACTGCAGGGAGGTCCGGTGGTCGGCCCCGCGACGCTCCAGCGGTTCTTCACGTTGCACGTCTTCGTGCTTCCTGCTCTGATCGTGCTGTTGATGTACGTCCACTTTCGCTTCATCCGCGCGCACGGGATCTCGGAGCCCCTATGAGCGAGAACGAGAACGAGATGACCCGGGAGGGGCCGGGGGCGGCGGTCGCCACGTCCAAAGAGGTGCAGATCGTGCAGCTCGATGGGCACCTGGGCCACACCCTCGAGCCGGAGTGGAAGAGGCTGCCGATCGGCACCGACCACATCCTCTACCCGGTCCTGGTCGGGCTCGCCCTCTTCCCCATCCTGATGGGCGACGCGGGCCACCACCTTGCCGACGATATGCCGGACGAGGACACCCACCCCTTCTTCCCGGACCACTTCTGGCCCTACCCGATCATCGCCGTCGTGATGCTGATCGCGGTCGGCCTGCTCTCCTTCTACGTTCAGAAGAACCTTCAGCTCGAGGCGAACGCCGACCCGCGCGCGACCACGATCCCGCGCCCTGACTGGTACTTCCTGTTCCTGTTCCAGTTCCTGAAGCTCGGACCGGAGCTGATCATGTCGCTGGCGGTGCCGGGACGCAACATCATCACCGGCACGATCTTCGTCCTGGCCCTCGCCTACATCGCGTTCCTGACGTTCTGGGCGCTGGCCGGGCCGGGCTTCTGTCTGCCCTACTTCACCGGCCCCGTTTGCGGAGCCTGAACCAGGCCTAGGTCCGCGAGTCGTAGAGCTGCTTGGTCAGCTGGATCTGCGCCAGGTGCTCGCGTGCGTGCCCGTAGTTGGTGATGAGCCACTCGATCCCCGGCCGCGGCGGGTTGTCGCCGCGGGGACGCATCCCGGTCAGGTCGTCGGCGGTCAGCGCGCCGAGATGCTCGTCCACGTCGCGGTCCGCCTGGTCGAGCATTGCCAGCAGGTCTGCCGCCTCGGCCTCGACCTTGAACTCAGAATCCCGATCGCGATCGGTGGGGACCTGGCGAATCGCCCGCAGCATCTCGCGCTGAGAGCCAAGGCTGTGGACCACGAGCACGGCGATCGAGTTGGCCTTCGGCAGCGGCCGCCAGTTCAGCGTGCCGTGGTCTACGCCCCGCACCTGATCGCGAAAGTTGTCGTGCATCTCGTGAAAGGCCTTCGCGAAACCGGCGGTCACGCTCGTGATGTCTTCCACGCTAGACCTTCTCCGTCACGCGGTATTCGAGGTAGCGCCCCAACAGTAACCGTGTGTGCGCCTCGAGCGCAGGCAGCACGCTCATGACAAGGCCGACCATCGGATAGAGGAAGTACGCGAGGTACACGCCCCACTTCTTCCAGAACGGCCACTCCCGCGGTTTCGGGGGAAGCATCCGGATCTCGAAATAGAGAAAGAACACGACCGTCGACAGCGTGACGCCGAGAAGGATCCCGGAGATGCCCCACAGCGTCTGCCCGAGGTCGGTCAACGAGAAGTCGGTGCTCACCCAGATGGGAACCGACGAGCCGAAGATCAGGAGCACCGGCAGGAAGATCCAGTTGAGGTGGTTCAGGAAAAGGTTCATGAAACGCCGGACCCGCAGCCACAGGGGGATCTCGCGATGCTGGTGGAAGCGCGCCAGCACGTAAGGCACATCGGTGATGCCCCAGGCCCAGCGCTTGATCTGGTTGTACTGGCTGACGTGCGTCGAGGCGTAGTCGCGAGCCTGGGGAGAATCCCCGTAGATCGGCAGCCAGACCGATCTGACCGAGAACCTCTGGCCGAAGGTGAAGAACGCCTTCCAGTAGAAGCGCGAGTCCTCAGGGATCACATCCTTGTCCCAGTAGCCGACCTCGTGGACGAACTCGAGGCTGCACGTGTAGCTGGAGAAGGCGACCAGGCGATGCGGGCGCGAGTGCAGGTACATCTGCCACTGCGAGGTGCTGGCGGACATGATGCGCACGGCCAGCGGGACCTGCCAAATGTTGTTGTGGAACAGCGGCACGGGCTGCCAAATGATGTAGTCGCGCAGGGGCTGCCGGGCGTGGTGCCAGCTGATCCACGCGAAGTACTGGGGGTGGACCCGGTAGTCCGAGTCGAGGTCGGTGATGAGGACCTTGTTGAGGTCGAAGCCTTCCTCGGTCAGGACTCGCACCATCCAGCGCCCGCCCCAGTTCATGGCCGCCGACTTGCCAAGGACGATGCCGGGCTCGAGGGGGTCCTTGATGTGATAGAAGCCGCGCACCTGGTGGGCGAACTTTTCCTTGAGCCGGGCCACGTTCTCCCAGCCGGGCTTGTCGGTCTCCCGGGTGATGATGCCGATGAGCTTCAGCTCCGCCGGGTAGTTGGAGTCGACGATCGCCTGCACCGTGCGCTCCAGCACGTGATACGGCTCCGTGTAGGTGGGAACGACGGACAGGTGGAAGAAGTCGAGCGGGTCGACGCCCCCGGGAGGCAGCGGCTCCCGGCACCTGGCGAGCCAGTCTTTGCGCATGTCCCTGCGCATCCGGAGCAGGGTGCTGTAGACGCCGGTCACGACACCGACCGCGCGCAGCACCCAGTACACGTCGAACACGAGGACCGCCAGCGCGACGATCAGGGCCCCGGTGGTGTGGAACACGATGGGGATCCAGGCCGGCGCCAGGAGCATGATCCAGGTCACAAGGCCTGGCGCCGCTTCGAAAAGCCGCGCTCCGAACTGGCGCAAAGCCTGCTCCCAGGCAGGCGCGGGCGGCGGGGCTTCGAGGACTGCCACAGGCCGATTATCACCGCCGGCGCCGGCTGGAATAGGGACCCTGCCGGCGGCTTTGTAGTGGTCGTGAAGAACCTTCAGCACTTCGACGGCCCGACTTTCGAGGCCGATGTGCTTCAGTCAAAGCAGCCTGTGGTGGTCGAGTTCTACGCCGACTGGTGCCACCCGTGCCACATGATGGGGCCGGTCATCGAGCAGCTGGCGGGCGACTACGCCGGCAAAGTCAAGATCGGCAAGCTCGACGTCGACGCCAACCAGGAGATCGCCATCCGCTACAGCGTTATGGGCATCCCGACGCTCGGCCTCTTCCGCGAGGGCAAGATGGTCGACCGGCTGGTCGGGTTCCCGGGCGGGGCGGCGCCGATCAAGGCCTGGGTGGAGAAGGCGGCCATCGGAGCGGCCGTCACCAGCTGACCCCTGGAGCGGAGGGCGGTCGGGGAAACCCCGACCGCCCTTTTTGTTTGCTGGCTAGTGCCCCCACATGGCACGTTCCGCATGCTGCACCGTAGCGGGACCGTGCTCGCCGGTGCGGATGCGGACTGCGTCCTCGACGCCGATGACGAAGATCTTCCCGTCGCCCACCTCCCCGTTCCCCGTCCGGCCGGCGACCGCCAGCTTGTCGACTACCGTGCCGACGATCTCCGACCGCATCACCGCCTCGACCTTCAGGCGTGGCCGAAGCGAGATGTGCACCGCCGCGCCGCGGTACTTCTCGGTGTAGCCGCGCTGGGCACCGCATCCTTTGACCTCGGTCACGGTCACGCCCGACACGCCACACTCGTCCAGCACGTCCTGGACCTCCTGCAGCCGCTCGTGACGGATGATCGCGACCACCATCTTCATGGCCAGCCCGCTTCCGTTTGCGATGGTCATACCGGCAGCACCTCCTTTTGGGCCGCGGGCACGTGCTCGTGCTCAGGGTGCGGGTTGACGGTCGGCGTGTCGGGCTGGCGGTAGACGCCGCCCGGGACCGGCATGAACGCCTCCGGGTAGCCCCACATTCCGTGCTCGCTGATGTCGAGGCCTTCCATCTCTTCGCCGGCGCTCACGCGCAGCCCAACGGTCTTCTTGATGATCCAGAACAGTCCATAGCTGAGGACGAATACGGTTGCGAAGGCGGCCACGACAGCGATCGCCTGGGCGCCCAGCTGGTGGAAGCTGCCGGTATAGAACAGGCCGCCCTGGCCGACGCCGTTGAACTTCGCCAGCGCCGGCACTGTGAACAGGCCGCAGCTGAGGGTGCCCCAGATGCCTGCCAGGCCGTGCGCCGGCAGGGCACCGACAGGGTCGTCGAGATACCTGTCAATCGCGAGCACGCCGACGACCACGATCACGCCGGCCACCGCGCCGATGACGATCGCGGCCCATGGCTCGACGTAGCCGGACGGCGCGGTGATCGCGACAAGCGCCGCGATGGCGCCGTTGCCGATCATGCCGACGTCCATCGTCCGGGTGATCGCGTAGACGCTGACGAGCGCTGCGACCGCGCCGGCCGCGGCGGCGAGGTTGGTGACCACGATGACGTCCGCGAAGTGAAGATTGGTCGCGTTCAGCGTGGAGCCGGGGTTGAAGCCGAACCATCCGAACCACAGGATCAGCACGCCCAGCTGGGCGAGCGGCATGTTGTGGCCGGGGATGGCGTTGGCGCGTCCCCGCTCATATTTGCCGATGCGGGCGCCGAGAAGGAGCAGTCCCGCGAAGCCGGCGGTGGCACCGGTCAGGTGGACGACCGTCGAGCCGGCGAAGTCCTGGGCGCCAAGCGTGGCCATCAAGAAGCCACCGCCAAAGAGCTGGTGGCTGACGAGCGGATAGATGAAGGCCGCGAACGGGATGCCGAACAGGATGTAGACGATGAACTTGGTGCGCTCGATCATGGTGCCCCACACGATCGCGAGCGACACCGCGCAGAACACGAACTCGAAGAACCACTTGGCCGCTGCCGGCGCCGTGCTGAAGGCGATCGCCGGCAGGTTGAGAGCTGAGCCCGGGCTGAATGTCGGGAAGAACCCGCTGCCGCCGATGACGGCGAAGAGTCCGCCGGCGCCGAAGGCGAATCCGAAACCGACCGCCCAGTAGGCGATCGAGCTGACGCTCAGGTTGGTGACAACCTTGGCGACCACGGTGCCCACGTTCTTCATGCGGCTGAAACCGACCTCGAGCATCGCGAAGCCGGCCTGCATGAACATCACGAAACAGGCGGCGACGATCACCCAGACCGTGTCGGCGGCCACACCGGCCGCCTGGCCGGCGGTCGCGTCGTCGGCGAGAGTGACGACGGGGATCAGCGCGGCCGTCAGCCCGATCGAGATGGCGAGCAGGAGTCGATTTCGAAGTAGGAATCTGGGCAACGACGTCACCTCCAGGCGTTGATGGCGAGGAGCCTAGGCAGGATCTGAGGGCGCGGGAAACGTGCGAACACCACGAATCGAAGTGTCTAGCCTCGTCACGGTCACACGAGAGGCACCGGCCTGTGGACAACCCCTTTTCGTGTGGATAGCACGGAAAGAGTCGCGCCCGCTTCGTGCCAACTCCACCTGCCGTCGTGCCGGCGCCCTTCCTACGATCACCTTCGGGCCCGTCAAATCTCAGGTTTTCGTGGAGGGTGTTCATGGCGGTAGAGACAAAGTCGGTCAGCAAGACCAGTCCACGCGAGGTTTTGGAGCGCGCCAAGGCCGAAGGGGTCGAGGTCGTCGACGTGCGCTTCATCGACCTCCCGGGCACCTGGCAGCATTTCAGCCTTCCGCTCGGGGAACTGGACGTCGACAGCTTCAAGGACGGACTTGGGTTTGACGGCTCGAGCATCCGCGGGTTTCAGTCGATCGACGAGAGCGACATGCTGCTGATGCCCGACCCCGACTCGGCGACGATCGACCCGGTGCTGTCGCACAAGACGCTGTTCCTGATCTGCGACGTCGTCGACCCGATCACGGGGGAGCCCTACTCGCGCGACGCCCGCTTCATCGCCAGGAAGGCGGAGGAGCACCTTCGCCGCTCGGGGATCGCCGACGTCAGCTACTGGGGCCCGGAGGCGGAGTTCTACATCTTCAACTCACTGCGGTTCGACCAGAACGCGCACAGCGGCTACTACTTCATCGACTCCGAGGAGGGCATCTGGAACTCCGGCAAGAACTCGGAGAACAACCTGGCGTTCCGGCCGCGGCACAAGGAGGGCTACTTCCCCGTGCCGCCGACCGACAAGCTGCAGGACCTGCGCTCCGAGATCATGCTCAAGCTCATCGAGGCGGGTGTCCGCGTCGAGGTGCAGCACCACGAGGTGGGCACCGCGGGCCAGGCGGAGATCGACATGCGCTTTGACTCGCTGACCAAGATGGGCGACAAGATGATGGTCTACAAGTACGTCATCAAGAACATCGCCGCCCAGCACGGGTACGTGGCGACGTTCATGCCCAAGCCGCTGTTCCAGGACAACGGGTCCGGGATGCACGTGCACCAGAGCCTGTGGAAGGACGGCGAGAACCTCTTCGCCGACGTGGACGGATACGCGGGGCTCAGCGAGACCGCCGTCTACTACATCGGCGGTCTGCTCAAGCACGCGGCCGCGCTGCTCGCGATCTGTGCTCCGACGACCAACTCGTACCGCCGGCTCGTGCCCGGTTACGAGGCGCCGATCAACCTCGTGTACTCGAAGCGCAATCGCTCTGCCTGCGTGCGCATCCCGATGTACTCGACCAACCCGAAGACCAAGCGTGTCGAGTTCCGCTCGCCGGACCCGGCCGCCAACCCCTACCTCGCCTTCTCGGCCTGCCTGATGGCCGGTCTCGACGGCATCAAGAACAAGATCTCACCGCCCGAGCCGGTGGACAAGGACATCTACGAGCTCAGCGGCGCGGAGAAAGCCAGGATCAAGTCGGTGCCGGGCTCGCTTGCCGAGTCGCTGGACGCGCTGGAGAGGGACCACAAGTTCCTGCTCGAAGGCGACGTGTTCACCGAGGACGTGATCGAGACGTGGATCGACTACAAGCGCAAGAAGGAAGTCGACGCGGTCGCGCTGCGGCCGCACCCGTGGGAGTTCATGCTCTACAGCGACGTTTAGACGGGTCCACCCAGTCAGGGCCTCGGCCGCGCCGGGGCCCTTTTCATTTACATCCCGAGCATGGCGCGGGCCCGCAGCGCGATCGAGATCGCGACCCTTGTCTCGGGATCGTCCAGCTCCAGCGCCGTCAGCGCCTGGATGCGCTCCACGCGGTAAGTCATCGAATTGATGTGGATGCCCAGGTTGCGTGCTGCCGCGCGGCGGACCCAACGCGCGGCCGAGAGCGCCTCGAGCGTCTCCAGCAGCGGCGTGTCGCGCGACTGGGCGTACTGCAGCAGCGGCCCCAGCAGCTCGTCGACGAAGCGGCGAAGCGAGTCGGGGCTCTGGACTTCGAGCAGCAGGCGGAACGCGCCCAGAGACCGGTAAGAGGCGACGCGACCGCGGCTCCCCGCGCGGCGCGTAAGGCGGAGCGCCTGGCGCGCCTCGACGTAGGACCTCGCCAGCTCGCCTACCCCGTTGGCAAGGTTGCCGATGCCCACCGACGCCGAGCCCGGCCTCATCACCGGCCCCGCCGCGGCCAGCACCTGTCCGGCCAGCTTTTCGACCGAGGCCAGGTCCCCTGCGAGCTCGTCCGGGACGAGGAACACCGCAGACGCCGAACGCACCAGCGTCAGCGCCCCCGGCATCCGGGAGCGGATGAGACCGCTCAGGGCGCCGTCAAGACGGTCCTGCCGGCCGCGCGGCGCCAGGGCGGCCTCGGTGCTGTCGTCGTCCGGCTCGAGGACGACGACCCAGGCGCTCTGCGGCAGTCGGTGGCCGAGCACCTCGGCCTGGCGCGCGATCCTCTCTGCCTCGTCAGGCTCCAGGCCACCCGCCAGCACCTCCTCGACCAGGTCGCCGCGCAGCCGGCGCTCGACCTCCGCGGCGGCGCGCTCCTTGGCCAGCTCGAGCGCGAGCACCGTCGATCCATGCTCCAGCGCGCGCAGCCTTCCCTCGGCGTCGACTGTCTCTTCGTCAACTCCCACAGCGAGCAAGCCCAGCATGTCGGCGCCGGCGCGCACCGGGACCACGTCGAGCGTCCGCGCCGGCCGGCCGGCGCTGATTCGCACCTCACGCGCCGCCCCGCCAAACGACGGCACATGGATGCGCGGCGGCATGCCGTCCGACGACTCGCCGGCGCCGCGGACTCGGTAGCCGTCGGCCGAATAGAGCGCCGCGCGCCCGCCGGCCAGGGAACCGATCACCTCGAGGATCGAGGGGATGCCCGCGCCGTCGAGGGACAGCTTGGTGAAGCGCTCGTGGATGTCGTGCGAAAGTCGGATCTCGGCGAGCTGGACCTCGGTCCGCCTCTGGAGCTCGCTCCGCTCGAGGATGCCGGCGACCTGGGCGGCGATGGCGCGAAGGAAGTCGATGTCGCCGGAGTTGAACTCTCGCCTCTCCGTGCTCTGTACGTTCAGAACGCCCACCAGGCGCGGCCCCGACTCGATGGGCACGGAGGCCATGGAGTGGAAACGGTCCTCGTCGAGCCCGGGCACCCACTTCCAGTGCGGCTCCTTGCTGACGTCGGGGACGACGGCCGGGCGACGAGAATCGGCCACCCACCCGGTGATGCCCTCACCGACATTCATCGTCACCTTGCCGACCATGTTCTCGTTCAGGCCGTTGGTCGCCGTGAGCAGCAGCTGGTGGTTGGGCGCCAGCAGGTAGAGGGAGCAGACGTCGGTGCCGATGGCGGAGGTGGTCTCGCGGATGATGAGCTCGAGCAGCTCGTCCGGCCGCTGGGTCGAGGCCGCGGCCTGGGCAAGCCGGACCAGAAAGCTCAGCTCGCGCGCGGCAAGGCTGGAGTCCGCGCCGTCTTTCACACCGGGCCTCGTGTCAACCGCACCATGGATGAACCTCTGGGTAGTGTGACCGATACAGTCTCGACCTGCTGACAGGTAGGCGCTAGATTTAGCCGAGGCGTGGCAAATCAACACCGGGGCGAATGGCGTGAACAGTTCGCCGGAGTCGACTTGCCGGTGCCGCTCCACGGCGGGGCCACCGCCACCGGGATCAACTTCGACAACGCCGCCAGCACGCCTCCACTGATTCGCGTCCGCGACATGGTCAACCGCTTCTCCGACCTCTACTCCAGCGTCCACCGCGGGACCGGCTACAAGTCCCGCCTGTCGACCGAGGCGTACGAGCAAGCGCGCGAGCAGGTGTCTCGATTCCTCGGCGTCGACGAGAAGGAGCAGGTCGTGATCTTCGTCAAGGGCACGACGGACGCCCTGAACCGCATCGCCGCTGAGGAGGCGAGACTCGACGGCCGCCAGGTGCTCGTGACCGAGATGGAGCACCACGCCGACCTGCTGCCCTGGCGACATCGCAGCGGCCACGTCATGGTCGGTCTCTCCGAGCAGGGGCACATCGACCTCGACGCGATCGAGCACGCGCTGCAAGCAGCGGCCGGCAAGATCAGCCTCGTCGCCGTTTGCGGCGCGTCGAACGTGACGGGGTTTGTCTCCCCCATCCACCAGATGGCCGAGCTGGCCCATCGATACGGTGCGCGCGTATCTGTCGACGCGGCGCAGCTCGCCCCCCACCACCGCATCGACGTGCGGCCGGCCAACGACCCAGGCCATCTCGACTTCGTCTCGCTCTCGGGTCACAAGATGTACGCGCCTTACGGCGCCGGCGTTCTGGTGGCGCCGCGAGACTTCTTCGCCGGCGCCCCGGAGGTCATGGGCGGCGGCGCGATCAGCATCGTCACCTGGGACGACACCGTGTGGGCGGACCTCCCAGACCGTGAAGAGGCCGGCTCTCCCAACGTCATCGGGGCGGTGGCGCTCGGCGTGGCGATCGAGACGCTGCTCCAGCTTGGCTTCGATGCAATGCTCGAAGACGAGCTCGATCTGGGCCGGAGGATGCTGACCGGCCTGCACGACATTCCCGGCGTGAGCGTTCTCGGCGGCGCCGGCACGAACCATCGCCTCGCGCTCGCCAGCTTTGTGGTCGAGGGGCTGCATCACGGGCTCGTGGCGGCGGCCCTCAGCCACGAGTGGGGCATCGCCGTGCGTCACGGGTGCTTCTGCGCCAACCCCTACGTGTTCCACCTTCTGCACATGAGCAGGGACGATGTCGACGCCGTGGAGGGGGAGGTCACGGCCGGGCGCAAGCGGGCACTGCCCGGAGCGGTGCGCGCCAGCCTGGCGCCTTACAACAGTGAGGCTGAGGTGGATCGCTTCCTGGATGCTGTGCGACAGGTCGCCCGAGGACGCATCAAAGCCACCTACGAGCAGGCCGCCGACGGGACGTTTGCACCTTCCGGTGGGTGGCCGCGGATCCCGAGCCCGCTGCACGCGGCGGCCAGATGATCAAGCTCCTGGTCGAGGTCCTGCTCGCGATCTTCCTCCACCCGGTGGCCTTCATCCTCTGCGTGATCGACATCGTCAACCGGCAGGACCTGAGCGGGTTCTGGAAGCTCTTCTGGATCGTCGTCACGTTCTTCTGGGGCATCGGCCCCATCCTCTACCTCGTCTTCGGCGGCGGCAAGCTCTGGTGATATGAAGCCGGCGGGATGACGGGCCGCGCGGCGACCAGGGCCCTGGTGCTCGGCCCGATCGCGCTGGCGATCCTCTTCATGTCCGCGCTCACTTATCCGGGCGCCGTGCTCGCCTCGCTGACAACCCGTTTGACTCCTGCGCCGAGCGCCCCGCCGGGTCCCGGCGGTGCACTCCCCTGGCTGCACGTCGCGCATCCATCGAGTGGACGCGCCTACATCGCGGACCCCGACGGCCGGCTGGTCGTTCTCCAGGGCGCAATCCCGGCGAGCCTCGTCCAGTACGGACCGAGCCCCGTCCTGCCGTTTCCCCTGGATCCCGCTGCGTACGACGGAGGCCGGTGTCCGGCAGCGCCCCAATGGAGCCCCTATCCACCGTCTTGCCAGTCCGACCTGAAGTCGATGGCAACCCTCGGCTTCAACTCAGTGCGGCTGCCTATCTCGTGGAGCGTGCTCGAACCGGATCGCGGCCGGTTCGACGAGACCTACCTCGACCGACTTTTGCAGATCGTCGGCTGGGCTCGAGAGCTGCGCATGTACGTGATCATCGACATGCATCAGAACGCGTTCTCGCCATTCGTCGGCAGCGGAGATGGCGTCACGCTGCGTTACAACAGCGGCGCGCCTCGATGGGCGACCTTCACCGATGGGTTTCCGTCCCGCGTCTACGGTGGCCAGCGAGAGATCAACCCCGCGGTGTTTCAAGCGACCACCAACTTCTGGTACGACAGGGAGGGCATCCAGGACGAGTACATCGCCGCGATAGCTCACTTCGCGCATCGGTTCAAGGACGACAGCACGGTTGTCGGTTACGGCGTGTACAACGAGCCATGGTTCGGCTGGAACCTGCCGCCAGGGTTCGAAGACCTACTCCTCTTTCCCTTCTACAGACGCGTCATCGACGCCATCACGGGAACGCACGATGGTCTGCCTTGCTGGTCAGGATTCTTCATGCCGGCCGTTTGTGGCTACCGGGATCTCGGAGTCGACGATCGCCGCCACCTCATGTTCCTCGACACCGGACTGCTTCGCGAGGTCACCGACTTTCCGACACACCTCGGACTACCGATCAGCTCTTATCCAAACCTGGTCCTCGCGCTCCACCCCTACACGCACATCTACACGTTTGACGCGATCCTGAAGAAGCCGCGCAGCTCCTATCCATGGGGTGGCTTCGACCAGGGCTGGAATTTCGCTGAGCTAGAAGCGCGCGCCATCGACGCCGCGCTCTTCGCCGAAGAGCTCGGTGACGATCCCGGGGATGATGGATTCATCCTCGGGAGTCAGCTGGCGGAGACGGAAAGACACCGCACCGGCTTTGCCTTCTGGACCTGGGCCGAGACCGGCGGGACATGGGGGATGTTCGACTCGACGTCCGGATGCCTGCGCAAGGGACGCGAGGAATTGCTGGCTCGCGTCTACCCTCGTGCCTCGGCGGACTCCAACGTCACTTACCACTACGACTCCAGGACCGGCGTGTTCTCGCTCGCGGCGACCGGCGGGGCGGGCGATGCTCCGACCGTGATCTATATCCCGCCCGAGGTCGGGGGCGAGGTGTCGATTGGCGGCTCGGCCGCCCTGTCGACGTCCGCCAGCCCTGACGGCAGCCGGCTGGCGACGGTTTCCCCCACGGGCGGCCCGTTCACCGTCTCGCTGGCACCGCGCGCGGTTGCACTGAAGGGGTGCGCCTAGTACTTCTGCCCCATTCGAATTCCTGACCGGCATGGGCTAATCTGGAAGCCAAAGGGTGGGAAGTCGACCAGGCACGACTGGCCGCGTTGCCACGTTGCCGAACGGGCATGGCAATGGCGCCCAGGCGGGAAAGGACGGGAGAGTCAAGAAAGGCGCGACCACGCGCCATCCGACAAGCGATGGCGAGCCTGCCCTCAAGCTCGTCGCGGTCTCCAAGTCCTACGGCCGCAACGCGGTCCTCAAGGCGATCAACTTTGCGGTGGCGCCGGGCGAGCTGGTCGAGGTGACCGGTCCGAGCGGCGCGGGCAAGACCACGTTTCTCCGCCTGCTCCACGGCCAGCTGCGGCCGACCGGGGGCGAGGTGTGGGTGCGAGGCCAGGCTCTGCACCGGCGCTGGCGGCGCGGCCTGGGTCAGCTGCGTCGCGACGTCGCGTTCGTCTTCCAGGAGCAGCGGCTGCTGCCCCGCCTGAACGCGCTGGAGAACATCGTCTTCGCCCTGCAGGTCCGCGATCCGCAGGTTCCGGACAAGGTCATCCGGCAGCGCGCCGTGGAGGCTCTCAAGTCGGTCAAGCTGGGCCACCGCGGCGGGTCCTACCCCCACCAGCTGTCCGCGGGCGAGCGCCAGCGCGTCGCGGTCGCGCGCGCACTGGCCGCGAAGCCGCGAGTCCTGCTTGCCGACGAACCGCTGGCTTCGATGGACGAGGAGAACGCTGCGCTCGTCATGCGGCTCATCGAACAGACTGCCGCGGGCGGCACCACCGTCGTCGTGGCGACGCACCATCACACGTTCGGGGCAAGCCGGATCCTTCGGCTTCCCAGCGCCAAGGTCATGAGCAACGGCGCACGGCGTCCGCGCATCGCCGCCAACGGCAATGGTCACCAGGCCGATGGCGCCCACGGCAATGGTCACGCCGGAACCGACAGCGGCGTCGCGGCAAACAAGGATTGGTGGCGAGTGATCGTCCCGGCGCGCCCGCGGCCGCATCGCGCCGTCAAGTCGCAGGGACTCCCACTCTGGCGACGGGCGGTGGCGTTCACCGCGAACGGATACCGCCTCGTCGTTCTGAACGGTTTGCGCAGCTGGAGTCGCGACGCGCGGCAGACACTGCCTGTGCTCGGCACCATCGCGCTGCTCCTCATGCTGTGCGGCACGCTCGCCCTGGTCGGGGTCGCCGTGCAGGGGGCGGTGGCGGACCAGGCGGGCCAGGCGTCGATCGTGAGGGTGTACCTGTCGGACAGCGCGACGCAGGATTCGATCGCGGCGCTGCGGACCAAGCTCACGGCCGACCCACGTGTCGCGTCGGTCACCTACATCTCACAACAGCAGGCGCTGGAAGAGGCGCGCAAGCGTCCGGGGCTGGACAACCTGTCGAGCCTGGACACGGCCAATCCATTCCCGGCGAGCTTCGACGTGCGGGTGCAGATGGTGACGCAGGTCGCGGCGGTGGCGGCGTCGGTCAAGGGCGATCCGGCGGTGGACCCTGCGTATCCGACGTCCTATGACCCCGACACCTACTCCCGCCTGCGCCGCATCGCGCTCATCGCGGGGGGCATCGCAGGGGGCATTGTCCTGCTCTTCGCGATCGTGTCCTACGCGGTGATCGCCAACGCCATGCGTGGAATCGCAGCCGCACGACGTGGCGAGTTCGGGGTCGCGCGATTGCTGGGCGCGCGGGGTTGGATGGTGCGCGGCCCGTTCGTGGTCGAGGGACTCACGACCGGCGCGATCGCGGGCGCTCTCGCGGCGGCTGCCGTCGCCGGCGCATACCTGCTCGCGACGCGGTTTGAGGCCTCGGTCTATGTCCAGGTCCTGCCCGGCGTCGACCTGACCGCGGTCAGGTACGTCCTGGCGGCGATCATCACGGCCGGTCTCCTGCTCGGCACGGCCACTGCCATGCTCGGCTTTCGCAAGGCGCAGGCTTGATCAGACGCATCGTCGTCGGCGCCGTCCTCGCCTGCGGACTGATGTCAGTGCTGGCGGGCGGCGCCGGCGCCACGGTCCCCTCGGTGTGCCCAACCCCATCGGTCGCCACGACGAGCCGCTTGACATGTCCGCAGGTGACCGATCCCAACCAGGCGGCGTACGACCAGCTGAGACAACGGCTCGGCGGAGACGTGGCAAGAGCACTCGCCGCGCAGCAGCGGTTGACGGCGACCCTCAACCAGTTCGCCGGCATCGAGGTGTCGCTGGGCGCCCAGGTCTCGCAGGAGGAGGCCTCGATCGCGACGCTGGAGCAGGAGATGGCGGCGCTCGATGGTGAGATCTCCGACACCCAGGCCCGCATCGAGGTCGAAAAGCAGCAGCTCGCGGTGATGTCCCGAGCGATCTATCGCGAACCGCAGTCTCTCTGGATCCTCGTCGCGCGCACCGGCAACCTGCACGACGCGCTCATCGCGACCGCGGACGCCGTGGTGGCCGGTCAACGCGCGCGCGCGCTGCAGGACCGGCTGCAGGCCGACCTGGTCAAGCTGCAGGACGATCGAGCAACGCGGCAGGCAGACCTCGACCGCAAGAGCAACACCCTGGAGCTTCTGGCGGCCAACCTGTCTTCGCTTCAGGACGTGATCAGCGCGCAGAACGTGGTGAGCGCCAGCCTCGCAAGCCTGCTCACGCAGCTGCGCAACGCGACGGCCCATATGACCGACCAGCCACCGGACGTGACGCAGGCTCTCGCCGAGCTCCTCGAGGCGCAGGAGCAGGACCTGATTCTCAGGTCGTACCAGACGGCGTGGACGCAGGCCCAGGTGGGCACCGGCCTGGCGCTCGTGAACAGGCTGCTGCCACCCGGCACGACCATCGCGGGGCTCTCACTCTCGTGGCCGATGAAGTCTTTCACCATCACGCAGACGTTCGGACCGACCACCGTCACCCTCGAGCCGCCGCTGGGGCCCTACCCGCATTTCCACACGGGAGTCGACATCGCGGCGCCGCTCGGGACCCCGGTGATGGCAGCCGCCGAAGGCATCGTCGTCGCCGTGGGCCACTCCGCATACGGCTACGGCAACTACGTCGTGATCGCCCACGGGGGCGGCATTGCCACCCTGTACGGACATCTCCTGTCGACCAAGGCGAAATACGGTGACGTGGTCAAGCGAGGAC
>WNGE01010060.1_pt1 | contig 22030 bp, 19 predicted proteins | sample 5400651 | NCBI WGS metagenome assembly WNGE01 (sample SAMN13153370, study PRJNA577476) | soil metagenome | isolation source: 60 cm soil or saprolite under grassland replicate 2 | place: USA:California | collected 2016-06-15 | reverse complement strand
CCACCGGGTTGTCCGTGCCACAGTTCGAACAGTTCAAGGCCTACCCCCCACGCGGGATGGCGGTTCGAACGGTAGCACGCGTCTGGTGAGGGTCGGCAGGGTGTTTGCTACAGTCCTTCGCGGTCACCCCTTCCACTTGTGCTTGACCTGCAATCCCCCGATCGCTCGGGCAACGTAGGGCAACGTGGAGCGACCCGACACCGTGGAGGAATGCCTCATGGCGAGCACAGGAACGGTCACCGAGCAAACGACGATCCCCTCGTGGGGCGGGCGATACGAGATCATCGGCCTCCTCGGGCGGGGAGGGACCGCCGAGGTCTTCGAGGCCACCGACAGGCTGCTCGGGCGTCGGGTCGCGGTGAAGGTGCTGCGGGAAGGCACCACGCCCGACCCGCAGGCCGTCGCGCGGTTTCGCCGGGAGGCCCGGGCTGCGGCCTCTCTCAACCATCCCAACATCGTCACGGTCCACGACGTCGGGATGGACGGCGAGCGGCCCTTCATCGTCATGGAGCTGGTCCACGGCGAGCCGCTCTCCGAGCTGCTGGACCGCGAGGTGAGGCTGACCTTCGGCCGGGCTGCAGCCATCGCTCAAGCCATCGCGGAGGGTCTGGCCTGCGCCCACCAGGCGGGCATCGTTCACAGGGACCTCAAGCCCAAGAATGTCATGCTCACAGCGAACGGGCTGGTGAAGGTGCTCGACTTCGGGATCGCTCAGGCGCTCGACCGCACGCCGGTCGACGAGCCACTGGGCACCGCGGAATACCTGTCACCCGAGCAGGCCACCGGGCTACCCCTGGACGGGCGATCCGACGTGTACTCGCTCGGAGTGGTCCTGTACGAGATGCTCGCCGGCCGTCCCCCGTTCACCGGAGAGCGGGCCCTGGCCGTGATGCACCAACACGTTTACGACGAGCCTCCCCCGCTTGCTGAATTCCGTCCCGATGTCCCGGCGCCGCTGCGGTCGATCGTCGAACGATGCCTGAGGAAGCAGCCCGGTGCCAGGTTCAGGGATGCGAGGGCGCTGGCCCTGGAGCTTCGCCGGTTCCAGTCGGTCGGCCCTGAGGCCACCGATCGTCTTCCCCCGACGCGGGTGACGGACTCGCTTGAGGCTGATCGGCCAGAGGATCCACGCGGAACGGATCATTCGCCGCGAGCCAGAATGATCGGGGCGTGGGCGGTGGCGGGATTGGCCCTAGTCATGGCGGGGGCGGGATTGTTGATCCCGCTGATGACCCGGCATCCTCCGGTGGCCCAGGCTCGGCCCGAGATCCTCCGTCCGGCCATGGCCCTCCAGGTCCGCGGGGCATGCGGAGGATTCTTCAAAGCCAGGGCGTCGCTGGCCTGGCGAGCGTCGACCTCCCGGATCGCCGACGGTTACCTCGTCTACAGGAGCCGGACTCCGAACGGGCCGTATCAAACGATCGGGATCGTTCCTGGTCGGGCCGCGATCCGGTACGTCGACGAGCGGCTCGACGTCAACGCCACCTACTACTACCGGGTCCGGGCCACGTCGGGGAGCCGCCTCAGCGCTTTCAGCGGGCCGGCCCGGGCAGAGACGCCGTTCTTCTGTCTCTAGCGTCGCCCTCCGGCCTCTCAGTCGGCAATGGCTCCGGACGGGGCGCCGGTCACCCGGCGCCCCGTCCCGAGGACATGGAACCTCAGTGCCGTAGCTTCCTCAGCTGAGGTCCGCGCACGCGATCTTTGCCCCTCCCGGAGCGTGTACCACGACGGAGACCGCGTTGGGGCCGGCGGTCCCGTCGGCGATGGTGAACCCGTTGCCGACCCCAGCGGGGTTGGTCGTGAAGGGCCCGGGCCAGATCTCGTTCGGTGGCGCCGGTGGCCCGGCCGGGTCGAACTTGAAGTGGCCATCCGCGTCCCCCACCGCACAGGCTGCGGCGTGAACATGCGAACCATAGGTTGTGTTCGGATCCAGCCCCTGGACCTGGATGTCGACGATGGTCCGTCCGCCAGCCGTCCGCACCATGTGGGCGTTTCCGCTGATGTCCATCCCCGCGCCTCCGGCGAATGCATGGAAGGTGCCGGAAGTGACGAGGGCTCCCGATGACGAACCGGCGGTTCCGGCGAAAGCGACAACGAGCGCCGCTCCGAGAAACACGGCGAGGAACGCTCGGCGAGCTCGAGAAGTGGTACCGAGGTGCTTCATCACGCTTTTCCTCCTTTGGCTATGGCGAGAGCCGTTCGTGATCCCTCGGAGCCGGCCGGCTCCGTATCCCACAGCCCCCCTTCGTGGATCCTCGATCGACCCTTCGTCACGGTATCCGCGAGGGCCCCAGTGGCTCGATCATGCCCGCACGACGGAACAGGCACCGGAACAAGCCGGTTCCGGGGGTGGCACCACAACGAACGAAAGGTGGGGACACTCCTTGGGGGGGAGGCAGGCACTCTTCCCCTCCTGCCGACCAGCGGGCACAATGCGCGCCGGGGGGCAACTTTTCGTGCAATCACGTAGCACACACGCTCAAGACGGGGCCAGGTCCGGGCCGCCGGTCTCGTACCCGAAGTCCGAGACCACGAACCCGCCAGCTCTCGAGGCGACCGTGCTCTCTTTCCTCTTCGTCTACACGGCCGCCGTCGTGCTCTGGCTCCTGCTCGGCGTGGTTCCGGCGCTCGGGCAACGGTTTCCTGGGATCGGAAACCACCTGGTCGGATGGGCTTCGGGGGCCAGTTGGTTCGCCCACATCGCCCGACGTCTGGTCACCGCCTCTTCGGCCACCTACGCTGCGAAGGGTCCGCTCGCTCTCTTCTACCTGTTCAGCCTGCTCAACCTGGGGCTCGGTGTGTTCCTGGTGTGGCGGCGCCCTCACGACCGCGTGGCGCAGCTCCTTGCCATCGGGATGATCGGGACGGCGGCCGCGTTCAACCTTCCGAGCCATAGCTTCATCGACGCCTTTCAGTCGCGCGTGGTCGGCGACCTGCATATCGCCTTCCATGTCGTTTCCGGGGTCGCCTACATGTACGCGGTGGTGCTCTTCCCCGATGGTCGAATCTCGCCGCGACGGCTGAAGTGGCCCCTGGCAGTTCTCGCCGTTCTGACGGCGGTCGCCGGTCCGGTGCTCCTGTCGCGGGGCAGCCTCGTGACGAACTTCGTCGTCTTCTTCGGCTTGGTGATCCCAGGGTTGGGGATGATCGCTCAGTCGTACAGAGTCGGCCATGAGCCCGCCCCGGAATTGCGGCAGCAGGCGAGGATTCTCCGGCTCGCAGTGGCACCTGCTTTCATGGTTGGCGTTCTCTTCGCGTTCATCACTGGTCTCAGAGCTTGGGTGTCGGCAGCTGGCTCAGCCTCGCTGCTCGAGCAGGTCTTTCCTCCGCTCTTCGCCGTCATCCCCATCGTGCTGTTCGTCGGAATCCTCCGCTATGGCTTCTGGGGGATCCAGGTCGTGGTGAGCAAGGCGGTGCTGTACGGCGTGCTCACCGCGTTCTTCGCTGCCATCTATGTCCTCATCGTCGTGGTGATCGGCCGGGCCATAGGTAGCGGAGACAGGGTCATCCCGGGTCTTTCCATCCTGGCCACGGCCGTGATCGCGGTCGCCTTCGAGCCGGTTCGCCAGCGGATGAAGCGGTTTGCCAACCGGCTGGTCTACGGGGACCGCGCCACCCCGTACGAGGTGCTCACCGACTTTTCTCGGCGCATGGCGGAATCTCTTTCGGTGGAGGAGATCATCCCCCGAATGGCGGAGGCCGCGGCCAGAGGCGTGGGTGCGGCCCGAAGTCGAGTACGGGTGTTCCTCCCCGACGGCGCGACCCGCTCCGTGACGTGGCCTCCGGGAGGGGGAGACGGCGGTGAATACGACTGGACGGTCACGATCTACCACGATGGGGAGCCGATCGGGGATATGTGGGTGGCCAAGCCGTCCGGACAGGCGTTGACGGAGGCAGAGGAGCGACTCCTGGGCGACCTTGCTTCCGAGGCTGGCCTGAGCCTGCGGAACGTCCGGCTGACCGTTGAGCTGCGGGCCCGGCTGGAGGAGATCTCCCACCAGGCGAAGGAGCTTCGGGAGTCGCGGCAAAGGCTCGTCGCAGCTCAGGACGTCGCGGCCAGACGTATAGAGCGGAACATCCACGACGGCGCTCAGCAACACCTCGTGGCGCTCAAAGTGAAGCTGCGGCTCGCGGAGAACCACCTGGAAGGGTCGCCCGAGGAGGCGCAGCGCCTTCTCAACGAACTCCAGGCAGAAGCGCAGGAGGCACTGGAGGCGCTCCGGGAACTCGCCCGAGGCATCTACCCGCCGCTGCTCGTTGACAGTGGGCTGCCCGCGGCTCTTCAGGCGTATGCCGGCAAAGCATCCCTACCGGTCGCCATTGAGGCCGTGGGGGTCGGTCGGTATCCGCAGGAGGTGGAGGCCGCCGTGTACTTCTGCTGCGCGGAGGCCCTCCAGAACGTGGCGAAGTACGCGGGTGCATGCAAGGTCGAGGTTCGCCTCGCCGAGGAGGACGGGTATCTCACATTCAGCGTCCACGATGATGGGGCTGGCTTCGATCTCAGCGACCTGGCAACGGGAACCGGAATCCAAGGGATGACCGACCGGGTCGAAGCGCTCGGAGGGACGCTGCAGGTGCGGGCGACGCCCGGGGGAGGCACGACGGTGTACGGCCGAGTCCAAGCGGTCGAACGACAGCCTGTGCACGCTGGACGTTCTGATGAGTAGCCCTCGGGCGCAGGAGTCGTGACGGGCCCGGCGGTGAGTCCGTCGCTCCTGGGGCGTACCCTGAGGGCCAGTGAAGCCGGAGGTAACGGCCGGAACTGAGGTCGCCACCGCGGGGGCCGAGGCCGCAGGGACGCCGCCCCGACCCGGTTGGCGTGCCACGTTCCACTCGCTGCGGGTTCGCAACTTCCGTCTGTTCATCCTGGGACAGCTGCTGTCCACGACGGGCACGTGGATGCAGTCGGTGGCCGCGCCGTTTCTGGTCCTCCAGCTCACTCATAGCGGGGTCGCCCTTGGCATCGACACGGGACTCCAGTTCCTTCCCATCCTCCTGTTCGGTGCCTGGGGCGGGGTGATCGCCGATCGATTCGACAACCGCCGGCTGCAGCTGGCTAGCCAGGTCGCGTTCGGCCTTATGGCTGGCACGTTGTGGCTGTTCGTGGTGACCGACGCGGTTCGGATCTGGATGGTCTACTCGCTGTCCTTCCTCCAGGGGATCGTCATGGCTGTCGACATGCCCACCCGGCAGAGCTTCTACCTGGAAATGGTCGGTCGGGAGGACCTCACCAACGCGATGAGCCTGAACACAGCGACCATGACCGGAACCCGCATCGCCGGGCCCGCCATCGCCGGCCTACTGATCGGAGCGTTCGGGGTGGCACCGGTGTTCCTGATCAACGCCCTCTCCTACATGGCCGTGGTGGCGGCGCTCCTGGTGATGCGGACCGCCGATCTCCATCGTCGCCAACCCGTGCCGAGGCGACGCAGACAGATCCGAGAGGGCGTCGGCTACGTGTGGCACGCGCCTGGGTTGCGCCTGCCGATTCTCGTCATGGCCGCGGTGTTCCTGTTCGCCTTCAACTTCCCCGTGTTGTTGCCGCTGCTGGCGGTGCGGACGTTCGGGGGCGACGCCGGCACCTACGGCAACATGCTGGCGCTGTTCGGGGCGGGCTCGCTGGCCGGCGCCCTGGTCATGGCGGGGCGGGTGTCGAAGCCCAACGTCAGGATGGTCGCCGTGCTCGCGCTGGTCGTCGGCGGCCTGTCGGTGGCTGTCGCGGCCGCCCCGGCGCTGCCCGTGGCGTGGCTCGTGCTTCCCCTGCTCGGGGCCGCCGGCATCTCATTCGCCATCGCCGGCAACTCCACCCTCCAGTTGACCTCATCCGACGAGATGCGGGGCCGGGTGATGGCCCTCTACACGGTGGTCTTCCTGGGAAGCACCCCGATCGGCGGTCCAGTCGCCGGGTGGATCGGCCAGCATGCCGGCCCTCGGGTCGGGCTGGCCGGGGGAGGCGCCATCGCGCTGGCCGCGGGCATCGTCGCGCTGGCGTGGCTCTCGGGCAGGCGAGAGGTGGCCGAATCTACGGCTGTTGGCTCTGGAACGGCCCGAACATGAGCCCTTGCGGATCGGCGAAGAAGGCATACGTGACCATGTGGGAACCTCTATCACCGGCGCGAGCGTCTTGCCCTCCCAGTGACTCGGCTTTGTCGAGCGGCGCCTGGATGTGCGGTCCCTGCGCATAGAAGGCCAGGAACTGATCCTTGTGTGACATGATCCCGCCATTGATGCCGGTCCCCGCGTGGGTGTCGATGAGCTTCGGCGGGCTCCGAGCCGTCGGGCGGCACCCACCCTTGGCCTCAGCAACGAGACGGTACTGTACCGACCGCCATCATGCATGTCGCTCTGACCTTCGACGCCGAGCATCCCGATCGCCCCCGCTGCCCACCCGGGAACGAGGAGCGCCTCTTGGACGTGCTGGCCGGAGAACAGGTTCCGGCGACGTTCTTCCTCCAGGGACGGTGGGCTCAGGCCCATCCGGAGACGGTCCGCCGAGTGACCGAAGAGAAGTACCTGATCGGGAACCACTCGCATTATCACGCGCGGATGCGGCAGCTGACCGCGGAGGGCTTTCGCACGGACGTGCTGTACGCCGAGCGAACGATCATCGAGGTTGGCGGGGCCGACCCTCGCCCATGGTTCCGGCTTCCCTTCGGTAGCGGCCATCGAAGCGGGCGGCTGGCCCGGCTCTTGAACGCGCTCGGCTACCGCCATGTGGGATGGGACGTGGACTCGTTCGATTGGGTCGAGACGAGGTCGACGCGGGAAGTCGAGGACGCGGTAGTCGAGGCCACGACGGCCTGCGGCCCCCAGGCGACCGTGCTCATGCACACGTGGCCTGAGACCACCGTTCGCGCAGTTCACCACGTGATCGGCCGTCTGCGTGATCAGGGAGCGGTGTTCTGCACGGTTGCGGACCTGCCCACCGGGCCGACGGCGACCGCATCCACCCCGAACGAAGGGTCGAGCCTGGATCAGCTCATGGCGGAACGAAGGTCCGACGCGCCGACCAGGAGCGACGGCCCCGCCGATTAGCCGCTGCCGGCTTAGGCCCGGCACGGCCTGCAGAGTGACGACGGCCATATGAGTCGCCGGGAGTTACAGCCGTCGGGGGTTGACCCCTCGCCCTCCGTTGGGCTAGAAGGGATGCCTGGCCCGCGCCGAGCGGAAGGGGGAGCTCATGGACGAACCCCGAGAGCCCGAAAAGGGAAGTCCGGGCAAGGTCAGCCGGAGGAAGTTCCTCGGGTACACCGCACTGACGGGTGCGCTGGCGGCCGGGGGTCCCGCACTTCCCGCGCTCACCGGCACGGCGCGGGCAACGTCTCGAGCCGCCCCGGCTCGCTCCGCCTCCTCTGCTACTCGGGCTGCCGCAGACGTTCCCCACTTCAAGTGGGAGGAAGCCACGATCGCCGAGCTTCAGGCGGCCATGGAGGCGGGCCGCCTCACCTCCAGGCACCTCACACACGCCTACATCCAGCGAATCCGTCAGATCGACTTCAAGGGCGTCCAGCTCAACTCGATCCTGCAGATCAATCCCGATGCTGAGGCCATCGCCGAGCAGCTCGACCGGGAAAGGAAGCGCAAGGGCTCGCGTGGGCTGCTGCACGGGATCCCCATCCTGATCAAGGACAACATCGCCACCGACGACAGGATGGAGACCACGGCCGGCTCGCTGGCTCTCCTCGGCTCGAAGGTGCCGAGGGACTCGTTCATGGCCAAGAAGCTTCGTGAGGCAGGCGCGGTCATCCTAGGCAAGACCAATCTGTCCGAGTGGGCCAATTTCCGGTCGTTCCAGTCGTCCAGTGGGTGGAGTGCCCGGGCCGGCCAGTGCCTGAACCCTTACGTGCTCGACCACAACCCCTGCGGGTCCAGCTCGGGCTCGGGGGCGGCCCCATCGGCGAACCTCTGCGCGGCGGCCCTGGGCACGGAGACGGACGGCTCGGTCACTTGCCCTTCGGCCCTGACCGCGCTGGCGGGCATCAAGCCGTCGCTCGGGCTGCTCAGCCGTTCGGGCATCATCCCCATAGCCCACAGCCAGGACACCGCTGGGCCGATGGCTCGGACCGTGGCCGACCTCGCCGCGGTCCTCGGTCCGCTCACCGGGGTGGACCCGCTCGACCCGGTGACGAAGGACAGCATCGGGCACTCCTTCAAGGACTACACGCAGTTTCTCGATCCGAACGGGTTGAAGGGCGCCCGGGTCGGTGTGTGGCGGGAAGGCAACTTCGGCTTCAACAACGAGAGCGACGCCATCACCGAGGCCGCCATCAAGGACATCAAGGATCTGGGCGCGGTGATCGTCGACCCAGCCGACATCCCTCACGCCACAGACATCTTCGAGCCCGAGTTCATCGTGCTGCTCTTCGAGTTCAAGGTGGACGTGGCCAAGTATCTGTCCGAGCTGTCCAACACGAGCATGGGGACGCTGGCCGACTTGATCGCGTTCAACGACGCCAACGCCGATCGGGAGATGCCATGGTTCGGCCAGGAGATTTTCCTCCTGTCCGAAGACACCGACGGCTTGGATGACCCCGTGTACAAGAAGGCATTGGAAGACTCGAAGCGCCTGGCCGGGCCGGAGGGGATCGACGCGATCATGGACCAGCTCGACCTCGATGCCATCATCGCCCCCGTCACCAGCCCGCCCTGGACCACCGACCTGGTGCTCGGTGACCACTTCACGTTCGGGAGCACCTCCCCGGCAGCGGTGGCGGGATACCCCAACATCGCCGTCCTGGGAGGCTACGCGTTCGAGGAGCTCCCCGTCGGCATCTCGTTCATGGGGAGAAAGTGGAGCGAGCCCATATTGATCAAGCTGGCGTATTCGTTCGAGCAGGGGACGAAGCACCGGCATGCCCCCAGGTTCCTGCCGACGCTCGGGACGCACGACTTCATCCCGCACGACGGAGGCAAGGTGCCGCATTTGAACGGTCACCGTGGAGGCCAGAAGGAGTTTCGCGTGACGCGGCCAAGTCTGCAGCGCCGGATCCCCATCGGGATGTAGAGGTCAAGGACAGGACGTGCAAGCGGGGGAGGGCTGGTGCGGTCGCCCCCCACGAAGTATCTGGCTACCCTTGCCCTCGTTATCGGGTGAAGGGGGGAAGCCGTGAAACCGTTCTTCTCGCTACCGGCAGCAGGCGGGTTCTTCTTTTTCAGCGCCTGGCTGATGATGATCTTCGCCGGGATCCTGTCGAACCGGGTGGGCATCAAGCCGTTCGGGTACGGGACCGCCTTGCTCGCCACCATCGCGCTCTGGTTGGTGATCGCCCCGGCCGCCGGCGCGATCGCGTCCTCGATGCGACTGGGAGGGAAATAGGGCCAGCCGTCCTTTCCCCGGCTACTCCACCTTCTGCCCTTTTCCGATGACCACGACTCCGCCGGACGACACCACGAAACGCTCACGGTCCAGGTCGAGGTCCAGTCCGATCCGGGCCCCTTCCGGGATGCGGACGTTCTTGTCGATGATGGCGTTGCGCACGATCGCGTGACGCCCCACGTCCACCCCGTGCAGCAGAATGGAACCCTCCACGGTGGCATAGGAGTGCACCCGGACCCCCGGCGAGAGTATCGAGCGCCTGACGGAGCCGCCTGATATCAGGGCCCCAGCGCATACCATGGAATCCGCGGCGTGGCCCATCCCGGCCTCGGTGCTCACGAACTTCGCAGGAGGCAACGGATCGGTCCAGGTCAGGATGGGCCACTCCTTGTTGTACAGGTTGAACACTGGGTGCACCGACACCAGCTCCATGTGGGCGTCGTAGTAGGAGTCGAGCGTTCCGACGTCGCGCCGCCCCAGGTACCTCGTTGGTGGCGAAGTCATAGACGTTCGCCGCACTCGCGTCCACGAGCATCGGGATGACGTTGCCGCCGATGTCGTGGTTGGAGGACTCGTCGGCGGCGTCCATGGTCACTGCCTCGATCAAATTGTCGCGGGTGAACACGTAGTTCCCCATCGAGGCATACACCTGGTCGGGGGCGTCGGGAAGCCCGACGGGATCGAAAGGCTTTTCCCGGAACGCGACGATGCGGCTCCCGTCGGGCCCAGTCTCGATGACGCCGAACTCATGCGCCTGTGAGATGGGGACCCGGATCCCGGCCACGGTCACCCCGGCGCCGGAGGCGATGTGGTGGTCGACCATCTGGCTCGGGTCCATCCGGTACACGTGGTCCGCCCCGAAGACGCAGATGTAGTCGGGACGTTCGTCGTAGATCAGGTTCAGGTTCTGATAGATGGCGTCGGCCGACCCGGCGAACCACCGCGGGCCTCGGCGCATTTGTGCCGGGACCGGTGTGACGTAGTTCCCCAGCAGGGGCGACAAGCGCCAGGCCGTCGTCACGTGGCGGTCCAGGCTGTGGCTCTTGTACTGGGTGAGTACGGCGATCTTGACGTATCCCCCGTTGATCAGGTTCGACAACGCGAAGTCGATCAGGCGGTAATGGCCCCCGAAGGGCACCGCCGGCTTGGCCCGGTCTGCGGTCAGGGGGGCCAGACGCTTGCCCTCCCCCCCTGCCAGAACCATCCCGAACACGGCAGGCCGCTTCATCCGGTAGGAACTGTAGACCAGGCATGCCGCCATGCGACCCCGGCTAGCATTGGGGGTCCAGGGCGGATGGCACTCCGCGGAGCGCAGCGGAGCGGATTCGTACCCTCTGCTCGTCAGCGACCCCGCCGAAGGCGGGGGCGCCGAGGAGGAGATGAAAATGTCGACCGTCGAGCGAGGGAACGTCGTGGCCGAGGAGCTTCAACAGGTCCTGACCCCGGACGGCGAGCTCTCAGGAGAGCCCCCTTTCGGGATCGACGAAACCAGGCGCCTGTACCGCGCCATGGTCGCCGCGCGCCTGTACGACAGGAAGGGAGCTTCGTTGCAGAAACAAGGTCGCCTGGCCACTTACGCCCCGTTCGAGGGCCAGGAGGCCGCACAGATCGGGAGCGCGGCGGCCCTCCGGTCCGACGACTGGATGGTGGCCACGTACCGCGACGCCGCCGGGATGGCGCACCACGGCTATCCTCGGACGCTTCTGTTGCTCGGACGGATGGGCGACGAGCGGGGCGGTTCGCCCCCGGAGGGTGTGAACGTGCTGCCCCCTTCGATCACGGTCGGCGCCCACATGCTGCATGCGGTGGGACTGGCCTGGGCCGAACGGCTTCAGGGCCGCGACCGCATCGCCATCACCTACTTCGGGGACGGCGCCACGTCCGAGGGCGACTTCCACGAAGCCATGAACTTCGCCGGCGTCTTTCAGGCCCCCGTGGTTTTCCTGTGCGAGAACAACCAGTACGCCATCTCGCTGAGGCGGGACCGGCAGACGGCGTCCTCGACGATCGCCGGTAAGGCGGACGGCTACGGGATCCCCGGGGTGCTCGTCGATGGGAACGATCTGTTCGCCGTGTACAGCGTCACTGCCGGAGCCATGCAACGAGCGCGCTCCGGTGGTGGTCCCACACTGATCGAGGCACTCACCTATCGACTGGGGCCGCACAGTACGTCGGACGACCCAAGGCGATACCGCTCGGACGAGGAGGAAGCCGAGTGGCGGGAACGCGACCCTCTCGAGCGTATCCGTCGCTACCTGGCCGGTGCGGACGCGTGGACCGAAGAATGGCAGAGGGCGATCGAGGCGGAAGAGTCCGCGGCGATCGAAGCCGCCGTCAAGGAGGCCGAGGCGCTCCCTCCGCAGAAGCCAGAGGATATCTTCGAGTCGATGTTCGCTGCGATGACGCCCCAGCTGAAGGAACAGCAGAGAATGTTCCTCGAAGGGTCGGCATGACCCTCCTGAACATGGCCCAGGCCATCAACCAGGCCCTTGACCAGGCCATGGCTGCCGATCCTCGTGTGCTGATCCTTGGAGAGGACGTCGGCCGGACGGGCGGCGTGTTCCGAGTCACCGATGGTCTGCAGGACCGCCACGGCGAAGACCGTGTCGTGGACACGCCCGTGGCCGAGTCGGGTATCGTGGGCACGGCGTTCGGCCTGGCAGTGGGCGGAATGCGGCCGGTGGCCGAGATGCAGTTCATGGGCTTCTCTTATCCCGCGTACGACCAGGTGATCAGCCACGTCTCCCGCATCCGCAACAGGTCCCGCCACCGGTTTACCGCGCCGCTCGTCATCAGGATCCCGTACGGCGGCGGGATCGGCGCGGCGGAGCACCACAGCGAGTCGGCGGAGGCGATCTATGCCCACATCCCGGGGGTGAAAGTGGTGGTTCCCGGCTCGCCGCGGGACGCGAAGGGTCTCCTTCTCGAGGCCATCCTGGATCCGGACCCGGTGGTCTTCCTCGAGCCCATCCGGCTCTACCGGGCGATCAAGGAAGAGGTCCCCGACGAGAGCTACACCATCACCATCGGGGAGTCGCGGGTGATCCGGCCCGGCGAGGACGTTACGGTGGTGGCCTGGGGCTCCATGCTCCGGGAGGCCCGCCTGTCGGCCGACCTCCTGGAGGAAGACGGCATCGACGCCGAAGTCCTGGACCTGCGAAGCCTGGTGCCACTCGACGTGGACGGGCTGATCTCTTCGGTGGAGAAGACCGGGCGGGCCGTGGTCGTCCACGAGGCCCCTCACACAGCCGGACTGGCGGGAGAGGTGATCGCGGTCATTCAGGAACGGGCCCTGTACTCGCTGGAGGCGCCGGTGGCCAGGGTCACCGGTTGGGACACCGTGTTCCCGCTGAAGCGTTCGGAGCACCTGTACCTGCCGACCGCTCAGTCGATCGCACGGTGGGTGCAGCGCGTGATGGCCGCGTAGGAGAGCAGTGGCGTTCGAGTTCCGGCTGCCGGACATCGGAGAAGGCCTCACCGAGGCCGAGGTCGTCGAATGGCTGGTGGAACCCGGCCAGACCGTCCAGCTCGACCAGCCCCTGGTGCAGGTGGAGACGGACAAGGCGGTGACGGACATCCCGTCCCCGAAAGCCGGCGTGCTCTTGGTTCAAGGCGCCACTGTCGGCTCGGCGGTCAAGGTCGGCGAGATTTTGGCCGTGATCGGCGAACCCGGCGAACGGCTCACCACCCAGGCCGGCATGTCGGCGGCTGGCATCGAGCCCGGAACATCGGCCCCGATCGTCGGGACGCTCCAAGAGGGCGAAGAGATCCAGGCCGTCCAGGGCCCCGGGACGGACCTTCAAGGGGACAGACGGGCCCTCCCGCTCGTGAGGAGGCTGGCCAGAGAGCTCGGGGTCGACATCGACTCAATCCAGGGGACGGGACCGAAGGGACGGACCACCCGAGAAGACGTCGAGGCCGCCGCTCGAGGGGCCGCCCAGGGGGCCGGTGGGGCGGAGGAGCGGGTGCGGCTGTCGCGGCTTCGTCGCACGGTCGCGGAGCACATGGCCCGGTCGTGGCGGGAGATTCCGCACGTGACGACGTTCGGGGAAGCCGAGGCCTCCCGCCTACTGGCCATTCGCGATGAGCTGGGCGCCCGCCGGCGGAGTCCCATCCCGATGGAGGCACTGTTCGTGGAGGCCGTGGTCCCGGCCCTGCGGGCCCATCCGGAGTTCAACGCCTCGCTCGACGGTGAGGAGCTGGTGCTGAAGCGCCACTACGACATCGGGATCGCGGTGGACACGCCGGACGGGTTGATCGTTCCGGTCGTACGTGGAGTCACAGACGCAGACCTCTTCACCCTGGCCGACGAGGTCGAGCGGCTCGCCGCGGCGGCCAGAAACCGCACGGTAAAGCCGGAGGAACTATCGGGAGCAACGTTCACCATCACCAACATCGGTGCCGTCGGGGGTGGCCACGGCACACCCATCATCCCCTTCGGGACCACGGCGATCCTCTCCTTCGGCCGGGTCCAGGAGCAGCCGGTGGCCCGAGGTGGGCAGGTGGAGATCGCTCCCCTCTTGCCCCTGTCGCTGTCGTACGACCACAGGGTGATCGACGGGGCGCTGGGGCGACGCTTCCTGGCGATCGTGATCGAGCGCCTGGAGAAAACCGGAGCCGGTCAGCCTGGCTCGGAGCCTTGGGCGACCGGGCGCGATGGGTCGGTGATCCAGTCCGACCAGGAGCCCACGTAGAGCTTGGCGCCCCGGATCGCCGCCAGCTCCAGCGCCAGAACGTCGTGACAGGATGTCACTCCCGATCCGCAGTACGCCACGACCTCCCTGCCCTCCTCGACGCCGCGGACCCGATACTTCTCCCGCAGGTCCTCTGGTGACAGGAACCGACCCGTGGCCGGATCCAAGTTCTCGCTCCACGGCGCATTACGGGCCCCGGGTATGTGTCCGGGCACCGGATCGATGGGCTCGGTCTCCGCTCGGTACCGCTCCGGCGCCCTGGCGTCGAGCACGACCGCCTTGGGGTCTCGCCGAAGCCTGTCCACGCCGGCGGCATCCACGATCCGATCACTCGGCCACGGCCGATGGGTGAACCGGACGCCCCCGTGTCGGGACCTGGATGGACCGCTCTCCAGCGGTCCCGTCCACGCCTGGAGGCCACCGTCCAGCACGGCTACCTGGTGGTCGGTGACCGAGAGCATCCACCACAGGCGAGCTGCGTTGGATCCACCGGCATCGTCGTAGGCCACGACCATCGACGTGTCACCTATCCCCGCCCTCTCCATCGCCTGCGCGAACGCCTCGGGGGATGGAAGTGGATGCCGGCCCGATTCCTTCGTCTTCGGTGACGCCAGATCCGCGTCGACGTCCACGAAGACGGCGCCGGGAATATGGCTCTCCTCGAATCGAGAGGGCCCGCTCCCGTCCGGGTACCAGCGAACGTCGGCCAACACGAGAAGTGGATCGCCCATGGCCCGGCGCAGCCATTCGACGCCGACGAGCGACCCGGGAAGCGTCATCTCCCCCCCGAGTGTAGAGAAACGTCCCCCGGCGTTCGCCGGGGGACGTCTCCCGTAAGACGGTTCGAGCTCAGAGGGCGCTGTTTAGCTCACCGCCCGCAGAGCGTTCACCTGGCCGTGTCCGTTGAAGGAGTTGTAGCCGGTGCCACCCGTGCACACCTGCGGCGCGCCGTTGTTGACCGACGGGAAGAAGTCGTACTGCGACAGGTCGGCCGGGCAGGCGATCTTGTCGGCCGTGTTCTCGAGGATCGCCGTCACCGCGGTGGGGGAGATGCCCGAACGCTGGCTCATGATCAGGGCCGCCACTCCTGCCGCGTGTGGCGCTGCCATCGAGGTCCCCTGTTGGTAGCAGTACAGCGTTCCGTCGGAGTCGAAGACCCTCCGAGAGAGGGCGCAGGCCGCGACCAGATCCTGCGGCCAGGTGGATAGCACCCGCCCGTTCGGAACGTCCGGCGACGGGTCGAACAGGATCGAGTCGCCGCCGGGGGCGATCACATTCGTTACCCCACTTCCGTAGCTCGAGTAGAACGACTTCTGCACCCTGTTGCCGGATGCCGTCACGCTGACCACCCCCGGGACCTCGGCCGGAATGTCGGCGCAAGCGTTGGTAACCTCACGCGGCACCGGCTCGGTGTCGTCCGGGCTTTGCAGGTCCATGGTGGGGTGTGCCAGGTCGTCGGCGAAGTTCCCTTCGGCCGCGATGACGGCGGTCCCACTCTTCATGGCGAATTTGATGGCCCGCCGCTCCGCGTTCCAGATGGCACGCTGCTCGGGGTCGTTCTTGCAGTTCAAGTACCAGGGGTCGGCGAAGTAGCTGTTGTTGGTGACCTGCACGTTGTGGGTCGCCGCCCACATGAATGAGCACACCACGGCCTGGGGGAAGAAGAACCCGTCCGAGTTCCCGGCCTTGATCGCGGCGATCTTCACGCCTGGTGCCACGCCAACGATCCCCTTGCCGTTCTGGGCCGCTGCGATGATCCCGGCCGTATGCGTCCCGTGACCGTTGTCATCCTGCGCTGCGGTCCCTGGGACCGGCACACCGCTCACGCAGTTGGCGCTGTTCGCCACGTCGATGTTGGCCACCAGATCGGGATTCGTGAAGTCGATCCCGGTGTCGATGTCGCCGACCAGGACCCCCGTTCCCGTCGAGATCTCGTGCGCCTCCGGGGCCTTGATCTGGTCCATGTCCCACTGCCGGTTCGACAGACTGTCGCCCGAGTTCGATGGGGCCGGGCTCTCCGGCGCACCACTGTTGTTGCCGAGGTCGGCTTCGCCCAGCTGGATCCCGAAGTTGCCTGTTGCCGACGCCCCTTCGATCCGGCTGTCCTTCAGCAGGCTGCCCCGGAATGAAGGATCGGTGGACTTCGCGATGGCCACCCCGATGGCGTCGTAACTGTAGACCAAGGTCCCTCCGGCCTTGGTCATGACGCTCGCCGCGTCCTTCGGTACGGAGTTCCCTCTGTAGACGACTAGGAAGGTCCCGGCCGCGCTCGACTGTGCGCTGGGAGCGTTGATCATGGCCATCAGGCCGGCCACAAGCGTCAGCGCGACTACCAGAAACAAGCGATTACCGCGCATACATATCCCCTCTCTCGCTCGAGGTTCGGGCACTCTACCGGGGGTTTGCCTGCCGGTCAAAGCGGCCTGCCGGGTGGTCACGCTCAGTGGCCGCCTGGGACGGCCGACGCCGAGCCGGACATTCGGAGGGGCCGTTTTACACGAACCTCGGCGGCCCCCGGGGCGGTTCGGGGAGGGCGGGAATCCCTCGGGGGTTCGCTCGACAGACCGCGGTGAGGAGCCGGAAGGGATCAACCGCCCTGCCCCCTCCAGGGTGCCACTCGAAGTGGTCGTGAGTTGATCGACCCCGGGCGTCTCCGCTGTTGCCGACGTAGCCGATCACGTCGCCGGTCCTTACCTTGCCCAGCTTCCCCAGCGTGGCCAGATGGGCGTTGAACACGAAGCCGCGCTTGCCGTACACATACACCCCAAGGCCTCCCGCCCAGCTCGCTGACTCCTTGGCCATCCCATCGAATGGCGCGCGGATGGGCGTGCCCCGTGGAGAGATGATGTCGATCCCCTGGTGGCGGTGGAAGCCTCCTCCCCACCGAGGGGCGCCGAAGTCGTCGATGTAATGGTTGGGCCGATCCACGGGGCAGATCTCCAGGAGCCGCGCCCGGCCCTCCGGGGCTGACGCCGACCCCTCCCCGGTTATCTGGTCCTCCGGGGGCAGCTTCAGGCGGAGGAACCTGCCATTGCCGATGCCATTACCGGCCTCGGCGGTGGGGGAGACAGCCAGGGCTGTGATGAAACACACGAATGCCAGTCCCGCGGTCCTGACCGCACCGCATCGGGACCAGCGCATACCAGCTGGGGCACTTCCGGAGGCTTCGATCATGAATATGCCAAAGGAGGGTACCAAACCAGCAGTGCGAGCGACGCTCCACCGCGGGAACCCCTCACGGGCCCAAGGCCGGGGCGATATCCTTCGGAGAGGCCTGAGATCCGCCTCCGGGCGGGATACCCTTCGTCGGGGGTGCGTTTCATGCTGGGACTGCTCGATTCGTCGCGGGTCACGCTGGCCGTCGTGTTCGGTATCCCCCTAGCCATCGGGGTCGTGGTTGCCCTCGGGGCGAGGCGGCGGACGCCGGCCTTCGTGCTCCTTGCCGGCAGCCTGCTCGTGGCAGGGATTGCCGTGCTCTCTGCCTGGGCGGTCTTCCAGCCGGCCGGGCAGCAGGCGTCGGGGTCCACGGTTGAATCTCCGGCTCCAGGAGCCGGAGGGTCATCCGCGCAGCAGGTCAGCTACTCGTGCACGCCGAGCGGAACCCGGCTACAGGAAACGGTCAAGGGCATCACCTACCAGAAGAACTGCCTGGCAGCGCCCGCCGACCAACCCTTCACCATCGAGTTCCGCAACGAGGATCCCGCCACGCCTCACGACATCCATATCTATTCGGCCGATCCCAGGAAGGATCCGAACGCCCGGTCCCTGTTCATGGGAAAGCTGGTCATTGGCCCCAAGACCGAGACCTACGAGGTGCAGCCGATCCACGCCGGCAGGTACTTCTTCCACTGCGACTTCCACCCCACGCAGATGATGGGTGGGTTCGTGGTCGGCCAGACCTGAGATTCGCCCCTCGTCCGAGAAACGGTCGCAGGGATCCCCCGACGTCAGGGAAGGATCAGATGGAGGTCACCGAACTCGTGCCACAGATACCGCTTCTGGAGGGCAGCCTGGTACGAGGCCTCCACGAGGGGCCGTCCGCCCAATGCTTCCAGGAGCTGCAGGTGCGACGTCCCTGAGGCGTGCCAGCCGGTGACCAGACCGTCTACGGCCCGAACCTCGCGCTCGGGTGTCACCACCAGCTCGGTCCAGCCCTCACTCGCGGCCAGCAGCCCGTTCTCGTCGGCTGCGGTCTCGAGCGCCCTGACCACCGTCGTCCCGACCGCGACCACCCTGCCGCCCCAGCCCCGCACGGCGTTGGCAAGCCGGGCGGTCGTGTCAGGCACGCGGTAAAACTCGGGATACGGTCGCTCACCCTTCTCCTCGGACGACACCCCCGTATGCAGCACGACGGGGGCGATCCCGACCCCGCCGGCCACCAGCCGGGTGATGAGCTCGGGGGTGAAGGCCCGGCCGGCGCTGGGCATCTCTGCGCTGCCGGGCTCGATGCCATAGACGGTTTGATACGCAGAGATCGGCCAGGCCCGGCGAGCGTGCGCGTATCGGATCGGCTGCCCATGTCGCTCGAGATAGCTGAAAAGGTCTGAGGGGAGGTGCACCTCCGCCACCCACAGCCGGGTCCCGCTCTCGGCCTTCCCCGGCACATCCGCCGCGACGGCCGGATCGAACGGGGCGGCCAGACACGCCCATCCTTCCGCGGGGAGCACTATCCGCTGGCCCACCCTCGCCTCGAGGAATGGGATCGACGAGACGCCCCGAGGACGTCGAAGCTCCACCAGCCACCGCCCGTCCGGGAGGCGCGTGGACAGATGCAGCTTCACACGGATCCCCTCGGGCGTGGAAGCCGGGACCGATGCCGGGAGTGTCCGAGACGTGTTGATCACCAGCAGGTCTCCCGGTAGGAGGAACCGAGGAAGGTCATGGAATTGTGCGTGGACGAGCCGTCCGTCGTGCCGGTACGCCACCATCAGGCGCACCTCGTCACGATGGAACCACCTGGTTTCGGCCGGTTCTCCCGCCTCGAGGTCCGGGGGAAGCTCGAATCCGAGCGGCGACGAGACCTCCAGTATGGCGCTCACGCCGCGCTGCCCGCCTTTTCCAGGACGGCCGGCAACGCCAGGTCTCGGGCCTGGTATCGGCCGCTCGGCATGTTCCCCTCGATCAACCGAAGCATTCCCGGGATGCTCGCCTCGGGTGGCGGGCGATCCGAGATGTCCTCTCCGGGGAACGCTTCCTGTTGCATCTGGGTTTTCATGTCCCCGGGGTCGACCCAGTAGATCTTCAATTCCGGATGCTCGACCGAGAGCACCTTGGACAGCTGCTCCAGGGCTGCCTTGGACGAGCCGTACCCGCCCCATCCCTGGTAGCCCTCGATGGCCGCGTCCGACGTCATGTTCACCACCCGCCCGGCCGAGCTGCGAAGCAGCGGCAAGGCCCGCTGGAAGAGACCGAGCGGGGCCAAGCCGTTCACGCCATAGACGCGAGCGATCTCCTCCAGCGGGTAACGATCCAAGGTCGGCTGGGGACTCAGTCCGAGGGTGCTGGCGTTGTTCACCAGAAGGTCCAGGCGGCCAAGCTCCTCGGCCGCTCGGACCAGGTCGTCCCGATGCCGCTCGTCCGAGACGTCGCCCGGGATGGCCCTGACCTTGGTGGCGGTGCTCAGCTCCGTGAGGGCGTCGCCAAGACGCGCCTCGCCTCTGGCATCGATCACCAGCGCCCATCCTCGGTTGGCCAGCGCTCGAGCCAGAGCCAGACCGAGACCGCGAGAGGCCCCAGTGATCAGGGCAACGGGCCTGACTCGTCCAGATGCTACTGGCTGTTCACCGTTCGATCCGTCCATCTCAGCTCCTCGTGGTTGGGAACCCGATCCAACGCTAGTGAGGGTCTCGGGATCGACCATCGGGGTGAAGGCGGAACCTCGGTCAGTCCTTGGACCGAGTAGCGACTCCACCCGGAGGTGGAGGCCGTCAGAAGCCAATCTGGTGTCGTTACCCCGTGGGCCCAGCCATCTGATCGGCTCTCCCCACGGGGATGGCCTCCAACCGAGCCAGCCGTTTCAACGCGGCCACCTTCTCGCTCCGTCCGGTCCTGGCCTCGGCGAGGGCCCGGCCGAGGAGTCGACCTTGGCCGAGAGGCGGCTTGCCAGAACCAGCCCGGCCGGATCCCGCCCCGGCTGCTCCCAGGCGACCCGCCCCACAGACCGTGGTGGTCACGCCGCTGGAGTGCCAGTCGAAGCCGAGGACGCAGCCGAACGCCTGGAACCAGATGGGATCCGCTGAGGCGCCTCAACAGTCCCGCGGGCCCTCCTCGGACACCACCGCCAGCGACATCTCCCGGGCCAACTGGACCATCCGGTCGAACAGCCAGCGAGGAGCCTTGCCCCCGTGCAACGGTAGATCGGCATGCCCGGTTCGCACGACGCCAGTCTGGGAAGTGCCCAGGACACTCGCGTACCGTAGCAACAGTGATCGGGCTCGAGGACATCGAGGCGGCGGCCAGGCGGCTCGACGGCGTGGCTCACCGCACGCCCGTCCTGCACTCCCGAACCCTCGACGAGCGGACGGGTGCCGCGGTCTTCCTGAAGGCCGAGAACCTCCAGCGAGGCGGCGCGTTCAAGTTCCGCGGTGCCTACAACCGGATCTGCACGCTCGCTCCCGAGCAGCGCCACGCGGGCGTGGTCGCGTATTCCTCGGGGAATCACGCCCAGGCAGTTGCCCTCGCTGCCCGACTGATGGGGATCGGAGCAACCATCCTCATGCCCTCCGACGCCCCGTCCACAAAGGTGGAAGCGACCGCCGGGTACGGTGCCGAGATCGTCCGTTACGACCGCTACCGGGACGATCGGGCTGAGCTGGCCGAAAAGCTCGCGGCCGAGCGGCGGCTCGCCTTGGTCCGCCCGTACGACGACACCGTCGTGATGGCCGGTCAGGGCACCGCCGCCCTGGAGCTGCTGAGCGACGTGGAGGGGCTGGACCTGCTGATTGCTCCGGTCGGTGGCGGAGGCCTGATCGCCGGTTGCGGAACCGCCGCCAAGGCCCTTCGCTCCCGGATCCGCGTGATCGGCGTCGAGCCAGAGGCCGGCGACGACACGAAACGCTCCCTGGAGCGGGGCGAACGGGTGCGCCTTCCCCATGTTCCTTCGACGATCGCAGACGGCCTCCAGCTGGACATCCCCGGCGAGCTCACGTTCCAGGTCAACCGAACGCTCGTGGACGAGGTCGTGCTGGTCACCGACGGCGAGATCGTGGACGCGATGCGGTTCCTGTTCGAACGGCTGAAGGTCGTGGTCGAGCCGAGCGGGGCCGTTCCCGTCGCCGCCCTGCTGTCGGGCAAGCTGGACGCATCGGGGCGCCGGGTCGGAGCGATCCTTTCCGGCGGAAACGTCGGTGCCCGCCGCTTCGCCCAGCTCCTTGGGGCCGCCGAGCCCGCCGACATCTCCTCCGAGAAGCCGGGCTAGACCCCCCACCCGGCCACCCCTCGGCCGAAGGGCTGTCTTCAGCGGCCCCGACCGACGGTCCGATAACCCTGCAAGGGATGACCATGGCCGCAGGGAAACGCACCACGCCACCGATACAAGGGCAGGAGGAAACCCTGTCCCCGACGCTCGAGCAACTGGTCGAGCGGGGGAGGCAAGGTGACGTCGATGCGTTCAGGGAACTCTTCGAACGATATGGGCAGCGGGTCTACCGCTATGCCCACTCGCGACTGGGCAGGGCCGAGGACGCTCAGGATGCCGCCCAGGACGTCTTCCTCGCTGCGTGGCAGGGGCTTCCCTCGTTCCGCTACGAGCATTCTGGGTCTTTTCCGGGCTGGCTCTTCGGGATCGCCCACAACGTGGTGGCGGAGCATCACCGACGAGCGTTCCGGCGGCGATGGGTCGGCCTGGACGAGGTTCCTGAAGGTTCCGTCGAATTCGAAGGACGGCTCCTGTCCCAGCGCGTGCTGCTCGAAGAGCTGGGCCGACTCCCCGAGACTCAGCGAGAGGTCCTGATGCTGCGCTTCGTGGCCGGGCTTCCCGCTCGCGAAGTGGGAACCGCTGTGGGCAAGAGTGAGGCCGCCG
>WNGE01008023.1_pt1 | contig 22030 bp, 17 predicted proteins | sample 5400651 | NCBI WGS metagenome assembly WNGE01 (sample SAMN13153370, study PRJNA577476) | soil metagenome | isolation source: 60 cm soil or saprolite under grassland replicate 2 | place: USA:California | collected 2016-06-15 | reverse complement strand
TTTTTTGGATCCGCCATATGATAGCGAATTTAGTACGTATGCGCGCAACCAGTTTGACAGGCAGGATCAGGAGCGGCTGGCCAGGTATTTGTTGCATCACTGTAAAGCCAGGTTCATGCTGGTGATTAAAAATACCGCGGCGATTCGCGATCTTTACTGTCAAACAGACCTCAATATACAAGCATTTGATAAGAAGTATCTTGTGAGTTTTCAAGACCGCAATAAGAGAGACGCGGAGCACTTGATCATAACGAACTATTCGGGGACGGAAGTACGGGGAGTGTAGGGCCGCAAGGCCGCTGTGCTTGAGATTCATGATATACTATCGGCATAAGTGTTCAGGAGAAGGTCATTATTGTATGCCTTTCCGTTTCAGGAAGGGAAGGGAAGGGAAGGGAAGTTTCGTTATCGGCCAGATATTGCATATAAATATACCAACTCCGCAGGGTCACCTGGAGGGTATTCTTAAACCAGAAGAGCAAGGCACAATTCCTAAGTTTGCCGGGCTTGTCTGCCATCCACATCCGCTGGGTGGTGGCACAATGCATAACAAAGTGGTCTTCAAGGTAGCGCAGACATTGCAATCACTACATATTCCTACCCTGCGTTTCAACTTTAGAGGAGTAGGTCATAGTACGGGAACATACGATGAGGGGCGTGGAGAGATGGATGATGTACGCTATGCGCTGGAGTTTTTGAGCCGCCGTTACCCGGGTTTACCGGTTATATTAGCTGGTTTTTCGTTTGGCGCCTACGTCGGGATGCATGTTGCAGCTGTTGATGATCGTGTCCGGGCGATGATCGGTCTTGGCGTACTCGCTCGTATGTTCGAAGGTGAAACGCTGCAGGGTTGCCACAAACCCAAACTGTTTATTCATGGCACCAAGGACGAACTTGCGCCGTACGCATTGACGGCAAAATGGTTCGAGGAGGTGCCCGCGCCCAAGGGCCTGGTAGCGGTACAGGGGGCCGATCACTTTTTCCAGGGTCACCTGGAAGAGGTAGGGGTAATCATCATCGGCTTCATACAATCGCTGTAATTCCAGATAATCAAATCAGGGAGAGAGAGACCGTCTATAACCCCTGTTCGCGGGCCAAAGGGAGTATTCGCCCGCCCGAAATACGCAAGAGATCGCGCAGCTTGATTTCCAGAGTGCGGTCATTCCTGCCAGAACCACAATAGACCGTGTCCATAGCGATGACTTCACTATCAAAGACCACTGCTATAGAGTTATTCACCGGTATGGGACATACACCACCGATTGCATATCCCAGGGCGGTCTCAACCTCCTCAGCAGGGGGTCGAATTATATCGCCGCGTTTTGCGCCACAAGCTGTTGCCAATTTGCGGTAATCGACACTGTCCTGCCCCTTCAGCGCTGCCAGAATCCAATCGGCGTTTTTGAGTTTGAAGACCACGGTTTTGAGAAATGATTCTTTGGGGAAAGGTAAGTTCTCCTCAGCATCGTTCACAGTTCTAGTTGCCTTGTGCTCATGAATTGTGAACGAGATGCCTTCTTTTTTCAAGCGTCCGATGATAGTGTCGTATGCGCTAACCGCGTCCATACAATTGCTCCAATCAAGTGTTTTGAGAGGGGAAACGTGGCCGCGGCTTTGCTGATTCCACGCTTCATATGTTGACTCTTTCTCAAGTTGCATGAACATTACTGTATACGAAATGATAGATTTAGTCAAACGCACGTTGTGATGGAAACGAAGAGAAAAGAAATATGATTCCTCAACAAAGGCTAGCCGATCATCCTTCTCACATCCACATCCCCTACACCTACGTTACACAGACAGCGTATATCCCCCTGCGAACCCACACTTACGGCATTTCTCGCCAGTTGCATGGCTTTATCATGTGAGATGATCTTGTAATGGATCTTCATTTCCAGGATACGCGCGACGGATGCATCGATCTGCGCCTGGGAGATCTGACCACTTATTACTGCCTGGTGTAAACCGTAAAGCATATGCTGGGTATCGGCCAGGCCGCGTGGGCCGAGCAAGAGGTCTGTGCCGGCCTTTACTGCCAGCACGGCGGCCTGGGCGAGGCTGTAGGTGTTGCTGATACCACCCATCCAGAGCGTGTCACTGATGATGACTCCCTTGAAATTGAGTTGCTTGCGCAATATCCCGGTGACAACCTTGGGCGAGAGCGACGTGGGTAGTTTGGGGTCAAGTTGCGGATTGAGAATATGTGTGACCATTACCATTGGCACAATACCTTCGTTGATCATAGTGCGATAGGGCACGAAGTCAATGGCGTTAAGGGTCGCAAGGCTGCGGTTCATGGGGGGTAGTGAAAAATGTGGATCGAGATTGGCGCTGCCCAGGCCGGGAAAGTGCTTGAGACAGCCGATGACGCCGCCATCCGTCAGGCCTTTGAGGTAAGCGCGGCCCATATTGGTGACCAGGGTCGGGTCGGAGCCGAAGGTACGCATAGGGAGGCCGGGGTTGTTGGGATTGGTCAGCACATCGACGATCGGCATGAAGTTCACATTTAAGCCTAGATTTTTCAGATCGGCAGCGGCGCTGTGGCCTGCATTATAGGCCACGGTGGGGTTACCTGTCGCACCTATTGCTTGTTCTGATGAGCGTTCTCCAGTAATATTGCGCAGTTCATTGACGAGTCCGCCCTCAAAGTCGGTGGTGATGAAAAGTGGAATTGGCGCTAGCCTCTGCATAGCATGGTTCAAGGAAACGAGCTGGTTGCGCGACTGCGCGTTACCATTCTTATTCTCGATCAAAACGCCGCTCACCTGGTTGGCCCGGAGCATCTGGGTGAGGTCGCTATTGACGGTCGCGCCGTAGAATTCGACGATGACCATCTGCCCTAGCTTTTGATCGAGACTCATACCCTGTACGATTCTCATGGCCAGGTCACTGTCGGAGAGTGGCGGCGTTGTGGGAAGAGGTGAGAGAATGATCGGGGAAGAGGTTGTGCGGGTTGCTGATGGGATGGGAGAGAGGTAGGTTCCACCGGGATTAGTGGGCGTTAATGAGCATCCACCGATGATGAATAGGAAGCAAGCGAGTAGTGCGATGATTTTTGGGAGGGGGTGAGTACCTATGTCTCCTACTTTCTTATCTTTCATGATTTGCTGCCCTTGCTTCTCTCGTGTAATATTTACTGTGCATCTACGTTTAGAACGTTTGAGGGTGTGTAGAGATACAATTCTATCTGTTCCCTTGACATTACCTTCGTTTACACCGGATACTATCTTTACGTTATTGAACGAAGCAGGCCAGACCATTTAGAAACAAGGGGTTATTGCATGTTTGACAAAAGCAAGATTGGCCAAAGTTTCCCTCCGTTCACCATTGAGGTGGAACGAGTGAAGATTCGCGAATTGGCCCTCGCCATTGGGGACGATAATCCGATATACCAGAGTCGTGAAGCGGCTCAGGCGGCTGGGTATGCTGATGTGCCGCTCTTCCCAACGGCTCCTACGATGTTCACGTTCTGGGGTAATACAAACATGGTGAGCCAGATTGCCAGCCTTGGGATAAATGCGATGCGCATTCTACACGGCGAAGAGGATTACGAGTATCTTGCTCCTATCTATCCGGGAGATACCCTGACTGGTGTGATGACGGTGATTGACGGTAAAACGCGCCATGGCTCTGGCGGTTCCGTAATGGATATTTTGGTAGTTGAGATACGCTACACCAACCAGCACGGTCAATCCGTGTTGAATGCGCGTGAGATGATGATCGTAAGAGAGTAGGTATACGGGTCGATGTGGGTAGGGCAAGCCGTCGATGTGGGTAGGGCAAGCCCTACCCCTACAGTTACAGTTACAGTTACGTTTTAGCGGGGGGCAATGTTTATGACAACGAATGCTCAGGCTCCGACAAAGTTGTACTATGAAGATGTGCAGGTTGGCGATGTTATACCAAAGCTGGTGAAACCAGGGCTTTCGCATATGCACCTGGTGCGCTACGCAGGTGCATCGGGGGATTTCAACCCGCTGCACACCGATCCAAAGTTTGGTGAGATGGCTGGTACCGACGGTATCATCTCCCATGGGATGCTGATTATGGGCTTTGTGGGACAGATGTTAAGCGATTACGTGGGACCGTTAGCGCTGCGCAAATTTGGCGTGCGCTTCAAAGGCATGACACGTCTTGATCATGTGATTACCTGCACAGGCCACATCACTGAGAAATACGAGGTCGATGGCGAGGGACGTATCGCTGGAAAGGTACAGGCCGCCGATCAAAATGGCGACGTAAAGGTTAGTGGTACATTCGTCGCAGCATTGCCACGGCGCAGTTGAAATATGGTGCGCAGGCGTGGGGACGGATAATGCACATTTACTAAATAATCTGGATAGCGGAATATCCACCGAGGCCGATAATGCAAATGAACACATTGGTCCAGGCATCCGTATGGGTGACAGCACGGTCATGCTGAGCACATGCGCTACGCTCAGTGTAAACTCCGCGAAGCATCTCGACGCCCAGCGCGACAGACCCTTCGCTTCGCTCAGGGTGACATTGACGCGCTATGCCGCCCAGGCATGCACTGGCGGGTTAGTGCGACAGACCCTTCGCTTTGCTCAGGGTGACAGTGGAGGGGCCGATTCCATCATCCGTCTTATTTTTTGAAACTGCATAATCGGCGCTGGGCACGATAATGCACATTTACTCAATAATCCGGAGAGCGGAATATCCACCGAGGCCGATCAATCGGCGCTGGGCGCGATAAATCGGCCCCTACGAGCGTCCGGATGAATTGGTTATTCTGCATAATCGGGTTCCTACGCACTAAAAGGTTGCAAATTGTGCTACGAGAACACGAACTACGCTCTCTAAAAACCCTGTTACCCCCTGGGCGGGTATTTACCGATCAGGCCTCGCTCATCAGCTATGAAGTTGACGCGGGCATGGATCGAGGGAGACCAGAAGGTGTCGTATTCCCCCACTCAGCCAGAGATGTTGTGCGTGTCGTTCGCTGGGCTGCCAAGCATGCGGTGCCTCTGATTGCGCGCGGTGCGGGTACGGGTCTCTCGGGAGGCGCTGTTGCTGATCGGGGCGGGATCATTGTTGAATTTGCACATATGAAGCGTATCCTCGAGATTGATGAGCGCGGGCGCAGCGCTGTAGTCGAGCCAGCGGTGATTAACCTGGCGCTGGACGAACAGGTGAAAATGAAGGGAATGTATTTCCCGCCGGATCCGGCCAGCCAGCGGGCTTCGACTGTTGGCGGTAACGTGGCAGAGAACTCGGGTGGGCCGCACTGTTTCAAATATGGGGTCACTTCCAACTATGTGCAGGGGTTGGATGTCGTGCTGGCTGACGGTCGCCATGTACGCGTTGGAGGGCGCGCACTGGATTATCCCGAGTATGATCTCTGTGGTCTGCTCACTGGCAGTGAGGGTATGCTGGCACTTATAACTGCTATCACTGTGCGGCTGGTGCGCAACCCACCTGCTATCAAGACGCTGCTCGCTGTTTTCGACTCGGTCGAGCAGGCTGGGAGAGGGGTATCAGCAGTCATCGCGGCCGGACTGGTGCCAGCGACTATGGAGATGATGGACCAGAACATTATCCAGATCATCGAGCCGTTTGCTCATGCTGGTTTGCCAACTGAGGCGCAGGCCATCCTGATTATTGACGTGGATGGCTATCCTGCAAGCCTGAATCAGCAAATAGCTGAAGTGGCGCACATCTTGCAGGCACATGGTGGACGCGACCTGCGCGTTGCCAGCAGCAGCGAAGAACGCAACCAGATCTGGTTCGCACGCAAAAGTGCAGCCGGGGCTATTACTCGCCTGGCCCCGGCCTATTATACCATTGACATCACCGTGCCGCGCAGCCGCCTGACGGAGACCCTGTTTGAGGTCAATCAAATTTGCAATAAATATCAATTACGCGTGGGTTATGTCTTCCATGCAGGTGATGGCAATCTTCACCCATTAGTTCTGATTCCAGATCCTGAAGACAGAAAGCTGGTGGAGCGCGTGCACAGGGCCGGGCATGAGATAGTCGAACTGGCCGTTAGCAAAGATGGTAGCCTGAGCGGAGAGCATGGTATCGGTATTGAGAAGAGAGAGTTCATGCCGTTGATGTTCAATGATGCTGAACTGGCGGCAATGTGGGATGTGAAAGAAGTCTTCGATCCCAAGAATGTGCTCAATCCGGGGAAAATATTTCCTGCGCCGACAGGGTTCACCCTGACTTCCTCCTCAAACGAAAATATCCGTTGGGGTGGGAGTGGGGAGGAGAAGGGTGGGGACCCTTGGGTCGCCCAAAACGGTGTCATAGCAGGGAATGAGGTCTCAACCTCCCCTGGCGGGGGCGACGCAAGCGTCCCCTCCCCACTCCATACCTCCCCCGCCCCTACGGGACGAGTTGTGTTGCCGGTGACGGTGGGGGATGCGGCTGGGGTGCTGCTGTCCGCGACGAAGGATAAACGGAAGATATATATACGTGGGCGTTTAGAAGCCTCGGAGGGACAGCGTGACTCTCTTGTGCTGAGTACCGCCCAATTGAGGGGAATTAGAACCTATGCCGCGGAGGATCTCTATGTAACGGTGGGTGCAGGTACGACGCTGGCAGAAATCCAGAGTTTCCTGGCGCTTGAGCAGAAGCAAGTACCAATGGCTGCTCCCTGGACGGGAACGACTATTGGCGGGCTGATTGCTACCAATGTGAATGCGCCGATGCGCATGCGCTATGGCGCAATACGTGACCTGGTGCTGTGTGCATCAATCGCACTGGCTGATGGGCGGGTGATTCGCGTGGGCCGGCCTGTGATTAAAGACGTGGCAGGGTTCGACCTGACCAAAGTCTTTGTTGGTTCACACGGTACGCTGGGACTGATAGCCGATGTGACGCTCAAACTGGTTGTCAAGCCGCGCACTCAACGCACGTTGCTGGTACCATTTGACGATTACAGGCATGGATTGACCTTGACAAGAAAGTTATTGCCATTAGCGCTGGTGGCTTCGGCAATAGCGCTATGCAAGGATTGCGCTATACCAGGAGTCGTGCGTAGTACTCAAAGCCCTTACATGTTCGCTTACACGGCTGAAGGTGTACCAGAAGATGTGCAGGCCGAACTTGACCAGGTACGCGGAGTATTGCGAACAGTGGGGGGAGCAGAACCGATTGAGGTTGAAGGGTTATCGGGGACAGATATATGGGCTGCGCACCTGCAAGGCTCGCGTGGAAAGCTGCTCGTGCGGGCAGGGGTGGCGGCGAAAGATGTTGCGGCATACATCGATGACCAGGCAGATGTGCTCAATGAGGGCGCATTTCTGGCCGATATGGGTAATGGGTTGATCTATGCTGTTGGTGCGCATGTGGAGGATGCGGAAGAGGCTCGTACATGGGTGGAGATGTTGCGGCAACCAGCTAGCGGGATGGGTGGGTACGCGGTGGTGATGGATATGCCGGATGATTGGCGGGAGGTGATAGAGCGGTGGGGGTATGAGCCAGAGGCAGTTGATTTGATGCGAAGATTGAAGAGGCGGTGGGATCCGGAGGGCATTTTGAATGTGGGGGAGTTTGTTGTGTGAGTCAACGACCCCACGGCGTGAACGCCGTGGCCTCCGCGCCGCGTCATGGTGATATTGCAACGCTATTATCTATAGCCGTCCCATAATCTCCTCAAACCATCTCTTTCCGAATTTCACTGCGCCGTACAGCAGCAGGTTCGGCTCACCGGTGGCTGAAATGTTGCCGTGGTTGGTCAGGATAAAGTCCCGTAAGCTCTCTTCGGTGACGTTGAGGGAGAGTAGTTGCTTGATCTCATGCTCTTCGGGGACGCGCTGGCGCACCTCGTTGAGGGGTATGTTGAGGCGAGTCAGGAAACAGAGTTCGGCGTGAGGGGTTGCCAGGTCGTAGACGGCGCCAAGGCAGTATTGATCTGCGATATCGGCGGCCTGGATGCCTGTTTCTTCGCGTATTTCGCGGCGTATGGCTCCAAAGGGGTCCGGGTTTGTTGCAGTTGTTGCAATTGTTGCAGTTGTTGCAATTGTTATCGTTGTGTCGATGTTGCGTTCAAAGAAGCCGCCGATGACGTGGTAACGACCAACGTAGACGTCTACGCCCTGTCGTTTGTCGAGGAGGATGTGGCCGTCGGTTGTTTCGACGACGGAGCAGACGGAGAGGGCGTTGCCTAAATCTTCGCGGGCGTGATTGTGGGCGAAGGATGGTTCTCGAGTTGTGACGTATTCTTTGTAGCTGGTGTTGCCGAGGGTGAGATGGAGCGACTCTGCTCCAGCCGTGGGCGACCCAAGGGTCCCCTCCCCACGCGGCCCTTCCCCCGCCCCTACGGGTGGGACGAAGGTATTTTTGTGTTGAGTGTTGGGGCGCGTTTCTGCGTGGATGAGGCGGAATAGTGGGGCGTCGAAGAGGGGGATGCTTTTTTGTTGAGCGGTGGTTAGTTTTTGTTGCCAGAGGGTGTCCATCCATTCCTGAATTGCTGGCGTGGTGGGCATGCTCAGGGATGGGTCATAGGTTATTTCGAGCTGGTCGGGGCGGTAGAGACCGCGGGCTAGTATTTCGAACTCTCTCATTGGTTTATTCCCACTCGATGGTGGCGGGGGGCTTGGAGGTGATGTCGTATACGACGCGGTTGACCCCCGGCACTTCGTTGACGATACGGTTGGAGATACGGGCCAGGATGTCTGGTGAGATGCGCGCCCAGTCTGCCGTCATAAAGTCGCCGGTGGTGACGGCGCGCACAGCGACGACACTGGCGTAGGTACGATAATCGCCCATGACACCGACGCTTTGCAGCGGCGTCAAGACGGCGAAGGCCTGGCCGAGTTCGCGGTAGATGCCGGCACGGCGGATCTCTTCGATGACGATGGCGTCGGCGGCGCGCAGGGTTGCCAGGCGTTCCTCGTCAACGGCGCCGATGACGCGTATTGCCAGGCCGGGACCCGGGAAGGGATGACGCCAGACCCATTCTCCGGGCAGGCCAAGAGCCAGACCTATCTCGCGCACCTCATCTTTGAAGAGGAAGCGCAGGGGCTCAATCAGCTTGAGGGACATATCTTCGGGCAATCCACCCACGTTATGATGCGTCTTAATGCGTGTGGCGGTGGTGGCGGTGTCGTGGCTGGTACTCTCGATCACGTCGGGGTAAAGGGTGCCCTGGGCCAGGAAGGTGATGGGCCCACCCTGCTGCTCCAGGCGCCGAGCCTCTTCCTCGAAAACGCGAATGAACTCTTCACCGATGATCCTGCGCTTCTGCTCGGGATCGACGACATGGGCCAGGCGGGCCAGGAAACGCTGGCGCGCATCGACAACGACGAGCGGGATATGCAGGTGATCGCTGAAAGTACCAGTGACCTGCTCGCGTTCGCCTGCACGCAGACAGCCAGTATCGACGAAAATGCAGGTGAGCTGACTGCCTATGGCATGGTGAACAAGCAAGGCTGCGACGGCTGAATCGACGCCGCCTGAAAGGCCGCAAATTACCCGCCCATCACCTACCCGTTTGGATATCTGCGCGGTTGTTTCTTCAATGACTGAGCCAGGAGTCCAGGAAGGTTCGCATTTACAGATATGGTAGAGGAAGTTGCGAATGATCCGGGTACCCTGCGGGGTATGGGTCACTTCTGGATGAAATTGCAGCCCAACCAGGCCTCCTGGATGTGCGATAGCCGCCACGGAAGTGCTCCCGGTACTGGCAAGGGCGACAAAACCGGCCGGCAGCACGTCTACGCTATCACCATGGCTCATCCAGACAGGCAGGCGTACAGGATGCGGCTCAGGATGCGGCACCGCTTCAGATAGCGGTCCCAACGGGTCGGTCTGGGTAGGAGAACTATCGATCCCTGCAAAAATACGGAAGGTTTGCCAGTCGCGTGCCGCGGCGGGCAGCACTTCGATAGTGGCGGGGCCGTACTCGCGTTGTCCACTAAAGTGGGCGACATGGCCGCCGAGCTGTTGGGCCAGCAAGTGCATGCCATAGCAGATACCAAGAACGGGTAAGCCGCTGTGCAGGATAGCCGGGTCACAGAGGGGTGCTTGCTCATCGTACACGCTCGATGGGCCGCCAGAGAGGATAAAGCCCTTGATGTCAAGGTGCGGATTCTGTTGGAGCTGCGCCAGGGTAGTAGTCGCGGGCACAAGTTCGCTATACACGTGACATTCGCGCACGCGGCGGGTAATCAGCCGACTATATTGAGAGCCAAAATCGAGAACGATGATCGCCTGCCGGCGTTCCAAAGAGTGCATAGCTATCGCCCCTTCTGCATGTAATTACAGGTTACATTGACGTCTATTAGCCGCGAGGTCCGCCTGCTACGTAGATGATCTGGCCGCTGACAAAACCGGCTTCATCAGAACTTAGGAAACAGATGACGTTGGCGACATCTCGTGGCTGTCCAACGCGACGTACTGGAATGACCTTAGAAGCCTCGGCGATTCTATGTTCGTGTTCGATGCCCTGGCGACGGGCAGTGGCGCGAGTCATTTCTGTGTCAATAAAGCCGGGAGCGACGGCATTGACCGTGATACCAAATGGACCAAGCTCGATAGCTAAGGTGCGCGTAAATCCTTGCAAGCCAGCTTTGGCGGAGGAATAGTTCGCCTGGCCACGATTGCCAAGGGCAGAAGTCGAAGAGAGTGAGACGATACGCCCATACTTCTGCTCCACCATGTATTTCTGCGCGGCACGGCTACAAAGGAACGCTCCCTTGAGATGCACATTCATGACGGCATCCCACTCATTCTCGGACATTTTAAAGAGCATATTATCACGTACGACTCCCGCATTGTTGACGAGAATGTCCAGGCGTCCGAAGCGGCTGGCGGTCTGCTCCATGGCTTCATTTACCATTGCGCCGTCGGTTACATTGCAGGCCACGATGAGGCTTTCTAAGCCAAGGCGGTCCAACTCAGCCGACACTTGTAGGCAGCCTTCTGTGTCTATATCGGCAAGCGCAACACGCGCTCCTTCTTCCGCCATGCGGAGGGCTGTCGCGGCTCCGATTCCTCTACTTGCGCCTGTGACAAAGGCTACACGACCTTCTAGCCGTCCCATGGGTAGTTTGCTCCTCATTACTAAAGAGATGCTGCATCATTGCAGCCTACAATTGACGGGTGTAGTGGCCTCCCGTGCCTGGGCTCTCAAGTGTAGGTAGTTTGTGAAACGAGCAGGGAAGCGGGTTCGTCTCGTAGGGGCGGGGGTGGCAGGGAGAAAGGGTGGGGACCCTTGGGTCGCCCGGCGTCCTGTTCCCCTGCCGCTTCCCATGGGCGACGCAAGCGTCCCCACTCCACTCCTCACCTCTCCCGCCCCTACGACTGTGACGATCTGCCCCAAAAAACCTACTGTTGAAAGCCGCCCCTGGGGCGCGATAATGCTGTTTAACAAATTGATGAGGGGATGTGATGGATTTCCCCGAGGGCCGATAAATCGGCGATGGGCACGATAAATCGGCCCCTACGGTTGGCCCAGGTATTTTGTTAAAGGGCATAATTGGGCCCCTACATTAATGACTTGAGTATATCACATCTTGGAGTAGAGGCCCGATTGATCATGTCCCATGCGAGGTGGGGACCCTTGGGTCGCCTTGTGTCCTGTTCCCCTGCCGCTTCGCACCTGCCCCCCATGGGCGACGCAAGCGTCCCCTCTCCACTCCACACCTCTCCCGCCCCTACGAATGCGACGATCTGCTCCAAAAAACCTATTGTGGGGGGGTCAGGGGTTGCTCTTGCCTTTTTGGTGTTGTGATATACTTTGTTTTAAAAGACTTCAGAGGTTAATGTACTATGATAGAGCTAGACGGAGCCATCTCCCCAAATAACACGATGTTTGTACTCCTGTGTTTTGAAGGGCCTGATGTTTATTCTACCGCCGGGGGTTTAGGTACACGCGTCACAGAATTGAGCGAAGCCCTGGCCCAACTAGGCTACACCACCCACCTTATTTTCATTGGCGCCCCCGATAAGCCCAGTGAAGAAGTGCGCGTTGACGGCCGCCTGATACTCAAGCGCTGGTCACAATGGCTCAGCACATACTATCCCAATGGCGTCTATGACGGCGAAGAGTCGAAGCTGAAGGACTACAACGATAGCGTCCCACTGCATATTTATAATGATATTGTGCGCCCGGCACAGGCCGAGGGCAAAACAGTGGTCATTATGGGTGAGGACTGGCATACATCCGAAACAATATGCCGCATCTCTGACCTGTTATACTGGTATGGGCTGCGTCAAAAAGTCTTGATATTGTGGAACCTGAACAGCCTGATGTCCTTGCACCGCATCAACTGGGGGCGACTCAGCTTCGTCTCGACGCTGTGCACGGTCAGTAAGTACATGAAGCACAAGATGTGGAGCTACGGGGTCAACCCGCTTGTCATCCCCAATGGCATTCCCGCGCGGCATCTCACGCCAGTTAATCCAAAGGATGTGAAACGCTTGCGCGAGATTGTTCGCCAGGGTGATCCGCGCCACCTCTTCTGCTTTAAGATCGGGCGCTTTGATCCCGACAAACGCTGGATTATGGCTGTAGAGGCCGTGGCGCGTCTCAAGCACAGCGGCCATCCGGTCTCTCTCTTTGTACGCGGTGGTATAGAGCCACACGGGGCCGAAGTCCTACTTCACGCCTATCACCTGGGCCTGACTATCAAGGATGTCGTGGCCAACCGTCCGAACTTGAAACAATGCATGGATACCATTTCAAAGGCTGGCACCGCCGACATTTACAACCTGCGTTTCTTCCTCCCCGAAGATTTTGTGCGTACCACCTACGCCGCCGCGGATGTTACGCTGGCGAATAGCGGCCACGAGCCCTTCGGCCTGGTCGCTCTCGAAGCCATGGCGGCAGGAGGGATCGCCGTCACTGGTAGCACAGGCGAGGATTACGCTATCTCGTTTGAGAATGCTATCGTCACTGAAACAGATGATCCGGATGAGATTGTGGGGTATCTCCTCCACTTGCGCCGCCATCCGGAAGAGCAGGAGCGCATCCGCTCCACCGGTCGCAGTACAGCAAAGCAGTTCCTGTGGGACCAGGTCATCGAAAATCTTGTGGGAAAACTAGAGTTCCTGGCACGCAAACAGGGTATCGAGTTAAGCTGAACTCGGTTAAGAACTGGTTAAGATTGTGGGAGTATGGTACTAGTTTTGTGCGCCTCATCTTCTAAAAATTGACGTTGCTGAGTCTATTCAGGTAGACTCAGCAGAGTAAAGGTACTGTACTGTACGTCTGTTTAGGGATGAGGTAAGCATGCCACGTTTTCACTCACTGCGGTTAACGCGAGAGATCGACGGCCAGGTATTAACAGGAGAGCAAGCCCACAAGGTTCCAGGGCGACCACAGGCCCCAGCCCCAGGGCGACCACAAGGGTCGCCCCTACTATGGACGAATGGGATTGAGCAATGGGAGAGGACTACCGACGAGTTTACCACGATTTCCGGCGTTGGCACCAGGGCGACCACAGGGGCCAGGGTGTCCACAAGGTTCCAGGGCGACCACAGGGGCCAGGGTGTCCACAGGCGACAGGGCGACCACAAGGGTCGCCCCTACCATGGACGGGCAAGCACCGGCGGTTTGAGAAACGCCGAGCAGTTGAACGTTTTGTTGGGCCTGCCCCCTGTTACCTCTACGAACGGGCGCATCGTGCGTATCCCTGGCAATGGCATGCGGAAACGTGCATCAGCAAATGCAGAGGATTTGCCGAGAGTTTCACCTTCGCTGTCCCCTCGCCTGCGCCACAGCATCGTTTTTGGCACGATCTTGCTGGTGACGCTGACGACATTGCTTTTTCTGACGCCCCTGGCCAGTGGGCAGGGACGTTTTGCCTTCTTTCAGAGTGTTAGCGATTGGGTTCATGCACAGCAAATGAACTGGCATTTCCAGGCACATCTGGCCCAGGTTACGCAGAATGATTCCACGCAGAACAATCTCCAGCCCATGACTCTGCAGCCCATGATACTACCTACAAGCGCCTATGTTGCCATTGCGCGACAGGATGCCATCAACGCGGGTATCTCGCCAGACTATTTCACACGCCAGATCAATCTGGAAAGCGGATTTAACCCGAACGCCTCCTCACCGTCCGGGGCGGTGGGTATTGCTCAATTTTTACCTAGCACCGCTGCGGGGTTAGGTATAAATCCCTGGAACCCCAACGAGGCATTGAATGCAGCTGCGCACCTGATGGCTAGCTACGCGAAGAACTATGGCGGAGACTATGCGAAGGCGCTCGCGGCCTATAACGGAGGCTCCGGCACGTTGCAATATGCTCTTAATGCTTGTGGCGCTGCCAACTGGATGAATTGTTTGCCGGGTGAGACCCGTAATTATATTCGGCTTATTATGGGGATTTAGGGGTACAGACCTCGGAGACGACAAGAACAATCGAACAGAGCAGAAAGGAAAACACCTCCTCATGACTGCCGAAAACACATCTCAACCAAGTGATCTGAATGAAGAAACGCGCAGCATTTGGGACCAGAAAGCTGCATTCTGGGACGAGAAAATGGGCGACGGCAACGACTTCCAGCGCATCCTCACTGGTCCCGCAAGTGAACGACTCCTCAATTTGCAACCCGGTGAAACCGTCATCGAGATCGCCTGTGGCAATGGAGTCTTCACTCGCCGCATGGCCCAACTTGGGGTCCACGTCATCGCTACTGACTTCAGTGAGCAATTTCTTGAACGTGCCCGCGCCCGTTCCTCCGAATATACCGGCAGCATCGAATACCATCACCTCGATGCCACCCGTGAGGACCAGATCGTCGCTTTCGGGAAGCAGCGCTTCGATGCCGCTGTCTGCAATATGGCCATCATGGACATGGCTGAGATCGATCCTCTTATGCGGGGCATTCGTCAGGTCGTCAAGCCGGGTGGACGCTTTGTCTTCTCCCTCACTCACCCCTGTTTCAACCACACCGGTATCACATTCTGTGTCGAGGAAGCTCCGCTCAATGGCAACCTCGTCACCACTCACTCCCTCAAAATCGCGCAATATCTGCACTCTCGCCCGCTGAAAGGCGTCGGCATGCTCGGCGAACCTATCCCTCACTACTACTTCGACCGTCCTCTGCACGTTCTCTTCAACGCCTGTTTCCGTGCTGGCCTTGTTCTGGATGGATTGGAAGAACCTGCCTTCAATCATCCTCACGACGGCTCACAGTCTGGGCGCTTGCTGAGTTGGATCAACTATCGTGAGATTCCACCTGTTCTGGTGGCTCGCCTGCGCATTCCGAACTGAACAGGGAAGGCGGTTTGAGAAAAGCTGTCACTTGCTGTGCAGTTGGCTGTCTTCGGTGAGCCAACTGCACAGCAAGTGTGATAACCAAATTTCATGTTTTTGCATCTACCAGCACGCATGAGATTTCAAAGAGGTGCGGACCTAATCCGTTATGCATATCCTTCTATTGAGGTAGAAATAATAAACAACTCTCTCCAAGGCACCTTCTGAAGGAGATGTGTTAAACTTAGGGCAAATGAACGAAGTATTGAGATGCGAAAAGGAGCCTGACTTATGAGCGCGGATACAGCTCTGGTAGTAATCGATGCCCAGATAGGTGTAGTGGGAGAAGCCTATCACCACGACGAGGTGCTGGATAACATCAATCTGTTGCTGGATCGTGCCCGCACCAGCGGTACGCCCGTTATTTATGTGCAGCACAATGATCCCAAAGGAGGCGAGCTGGAGCCAGGTACGCCGAAGTGGCCTATTCACCCGGCAATTGCGCCGCGCGATGGTGAGCCTGTCGTACAGAAAGAATCACCCGATTCCTTTCATGAGACGCGTTTGCAGGCGGAGTTGGAGGCGCGCGGCATCAAACGCCTGGTCATCACCGGGGGCCAGACGCAGTATTGTGTAGATACAACCGTCCGCAGGGCTGTTGCTCAGGGCTATGACGTGCTGCTGGCCAGCGATGCTCACACAACCGAGGATAGCGATACCTTGCCGGCGGAAAAAATTATCGCGTTCTCTAACGAGACGCTCAATGGCTTCTGGGCAGGTGAGCGCGAAGTGCGGGTGCAGCCAGCCAGCGAGATCCATTTTGCTGAGCAGCAGATCTGAAGCAGATGACACGGAGGCGCACTGGATAAGAGCCATTGTTGGTGTCAATTTGGGAACTAAACGGCTCTGGCACACTTTAGGTGATAAATAGATGAGTGGTATCATACTTCCATGAGTGCATACCAGACCGACTCCCGCATCGACGAATACATTCATACTCTCCCTGGCTGGCAGCAGAATATTTGCCGCCAGGTGCGAGATCTGGTGCACGCCGCCGACCCGGACGTGACCGAGACCATCAAGCGCACAAAGCAGCCCTATTTTACGCTGAATGGCAACATATGCGCGCTGCTGGGAGCGAAGGATCATCTCAACATTTTCATCTACGACCCCATCGTGCCCGATCCCGAGGGCATTATTAACCAAGGGCAAGGGAACCTGACAGCACGGGCGATTCAAGTCCGTCAGGATGAAACCATCAACAAGCGCGCCCTTTTGAACCTCTTTAAGGCCATTATCGCCAATAACCGCGCGGGCGGGTGGCGCAAGCTAAGCGGACGTGCTGGATAAATCCGCACTCTCCAATGGAACCTGGGCGAGCAGGTGGGTTCCTTGCCCGGGAGCGCTCTCGATTTGGAGTATTCCACCCAGGTGGCTGACCCGCTCCTGCATCGAGAGGAGACCTAAATGCCCAGGAAAGGAGCCCAGCGGATCAAAGCCGACTCCATCGTCACGTACCTCCAGGATGACTGCGTTGGCCGTCCGGCGCAGGACCAGGTCCACCTTGCTCGCGTGGGCATGCTTGACCGTGTTGTGCATCGCCTCTTGCGCGATGCGGTAGAGTTCCTGTTTGGCCGTAAGCGGCAGGGCCGGCTCCTCGCACAGGTCCGTCTGGACGAGCATGTCATGACGGGCCTGCAGCGCGGCCCCCTGCCTGGCAAGCGCGGCGACCACTCCCTCGCGTTCCAGCGATTCGGGGCGTAGCTCGAAGATCAGGGCGCGCATCTCGGCCAGCGCTGCCTCGGCCAGCGAGAGTAAGTAGTCCAGCGACTCAGGCAGCGCACGTGGAGCGCGGTCGAGTTGAAGGCGGGCGGTATGCAGGCCGAGCGCGATGCCATAGAGCGCTTGCGAAACCGAATCATGCAGTTCGCGTGCCAACTTCTGCCGTTCCTCCAATGCCGCCAATTCCTGCGCCTGTTCATAGAGCCGTGCGTTCTCGATCGCAATGGCGGCCTGGTTGGCAATCGCCAGCGCGAGCGTCGCATGATGCTCGGTAAAGGCCTGCTCCTGGCTTGAAGTGAGCACCAGCATGCCGCTCACCTGGTCTCGCAGGATGAGCGGGACGGCCATCCAGCTACAGACATAGTGAAATGTGGTCTTCAGAAGATCACCCATGGCCGCTCGCAAGGCCTGGGCCAGTGGAGTCTCCTCACGCACGTCATGAATGAGGATCGACTCACCAGAGGCAATGGTCTCCCAAATCGGTCCCAGCTGCTTGAGTGGAAAGTGAAGTCGCACCAGTTGCTCTTGCGGGACCGGTCCCCGGTGGTCAAGGAACACGAGACCATCTCCCTCCAGGGTTAAGATCGAGGAACCGGTGTAATCGATGACGAGCTTGAGTTGATCGAGGATCAGCCCCAACAACGGCTTCAGGTGCAAGGTGGAGGCCACCGTATGGGAGATTTCCAGCAGCGAGGAGAGCTCGCGAGTCCGCTCCTGGACTCGCTGTTCCAACTGCTCATAGGAGCGTTGCAAGTCCGCCGTCAATTGCACCGCATGGGCCGCCAGCCCGGCCTGGCGGGCCAGTTCGTCCAGCAGATGCCGATCGGCAGGCGTGAACGGTTCACCGGGCGTGCGTGGGGCAAGACGCATTTGACCAATGGCGTCTTTCTGGTAGACTAACGGCAGGATCAGCGGCTCTCCCACGAGCTCTCCGGCACTTGCCGAGAGCCGGAAGGTGTCCTCTTGCTTCAGTAGAATGGCCACATACGGCGACTTGAGCGCCTGAGCTACGGTCTCCACAATGGTCGACAACACGGCATCTGGAGCCAGCGTCGCCTCCAAGCGCTGGCTCAACTGCGTGATGACGGTATAGGGTTCGTCGCGCTGGCCGTAGAGCAGGCGATTCACCCCCCGCTGCACCCATGCGCGCAAGGGTTGGAACAAGACAGCAACCAGGCCAGTTGCTACCAGTGAGATCACCAGATTGCCGCTGGTCCCAATGAGTGCGCCCAGGGATCCCACCACCAGCACGTACACCCCTACGACGCAGACGGAGAGGATGCCGTAGACCAACGTGCGGTTGATGAGGACGTCGATATCCCAGAGTCTTGAACGCAAGATCGCCAAGCCGATAGAAAGTGGGGTAAGAAGCACGAGGCCATAGGCGGCGGTCAACTTGATCAAGTTTCCAAGCGAGCCAGTCGAGAAGAGTGAGGGAAAGAACAGAGCGATGGTAAACAGCACCAGGTACCCTCCCCCGCCCATGGACATGCCATAGACCACCCACTTGGTCTGCTGGCGCTGGGCGGGACTGGACACCCGCCGGTAGCGGTAGATCTGAGCGACGACGACACCGACAAGCAGACCGAGAAAGATCAGGCCACCGAGCACCTGGGAGAGAGAGAACGGGTTAAAAGAAGAGGAAGGAAAGAATGCATCGAACCCCCAAAACAGAAGCGCCACCACCAGGACCCAGCGCGTGAAGCTGGGGACAAAGTGCCCGCTAGGAAACACGTAAAAGAAGAGGAGCAGGCAGAGGAAGCCGAGAACGCTTAGAACATGGGCCAGGAACCACCAGGGCGATGGAAGTCTGTTAATCAAGCCATCATTGAACACCATCGGAAATAGAGCCAGGGAGACGGCAGCGAGAAGCGCCAGACGGTCGTCCGACTTGCGCCAGAAGAGGAAGGCCGCGACCAACCAGTACCCCAGGGCAGAAATACTCATAATAACGTTGGTATACGTAACATAGAAGTCTTTGGAAAGGCCGAGCTCGTGAAGCCGTCGCACGTCGCCGGGGGTAAGCTGCCCAGAATTCGCGATGACCGACAGGATGGCGACAACAAAGAGTCCCACGGATAACACACTCAGGGTGAGACACACGAGCCGCACCAGCACCAGCCAATATCCATGCAAGCGCGTTTCCGTCTCGCTTCGTGGCTCGAAGCGTTCGGCAAGGGGAGCCGATGTAGGGGAATGGTTCATCGCTGCCCTCCTTCAAGGCTCCTCCTTTTGGAAGCGATTTTGGCGCTTACTAAAGTTGTAGAGAAAATGCATCGTTTGCCAGATGCGTAAGGCGTTGCCGGAACCTATACTTGCTCTATCTTGATAGTCATCACTGCAACGCTGCTGCTGGCTATGCGGCAGCTACACTGCGTGTCAGCAGTGATGCAAGGTAGTATCAAGAAAAAGGCACGATGAGGCGTGTCTCTCATCGCTGATCTGTTGGATACGTAGCGCTACTTTACGGAAATGAACAGCTCTGCATCCTATTGTACCATACCGGTTCTGTTTCTGGCACTGCCAGAAGGAGGTGTTATCTATGTCTATCCCGTCATTCAAGCTCCACGTGACCTGGCGCGGAATCATACGCGTGATGGCGTATGTACTTGCGTTCCTGTTGGTGCCCCTGCTCGTCGGGTCGGTTGTTTTGAGTACCAGAATGTCCAGCTCCGCTCGCCCGGCCGACCGTACATCCTACACCGGGCAGCTTCCCGCGCCGACGTACGATCCGACCAAGCGAATCGCAGTGGTAGTGTCGAGCGCCTACGGCGCCGAAATCAACGATTCTCTCCCGGCTTTCGAGATCCTCGCCCGTTCCGGGGCCTTCAACGTCTATATCGTCGCGCCCAAGCGTACGGTACTGCCATTCGTGGACTCCAGACTGGAGGCGACCGGACTCGACTTCGTTCCCCACTTCTCCTACGCGGAGTACGCCAAGACCATCGGCAAAACTCCGGACCTGATCGCCATTCCATACTTCCCGGGCTACACGCCGACCCGCGACGCCGCCGTACTTGATTGGATCCGCGCGCACACCGGACCACAGACGACACTTCTGGGCATCTGCGCCGGAACCGAGACCCTCGCCGACACCGGTTTGCTCGCTGGCCACAAGGCGACAACGAATCTCCAATGGTTTGCCAGGCTGGTGCCGCGCTTTCCAAACGTCCACTGGATTCGCAATGTGCGATACGTCGACGACGGCGCTGTGATCACCTCAACCTCTCTCGCCGCGGGCATCGACGCGACATTCCACACGGTCGCGCGGCTGGTGAGCCGGTCTGTGGCCCTGGACGTCGCCCGACAAGTCGGTTACAAGTACACCGACTATCTTGACAACCCGAGCTTCCAATACCCGTCTCTGTCGACATCACTCCCGCCGCTTCTTGTGAATGGAGCGTTCGAATGGCACCAGGAAAACCTGGGCGTCCTGCTCTACAACGGGGTGAGCGAGTTTGCACTTGCCGGTCTGCTCGATCCATACGGGTCGTCGTTAGCGGCGACAGCCGACGTAATCGCCCCGACGCGTGCGCCAATCCGCTCGCGCGACGGGCTCATCTTCATCCCCCGTCAAGATTTCCACACTGTGTCTGCAGTTGACCGCGTGGTGCTACCCGCTGGGGACGTCACCGACTCGCGGCAACAGACGATTGCGGCGTGGCAACGGTTGCGTCCGGATCGGCCGGTGGAGTACATCCACCGCAACGTCGGACGTGGCGAGTCGGCATACGATGCGACGCTCCAGGATCTGGCTCAAAGCCGGAACGCCCTGGTCGCCGTGGGAGTCGCTCACATCCTTTTCTATCCTGTCGAGCAGCTTCAGTTTACCAATGCACGCTTGCCGATCGAGCCCATCGCGACGCCCCTCATGCTCGGACTCCTGGGTGTTGGACTCGTCGTCGCGTTCGACCGCGTGTCAAAGCGCCGGCGCACGCAGGCTCGGTCCCGAACGCAGGTTCGGTCCGACGCTCTGTCCCGAAGCTGACCGTCAGGGAAGCCAACCCTCTCGACCGTGGAATCGACCGAACAAAACGGGAAAGCACGAAGTGTAAGTGTAAATTTTATGGAATAAAAAGATTTACAATCAGACACAGGAGAGTTGTTTTATGACAAACCAGAAACACAACACATCAATTAACTACCAGCGGGATCGGCTTTCCTACCTCTGGCTCGCGCTGGGCATCGTGCTCTCAGCCTTCGTCTTGCCCAGGTGGACGATTCCCCTGGCCGTCTGGCTCTACCCCATTTTCTTGCTCCGTTTCGTCCGCACCCAGCCGCTGCTGCGAGGCATGCTGCTTCTGCTCCTGGCGAGCGCGCTGGTATCGGTGGTTGAACTGCAAGGGGTGCTTCTAGCATCGGGGGTGTTCTACTACCTCGATGTATTCGGCGGGGCCGTCGTGGGCATCGTACCCTACCTGCTCGACCGCGTGCTGGCCCGGCGACTGGGTGGGCTGCTCGGCACCCTCGTGTTTCCGCTCGCGGTGACGAGCGTGTGGTACCTGTTCGATCTGTTGAGCCCAACGGGGACCATATTCAATCCGGCCTACACCCAGTACGGCGATTTGCCGCTGATGCAACTGGTGTCGGTGACCGGTCTGTGGGGAATCAACTTCTTGATGAGCTGGTTAGCCTCGGTGGTCAACTGGGCCTGGGAGCAAGGCTTTGACTGGTCGAAGGTGCGTCCGGGACTGCTGCTCTATGGTGGTCTGCTGGCGCTGGTGTTCCTGGGAGGAGGTGCACGCCTGACCTTCTTCGCCCCGCAGGGAGCGACCGTGCGTGTCGCTGGCGTCACGGCTCTCCATTATCATACCCTCCTCCCATCCGCCAACTTCGGCCAGTTGTTGGATGAGAAGACGACGCAGGCGCAGAGACAGGCCATCCGCCCGGTATTGGCCCAGGTCGATGCGAATATGCTCGCCCTGAGCCAGCAAGAAGCCCGTGCGGGGGCTAAAGTAGTGGTCTGGCCCGAAAGCGGTGCGACGGTGCTGCAAGAAGACGAAGCCGCTTTTGTGCAACAGGCCCGTGCCACTGCTCGCGCCTCTGGCATCTACCTGGATATGGGCCTGGCC
>WNGE01012847.1_pt2 | contig 22035 bp, 17 predicted proteins | sample 5400651 | NCBI WGS metagenome assembly WNGE01 (sample SAMN13153370, study PRJNA577476) | soil metagenome | isolation source: 60 cm soil or saprolite under grassland replicate 2 | place: USA:California | collected 2016-06-15 | reverse complement strand
CGGCGGCGAGCGAAGGGATCGTCGGCGCGGCGGCGACGCTGAAGGAGCCGGTTCTGGTGCCGGATGTGACCGTTGATCCGCGCTATCTGATGGCGAACCCGGAAACGCGCTCGGAACTGGCGATTCCGATGATGCACAAAGGAAAAGTCATCGGGGTGCTGGATCTGGAAAGCCCGCAACTGAATTATTTCACCGAGGATCACGTGCAGACGCTTTCGATCCTGGCGGCGAATCTGGCTGTTTCGCTGGAAAACGCGCGGCTTTATGAGCAACTGGCACGTGACGAAGCGCGGCTGGAGCGCGACCTGCAGGCGGCGAAGAGAATTCAGGGCGCGCTGCTGCGGCCAGTGCCGACCGAAGACTACGGCCTGGATATGGCGGCCCGGTATCTATCCGCGCGGGAAGTGTGCGGCGATCTCTACGAGTTTTTGCGGTATGGATCGCAGCAACTTGGGATTGCCCTGGGAGACGTGAGCGGCAAAGGAACGGCGGCAGCGTTGTATGGCGCAGTGGCCATCGGAATCATGCGAAGCCTGGCACCGCAGAAACTGCAGCCTGCGGAAATGCTGAAACAAATGAACCAATTGGTGGGCGAGCGCCGCGTGAGCTATGAGGAATGGGGAGTCACGCTTGAGCCCGGAAACATTGTGGTGTTTCATTCCGACGGAATTGCCGAGACGGTGAACGGTGAAGGGCAGTTTTTCGGCACCGAGCGGCTGCGCAAATTGATCGAGCAGCACCATGAAGCGGCGGCGACGGAGATTGCGGACGTCATCCTGCGGGAGGTGGATTGGTTCACGCAGAGCGCCCCGCTCTCCGATGACCGCACGCTGGTGATCGCAAAAGTCCGATGAGCCATTCGAATGACGGTTCTTCGCGCAACCTCAAGTACGTGGATCCAGCTTCCTTCACGCCGCACTTCGCGTGGAAGAAGAGCGAGGCGCGAGGCTCCTTTGTTGAAGAGGTGTTTTGCGAAAAAGTCGCGCTGAGGTCGATTGCTGAAAAGGTTGGGACGCCGACTTATTTGTACAGCCGAGCGGCGATTGAAGACGCTTATCACGAGTTGGACCGCGGCCTTGGCGCGGTGCCGCATACTTTGTGCTTTGCCGTAAAGTCCAACGGAAATCTTTCCATCCTGAATCATCTGGCGAAGCTCGGCAGCGGATTCGACATTGTTTCCGGGGGAGAACTTCATCACTTGGAGCGAATTGGAGTACGAGGCGACCGCATCGTTTTTTCCGGTGTGGGCAAAGAGCGAAATGAAATTCGCGAAGCGCTGAATTATCGAGCCGGCCACGGACGTGGGCGGCCGGGAATCCTGCTGTTCAACGCCGAATCGGAAGCAGAACTCGAAGTTCTGGTGGAAGAGGCGGCGCGGCTGGTCGAAAAAGGTGGCACTCCACCCGCGGTCGCAATCCGGGTGAATCCCGATGTGCAGGCCGGCGGCCACCCGCACATTGCAACCGGTCGGCACGAACACAAGTTCGGTTTGGATTGGTCTGAGGCGAAGCGGGTCTACCTTGCGCATCGCGATTCGAGGTGGATTCGCTGGCGGGGAATCAGCGCGCACATCGGTTCGCAGATCACTTCGCTCGAACCGTTCCGCCGCGCGCTTCGGCGATTGGTTGGTTTTGCCGGAGAATTGCGGCGAGAGCAAATCGATCTGCGCTACTTGGATGTGGGCGGCGGGCTGGGAGTGCGATATTCGAATCAGAATCCGCCGACGCGAATGGAGTACGCGCGGCTGGTTTCACAGATAGTGCGCAAGCTTGGCGTGCACGTTTTGCTGGAGCCTGGGCGTTCGATCATCGCTCCGGCGGGCGTGCTGCTCACGCGAGTCGTGTATACGAAAACAAATCGAGGAAAGACCTTTGTGGTGGTGGACTCTGCGATGAACGACCTGATGCGCCCGACTCTCTACGGGGCGATCCATCCAATCACGAAGGTCACGCGGGAAAGAAACGGAAAGGGCGACACGCGCCGGCGCGTCGACATCGTTGGCCCAGTTTGCGAAACGGGCGACTGCTTTTTGCGGGATTGGCCGCTTGAGGAAGTGAGGACAGGCGACCTGCTCGCGATTTGGGCTGCGGGCGCGTATGGAATGAGCCAAGCTTCAAACTACAACGCGCGACGCCGGCCAGCGGAAGTTTTCGTGGAAGGGAACCGATTGCGGCTAATTCGCCGGCGTGAAACGCAGGAGGATTTACTCCGAGCAGATGTACTAGGCTAGTTTTTATAAGAGGAGGCGTTTCATGAATTTCTCTGTATCAGGAAAGAATATGTGCTGAATCCGACGCGGACACAGGACTAAGCATCGCCCCATTTCAACTTGCTGCGCAAAATATCGAAATAGGATTTCTTTGGCGGTTGGATAAGCTTCAAAGATTCTTTCGCACGGGAAATGCGAACACGATCGGCGGACTGAAGAGGAATTCCTCGCTGGCCATCAAGGGTCAGAAAAACAGATTCTGTGTCAGCGGAGAGTTTCATCTCGATGGAAGACGAATCACGAATTACGAGCGGACGGTCGCTAAGCATGTGGGGACAGATGGGAGTGATGACGAAGGATTCCACGGCGGGGTGCACGATAGGTCCACCGGCGGAAAGGGAATAAGCAGTAGAGCCGGTGGGGCTGGCCACGATCAATCCGTCGGCCCGGTAGCGGCAGACAAACTCGGAGTTGATGATCAGATGCAGCTCGATCATTCGAGCCAGCGCGCCCTTGTTGATCACTGCATCATTCAGTGCGGATTGATTTTCGATTACTGACCCAGCGCGTTCGAGTTGGACCTGGAGCATGACACGCTGGCTTATCGAAGAACGGCCAGTGAGAGTGTCCTCGAGCGCGGGATACAATTCGTCGAGAGTAAAGCTGGTGAGAAAACCAAGGCTCCCCATGTTGATGGGCAAGATCGGAATATTGCGTGACGCAGCCAGACGCGCGGCGGCAAGCATGGTGCCGTCGCCTCCGAGAACGAGCAGGAGTTGCGAAGAGTCGGCCACGAGTTGGCGGGTCCGACCTTTCGAAGTATCCGGCAACGAGTTGGCTGTCTCTTCGTCATAAACGGCGGAGACTCCTCGCGCTTCGAGCCATTTCAGCAACGGCGGAACGACGACGGAGAGGTGTTGACGGCGGGGACGAGAAATGATTCCAACGGTTTGAAGAGGCTGTCCGGGGTGCATGTGCGCCTGCGATTCTACTCCAGGGTCTTTTTGCGTGCGTGGAGAAAATACTCCTGATTCCCTTCGGCTCCCCGGAGGCGGCTCGCGTGGACTCCAACGGATTCGAAGCCGGCGAACTCTACGTACTCGCGCACGGTCAGGATCGCTTTCTCGCGGAGTATTTGGTCTTTCACGATGCCACCTGGGGCAATCTCTTCGCGGCGCAATTCGAATTGCGGCTTGATGAGGATGAGAAACACGGCGCCGGGTTTTGCCAGGTCTTTGGCTGGTACGATCACCTTGCGGACGGAAATGAAGGAGACATCGATGGCGACAAGGTCGACGCGTTCGCAGATTTCCTGGACGCGCAGCTCACGAGCATTTCGGGCAATTCGAATGACCCGAGGATCCTGGCGCAGTCTCCAATCGAGCTGATCCACGTTCACATCAACCGCATACACCCGCGTTGCTCCATGTTGTAGAAGGCAGTCCGTGAAGCCACCGGTCGAAGAGCCGATATCGAGGCAAACAAATCCCTGGGGATCGATCGCAAAGTCTTCCAATGCGCCTTCCAGCTTGAGGCCCGCGCGGCTAACGAACTTCGGCGCTCGGCCGGCCACCACGATGCGCGCATCTTCAGGGACGGACATACCGGCCTTCTCCGCACGTTTGCCGTCTGCTTGAACTTCGCCGGCAAGAATCATGGCCAACGCTTTCTGCAGAGATTCGGCGAGACCGCGTTCGACGAGGAGAAGATCGAGCCGCTTGCGACGTGCCTTTGGTTTCATGAGGCGTTCGAATGTCTAAGCGCGGCGCAGCACGAGAAATTCCGCAATCTCCCTGAGGCGCGAAGCGCGCTCGGCGTACGGAATGAGTTCGGCGATCGCTTTAGTCGCGAGATCTTTGGCAATCTCGTGAGAGCGTTCCAGCCCGAAAACAGACGGATAGGTGGCCTTTTGCTGTGCCATGTCTTTTCCCGCGGTCTTGCCAAGCGCGGCGGAGGATTCCTCGACATCCAGAATGTCGTCGGTGACCTGAAAGGCCCAGCCGATGGTTTCGCCAAAGCGGCGCAGGCGCGCGACATCTTCGGGGCCGGCACCCGCGCACAAGGCACCGGCGGTGATGGAAGCGCGAATGAGCGCGGCGGTTTTGGAACGGTGAATGTACTCGAGGGTCTGCGGATCAACGCGTTTGCCTTCGGCCTCCACGTCAGCGACCTGACCACCGACCATTCCATTGATTGTGCCAGCGGCGGAGGCAACTTCGCCGAGGATCGAGACGCACCGCTCGGAAGGGACGAGAGTAGCGCTGATGGTTTCGAAGGCTAGCGTTAAAAGGGCGTCGCCCGCGAGGATGGCAAGAGCTTCTCCGAATTTCTTATGACAAGTCGGTTTGCCGCGACGGAGGTCATCATTGTCGAGCGCGGGCAAATCATCGTGTATCAGGGAGTAGGTGTGGATGAATTCGAGGGCGCAAGCCGGATAGAGCGCGGGTGTGACATTGCTGGTGAAAATACGCGCGGTCTCAAGACAGAGAATGGGCCGGATGCGCTTTCCGCCAGCGAACACGCTGTAGCGCATAGCCGTATGCACGGATGAGGGCGGCGCGGTTTGCGCCGGCAGCAGGCGTTCGAGAGCAGCGTCAACGGCCAAGCGGTCTTCTTCGAAAAATGGGGGGAGCTTCATCGGGGGAGGAAAACAGCGCGCTCCCGGCTGCAGAAGCGCCTCACGATCCAGACTCCTTCTCGGGGTCGAACGGCTCGGCGGCGAGCTTGCCATCGGCCTTCTTGCGGAGAATCTCGACGCGTCCTTCCGCCTCTTCCAACTGCTTCTGGCACTCGCGTGAAAGCGCTACGCCCTCTTCGAAAAGCTTCATGGCGTCATCTAGCGAGAGTTGCGGGCTCTCCAGGCGGCGGACGACTTCTTCAAGGCGGGCAAGGGAGCGCTCGAAATCTGGCTTCTTGGGCGGTTCGGGCTTTTTGGGGGCAGGTGAAATCACGCGATCGGCCTCGGGTCCTTTGGAGACGCTTATTTCTGGCAACGTGCGCAACAGTATGTTGACCGGCTACCCTGCGCAATGCGACGGATCGGAGCTGCGCAGCGGTGGCGGGGTTTTCCTTCACGGCCGTAGGCGCGAAGAATTGTCTCCAGTCCCTGGAACCACCACGCGGGATCGCGAAAGTCGGGCGCCGGATGCAAACAGCATTCTAAGGCACGCCCGAGAACGGACACAATTGCTTTGTGCAGACGGAGCGCTTCCCGCGGTTTCAGCCTGTTGGTCCGGCGACGGGGATCGAGACGCGCGTGCCAGAGCGCTTCGCAAGAATAAATATTGCCGATCCCCGCCACGCGTGTTTGATCCAGCAAGAACTCTTTCAACGGACGTTTTGACGCCGCGAGCAATTTGCGCAATCGGCTGGCGGTGAAATCAGGCGAGAGCGCGTCGACTCCCAATGCCGCAAGCCCAGGGCATTCCTCCGCGGATTCCCAGGCGTGGACGCGACCAAAGTGGCGGCGGTCGGCAAATCCGAGGACACCGTTCCCGAACTCCAGGGCAAGATCGACGTGAACAGCGTTTTCACCTTGGTTGGCGCGTTCGAGGAACTCCTTGGCGTTCGAAAACCAAAGAAGTTGGCCATCGAGCCGGAAATGCACGGTGAGCAAGCCACTGTCGAGATGAAGAAGAACATATTTCCCCTTGCGGCCAACGGTTCGAATGCGTCGGCCTTGGGCGAACCGCGCAAGATGCGAGGCGGCCTGTGGCTTGGTTGCGATGGGATGCAAGACGTGAACGCAGCGGATCCGACGATTTTGAACGAGCGGACCGAGCGTTCGCACGACAGCTTCTACTTCTGGCAGCTCAGGCATGAGGGCGGCGGAGAATCAAGACCCCGGCTTGAGGGTAAGGGTATGTTTTCTAGCGTTCGCTTCGGCAGCGTCGCTGAACGGGGTGAAAATGGGCTTTCCTTCATACCAGTAGGAAAACTGGTCGGAATAGTGGCTGCTGCCCGGCTGCCCGGATTGTCCCGCGGGTATCAGGAGAATCGATTCATCCCAGTTTGCGGGGTTTGCAACAAAGCGCATCGCGGGCCCATGAGTCCTTGTGGCTGCACGCACGCTATAAACGGTCCCCGATTGGGGCTTGTCCGTGATGCTCAGAAAACTCTTCAGAAAGCCTTCGCGCCCGATAGCGTGAAGCATGTTCAGGGAGTTGAAGCTTTTCCAGGCCCAATCCTCCATCCGCTGACTCTTGCTTTGCTCGGCCAGCCTGGTCACGGCAGTGTCGGCAGCGGCGGCGAGCAATTCGTCATAGTTTTTGTAAGCCGCAGGCAGCCACTTGGCTGGGCGGTCGGTGAGGATTTTCTGTAGGAACGTGGTGCTGCGCCACTGATAAAGATTCGTGTCTTGACCGAGGAATGGCTGGAGAAGCAAATCAATAGCGGCCCGGCGCGTGGCATGGAGAAATGAAACTTCAGGGGAATTGGCATCTGCAATGCCGTTCCAATCTTTCAGGCCTTCGATCAGCTTTTGCGCGCGCGTGTCCTTTGGTTTCACCGTTTTGGCGGCGGCAGACAATTGATCGGCAAGAAAAACGTGGGGATAGCTGTAGGTATCGGTCTGCACTTTCAGCATATCTTCGGGACGCAAATCGTGCCGGTCGTGGAGAAGATCGTATATACGAGCGGTGCGGTCGTGGAGAAGATCGTATATACGAGCGGTGCGGTACGGCTCTTCCCATCGGTCGGTCAGGTACGGTTTGTAATTTGGCCCCACCACACGCGCGTTGGCTGTGACGATCAATCCGGTTTCCGGGTTGAGCGCCTGCGGGAGTTGGTCAAAGGGGATGTAGCCGGTCCACTCGTAGTCATCGGTGTCCCCGGGAACCGGCATTTCGCCGTGCCCCTTCTTTCGAAGAGGAACTCGCGCGGCCATGATGTATCCGATGTTGCCGTCAACGTCGGCGTAGATCGCGTTCTGCCCCGGGCCCCATACGCGCTTCAGGGTGTCACGAAATTCTTTCCAGTTTCGTGCTTTGCCAAGCCAGGTATAGCTGTTGGCGAGCCCGCCCGGCTCGGTAGCAGTCCAGCGCAAGGTGTAGGCCTTGTCGCCCTGACGAAGCACGACTGGGCCGTGGCGGGTCACGGTGACTTTGAAGTGTTCATCAGACTCTCCCTTGACGCGAATCGTTTCGTCAAAGATTTGCGCCTTTGTCCAGGCGCCTTTTACGCGGTACTCATCGGGGAGGGCTGGATTGAACGTCTCGACGTAGAGGTCCTGAACGTCTGCACCATTGTTAGTGAAGCCCCAGGCGATGCGGTCGTTGTGACCGATGACAACCATCGGTGCCCCAGGCAACGCGAAGCCTTTGACGTTCCAGCCGGGTGCGGTGAGGTGAATTTCGTACCAGATTGGCGGAATCCAAAGATCGAGATGGGTGTCATTGGCCAGCAAAGGCTTGCCAGTGGCACTATGCGCGCCACTCACAACCCAATTGTTGCTGCCAAGGCCCTGGCGAATCTCGTTCGGCAATTCCCCGAAAAATTGTTGGACGGATTGTGAGAGAGCAGTGGAAAGACCCGGAGCGGCCACGGGAGTGGCGCTGGAGTTGGAACCGCCAAGGCCAGCTTTAAGAACCGTATCGGGTTGCAGGTCGTCGTCATCATCTTCATCGCCGGAGCCGGCGGCGGAACGCTGCGAGCCATCATTGGGGACATTGGGATCACCGACGACGAAATGGTCCATGGCGGCGTCTGCGGAAAAGAGGTCTTTTGCGCGGTCGGCTCCCGCTCGTTCCATGACTTTGGCGCGATTCAATTCTCTTTCCCAGGTGTCCGTCAGAGTTCGATACATGTAAGCGGAAATCACCAGAGTATCGGACGGCCGCCAGGGCTGCGGCTTGTAGCGGAGGAGTGAAAATTCAAGGGGAAGATTTTTCTCGTGCTGGCCGATGAATTCGTTTATGCCGCGCGCATAAGCTTCCAGTATTTTGCGGGGTTCCGGTTCGAGAAGTGTGGCATCGCGTTCAGCCGCGCGGTTGAAACCGTAAGTGCGAAACTGTTTGTCGATGGGAAGGGTCAGGGGGCCCAGTACCTCGGAAAGCTGGCCGCGCGCGGCCCGGCGGAGCAGATCCATTTGCCAGAGGCGGTCCTGCGCCATGACGTAACCCTGCGCTTCGGCAAGATCTTCCACCGACGCGGCGCGAATGTGCGGCACGCCCCAGCGGTCACGGTCAACCGTGACCTCGTGCTGGAGACCGGACAGGGAAGCAGCGCCGTCGATCTGCGGCAGCGGGCGGTAGATAAACCACCAGACCACCGACCCCGTAACAACCACAACAATGGCGACAACCCAAAAAAGGATTCGGAGAATGGTTCGCAAGGTCAATCCCACCCGATTGGCGCAAAAATTGAGTGTAGAGGAGCCCCTTCGCGCATGCAACCGAGCAAAATGCAAGTGTGCGATGAGATCCCGTTATTTTCAGAGATGCTCCGATCGTGAGCTGGTTCTATCCGGAAAGGTGACGTAACTACTTCTTTGCGGACGGAGGAGCAGGCTTGACGTCAGCGGCTGACTTTTGGACGTCGGTGACGGCCGAAGCGTCTAATTCGTAGAGAGCAGGTTCGTTCTCCCGCTTTGCGACATACCCGGCCCCATTCTTCGAGATGCTCACCTTTTCGGTGCGCTTGCCGTCATTGGAGGTCACGGTGAGTTCCAGGACTGCTGATGTGAATCCCGTGTCCACAAACCTACTCGCTGATACATCACGAATCTTGTCGATGAGTGACCTGATGCTGTTTTCTTCCATCTTTGTGCCGTTGGACCACCAATCGCTGCCGCTGCGGCTCAGGAAGAGGCCCTTTGAACCATCGTGGACCTCCACTTTGTCCGGATCGGCAAAGCCGAAATCAAAAAGCTTCTTGTTCCTGAAGTCGGCAAGGTTTTTCCCCAGTGCTGTTCCGAGTGTGCTTGACACCTTGTACACGCCGTCGACGATGCTCGACTTCGCGTAGTAATCGTCCTTGTTCTTGCGCACCTGTATTTCCTGCGTTCCGGAAACGTCAGTTACTTTGACGGTAGCGAATGGAGCGCTGGAATTAAACGCCGCAACGTTTTTCTTGGTGTCCTCGCTCCCGCTCAGATCCATCCTCGCATCGCGCAACGTTCGGATGAGTTCTTCGACCGAGGATTGATCCGCGCGAAGCGGCTTGGGCTTTACAATCTGCCACGCGTCCTTGTTCCGGCCAAACTCGATGGCTGTTTTGTTGGCGGTGAATTCGACGCGGCTGAGTTTGTCCGAGTCGAATGTCAACAGGCGCTTGTTGCGCAAGTCGTTTGGCGATTTATCGAGGCTTGTCTTCGTGTAACTGGCGATGGTGAACACGCGCTGATCTCCTGCCAATTCCGCGTAGTTCGCGGTGCCAGCCGGTGTCTGATCGCCGATGAGCAGTTCGCGTGTTTTGTTGTTCGATTCGACGATCCCGATTTTGACCGATGGTTGTGCCAGCCCGTAAGGCTCGACGTTGGTGGCTTTGTCTTCAATCACATGGTCGGCATTCACCGACGACAAAGTCGAAAGCAAGCTCGATACGGCCTCTGGATCGGCCGCGAGCTGCTGTGGCTCGGTGATCTGCCATTTGCCAGCATTCCTCTTCAGTTGAATGATTTCGCCGTTCTGCTTCTTGATCTCGATTTCCTGAATCTGGTCTTCTCGTGCGGTGAACAGCTTGGCGGATTTGCTGTCGACGGGCTCCTTGGTCGCGCGAGCCTCTTTTCGATTGGACCACCATAGCAGCCCGGTCAGTACGGCCAGGAGCGCGCTGGCAGTCAGGAGGCCCCTCAACTTCATCGGCTATCTCCTTTTCCACCAGGCCGCCATTCCGAAACCGACAACCGTCAGTGGGAAAACGACGATACTCAGCCAGAACGCCACATTCAGCTTTCGTGTCGTCAGGTTGAGCGGGCGATCTTCAGGAGACTTCGGCCGTATGGAGATCAGGTCCTCATCCGAGGACAGCCAGTTGTTGATGTTGACCATCAGGTCGCGATTGTCCAACGGCCGCGAACCCACGATGCTGTTCTGAGCCGCAATCGAAGTGCCGACCACCACAAAACGTCCTTGCGGACTGCTGTTGTATGTCCCTGCAGCGGCCAGTGTGAATGGACCCTTCTTGCCTTTCCTGGGATCAATATGCCCGTCCGCCGGTATGGAATTGGTCCCCACGCTGTCATCTGTGGTCTCCACCAGTTTAGAGACGCTTGTCTTGTCGGTGGACTTAACCTCCAGCGATCGCGCCAGGGGAAACGCCGTGGGCACGCGCGTCAGCGGTTGCGTAATGGGGTGCGCTTCGTATCGCAGGATGAAGGGAACCTCCGGCCCAAGGTTAAGGATTTGCCCCACGCCGCTGAGGTCGAGGACCAGGTCCTTATCTACAGTCACGCCCCAATCGGACAACAGCTTTAACAGGGCCTCATTTTCGGTAGGGGGTTCACCTCGTCCGAGCCGTAGCGTCGTATCCAGCAGGAAGAGTGCCCGGCCGCCACTTTCAACATACGTCTTGATGGCGCTCACGATCGGGGCGGGATAGTCATTCTTCGGGCCAGCCACAACCAGCACCGTACAGTCCTTGGGCACTTCCACCGCCGGAGCTGAAGGCGCTTGTCCAATCGCCAGCGGCTTGCTCGCATCTGGCGCCGCGGGCCTCAAAGTTTCGGTGCGAACTTTGTAGTTGTCGCGCTCGAGCAGTTGCTTCAGAAGAGAGTAGCCGCTCGCATCGGTTTCATCGATGGAATGCTCGCCCGCCGCGGACAGCATGCAGACGCTGCGCTCGCCGGATTTCAGGGAACGAATCAGTGCTCCAGTGATTTCTTCCTCGCTTGTGCTTTTCGCCCCCTCTCGTCGTGTGCCGCTGTCCACCAAAACGGTGGAATCGGAGCGGAAGCCTGCGGCCTTGGCTACCTGGGGTTTTCGTTCCGGATCAATGTAATTGACGTGTAATTTGGACGAAAGACCGGAATACCGGTCCAGAACGTCGCGGGCCCCGGGAAATTCGTTTTGCGGCCCGAAGTACGTGAGCTGAACGTCTTGTTTCAGCCCTTTCACCACCTTGATCGTCTGGTCCGAAAGGCTGAACTGCTTGTTGGCCGTCGCGTCATACGACTTGTCGTAGCGATTCGCCAATACGTTGATCGCCGACAAGACTGCGACGATAACAATGATATAAACTGCTGCGTAAGCGGTGTACTGCGTCGGTCTTGCTTTCAGCCAACTGGCGGCCACGTTACGTCCTCCACCGCAGGGATTCCATCTGCCGCAAGGTCATGAACAATGCAAAGAATATGAACGACACGTAGAAAACCACGTCTTTCAAATCGAGAATGCCTTTGCTGAAGTTCTCCATGTGCGTCACTATGGACAAATAATTGATCACCTTGGACGTCGTCGTCATATCGAAGGCTGTGGACCAGCTCAGGATCCACAGCAGTAAGCTGACAAAAAAAGTGACGCCGCCGGCAACAATCTGATTGCTAGTCAACGCGGAAATGAATGTGCCGATGGCCAGAAGGCACCCGCCTTGCAAGATCAGGCCGAGGTAGGCCACCAGGACCGGCTTCCAGTCTGGTTTGCCCCACGCAAACAGCAAGATGACGCTCAATGCGGACATGCCCAGGACGCACAGATACAGGAACATGGCCCCCAGCCACTTGCCCAAAATGATGCTGAAATCTTGAATCGGCGAAGTCAAAAGCAGCTCGATCGTGCCGCTGCGCTTCTCCTCCGCAATCAACCGCATCGTAATCATGGGAATGAGAAACAAGGCCACGGTTCCCGCGAAACCCAGCACCGGGCGGATGACCTGCTCGTTAACGTTCATCGGCTGCGGTCCGCCCATCATTTGGGACCGGAAGGCGAAATTGTAGAAGTCGCGCGTCGCCATGTAAAAAACGAAGCCAAAGATGAGTGCGAACAAGGCCATTACGGCATACGCAATCGGAGAAGCGAAATAGCTGCGCAATTCTTTCCGACAAATGACCCAGACGTTTCTCATTTGGCGTCTCCCGCAGCAGCCGCTTTTTGCGCCGGCTCGCCGGATTGATCTGTCGTGAGCTTCAGGAAAATCTCTTCTAAGCTCACGGAGGCGGGCCGCAGTTCGTTCAAATCCCAGCCAGCCTGCACGACTGCGCGTGCCAAATCTCCCCGAATAAACTGGTCTTTGCGGCTCTCCACCTCAAACACACTGCGGTTCTCCCGCCTCTCTTTGAACACGACTCGGCTTACTCCACTCACCTGCTCCAATTTTTGTTGCGCCTTGGTCGCATCAAGATCGCCATTCCTTCCCGCCACTTCCACAAGCATGGACTCCACTCCGCGCGCCCGGCTTTGCAAATTACTAACAGAATCCGTGGCCACAAGTTTGCCCTTGTTGATGATGATGACCTTTTCGCAGGTCTGTTCGACTTCCGGCAGGATGTGTGTGCTCAGAATGATGGTGTGGTTGCCGGCGAGACTCCTGATGAGCTCACGCGTCTCGTTGATCTGCTTGGGGTCGAGCCCTGCGGTGGGCTCGTCCAGAATCAGCACCTCCGGATTGTGAATAATCGCCTGCGCCAAGCCCACGCGCTGGCGGTAGCCCTTGGAAAGCTTCCCGAGGAGCTTGCTTTTCACATCCGTGATGGCGCAACGCTCGCAAACCGAATCAATGCGCTGCCGCAGCTCCGACCCGGAAAGGCCTTTCAATTTGCCCACAAAAGTCAGGTATTCGACCGTCCGCATTTCCGGATAAAGCGGAGGTGTCTCTGGAAGGTAGCCGATGCGCTTCTTGACCTCGAGTGGCTGTTCGAGAACATCGAATCCCGCAACGGTCGCTGTGCCCGAGGTCGGCGGAAGGAAGCAGGTCAGCATCCTCATGGTTGTTGTTTTGCCCGCTCCGTTCGGTCCGAGAAAGCCGACGATCTGGCCTTTTTCGACCTCGAAGGAAATGTGGTCGACGGCCGTATTCCGCGCGTATCTCTTTGTAAGTTCCTTGACGCTGATCATAAGATTTGTCTTCTTGGAAGCAAGATGCTCGGTCTTGAATGTGCCTCAGGTTGCCGGAATTATATTCGAACGATTCGAAAGCGAAATAATATCCTAAGAATCCGAGAAGCCTCCTGTCAACCTCTCAACTAAATCTTTTGTCCGGCTCTTCCAAGAGCGGAAGCCGGAAAACTGGAAATCCACCGAGTTCCTGCGCGCACAGGACACAACGTTTACCTGCGTGTCGCGACAGTGCTGTTACAATGCCGTTGGGAGTAGAAATGCATTTATGTTTGCGGTACGCCTGATCGGCGTTCTGGCATTGGTGGCGCTGAATGGCTTCTTTGCGGCGACGGAATTCTCACTGGTAGCCGTGCGATTGTCACGGATACGGCAGTTAGTCGCAAAGGGGAGCGCGGATTGTCGAGGTACTGCTGGGCGACTTGCACCGCGTGGTTTCGGGGTGCAGCTCGGCATTACGCTCACAAGCCTGGCCATCGGCGCACTCGGCGAAGCCACGCTCGCGAAAGTCTTTCAGGCCATCTGGCCGGGCACTCCGGGAACACACACTGCGCTCTTCGCCCATGCCCTCGCACTGGCATGCGCCTTCGCCCTCCTCTGCGCCCTGCACGTGGTGATCGGAGAGCTGGTTCCCAAGACGGTGAGCCTCGCGCGAGCCGAGCGTGTCGCGCTGCTGGTCGCACGGCCCTTCCTTTGGTTCCTGAACACCTTTCATTGGGCAATCAATCTTCTTGATGGGGTATCAGGGGCAATTGTGAAGGCTCTGGGAGTTTCCGCGCCACAAGTGCACGGCGTTGCGCATTCGACGGAAGAGCTCCAGATCCAAATCCGACAGGCGCGCGAGCGCGGATTGCTCGCCCCTGGTGAAGAGAAATTCATTTTGAGCGCCATGGAGCTCGCGCAGATCCAAGTGCGGGAGATTATGGTGCCGCGGCCGGATATGCATACGCTTCCCGTGGAATCCAATTTAGACGAGGTGATGCGCGCTTTTGCAACGACGCAACGCTCGCGCATTCCCGTTTACCGAGGCAGCCAGGACCAAATTCTCGGCTTTGTGCACATTAAAGACATGATATGGATTCTTCTCGATCGTGAACGTCGCCTGGCAGAAAATCAGACGCCACCTCCTTTCGATTTGCGACGCGTCTTTCGCGAAGTCCTCATCGTGCCGGAGACGAAGCCGGCAAGCGAGTTGCTGGCGGAATTCCGGACACATCGTGCCGGTATGGCGGTGGTGGTCGATGAGTTTGGCAGCATTCTCGGTTTGGTGACCATGGAAGACATCCTCGAACAGATGGTCGGCGAGATACACGATGAATTCGACGTTGTCGAGGGGCCGCTTACGTTGGCAGACGGCGCGCTTATTTTTGATGCGGCCTTGAACGTAAGGGACCTGGACGCACAATACGGCATCACCCTGCCGGAAGACCCGGCCTATGCCACGGTCGGCGGCTTCGTTCTCGATCAATTGGGATTCATTCCGAAGGGAGGGGAAAGCTTCGAGTACAACAATTTCCGCTTCTCAGTGGTGGAAATGGATGGCAAGCGCGTCGCGCGCGTAAAGATTCAGCGCGTGCGCTCGCCGGAGCCGGACGGCAATCCCGCAAACGCCGCCGATGCTATGCTCCAACTGGCCAAAGGTCCGAAATCTCCAGCCGGGGATTCTTAAGGCAGTTGGGCCACAGGCAGAAGACGAATTGGGCGTGCCGTACCCTTCGGTTTTAAACGTTTTTTTCGTTCCGGATGGTTTTGCGGAGGGCGCGGGTTTTGAATCCTCTTGGCTGGCTGTAGGAATTCACACGCAATATGGCCATTACCTCTGGCAACTCGCGCGCGGTGATTTCGGCCAGTCGTTCAAATTCCAGGCGCCTGTGTGCCGCGTGATCTTCGAACGCTATCCCGCCACGCTGCAGCTCGCGTTTCTCGCGCTAGTCGTCTGCGCCGCCATCGCTATTCCTTCAGGAATGCTCGCCGCCTATCGCCGCGGCCAGACGCCCGACTGCGCTGTCGGAGGGTGTGCTCGTTCAGAATGATTGGTGACACTCGGTTGAGTGTCAGGATGGACAACAGAGAGTTGAGTCTGGTGAGGCTCCGGTAGACAATGAAGGCGTGAGTCCGCACAAGCACCGGCTCGCCGATTACCTGCGACCCAAAACGCTGGCGATGTTGTTGCTCGGGTTTTCTTCAGGGCTTCCCTTTTATCTGGTCGGCAATACGTTCGGCTACTGGCTGCGCGATGAACACACCTCCCTGACGGCGATCGGGTTTCTTTCCTGGGTGGGCATTGCATATTCGCTGAAGTTTCTGTGGGCGCCCTTGATGGATCGCGTCGACTTGCCGTTGTTTAAACGGCTTGGACATCGGCGCGGATGGATGATGTTCTCGCAGATCGTCGTCGGGCTGGCGCTGTCCGCCATGGGCGGAACTGGCACGAAAGCCGGGCTCGGCCGGCTTGGCGCTTTTGCGCTCGTCGTCGCGTTTGCCTCATCGACACAGGACATTGTGGTCGATGCCTGGCGAATTGAATCGGCGGACGACGGAGAAGAACAAGGCCTCCTCGCGTCTGCCTATCAGTTCAGCTACCGCCTGGCGCTCCTGGCTACGGATTCCGTTATCCTCATCGTGGCAGCGACCGTGGGCTGGCGCATGTCCTACGGTATCTACGGCGCATGTATGGCCATTGGAATGATCGCGACCTGGTTTGCGAAGGAACCGGAGCGCGCGGATGCGGTGATGGATGAAAAAAAGCGCGAAGCGCCGCTTTGGGCGCCGCGCGGTTTCTTCGACGCTGTTGTGGGACCGTTCATCGCTTTCTTCCGTGCGCATGGCTGGCTCGCGCTTGTGATGTTAGCGGCAATCAGCCTCTACCGGTTGCCGGACTTCATCATGGGTCCGATGGCGAATCCCTACTACCATGACATCGGTCTTTCGAAGCAAACGGTCGGAGCGGTGCGCGGCTCAATCGGACTCATCGCTACGTTTGCAGGCATCGCAGCGGGCGGATTCTGCTCGCTGAAGCTTGGGTACATGCGCGCGCTCGTCATCGGGGGCATTGTGCAGGCAGCCGCGACTGCCGCGTTTGCGACTCTCGCGTTCGCGGGCACGAGCATTCCTCTCTTCGCGCTCGTCATGGCAGGTGACAACTTCGGCCTCAGCTTTGCCGGCGTTGCGCTTGTCGCGTACATGTCGAGTCTCACCAATCTGGGATACACCGCCACGCAGTATGCGCTCTTGAGTTCAACCTATGCCTGGCTGGGAAAGATCTTGAAGGGATTTTCCGGTGCTGCGGTCGAAAGCCTGAGCACCACGCACGGCCTCATTCACGCCTACGGCATTTTCTTTATCGCTTGCGGACTGACCGGCGTGCCTGCGGTCCTTCTGTTCGCGGCATTGGGTTACTGGCACAGGCGGAAGCAACCGGCGCCGGCCGCTGCCTAGGAAAGCCTTCACTCGTAACGCAGAGCCACTGCCCGGTCGACGCGCGAGGCACGCTGAGCTTTCTTGGGCTCGGCGTGCTCGCACCCATTCCAAGTTGGGGTGCGATGCTCAACGATGCCCGAAGCCATTTATTTGATGCGCCCCACATGGTTGTCTTTCCCCCGTTGGCAGTGATGACCGCGGTGCTTTCTTTCAATCTCCTGTGAGACGCGTGGCGGGATTGGCTCGATCCTCGTACTCGTTCACAGATGGCCGCGCAAGAACTCGCACGCTGAGCTTCTCATCGGGTGTGGAGAATCGAATTAACGATTGAGAGATAAGTGGACACTACTTCATCAACACTACCGGTGTGCCGCGGCCCAGGCCCAATGTACGTGCCGCATTGCCCTTGTTCACGGCAATCTCGATATATCCGTTTGAACCCACATAGGCGATCGGCTCGCCGTCGTTCCCACGTGCAAATGTGTCCACGAGCCGCGTCACGGATTGGTTTCCCACCTGAAGCTTGATGGAACCGCCGCTCAATGCTGATTCCGGCAAATCTTCCGGGCGGAAGTTCGTGATCAAATTGCCGAAGGCATCGGTCCGCATGACCACGCCCTTCACTGCACCGTCGGCCTCCTTGGGGCGAGGAAGCGCGAAGCGTTTGTAGTCGGTGATCTCTTCCCCCATGCTTGCGGTCTGCCAGCCTTTGGAAAGCCAGGCGGCGACCGGGGCGAAGATGTCGCGTCCATGGAATGTGTTGCTGACCGGCTGGAGATAGTAGTGTTCAGCGTTGGCGTGGCGAACAACGAGCTTGTCTTGTTCGCGTTCATAAATGACTGAAAGGACGCCGTTGTCCGGAGCGATGAAATACTGGCTTTCGGCGCTCACCAGGAGCGGCCGGCGCTCGGTTCCCACGCCAGGATCCACCACAACGACGTGAATGGTTTTAGGCGGAAAACAGGAGTATGCCGAGCCGATCGCCAGCGCTCCATCAAGCAAATCAAACGGTGCGACGTTGTGCGTGATGTCCACAATCGTGACGTCGGGATTGATTCTTAGGATGACGCCCTTGAGCGTGCCAACCAGGTGGTCGTTAGTGCCGTAGTCAGTCGTGAGCGTGATGATCGCGTTCGCCAATGGACTCTCTCAACCAAGATAATTTGCGCGCGGTGCGCAGACGGAGCGCGCGGGCACTCCGTGTCCATTGACGCTAGCGAAGGCGCGGGTCTCCGTCAAGAATTCGCACGGCCATTGCTGTGCAAGTGCCAACGGGCCTTCCGATGACGCAGATTTCCATTTGTCAGCCGGTGCCCTGATCGGGAGCGCACGAATGCCAGTCCGGGTCGGGGAAATGAGCCCGGCAGAACCATTGGCCGCAGCGCTCACAATACTGCTTGGCGGGAAGGTCGCAGGGTTCATCCACGCGCGAGACTCCTTGACAGAGTTGTTCCTTGGTTTTTGCGCCTGCTGCGTTCATCGCATCCTCCACGGCACAAGAGGCGGTGCTGCCGGGAAGGGGGATCTCAGCCTGCGGGCTCGCCCACGCCGACTTTAACCATGCCGCTGCAAGCAATATACACCCGTCCGTCGTCGGTCGCCTTCGTATTGCGAAGAACGCCGTCTGCAGAGCGAATGGAAGCGTGCGAATCTTTCCGGCTTGAGACCGAGCATTCCGAATTTGCTTTCCGGACTACGATAATCCCTGAAACGCGTCAATCTACTTGACACTGACAGAAAAACGAGAATATCTTCCGCGCGCAAGCGGTTGCAGAAACCGGCCGCATCGCTGCTTGTGCGCGGGGCAGCCTCCAATGGGCCGCTCAGAGAACTTTCAATTCATGCCGAGCTCTGAGTTGTCCGGCGGGCATTACACGTTTCGTTGAAAGGTGAGCAAGAAAATGGGCTCAATCACCGATCTAGGCCGAAGGGAAGGGCAGTTTTCGTCTTTTTGGTTTTCTTAGTACAAACTTGCGCTGCCTGCGCACCTGCGAGGTTGGGTATGCGTTCCAAATTGTCTCGCCGTCAGTTCGTCGGAAGTGCCGTCGCACTTTCCATCTCGGCAATCGCCCCCAGACGTCTGCTCGCAGCATCGTCGTCAGCACACCAGGTCGTGGTGCGCCCCGAGGCGGAGATTGGCCTTATCCGTCCTGAATTTCACGGGCATTTCGCGGAGCATCTGGGATCATGTGTTTACGGTGGCTTGTGGGTTGGAAAGAAATCGTCCGTACCCAATATCGATGGGTATCGGAAGCAGGCGATCGTCTATCTCAAGGAACTCGGCGTGCCCGTCTTGCGGTGGCCGGGCGGGTGTTTCGCAGACGATTACCACTGGAGAGACGGTATCGGCGCCGCAGAGCAGCGTCCCAAACGGGTGAACATCCATTGGGGCGGCTACGTCGAAGATGGAAGTTTCGGCACGCATGAATTTATTGGATTGTGCCGCTTGCTCGGTTCTGAACCATATCTCGCTGGGAATGTCGGGAGCGGCACGCCACACGAACTGCGGGATTGGATCGAATACTGCAACATGCCGTCGGGCAGCACTCTCGCCGAAGAGCGCGCAAAGAACGGCTCGCCTGAGCCATTCCGTGTCCGCTATTGGGGCGTCGGGAATGAGAACTGGGGATGCGGCGGCTGGATGCGCCCGGAGATCTACGCAAACTTATACCGCCAATATTCGGTGTACATCCGGGAATACGGTGGCACTCGGCCTTTTCTCGTGGCTTGTGGCCCTGGGGGGCCCGACCGGCGATGGACGCGCGGGTTCATGGACACTCTGGATGGGGGGAGTCCGGATGGTCTTTCCATGCATTACTACGAAGGAGGCGCGGACCAGCCAACCGATTTCACCGTGGAGCACATGAAGGAACAGCTTTCCAAGTTTGCAAAAGTCGAAGAGGCAATCGCGGAGCAGCGCGGGCTGCTCGACGGTTACCGCGAGGGCCGCAAGATCGGGCTCATTTTGGACGAGTGGGGTGTGTGGGACAAGATCACCGAAGAAACCGAGAAGCGCTACGGCAAACTCTGGCAGCAAAGCACCATGCGCAGTGGCGTGGCCGCGGGACTGGGCTTGAATATTTTCAACCGCCTGGCGGACAAACTTCACATGTGCAACATCGCCCAGATCGTGAACGTGCTTCAGTCTTTGCTCTTGACCGAAGGCCCCGAAGGCAAAGCATGCATCCGCGCGACGACCTATTACGCCTTCGCTCTCTTCAAGCCGCACCGGTCCAAGACGGCGGTTCGCGTGGAGACGCAAGATACGTCTCCTCTCGCGGTTTCGGTTTCGGCTTCTAAAAGGGAGAGGGAGTTGGTCATCAGTTTCGTGAACCCGCGGCACGACGCTGACTTCGAAATCGACTGCGCCATCGCTGGGAGGAACTTGCGGGAAGGGAAAGCAGAGATTCTTCATGATGCGGATTGGAACGCTTGCAACACTTTCGACAATCCGAACCGCGTCGCTCTTCGAACGCACCCCGTGGTTGTCGAGGGATCCAAACTACGGATGGATTTGCCGCGACTATCGGTCGCGACAGTGACCGTTGAAACCGCGTAGGTCTGTGACGATAGCGGCGACGGAGGTTAATTCGAATCATCTCACCGTTGAGCAAGGGAGGCAAGTATGACGAAGAGAGAGCATATTTCGCGCCGGGGGTTCATCGGCTCGGCAATTTCAACGGCCGCGCTTTCCTCCTTATCCGCGCGAGAGCTGTTTGCGAAGGGCGGGACTGCGGGAGCAGGTCCGCAGGCGACCACACAGCGAGAGATACCTCCGCTGGTCGACAACCCTGGCTGGAAAGACCAAGGCGTCGAGAACCTCACCAAATCGCGCTACGCAAAGCTGCGGAATGTCCCAGTGCGCGCGGTGACCATCAAGACCGGCTTCTGGGAGCGCCGCCGCGAGAAGAACGTTTCGAAAAGTATTCTCAGCATGCACGATCTGCTGGAGGCCAACGGGCGCATGATGAATTTCCGCCGCCTGATCGGCAAGAGTCAGGGTGCTCAAAGTGGGCCTGTCTATTCCGACTCCGACGTTTACAAATGGATCGAAGCAGCGGGGTTCGCGCTGCAGTCGGGTGACCGTCCGGAGCTTCGCGCGACCGTTGAGAAACTCATTGATGACGTCGTGTCCGCGCAAGAGCCCGGCGGTTATTTGAACACCTACTACGTCAATGACCACGCGTCGCAGCGCATGCTTCCCCAGACGCAGACGACCGGCCACGAGCTCTACAACATGGGGCACATGCTGCAGGGTGCGATCGCGTACTACCGCGCCACTGGCGACCGCAAGATGCTTGACGCAGGTATTCGTTTCGTAAACGACTTCCTCATCCCCAACTACGGCCGGGAGCCCAAGAAACCGATTGTTTCCGGACACCCCGAAATCGAACTGGCCCTGATCGAGCTTTACCGCATCACCGGTGACAAGCTCCAACTCGATCTCGCTGGCTACATTCTCCGAGGGGATGAACGGATAAAGCTTCCCACGGGCCGAACGATCTACATGTTCAGCGGAACGCCCTTCACGTCACGGACCAGGCTCGAAGGCCACGCGGTTCGCGCCATGTACGCGTGCTGCGGCGCCACCGACTATTACATGGAAACGGGCGACGCAAGCTACTGGAAAACGTTGAACACTCTTTGGGACGATATGACCAGAACCAAGATGTACGTTACCGGGGGAGTCGGCTCACGTGAGGCCGGCGAGGCCTTCGGCGACGCTTACGAATTGCCGAATTATCGTGCCTATGGGGAAAGCTGCGCCGCCATTGGGAACATGATGTGGAACTGGCGCATGCTCGCGGCTACGGGTGACGCCAAGTTTACGGATGTGATCGAGCGCGCTCTCTACAACGGCATCAATTCTGGAGTGTCGCTCGACGGCACGCTCTACTGCTATCGAAATCCGCTGGCCTTCGACCCTTCAACGGGCGAGAAAATTCGCAACCCGTGGTACGACACGACCTGTTGCCCCCCGAACCTGGAGCGCACGCTCGCCTCGCTCCCAGGATATTTCTACAGCACCAGCAATGATGGAATCTACCTGCATCTTTACGATAATTCCGATCTCGACTGGCACCTTGAAAACGGCACGGGCCTCAAAGTCACTCAGGAAACAAATTATCCTTGGGACGGCAGCGTGAAAATCGGCATTACGCCCGCCAAAGCTGCCGAATTCACGTTCCACCTCCGAATTCCCGGGTGGGCCGAACACGTGCAAGTCGCTGTGAACGGAAAAACGGTGACTGGTGCGAAACCAGGCGAATACCTGCCGATCCAACGGCGCTGGGCGCCCGGCGACGTCATTCACGCGCAATTCGAAATGACGCCCCAGGTACTCGAAGCCAATCCTCATGTGGTTGACGACGCGGGACGTGTGGCTGTTCAGCGCGGCCCCCTTATTTATTGCCTCGA
>WNGE01003028.1_pt1 | contig 22038 bp, 18 predicted proteins | sample 5400651 | NCBI WGS metagenome assembly WNGE01 (sample SAMN13153370, study PRJNA577476) | soil metagenome | isolation source: 60 cm soil or saprolite under grassland replicate 2 | place: USA:California | collected 2016-06-15 | reverse complement strand
TAGGCACCATAGCGTCTATAGCCTTGAGACCTGTTTGCAACGGTTCTTTAACTGGCTGCCGATCGACGACACCGGGAGCAATGCGTTCTATTGGATAATAATGATCTGTGACGATTGGCCCACGATCATCGATGGGATTTCCCAGAGCGTCGACGACGCGCCCGATCATGGAATCGCCTACGGGAACCTCCATGATGCGGCCCGTACGCTTAACCAGGTCTCCTTCTTTGATTGCCTGGTACTCGCCAAAGAGAACTGCCCCAACTTTGTCTTCCTCCAGGTTTAAAGCAAGACCACGAACGTCATGAGGAAACTCCAGGAGCTCGCCAGCCATTACCTTCTCGAGCCCATGGATTTCCGCAATACCGTCACCAACCTTGATGACCGTGCCAACCTCCATTACCGTCACACCAGTCTCAAAATTCTCAATCTGCTTCCGAATAATTTCGTTAATCTCGTCCGCTCTAATTGGTTCCATCATTTTCCTCTAAACTAACCCGTAAGCTCTTCGCCTAGTCGCTCAAGTTGGTTACGCACCGAACCGTCGTAGATAGTCGAACCAATGGTCGTAACAATTCCACCGAGAAGCGTCTCATCAATGTCAAAAGTCAACCGAATTCGCTTCCCGGTCACTCGCCCAAGCTTCTCCTCTAACGAAACTCTAATACTGTCAGACACGGGACGCGCCGACCGCACCTGTGCATTGACCACGCCGGAGCGTTCGTCTAAGACTTCGGCCAACTTAGCATTAACGTGAGAGAGCTCCGCAAGCCTCTGATTCTTCAACAATATCCTAAGAAAATTCGCAGCGGTCTGTCCCACGTTGGTACGGGCAATCAACTCGTTGAGTACCTTTTGCTTTTGTTCAAGCGGTATCGTGGGATTACTAAAGGTCTCAAGCAAAAGCTGGTTTCCCGAAATCATCTCTTCCCATGCTGTGATCTCCTGCCGGACCCGCCCCTCTTCGCCGCGTTCAATAATTACGTCCGCCAGGGCCGACGCATAGCGCCTCGCTACAGTCTGTGAACTCAAGGCCGCGTCCTCCCAAGTTCTTCGACATTGAGCGTGGTAATTCGCACATCATCCTCGGGCCGTATTTCCCTATCGAGAATCGCTTCCGCAAGGCGCACGCTCTTCTCGGCAGCAAATCTGCGCAGCTCTTGTCTGACTGCCTTGCCAGCGATTTCCACTTCTCTAATCGCTTGCTCTCGGGCTCTCCTAATCTCTTCCTCAGTATTTGCAGCGATTCTCTGCTTCTCCGCTTCCGCATCCGTCCTGGCTCTTTCCTTTACCTTAGCTACCTCATCCTCTAAACCAGCGAAACGCGACTCCACTTCTGCCAGTTTTGCCAGCGCCTCCTCCCTTTCCTGACGCGCCTCTATCAGCTCGCGCTTAATAACTTCCCCACGCGAACGGAGAGCTTCTCGTATTGGATTCCCAAAGCGATGATGGAGATAGAATGCGGCAGCGATAAATATTAGTAGGTTGACAAACTTCCACAATTCCAACCCCGGATAGTCCCACCAGGGATTCGAACCGTCGATGGCTATAGCAAGGAAATCGTATGAAGTGGAGATGGAAGGAAACACGAGAATCGGCCTTAATCCCCTTTGTCAGCTGGCAACTGGTCCATGGCGATCTCCCTGTGCAGGATCTGACGCCCGATCGCTAATGCTATCGCTTGCGCATCCTTCTCCAGTACCACCTTCATCTTCTCGGCGTCCAGCCTCAGCCTTTCGCGTTGTTCGTTCAGCGAACGAGTAACTTCGCTCTTGACTCGAGCCACCTTTTGTTCCCGCTCTCGCGAGGCAGCGGCCCGATTCTCTTCCAACAGCATATAACCTTCCGCACGGGCCTCGCGCATACGTTGTTCGTATTTCGAGAGCTTCTCACTGGCATTTCGCAAAAGCTGCTGAGCCTCTCGTAGGCTGCCCTTGGTGCGCTTATCACGATTTTGCAGGACGCGATTCATTGGTCGCAACAAAGTAAGATTCAGGAGGACCACCATAATGACGATGACCACGAGATGGAAAATCAACGTGCCGTCAGGCACCAATTGAATGGCACTACTTGAGAAACCGAACAAGGGCAAGCGACACACACCCCCCAACGTAATCCCTACCCAACGAAAGTGAGCGAGTCTATCACTCGAAAAATAACCGGGTCAACCGCGCATCCCAAAATACACAACATGCAGACAGTGGGCGATTCGAACGCTGCGGCAACGCTGTACTTCTTACAATCCACCTTGCCCTTCCCGTGAGACGCGACAGCCTAAATGGCCGAGCCCACCAGTAATTTGTAAAGCCGGTCGAGGTCGCCTTGGTTGTAGAACTGCAATTCGATCTTGCCCGAACCAGCGCCTGGGGATTGAACTATTCGCACCTGCGTTCCAAAGTGCCTTCGTAATCTGGTTTCCGCGGCTCGCACATTTGCATCCTCGGAAACTTTCTTTGAGTCGGCTTTCGCGTGCAAGCGAGGCGGCTCGCCAGCCAGGCGGACCAGTCGTTCTGTTGCCCTAACCGAAAGGTCCTGTTCAATTATTTTTCGCGCCAAGCGTCGCTGAACGGCTAAATCTTCAACACCAAGGAGGGTTCTCGCATGGCCGGTGGATAACCTGCCCAATTGGAGAAGTTCCTGCAAATCTTCTGGTAGCCGTAGAAGCCGTAAATAGTTCGTTACATAGGAGCGGTCGCGTCCTACACGTCCCGCGACCATTTCTTGCGTGAGCCCCAACGTATCCATGAGTTTTTTATACGCGCGTGCCTCTTCAATGGGATTGAGGTCTTCGCGCTGGATGTTCTCTATTAGGGCGATCTCAAGGACATTCTCGTCCGAGACATCTCGCAGCAAAGCGGGCAGTTTTGTAAGACCTGCTCGCTGGGCAGCCCGCCATCGCCTTTCTCCCGCGATGAGCTCAAACCTATCTCCCTTTCGTCGCAGTAGAATCGGCTGGATAACGCCATTGGAACTAATAGACCTCGCCAATTCATCCAACTTGGCTTCATCGAAAATGCCGCGCGGTTGAACCGTACTGGGATCAATAAGATCTATGGGAACTTCTTTTGTGTCTTCTATCGCTGTGCCAGTGCCTTCAGCCGAAAGGAGTGCTCCCAGCCCGCGACCCAAGGCCTTTCGTGTCATGCGCAATTATCTCCTTAGCTAGCTGAAAGTAGGCTTCGGCGCCTTTGGAATGCACGTCATAAAGCGTAATGGGTTTTCCATAACTAGGTGCCTCCGCCAACCGCACGTTCCTGGGAATTACCGTTTCAAAGACTTGTTGTCCGTAAAAGTCGCGTAAATCTGAGGCAACAGCGGCTGACAGATTAGTGCGTTCATCGTACATTGTTAGAAGTAATCCTTCGATGGTAAGAGCCGGATTGTGAAGGCGACGAATTCGCGCCAGGGTATCGAACAGTTCTGTTACTCCCTCGAGGGCGTAGTATTCACACTGTATGGGTACCAGAAGAGACTTAGCCGCCGTTAAGGCATTTAAGGTTAAAAGACCTAATGAGGGGGGGCAATCTATGATGATATAGTGATAGGTTCCATCAAGGCACTCCAGGGCTTGGCGAAGACGAAACTCGCGCTTTTCTATATCGACAAGCTCAACCTCTGCCCCGGCTAGATCCTTATTGGCAGGCAAGATGTTTAGGTTCGAGACTTCCGTTTTTAAGATCGTGTTATCGACCGGTTCTCCCAAAACAACACAATGGTAAACGCTCTTCCTAAAGGTCCCACGCTGAATGCCAACCCCGGAAGTAGCATTCCCCTGGGGGTCCGCATCAACAAGCAATACTGGTATATCCCAGCTCGCCAAGACAGCCGCTAAGTTAACGGCAGTGGTGGTTTTTCCCACGCCGCCCTTTTGATTTGCGACCGCGATGATCTTGGTCATCTAAAATTTAGGAAGAAAATTGGCTTATCTACTTAGGTGACGTAAGTTAACACAAGCCTAGGCTAGTTTCTACTACTGTTGCGGTGAGAACCCACAACTTTCGCACATTTCGCGGATTCCAAGCCTTCTTAATCTATCGAGGGGACACGTGAAACATCTCCTAATCTCTTAGGAGGCAGGCTCGCAGCGACGTACAGAGTAGAAAGTGCAGCTGCGGTAAGGCCGGGGAGTTTTCGCGCATCGCCAACCGTTCGAGGCCGGACGCGTTCTAGGCGTTCGACCATCTCATGCGACAAACCGTCCAAGGTTCGAAAATTCAAATCTTGCGGAATTGGCGTGTCATCGCTGTGACTGAGTCTTCGGATAGCCGCTGCCTGCGCCGTGATATATCCGGCGTAAAGACTATCTGCTAACGCACTTTCCAGGTCCTCGATCTTAATCCCTGCTGCCGTCTCCCGTGGTAGAAGCCGCAAAATCATCTCAACCGTAATGCCTGGCCGTTTCGCAAGATCCTCCAGGTTTATAGATTCACCTAATCCCCACGAGACGGTTTCTGCTAGAGCCAGGTATGCAGCATCGCTTTTCTTCAGGCGCGTCGTTCGTAGAGCAACCTTAATCTTCGAGATACGCACTCGCCGCTGGTGAAAACGATCCCAATCGCTGTCCCCTACGAGACCGACCTCGAATCCATAACGGCTCAATCTTTCGTCTGCATTATCGTATCTCAAAGCCAGCCGGTATTCCGCCCTCGATGTGAAGATTCGATAAGGCTCATCGACACCCTGCATAATGAGATCATCTACCAAAACACCAATATACGATTCCTCCCGTCTGAGCCTAAATGCTTGCCGCCCATGAACTAATGCCGCGGCATTTATTCCAGCCAGAAGGCCTTGGCAAGCTGCTTCTTCGTAACCTGTTGTTCCGTTTATCTGCCCTGCGTGGAATAAGCCGCTGACTCTACGAGATTGCAGGTCTGGTCCCAGTTCCCTTGGATCAACAAAATCGTACTCAATCGCGTATCCAGGCCGGATAACCTTCGCCTCCTCCAAGCCCGGAATCATTCTCACGAGCTCCTGTTGCATCGCCGCTGGCATTGATGTCGAAAACCCGTTCAGGTATACCTCGTTTGTTTCGTGCCCCTCCGGTTCCAAGAAAAGCTGGTGACGTTCCTTGTCGGCAAACTTCACAACCTTGTCTTCAATTGAGGGGCAATAGCGCGGCCCAATCCCCTGGATTTGCCCAGAATACAGTGGCGACTCATCAAGATTTTTCCGGATTGCGTCATGAAGAGCACTAGTCGTGTAGCCGATGTAGCACTTGATCTGTGGCTGATCTATCCGTTCAGTGGAAAATGAGAACGGGATCGGCCGTTCATCTGCGTCTTGACTCTGAAACGCGTCCCAATTAATCGTTCTTCCGTCCAGACGGGGGGGCGTACCCGTTTTCAGCCTACCGACGGGAAAGCCCAAACGCTTCAGCGTCTGGGCCAGTTCGATTGATGCGGGTTCGCCGGCTCTACCAGCGGTATAGGTGCGCCGTCCTGTATGAACCAGGCCGTTTAAGAAAGTTCCAGTGGCGATAATTACGGCAGTTGCTCTAATCCGCCGACCATCTTGCATGGCTACACCGAGAACTTTTCGATCCTGCACCAACAAGTCAGTAACCATCCCTTGACGGAGGCACAGATTCGCAGTGTTCTCCAGAGTGCTTCGCATTTCCCTTCTGTATTGAGCGCGATCAGCTTGAGCACGGGGCGATTGCACGGCTGGTCCCCTGGAACGGTTCAAAAGGCGAAACTGAATGCCGGTGCGGTCCGCGACTCGGCCCATGATTCCGCCCAACGCATCAATTTCGCGAACCAAGTGCCCCTTAGCTATTCCTCCGATCGCAGGATTGCAGGACATTTGTCCGATGAGATCCAAGTTCATTGTCACCAAAGCAGTCCGTGCGCCGAGACGCCCTGCTGCTGACGCAGCTTCACAACCGGCATGGCCGCCACCAATTACGATCACATCAAAGATTTCGTCAAAAACCATCGTCATTTCCCGATGCAGAAAGTGCTGAAGATCTCGGAAAGTATATCCTCAGTTGTTGTTTCGCCGGTAATCTCTCCCAGGAATCGAAGAGCGTTGTGGAGTCCAACCAACACGAGCTCCTCGCTCGCCTTTTCCATCACTCCGTTCAACGAATCTTCCAGGGATTTCTCACTTCGCAGTAATAGATCGTAGTGTCTACTGTCTGTTACCAGGAGTCCGACCCTTTCCGAATCGACCGTGCCAAATGGCTCGAGTATAGCAGTGATAAGATTCTCAAGTCCTTCCGCCGTTAACGCAGAGAAATGTACGACCGGAGATAGAGAACCGATTTGTTTCTCCAAGCCTGGAGGCTCGGTCAAATCGCATTTATTAACCACCACCAAATGTCTTCCTTTCGCCGCTTGCGAAAGAACTGCAAAGTCTTCTGTAAGAAGTTCAGCAGACCCATCGATCACCACTAAGAGCAGATCGGCATCGGCCATCGCGCGGTGGGTGCGTTCGACCCCAATCTCCTCAATCTTGTCACCTGCTTTTCGTATACCCGCCGTATCAGTCAGGAAGATTGGAATACCGCGCAGACTGAGAGACTCCGTAATGGTATCGCGCGTCGTGCCTGCCACGTCGGTCACAATGGCACGGTCAAGTCTCAGTAACCTATTGAATATACTGGACTTACCGACATTCGGTCGCCCCACGATGGCCACCTTTAACCCTTCACGTAAGAGATGGCCAGTCGAGTAAGTGCCAGCCAGCTCCTTTACGCGCGTCAGCACCTCGGCGATTTGTGCCTTTATCTCCTCAACCTCGATTTCCGGCAGATCATCTTCCACAAATTCAATGGCAGACTCTAATCTCACGATTATCTGAATGAGCCTCTGCTTGGAGGGCTGCAGTGCTGTCGAGAGTTCGCCTCTTAACTGACGCACGGCTTGCACGGCTGCAGCGTCTGTCTGAGCGTTGATCAAATCCCGTACTGCTTCGGCTTGGCTAAGATTCAACTTGCCATTCTGACAGGCGCGAAGTGTGAACTCTCCAGGACCAGCGAGCCTCGCATTGAAGCTTTGAATCAGGTCCAGAAGCGCTCTCAGAATTACAGGGGAACCATGGCAACTAATCTCGACCATGTCTTCGCCTGTAAAGGAGTGCGGGGCTTGGAAGTAACTCACCAGCGCGTAGTCAAGGGGTTCGCCGGAATTGCTTACGATTTTTTTTAGGACAACCGTATTTGGCCCAGGCGCGAACTCTTCATCGCGAGCGAGAGCACGAATGATATCGAGGGAGTGCGGCCCACTGAGTCGAATGATGCCAATCGCACTGCGACCCGGAGGTGTTGCGACTGCGACTATGGTATCCATCGCGGTTCGAACGATTACGCTGAAAAGGCCGAGACCGTTATCGGGATCACGGAGAGGATTTTCGCGCAACTCGCAGCTTGCGATCCGCTCCGTCCCCCACTGACTCCGTATACAGGTCTTCGCATTGGGCAAGAGTGAGGTGAATAATTCGTCGCTCATTTGAGTTCATTTCGCCAAAAATAAACGGCGCCCCGGTGGTCCGTACGCGCTCGGCTGCCAGCTTCGCCATAGCGCGTAACTCGGCTTCCCGCGTGGCGCGAAACCCTTCAACGTCACAAACTAAGCGCTGCCCCTCGGGAAGCAGCCTGCCGAAGGCCTGGTTCGCCAGGTGCTGTACGGCTTGCAAAAGTTCTCCACTTTCGACTTGCAACAATTCCGCGTCCGGCCCACTCAGGTCCAGCACACACTCGCCCGGGGTTTCAGTAATCGCAACACTTATGCTCAGACTCAGCCCTTGGAATAGTGACTCAAGGAAAGTGCCGGCATTAGTACAAGTATCCTGCATAGTTCGTCAAAAATTTCTGGCTTAAGTTCTGTCAGGCAGGAACTGGCTTACCCGCTCCATTCTTTTTCTTCGACGGTTGCCGTCCACGCGGATCCTCAGGAGGCTGATCGTCACCTTCTGCTTTTGTCCATTTGTTTATAAGAAACTGTTGGGCAAACCCCACAATATTTCCAACCAGCCAATAGAGTAGCAGGCCTGACGGCGCGCTCCAAAGAACGTAAAGCATGAATAACGGCATGCCCACTGCCATCATCTTTCGCTGCAAAGGATCCGCCGAGGGCGCTGGAGTAATCAATTGCAAAACGATCATCGTGGCAGCCATTAAGATTGGTAATGCGTGTATGAAATAGGGCTCCGGTGCTGAAAGATCGGGAAGCCACAGAAAGCTTGCCTGTCGGAAATCAAGAGAGATAGTGATGGCTCTGTAAAGAGCAAAGAGAAAGGGCATTTGAATGAGCAATGGGAGACAGCCGCCAAGCGGGTTCCCTTCTTTCATCAAGCGCAGCTGCTCGACCTGCAACTCCTTCAGGCGAGGGTCGTTTTGCTTCATCCCCTTGATCTTTTCTTGTAGCTCTTTCATGCGCGGCGCCAGCTTTTGCGCCTTCTTCATTGACTTGGAAGAGCGCCATTTCAACGGGAAAAAAAGGGAATAAATGACAATTGTAAATAGAATAATTGCGACGCCATAACTACCGGTCAGCCTTTGTAGCCATTTGATAGAGCTAAGAATAGGCACGGCGAGAGGTCGCGACATCCAGCTGAACCAGCCGTAATCGATTAGACCTTCAAGGTCGGTACTGTCACGTCCAACGGCGGCCCGCAGTTTACTGCTCGCCTCCGTAAGTAAGTAGTGATCCTTCGGACCTGTATAAACGGCTGAACGCGAGCCGTCCGTAGGAATGGGGATCCAGGCCGTAGTTAAGTACCGCTTTTCGGGCTTACCATTAGCGGAGTAGTCATACTGTGTAGTTCGAAGTTCAAGGCCTTCCAGTTTTTTGCCGGGAATAGCGACCATCGCAAAATAGGTGTCACCAACGCCTGCCCAGTCTACTGGCCCGGGAATAGACAGGTGGTCGGGACTACCCTTGTTTTCATTGATAGCCTGGGCGGTATGACGCTCCACTTTATCGCCCACAGCAGCCACGGTTTCCGGAGCGACGGAGTAGAAGCTGTAATATTTGACACCTTGATCGCCAATGCTTGGTCCGACTCTAATTTTCGCCTGGGGAACAATATTATTGCCGCGCTTAATCGTGACTTCTAAGTCAGCGATGTAGCTATCCGCATCCAACACCATCGTCTTGGCGACATCTAAACCAGTGACCTGATCTTTGAGGAGAAACGTTATTCGTTTCTTCTCGCCTGCTTGGAGTGTTAACTCCGAATCACCTGTCCCACTGTCGATACCCTCTATGGCATAGTTCGTCGAAGTCAAAACACCATCCACAGCCGCGTCACCGATCGCTAGTTGAAGCGGAGCTTCACGAGGTTCCCTTTTCAAAGCCTCCTGTGAGACCAGCTCGAGCGGAACGTGATTCCTTTTATCCCCTGCTACCGAGTAAATCTCGCGGTTGCTATCTTTGTTCTTTTTTATGATCCAACTGATTGCTTCGGCGCCTTTGCTGTCAAGCTTCGCTTCGTAAAGCGGCGTCCTGATCAGGACCACGCGATGGGGCGTTGCATTAGCCGACTGGGCTTGAGGGACAAGCGATGGTGCTGGGGTTGCGGAGGGCGCTGGACTAGCCGTCTGTTGCGGAGTTGCTGTGGTAGACGGAGTTTGTGGCGGTTTCGGCTGTTGTGGTTGGGGAACAAGATAGCTCCATAGAAAGAGAATTGCTGTCGATATCAGAAGCGCGATTATTAATCTTTTTTGTTGCATTTAACGTAGCGACTACCAACAATTTATGTGGTTTAAATCCTATGTCAGTCTATTATTTAACGGGATCGTAGCCACCTGGATTGAAGGGGTGACAGCGCAGCAACCTGCGAAGCGCCATGCCACTTCCTCGAAGGGCGCCATATCGACTAATCGCCTCAGTGGCATATTGCGAACATGTTGGAAAGAATCTGCAAGAAGGTGGAAGAAAAGGCGAAATGACGAGTTTATAGAATCGAAGAAATGCTATCAGTAATGCCTTCACGGACGTATTACCCACAAACGTCTGGGTGTTACTCTCTTCCCTTACTCTCTTCGCTGGCCACTCTCGAGACCAGCTTCTCAAATTCTTCAAACGCCGCGGACACTTTGAAAGTGGGCAGCCGTCGCTTCGCATTAATAACCCAGTCGTATTTTTGCATTAGCCTACCTAACGACGATCTTTTTAAGCGAAACGTTTCCTTCAGCAATCGCTTCGCCCTATTCCTTTGAACAGCATTGCCTAGTGCCTTCCGAGAGGCAGTGACTCCGAATCTGTCGTGGGGCAAGTTGTTGGGCAAGACAAATGCGGTCATCAATACGCCTTCGTAACGCTTGCCCGTCCGGTAAACCTTTTGGAAATCCTTGCTTCCGCGCAGATACACCGTCATGAACTACAACACATTAATAGTGAGAAGGGGTAAGACGCTGACGTCCTTTTGACCGTCGCCGCTTAAGAACAAGTCTGCCGGCTTTAGTAGCCATTCTTGCTCGGAACCCATGCGTTTTAGCTCGACGCCGATTGTTAGGTTGAAAAGTTCGCTTAGACATAGCTGGAATTCTCCCGTAAAAAGAAAACCGTAAGACTAGCTGTCACCGAACCTTCTGTCAAGAAAGGCGGACCACGTCTAAAGGACCGGAGAGACCCACTTTGAGAAATCCCTATTCGGTTTGGTTTCATCCAGAATCGCGGCAGAGGACCCAACGTGCGACTCGTTTTGCTGAACGACACCCTAAGCATCTTAATGAAGGTGAATTTGCCTCGCAGGCTTGGAACGTGTTTTATATTCTGGCTTTCTTGCCTCAGACAGAAGCTGTATGTTAGTCTCCGCTCACGTTCAACTCACTCCCTGTAAGTGGTTGATAAATATAAGCTTAAAGCTTTACTTTAAGGACTGGGGCTTTTCCACAAAGCTGAGGAAAATCCTGTGAATAAGTCCTTTCCCTCGGCTTTGCGAAGCTGTGGTGACGAGAATGATCGGTGGCGAATGTTATGTCGAACTACCCGCGAATCGATCCGCAGCAGTGATTTTTATTTGAGATCCAAATAAGCGGTGACTATGAGTCTGGTGGAAAGTAATGTTTGGGAGAATGTTCTCCGCGCAATAAAAACCAAACTCCAAAGTGAGAGTTTTGAGACGTGGTTTAACCCCATTCGGTTTGAAGGAATTGATAACACGCGGCGCCTTATTCGACTTCGAGCGCCTAATCAAGTCGTGCGCGACTGGGTCAAGGTTAACTATGCGAACCTTATGAATCAGTCTTTTGGCGAACTCAGTCTGAGTGGTTATTCTGTTGACTGGGTCCTTCCGGAAGAGAATCCCAACCTCTTGGCATCGAGCCGTTTCTCTGAACAAGCGGACGCCCCGGCAGCGCACAGCCAATCTCCTGGTGTTTCCCCGGGAGCTGTTCAATATTCTGCATCAAGCGTTGGGATCGCTCTGGTACCAGCCCGGCAAGTGGCCTTTGACCCCGCACTCAATTCAAAATACACCTTCGACAGTTTTGTGGTTGGTTCCTGTAATCAGTTTGCGCATGCGGCATCCCTGGCCGTAGCCGAAGCTCCCGGCAAAACTTATAACCCGCTTTATTTGTACGGCGGCGTCGGACTAGGTAAAACTCATCTGATGCATGCGTGTGGCCACGCGATAAAACAGCGAAACCCTCACCTGCGAGTTTCATACTTGTCTTCCGAGCGCTTCATGAACGAACTGATCAATTCGATTCGTTACGACAAGACGCAGGGATTCCGGGAAAAATATCGGTCGGTTGACGTTCTGCTCATCGATGATATTCAGTTTATGGCCGGGAAGGAACGCACCCAGGAAGAGTTTTTCCACACATTCAATACTCTTTACGAGCAACAAAAGCAGATTGTGATCAGTTCTGACTGTCCTCCGCGCGAAATACCAACGCTCGAAGAGAGGTTGCACTCCCGATTTGAGTGGGGACTGATCGCCGATCTCGAGCCTCCCGATCTGGAAACCAAGGTCGCCATCCTTAAGCGCAAGGCGGAAACGACCGGTTTTGTAATTCCCGATGATGTGGCTTTATTTATCGCCGGCAGAGTAAAGAACAATGTAAGAGAGTTGGAAGGATCTCTGATCAGACTGCTGGCCATTTCATCATTGCGCGGAATCCCTATCTCCAAAGATCTTGCCCGCGATGCAATCCGAAATATTGCAAGCGAAGAGGAGCCTGGGGTTATTACTATCGAACAAATCCAGAGGGTCGTTGCCGCTCATTACAAACTAACGGTGGAACAGTTAGTCTCAAAGAATAATGCTCGCCAGTTTGCCTTCCCTCGCCAAATTGCCATGTATCTTTGTAAAAAGCTAACGAAACACAGCTACCCGGAGGTAGGCCGAGCTTTTAGAGGAAAACATCACACAACCGTCATTCACTCTTTTGAGAAAATCCAATCGCTATCGGTTGCAGATTCAGGCTTGCAAAGGTTGCTGTTTGATCTAACAGAAAGCCTGCAAAAGTAAGCCCGATCTTTCCACAAGATTTGCTACACGATTAATCAGCAAACCGTTTCAATTACTGTAATCGACGAGATTTCCACAAGTTGTTTGGAAGTGAGACTGTGAAAGAATAGAATAGTCCCACTACTAATTTGTTTTTCGACAGATCGAGCTTAGTTCTCGAATAAACTTCCGCCACTTATGAACAGGGGTTCAGCATGTTTTCAATTGCTGTTTCCAGCTTTTTCCACAATTCAACAGGGCCCTACTACTACGGCTAGCAATAAATAAATGATTATGTTAGTTAGAAGCAGAAAGTAACGAGGAAAATATTCATGGCTATCAATGAAGGCGCTAAGCGTAAGGAGTCGAACATGCAATTCGTCGTCAGCAAGCAAAACCTGCAGAAGGAGCTCGGATTCGTTCAGGGAGTCGTTGAAAAGAAGAACACAATTCCGGTTCTTTCAAACATTCTGATTGAGTCCGTTGGCGAAAATACAATTCGACTCACTGGCACAGACCTGGATGTGACTATTCGTTGTGACATGGATGCCGAAGATATTTCCACTCCAGGCTCCATTTGTGTGCAGGCGCGGAAACTTTTTGAGATAGCCAGATTACTGCCGGATGCTCCAGTAAGTTTTAAGAAGGAAGACAACGACTGGGTCACGGTAACTTGCGACAAGACGCGCTTCAAAATGGTTGGTGTCGCGCGCGACGCGTTTCCAGAGGTACCTTCTTTCAAGTCGGCGCCAACGAGGATTTCGGCGGGGGTAATTAAGGCCTTTGTCGACAGAACCATTTTTGCGATTACGCAGGAAGAGTCGCGTTATACGCTATCCGGAGCCAAGTTCATTTTGGATGATACGGGGGCAAAGATGGTGACGACGGATGGTCATCGCCTGGCTTATGTAGAACGGAAAGGGGTTTCCAAAAACGGCAGCAACGACGCCATCGACACCTTGATTCCTCGTAAAACATTAGCAGAATTGACAAAACTCACGGCTGGTTATGAAGAAGACATTAGCTTGGGAATGGACGGAAATCACATCTTCTTCGAAGTTGGTCCACGACTCTTGATTTCGCGGATGCTTTACGGTCAGTTTCCCAACTACGACATGGTGATGCCCAAGAACAACGACAAATCAATTCAATTCGACGGTGCCCTGTTGAATTCGGCTATCAGGCGCGTGGCGCTAATGGCCGATGAGCGCTCCCATGCGATCCGTTTCCATCTTGAGCCGAATCAGTTAGTGATCAGCGCCCAGAACGCGGAAGAAGGTGAGGCTCGCGAAACGGTTCAAACAGACTACAACGGCGAGGAAACAGACATTGGATTCAACGCGCAATACCTCCAGGACTTTTTGAATGTGATTGGAGATGGATCCGTAGCTTTCGAGTTCAAAGATGGAAACTCTCAAGCCCAGCTCCGACCGGCAGAAGGCGGTGAATATGACTACAAGTACGTCGTAATGCCGATGCGACTCTAGACCTATAGAACGAACAGATGTTGTTGGTGGAGGAAAGCGCTCATTCTTGTTTAAGAAGAGCGCTTTCCGGTTTTTGAGTAATAGCCAGCGAACGGCTGTGATCGCAACAGTATGCTAAAATCGCGCAATGATTTTGGATTCTGTCGAAGTAAGAAATTTTAGAAATCTCAGCGGCAAGATCTTTTGGGGATCCGGCCTGAACATTATCCATGGCAACAATGGCCAGGGCAAAACCAACTGGCTCGAAGCGATCCACACACTCTCGAGAACGAAATCCTTTCGCACGCAACGACTCCGGGAATCAATTCGATTCGGAGAAGCGACTGCGTCTATCGAGGGCCAGGTTTCAACGGGAAACGGTCTCCAAAGAGATTTGCGGATAGAGCTGAAAGAGAATACGAAATCGATCTGGGTCAACGGCAAAAGGGAACAACTCGCGAGGTATCTCGGCGTACTCCAGGTGTTTGCCTTTACAGCAGATCAACTTGAGGTGGTGCGGGGGATGCCGGAAGCGAGAAGGCATTTCATCGATCGCGGAGTCGCCTCATTAAGACCGGCATATGTGCAGACAGTTTCCGATTATAACCGAGTACTCAAACAGAAGAACCGCATTCTCCAGTATTCATCAGAGCGTGAGGTCCGCCAGGAAGAGACGGAAAATCTAATCGCGCCATGGAACGAACAACTTGCGAGTCTGGGAACCGAGATTCATAAAGCTCGCAGCGATTATACGGAACGGCTGAACAGCGTACTTGAACGGACCCTCTTTGAGCCGGCAGAGCTTCAAATTCGTTACTCCTCGTCGCTCGAGAGCAAGGGCGACTTGAATGATTACGAAGCCCTTTTGAGAGAACGGTTACAGCTTCGGATGAAAACAGAGATGGCCGCGGGGCGGGCCCTGGTGGGGCCACACCGAGACGATCTTGCCATCGCTTTGGGAGGCCGTGAAATGCGCGTTTACGGCAGTTCCGGACAGCAGCGTAGTGCATTGTTACTATTAGACTTAGCAGCAATTTCAGTGTATAATTTCTGCCATGATGATTATCCACTTTTTTTGGTCGACGACGTCGACGCTGAGTTGGATGAAAAAAGGATAAGACGTCTTTTGGAGTACCTTGAGGGCCGCACTCAGACATTCATTACCACGTCGAAGAGAAGCCACGTCGAAGGGTTCCTTTCCAAAGCAAACGTACATGAGATTGTGCAGGGCGAGACCGTATTAGTCGCAGCGAAGGAAGACAGTTTTTCAGCGGCAGCGACGGTGGTTGAGAGTGTTCAGTAGGCACAATCCAAGCGCGGCGAATAACGATTAACGAATATCAAGAGTCCTTATTTTTTGGTTCAAGTAATGAAGGAGAACGTATTGGCGACAGCAGGAACGACAATAACCAGCAAAAAGCAACACGCATACGATTCATCATCTATTGCGGTTTTGGAAGGCAGGGAGGCAGTGCGTAAGCGGCCTGCTATGTACATCGGTTCCACCGGAGAACTGGGTCTTCATCATCTGGTTTACGAAGTGGTTGACAACTCTATCGATGAGGCTCTTGCCGGCTATTGCGACACCGTGGAAGTCACGATTCATCTCGATGATTCGATCACCGTTATCGATAACGGGCGCGGGATTCCGGTCGATGAAATGAAGAAGGAGCGGAAGTCGGCCGCGGAAGTGGTGATGACGAAGCTCCACGCAGGCGGAAAGTTTGACTCCAACGCTTATAAAGTCTCCGGCGGCCTGCACGGTGTTGGAGTTTCCGTTGTCAACTTCCTTTCCGAGACCTTACACCTCGAGATTTGGCGCGACTCAAAGACTTACGAACAAGACTATGTTCGCGGCATTGCGGTTGCCCGTTTGCAGCAGACCGGCAAAACCAGAAAGCGCGGCACTAAGATCACGTTCAAACCGGATGCTCAGATTTTTGATCATACAGTTTTCAGTTTCGACAAACTCTCGGAGCGGTTACGAGAAAAGGCTTTTCTCAACAAGGGCATTCGCATCACGATCAAGGATGAACGTGAAGAGCCAGAGCGCTCGCATGAGTTCTATTACAAAGGCGGCATCGCCGAGTTTGTCAAACATCTTAACAAGAATAAGACCACGCTTCATGACAAGCCGCTGTACTTTGAGAAGGAAGGCGACGCCTTGTCGATTGAAGTAGCGATTCAATACAACGACGGCTACGACGAGAAGGTCTACTCGTTTGCCAACAACATCAACACTGTGGACGGCGGCACCCACCTATCGGGATTTCGTTCGGCGTTTACGCGGACCATCAATGCTTACGCGCAGTCGTCGGGCCTGGCGAAAAACTTCAAGAGCTCGCTCACTGGCGACGACGTCCGTGAAGGGCTGGTGGCGGTAATCTCGGTGAAGTTGCCACAGCCTCAGTTTGAAGGGCAAACAAAGGGTAAGCTCAACTCTGATGTGAAGGGCGCTGTCGAATCGTTCTTAAACGAACGCTTGACTGAATACCTGGAACAGAATCCCACCGTCGCCCGCAAGATTGTTGGCAAATCCGTCGATGCCGCGCGGGCCCGGGAAGCGGCGAGAAAAGCCCGCGAAATTGTGCGCAAGGGCGTGCTGGGCTCGACAATGCTGCCCGGCAAGCTTGCTGATTGTCAGGAGCGCGACCCTGCTCTCTCAGAAATCTATATCGTTGAGGGCGATTCGGCCGGCGGCTCGGCAAAACAAGGCCGTGATCGCAAAAATCAAGCGATACTGCCTCTCAAGGGCAAAATTCTCAACGTTGAAAAGGCACGTTTCGACAAGATGCTTGGGCACAGCGAAATTAAGTCGCTCATCACGGCGCTCGGCACGGGTATCGGTAAGGAAGATTTTGACGCGAGCAAGCTGCGTTATCACAAGATCATCCTGATGACTGATGCCGACGTCGATGGCTCCCACATCAGAACGTTGCTGCTCACCTTCTTCTATCGACAAATGGCCGAACTGGTTGAGCGGGGCTATGTCTACGTTGCCCAGCCGCCGCTATTCAAAGTGAAGCGTGGAAAAAAAGAAGAGTACATAAAAGACGAGAGCTTGATGGTCCGCTATTTGATGCGAATGGCCACCGCCGACATGACTGTAAAGTCAGTTGGAGCGAATCAGGATATCGAGGGCAAGGAGCTGGCCCAGTCATTGGAAAAGCTGGTTGACCTTAAGCGCTACTGCGAGCGTGCCGCGAGGCGTCTGGGTGGCGATGGACATCTCCTCGACACATTGCTAGCGGCTTTTGCCGGAAAGAAGGGTGTGCTGCGTAAGGAGGGAACTACGCTGCGAAACGTCTTTCAAAACGGCGACCTGATGGCGAAGGTTGAAGGCGTGCTGGCTAAGGCAGGTTTCAAAACCGAACTCACAACGGATGACGAACACGGTCTGTGGGAGATTGAGACCACGACGACCTCGGGCTTGAATATCGCGATCGACTGGAATTTTGCAAGCTTCGTAGAGTTTCAAAAGGCAGTCGAACTTTATATGGCTCTTGAAGACAAACTGGCGCCGCCTTTCATCACGGGCACAAATGGAACCAGTGAAGAAATTCCGACGCGGGAGGCGTTGCTCGAGAAAGTGCTGACCGCCGCGAAGAAGGACTTATCGATTCAGCGTTACAAGGGTCTTGGCGAGATGAACCCGGAGCAGCTCTGGGAAACAACCATGAACCCGGAGAAGCGGACTCTGTTACAAGTGAGGATTGATGATGCGGTGGAAACAGATGAGATCTTCACGGTATTAATGGGCGATGCGGTAGAGCCTCGGCGAAAATTCATCGAAGACAATGCGCTCGACGTCAGGAACCTGGACGTCTAAGTAGAATCGGCCCCTCTGCCTACGGACTGCTTCGAAGGACTTTCTAGATAGGGGACAGGCAGGAGTGTCTGTCCTACTGCTCGCGAAAACGATCCACGCGAAAGCGCGAAAGCTTCAAAGGTGTCCCCGGAGTGATCCCGGCCTTGCGCGCAGCAATTTCTACCTGCTGCCTGGCTGTTTCCACTCCCGCAATGTCCGGTAATAACAACCCACGCAGCTTTCCTGAATCGTCCTCAACAATCACCCCGTAGATCTTCGGGTCCAAACCTTCAAAAGTAGTGGGCTCTGAAGCACCGAGAATATCAACTGAATATGTCAACTCCGCCAGTTCGCCGGGCGAAACCGGTTCGAATCGGGGATCGCGCGTGGCGGCGTTAATGGCGTTGGCAATTAATTCTTCGGCCAGGTATTGCTTAACCGGTTCAATCGTCCCAATACAGCCGCGCAGTTCTCCGTTACGAGTTTTGAGGGAAACGAAACAAGCTGCACGTGCGCAAAGAAGGGCAGAAACTTTCGCCGGGGCAGGGATTTGTTTCCCGGTCAGGATAAACGCTTCCACAGCTTGGCGGGCAAGCGACGGTAATTCCGCAACCGGGTCGGAATCTTCTGCAGCAACCATAGCAATCGCAGGTTTATCGCCTTCTTCGCGTTCGCCCGTGGCTTTCGCATTGGTCAGCTGTGCCACCAGATAACCAACCCCAAACGGCGCTTCATAATTCAGAACTTCGCAAGTCGGCGGTAGTTCTTCAATAGCGCCCAGCGCGACCAGCATTGAGCGATAGCCACACTCTCCTGCCGTCCGCCGCAGATCCTGATCGATGTGGATGATTTGATTTGGCGAGTTGTCCTCGAGGGCGTCAACCACTTCTTCATCAAAACGATGGGCAGCCGGGTTATAACCGGCTGGGGCTTCAGGTTTCAAACGATGACTCAAATCCCCGCTTGCAACCAAGGCAATGGATCGTCCAACCACATCGGCCGCCCTTCGAACACAAGCACCGAACCTCAAGTGGTCCTCATTTGAAAGAAAGCTATAACCGAGGGCAATTACGCGACCGCGCCAGCCATTCCGATCGAGGAAATAAAGCGGAACGGCGGTACCGTGGTCTAACCTGTAGTTGTTGAGGTTAATGATCTCGTAATCGTCGTTGTCCGCGGCCTGGCTTATCGCCTCGAGCAATTCCTCATCGAGTGCAAATTCAAGGCGTGTATTGGGCGCGCGAAAGTCTGCGAAATCTCCGTAGAGCTTCGGACTGTGATAGGCGACAAAGGCGCGCGCGTCGAGCGGGGCGTGGGGCGAGATCAGCACCACCGTTTCTGCGCCGCTCCGAATAATGCGCCGGGTCAGTTCTTCCATTGCAGCGATCGAGCGGCGCACCGCACCGCTAGACCTACCACCTACTTCGGGAACCATTATCGGGGGGTGGGGAGCGATACCCGAGAAAACAATGGCGCTGTCGTTTCCCATGGGTGCCTCCTACATTTTCCTCCCAGCGATGGAAAACCAGGACGGGACAACAGTTGTAACGCAAACTGTTAGTTTGCGTCGAAGCGCGAGGCGCAACGTCCGGTCAAAGACTAATTGTCAGGGAACCACTGAATTTTAACATGAATTGCGCTTCTGATCGGAAGACTACTAAGATGACCCAAGCGCTTAAGTGATTAGAAAATGATGAACAGCGAAGAATTTGAGGTCTTGATCGTCGGCGCCGGGCCTGCCGGGTCTTTCGCTGCCGAGCGACTGGCGAAAGGCGGCGTGCGTGTAGCGCTGTTTGACGGGCGGCCCGCAGGTGAACCTAAAGCCTGTGGTGGCGGTGTGACAGCCAAAGCTCTCAAAGGCTGGCCGCACTTGCTGGCCGCTGTCGGTCGCACAGTTGATGAGCTGGAAATGTATTCACCGTCGGGCAAGCGTCTTCATTTAAAGCTCGACGAACCCTTCGCAATTTATTCGCGCGTTGCCTTTGATTCGTATTTACGCGATCGCGCGGCGAAAGCAGGCGCGCAGGTCTTCTTTGAAAAAATCACTGCCCGTGGAATCACAAGAACCGCGTCAGGGTGGACCTTGCACGGTGCGAATGGGAATGATCAACCAGGGAACCCCTCATCTGAATGGTCAGGTAAGATTTTGGTTGGAGCGGACGGAGCCAACAGTGCCATCGCGAAGAGACTTGCTGGTCCGTTGCAGCCTGCGGACATGGAAGTGGCGTTTGGCTACAGAACCCCGTTGCCTGAGAAAGGCGATGCTCCAACCGTAATTGCGTTTCTTCCCAACTGGGTTGGTTATGCATGGGAGAAGCGTTTGAACACAAGGCTCTAGACGACCTCTTATGGCAATTCATGCTGGGTTATTACCAGCAGCGCGAAAATGATAATGCCAGGATTTGGGCAAAACCGGACGAACTTGGCAGTGCGTCGCTAGAGAAAAGTTTGCGCGCAACGGCCGAAGGTTACGCGGCGCGAATTCCGGGCTTCGCTGATCAGACGTGGGATAAACGGAGTGCGTGTGGCGAGGGTTGGGCCCTGCTCGGCGACGCTGCGGGTTTTGCGGATCCGGTTACCGGGGAAGGGATCTACTACGCGCTCCGGTCGGCTGAGATCTTTTCTGATGCCGTTCTTGAAGGCCAGCCTGAGCAATATGAGAAGCGCTGGCGCAAAGACTTTGGTTGGGAACTGAGGCGCGCTTCACAAATGCGCCGGCGTTTCTACGGAAACTTCTGGGGCGCACCCTTCACCGAAAGAATGATCGGGTTTGCCCGAGGACATCGTGGGATCAGGAAAGTGCTTGGCGATCTGGTCGCTGGTGAGCAGGGGTACGTCGGGCTTAAAAAGAAACTAGCGAGGCGCGCGCTGCGACCGCTTTGAAATTCGAGCGTCTTTTTACGGACCTATCGCATTCGGCTATGCCGTCTGATGTGCAGTGGCGGCTCTGCCCCAGTGGGCGATGCTCCTTACTCCTTCGGGGCTGCGCCCCGAGATTTTGGGGCATAGCCCCAGACGAAATTCAAGTTGCGCCGGAAGTTCATAGACCTTCCGCACATCAGGCGGCAGAGCCGCGGCACGCAAGCGAGTCTTTCGTTAAGTCGAGCACGCCATCGGTCGCGGTTTCCAAAACTACGGAGCAAGCCGGCTAATGGTCCAGCTTCCATCGGCCTGCCGCTCGTAAAGAATTCGATCATGCAGCCGGCCCGGGCGGTTTTGCCAGAACTCAACCCGCTCGGGCTTTAAACGGTAGCCGCCCCAATGTGCCGGACGGTCTATCAAACGGTCACGGTAAAGTTCGTCCAGCTTGCGAAAATTCTTCTCCAGAACGTCACGACTTTCGATCACGTCGCTTTGCGGAGAAGCAAGCGCGCCGATTTGACTTTCACGTGGACGCGTTTTGAAGTATTCATCCGATTCCTGTGCAGAAACGCGCTCTACCGTTCCTTCAACTCTCACCTGACGATCAAGGCCCAGCCAATAAAAAACCAGCGCTCCCCGTGGATTCTCCTCGAGTTCTTTCGCCTTAGCGCTGCGATAGTTGGTGTAAAAAACGAAGCCACGTTCATCAACTTCCTTCAGCAACACCACTCGCGCTGAAGGCCGACCGTCGCTGGTCGCCGTTGCCAGGGTCATCGATTCCGGCAAACGAGATCCGGAGGCGATGGCATCGTCGAACCAACCTCGAAACTGCCTTACTGGCTCCCGCTCGACTGTGCTCTCATCGAGATCTTCGGCCGCATTGTTCTGGTTTTCTTTCATGAGCTTGATTGTGTTTTGAAAATGATCAATCGTAAAGGACTCGCAAAGAAGATCTAACTTCGCGCACCTTTGGGTACTGGTGCAGTCTCAATTGGCATTCTCATTAGCACCGTGGCTTCAGCCCGATGGAAGCAGTGTTCCCACGAAATCGGAAACCGTCTAAAGCGTTTCCCAGTTTTCTGTCTGGCGACTGGTCACCGGGCTAAAGCCGCGGTGCTAATGAGAGCGAAGTTCATTCAAACTGCACCCACCTTTGCGCCTACTTCGCGTTCTTTGCGGTTCAATTTGTTGTTTTCGTATACGGCTCCAGGCGAACGTTCAGTTCGTCAGGAATCGGCACTGTCTCAAACCTGTCGCGGCGTACCGATACAAGCACAAAATGAGCGTGTGCGATGAGCAACTCCTCACCTTTGCGCCGGACTTCAAAATTCACCTGCATCGACTTATTGCCAACTCGGCCCACATAGACGGAAACCTCAAGCAAGTCGTCGAGCCGTGCTGCGTGGTGGAAGTCGCATTCCAGGTGAACGCGCGGTAACCACACATCAAGTTCGTCAAACATAACGCTGTAAGGCAAACCAACTGAGCGAAATAGTTCCG
>WNGE01005530.1_pt1 | contig 22042 bp, 18 predicted proteins | sample 5400651 | NCBI WGS metagenome assembly WNGE01 (sample SAMN13153370, study PRJNA577476) | soil metagenome | isolation source: 60 cm soil or saprolite under grassland replicate 2 | place: USA:California | collected 2016-06-15 | reverse complement strand
TCGAGACATCCCACAAGTTGATGATGTGGTCCCCGCCTCCACTGGCGAGAGTTTTCCCATCGGGACTGAAGACGACTGAGATGATGTCGGAAAGATGCCGTTTGAGAGTGCGAACCTTTGTGCCTGTCGAGACCTCCCAAAGCATGACCGTACTATCGGAACCCCCGCTCGCGAGAGTTTTCCCGTCAGGACTGAATGCGACTGAAAGGACAGCAGCAGAATGGCCTTTAAGGGTACGCAACTCTGCGCTCGAAACATCCCATAGCTTAATGCTGCCGTCCACATGACCGCTGGCCAGAGTTTTTCCATCAGGGCTGAATGCTACTGAGAAGAGATAAGCAGCATGCGCGCTGAGTCTAAGCAACCCTGCGCCCGTGGAGACCTCCCAGAGATCGATGGCGTGGTCCGAACTCCCACTGGCGAGCGTCTTCCCATCGGGACTGAAGGCGACTGACAACACGGAAGACCAATGCCCTTTGAGAGTGCGCAACTCCGCGCCACTCGAGATATCCCATAGAATGACGGTTCTATCGTTATTACCGCTGGCGAGAATCTTGCCATCAGGACTGAAGGCGACTGAGTAGACCGCGTCCAAGAAAGCTTCAGAGTGCCTTTTAAGAGTGCGCAACTCTGCACCAGTCGTGACGTCCCACAGTTTGACGGTGTTGTCCGTGGCTCCACTGGCGAGGGTCTTGCCATCAGGACTGAATGCGACTGACCAGACAGCTTCAGAATGCCCCTTGAGAGTGCGCAACTCTGCACCTGTAGAGACATCCCACAGCTTAACCGTTTTGTCCGCGCTGCCGCTGGCGAGAATTTTCCCATCGGGACTGAAGGCGACTGAGATAACTTGGATGCTCGACTTTGAATGACCTTTGAGAGCGCGCAACTCTGCGCCGGTCGAGACATCCCAAAGCTTCACCGTGTTGTCCGAACTACCGCTGGCGAGAGTCTTCCCATCGAAACTGAATGCGACTCCGCTGACACTTTCAGAATGACCTTTGAGAGTGCGCAACTCTGCGCCGGTCGAGACATTCCAGAGCTTGACAGTCTTATCCGTACTACCGCTGGCGATGGTCTTCCCGTCGGGACTGAAGGCGATTGAGTTAACAAAGGTCGAATGTCCTTTGAGAGTGCGCAACTCGGCGCTTGTCGCGACATCCCACAACTTGACCGTGTTGTCCACACTACCGCTGGCGAGTGTCTTCCCATTAGGACTGAATGCTACCGACTGGATTGAATCAGAGTGCCCAGTCAGCACTACCAACTCAGGCTTCTGCGCCCAACCCACTACGCTCGTGCATAACAGCAGGCCCAAAGATGACCATAGCCTTAAACCAGTGATTGCGTTCATAAGTAACTCCTAACCTTCCTGTTGCGAGGCTTTTGTCGCGAGTTTCCGGGGTCGACGGGCGGCAGCCCGGTTTGGGTTGGTGGCCCAATCCGACCAGCACTGGGAGTGCTGGCTTCACTTCCAACTTAACACTTCCTGCGTAATCTTGCTGACCTCATCTACCAGCTTTGCGGGAGTAATCTCTGAACGAGTAGAAGCCGACGCACCAAACGAGAGGGTAGTAGCCTAGTATTAAGCCATTAACCTAAGCAGTTAGGGAGTTTGACACCTCAAAGATCAGCGTGATACTGTCCGGTCGCAGTCGAGCCAAAGTTACTATCTTTTTAGTTATTGTTCTTTCCAAACAAAGCCTCGGGGTGCCCCGTTTTGCGGGGAGAATAGGGAAGCGGGTGAAAATCCCGCGCGGTCGCGCCACTGTGATGAGCATTGCGGCTAAGCCCTTGAATGAGAGCGACTCCTCTGGAGTCAAATCTTATTGAAGAGTTAGTTGGCAACTGTTCCAAGCCAGGAGACCTGCCACGTCGCTTTGCAGCCTTGTGAACGCCTCGCGCAAGGGTGTTCAGGCCGCCGGATCTCCAGAGCCTTTGCTCGAGTCCCGTCAATCGCCTGTTCCCTTTGTGGGGAATTGGAGATTGGCGGGACTTTTGTCGCTAACAAACACACAGCATTGTGATCTCTTTGCGGCCTCGCCGACTCGCGAGCTACCGCCCCGGTGGCTTGCGCACCTTGCACCTAAGAGATGGGCGGGATGTCCAGGAGACTCTCACACGCTTGGAACCGCTCGCGTTATTGACAACAGATCGGGGGAGCGCTTCTGCCGGTTCGACAAACTTAAGTTTGTCGGACAGTGGTTCGCAATCGGTTTACTGCTGCTCGCTATTGGTCTCTTTGGCGCTTGCACCGGCATCAAGCACGAGACCACAAAAATCGCAACTGATTCTCGAACTCTCACGGACGAAGCCGGGAGAACGATTACTGTTCCCGCCAGGATCGAGAGATTCATCTCGCTCGCTCCAAATTTGACAGAGATCGTCTACGCCATCGGCGCAGGAGATCGCCTCGTCGGCAATACAACGTATTGCGACTACCCGCCAGAGGCTAAGACTGTTCAGAAGGTCGGCGACACATTACAACCGAGCATTGAAAGAATACTTGGACTCCGACCACAACTTGTTCTGGTTTCGACAGCATCGCAACTGGAAGCTTTTACAAAGCAACTCAATGAACAAAAGATTGCCGTCTACGTCACGAACCCACGCAGCCTGGAAGAAGTGTTTCGCTCAATCACGACCCTGGGCGATTTGTTGGGTGCACGTGATCGAGCTAGCGGCCTGGTCGCTGATTTGCGCAAGCGTAGCTCAGCAGTCGAAGAAGCGATCAAGCACGTCAAACCAATGAGAGTCTTTTATCAAGTATCCGGCGAACCCCTCTACACGATTGGTCGTGATGCTTATTTGACGGATTTGGTGCGGCGCGCGGGAGGTGTTTCAGCAACTGCGGACGTGCCCAGTGCGTTTCCGCGTTTCAGCAATGAGGCAGCCATTGCTGCGCGGCCTGAAGCAATCATCTTGCCGACGGGCGGCTCGATGGGTACGGCGAACTCTACAGTTGCTGAAGCGCTGAAGAACTCTCCCGCGGTGTTGAGTAACCGAGTCTACAGGATTAACGACGATCATCTTTCGCGTCCTGGTCCACGGCTGGTTGATGGCCTCGAGGAAATGGCGCGCGCGTTACACCCCGAGGCGTTCAACTGAAACCTTTGGAGTGCGGGGGTCTGTCACCGCTTTCTCCGTTCTTAAAAGGCGCTCAGATCCGGTGAAAGCCCAAAGCGGTGTCAGGCCCCCGCACTCCAACGGCTCCGCGGTGGTACAAGATCGAAACCGCGCGCGGCAGAAGCTATCAAGGAAGCGATGAGGAATCAACCGAAAGGATCGATCGCCGCAGACCATGCGACGTTGAGCAAGACGCTCAGTGTCTGTGGCTTACTCCTACTTGTACTTGTCGCGGTATTGATAGCGGCCTCATTAGTCGGCAGTCAGCGCTTACCTTTGGCGTCGTCGCTGTGCGCCCTGTTGGGCAAATCAGATTGTCACTTGTCTTCCGAACAGCGGGCAATCCTTTTTGACATTCGCTTGCCTCGCATTCTCCTTGCCGCCTCAGTGGGAGCCTCGCTCGCCGCTGCCGGGGCCAGCTACCAGGCCCTGCTCCGCAACCCATTGGCGGAACCATATCTACTTGGAATTTCGAACGGTGCAGCGGTGGGGACAATGATTGCTCTGGTATTTTTTGGAACGCACGAATGGAGCCGGCCACTAATGGCGTTTTCGGGTGCGCTGGTGGCAACACTGCTGGTTTACCGGCTCGCTCACGGTCGAGCTGGAGCCACACCCGAGCGTCTGATTCTTGCTGGTGTGATTGTCACCACATTTCTTTCCTCAGCGATTGTCTTTGTAACCACTCTGATGGATGTGACACGAATTCGGGCCTTTACTTTTTGGCTGCTCGGGGATCTTTCAGGCAGCACAACAAATCTGCTCGCGGTCGCCATCCTTGTTTCCATTGTAGGAACGGGAGTGCTTGCGGCCAACGCCAGGTCACTCAATCTGTTAATGCTTGGTGAGCGCGATGCCTTCGATCTCGGTGTGGAGGTCGGACGTGTTCGCTTGATCGTGTTTGTAGCCGCAAGTTTGTTGGTCGGCAGTTCGGTGGCATCAAGTGGTTCGGTCGGCTACGTAGGATTGGTTGTACCTCATCTAGTCCGACTTTCACTGGGGAGTGATAATCGCATCACGATTCCGGCTGCCGCAATTTCAGGTGCGCTCTTTGTTGTAGTGGCCGACACCGTTGCCCGAACAGTAATCGCTCCCCGAGAACTGCCGGTGGGAGCCATTACGGCGCTGATTGGAGCGCCTCTGTTTATTTATCTGCTTAAGAGAGGCTCAGGAAGCGTCGCCTAGTATATGCAAGCCGAAGGGTTGAACACCGTGCTCGAAGCAAATGACATCAGAATCAAGTATGGATCGAGGCTCGCTGTCGCGGGTGTGTCGTTAAGGCTAAGTCCTCGAGAGATAGTCGCAATCATTGGCCCAAATGGGGCTGGCAAATCGACACTTCTTACTGCTCTTAACGGAGGCTTGAAGCCCTCTGGCGGTGAAATCCTGCTTGATGGAAAAATTCTGAAACACTTCACTCGCCGCGCGATAAGCAGGAAGATCGCAGTCGTGGCCCAGGAAGCTGATGTTCGTTTCCCTGTTACCGTGCTCGAGTTTGTACTCGGTGGTCGTTATGCCTGGGCCCAGACGGGAATCTGGGGCTGGGAAACAGCCCATGACCTCCAAGTCGCGCGTGAGGTGCTAAGTGAGACTGAGTTGGAGACGTTGAGCGGCCGTTTGATGAATGAGCTATCGGGAGGAGAACGACAGAGGGCTGTCCTGGCGCGGGCGCTTGCAACTGAGGCACGAATTCTGCTGCTCGATGAGCCCACTGCGAATCTCGACCTTGCTCATCAAGCGACGATACTGGCGCTCGTTCGCCGCCGCTGCGACCTCAACGACGCGGCGGCCGTTGTAGTCACCCACGACGTTAACCTTGCTGCCGAATTTTCAGATTACGTTTTGCTGATGAAAGACGGAAAGACCGTTGCCTTTGGACAGCCTGCGGAAGTGTTTTCGCCGGCGCTGCTCCAGGAAGTCTTTGCGGTAAGAGTTCTAGTTGATGCGCACCCACTTACGGGTGTGCCGCGAATAACGCCGGTGCACGAAGTGCGCCGGTAACCTGGGAGCGCAGCATCTTGCCTGCGTCTCCCTTATCAACCCGAGCTTCGGCTCAAGGGAAGGCGGTCAAAATCCGCCACTGCCCGCGCAACTGTAGGCGGTAACGAAGCATGCTCAGCCACTGGGACTACAAAGGATGAAGGCGGAAGGATGAAGGGTGAATACTCGCTTGACCGTCAGCTTCCCGAGAACCTGGGAAGGCACATGCGAATGATTGGTAAGTGTTGAATGCTGCTGAAGAAGAGGGTGGATTATTCATCCTCCTCCTTCCGCCTTCATCCTTGCTTTTCACGCCGTGAGTCAGGAGACCTAGCCGCTGCTCTTTCGTAAAGCTCGCACTGCGACGGGCAGGAGACTCTACACATGAAGACTCAGAACATTCGAACGAACCCTTTTCGTTTCAGGAACAAGCGACTCAGCATTTTGGCTTTGCTGTTTTTCTTCAGTTCTTTTTCAGATAGCGCTTTTGCGCAAACCAACGCGGCCAGTTCAGGAATTACTGTGCGGGTCACGGATCAGCGCGGCGCGATTGTTCCCAGGGCGGCCGTAACTCTCTACACCCGCGACAACCGAGTTCGCAACAAGACACTCACCGATGGGACGGGCAAGTGCCGCTTCGAACAACTCGCTCCCGGTGAGTATCTGATCGAAGCTGAAGCAGCCGGCTTCGCTCGCTCGACCACGCAAGTTCTGCGCATTGAGCGCAACGCGTCATCCAACCTTGATATTTCATTGCCGCTTGCGGGAGTCAATGAACAAGTCATTGTCACCGCGCAAGGTACCGCACAACCGGTCGATGAAGTATCCAAAGCGGTTTCAGTCGTGGACCAGCAAGAGATAGATGAACGCGACGAGGCCGCTATCTCCGAAGCGTTGCGCATCGTTCCGGGTTTGCGAGTGCAACAGCTTGGCGGGCCAGGCTCGTTCACATCGATTAAAACACGCGGATTGCGCAATGAAGACACGGCGGTCTTGATTGATGGTCTGCGTTTTCGCGATGCCGCCTCCACACAGGGTGATGCCTCGGGTTTCCTGGAGGACTTGATCGTCACCGATGTAAGCCGGGTTGAGGTTCTGCGTGGCTCAGGCTCGTCGCTCTATGGCTCGAACGCGATCGGCGGCGTCATCAATCTGGTGACCGACGAGGGAGGCGGTCCTTTCCATGGCAATCTACTCGCCGAAGGCGGCCAGCTAGGCATGTTTCGCGGGCGAGCCCAGGTGGCTGGCGGCACTCGCACGAACAGCATTGTCTACAGCGCAGGCTTTTCACATCTAAATGTGACGCGCGGTATCGACGGTCAGGATGAAGCCCGCAACACGAGCGGACAGGGGCGCGTTCTCTTTAGCCTGACACCTACTACCACGCTCTCCGGGCGCATCTACGCAGCCAATTCTCGCTTGCAACTGAATAATGGTCCTGAGGGGATTGGCAATCTGCCGCCGACCGGCATCATCGAAGCTATCCCACTCCCGCTTACGGAGCTGCGCCGCTATGAAGCACGCGTTCCCACCTCACAACTAAATGTGGGCGCGGCAACTTATATACCCGCGGCAAACGATCCCGACAACCTCCGGATGGCGAACTTCTTTTCGGGCGCGCTTATCTTCTCACAGCGCCCGACTGAAACGTTTGGCTACACCTTCAGCTACCAAGGCTTGGCAACTAACCGCACGGGCCTCAATGGACCCTTGGGAGTTGGGTTTCAACCCTTTGGCGGAAGTGAACGATCGGATTTCGATGCCCGCGTTCATACGCTTAGTGCGCGTTTCGATGTCCGGGCCGGACGCGCCAACTTCATCACCGGTGGCTACGAGTTCGAAAGCGAGAACTTCAAGAATCCTTCTTTCCAGCCAAATCCCGCGGACAACTCCAATGTTGATGTCACGCAAACTAGCCACACGCTCTTTGTTCAAGACCAATTGCGGTTCATGAATGATCGGCTGCAAATCTCCGGAGCATTTCGCACACAGATCTTCCGACTCCAACAACCGGTGTTCACGCCCGCCGCTTCTTCCCCGTACACGGGCTTCACTTTTCGGTCACCGCCAACGGCCTACACCGGCGATGGATCCGTCGCCTATGTGCTTCGTTCGTCGGGCACCAAGTTGCGTGCCCACGTCGGTAATGGCTATCGGGCGCCGTCGCTTTTTGAACGCTTTGGCACATTCTTTAGCAGTTTCTTTGGTTACTCGGTCTTTGGCGACCCGCGTTTGCGACCGGATCGCTCCATCGCCATCGACGCGGGCATTGATCAGACACTCTACAAAAACCGGCTGCGCGCCTCGGCGACTTACTTCTACACCCGCCTTCAGGAAGTGGTCATTTTCGACTTCTCCGGCGCGATCAATCCGGCCACAGATCCGTTCGGCCGCTTCGGCGGCTATCGCAACACGAATGGCGGTATCGCTCGCGGTGTCGAGTTGAGTATGACAGTGACACCGACGCGTGCGCTGAATTTCTCGGCCGCATATACCTATACGAAGAGCCTGCAGCGCACGGCTCAAGTGCAGGGCGTCCTCCGTTCGCTCGTGATTCCCGATCATCAATTCTCGCTGGTTGTTACGCAGCGCTTCGGTCGCCGAGTCCTGGTTAATCTTGATCTTGCAGCATCGAGCGATTACCTGGCGCCGATCTTTGATCCCAACACCTTCGCCAGCCGGGCGTATCGCTTTCACGGGCTAGCCAAGGCCGATCTGGGCGGAAGCTACACGCTGCCGCTTAATGAATCACGTTCCCTGCGTTTCTTCGGTTATGTAGACAATCTGTTCGACGGGGAGTATTTCGAGAGCGGTTTTCGGACGCCCGGGCGCACAGGACGGGCTGGTGCCTCGCTCAGCTTCTAATTTTACAGGGGAAGTGGTGCTAGCTGAGAGACTAACGCGAACCAGACATGAGCCACGCGATACCTTCACCATTAAATTCTGGTGACACGGGTAGGCCTACTGCATTGATGTCGTGGAGCGGTGGCAAAGATAGCTGCCGGGCGCTCTACGAGATTCAAAGGGTACAAAGCCATCGCGTGGCTGCGCTGCTAACAACTGTTACGCGAGATTACGACCGGATTAGTATGCATGGGGTCCGGCGGGTTTTACTCGAAAGGCAAGCGACCAGCCTAAGGCTGCCGCTCCATCAGGTATTCATCTCGAAAGACGCGAGCAACGAAGAGTATGAGGAGAAGATGGCCGAGGCATTTTCATTGTACCGTGGGATGGGAATAGATTCGATCGTATTTGGCGATCTTTTTCTTGAAGACATCAGAGCCTATCGCGAGCAGTTCCTCGCGCGGAACCAGATGCGCGGCATCTTCCCAGTGTGGAAGCGTGACACGTCTCACTTTGTCAAAGAGTTTATAGAATTAGGATTCAAGGCTGTCGTTACGTGTGTGAACTCAGAAGCGCTTGACCGATCATTTGCGGGGAGAGTAATTGATGACGCTTTCCTTTCATCGCTTCCCGTCGATGTTGATCCATGTGGCGAGAACGGAGAGTTTCATTCCTTTGTTTTTGATGGGCCGATCTTCACGGAGGCTGTCAGGTTTTCTCTAGGCTTAACTGTTTCAAGGAACTCGTTCTGGTTCCGTGATTTGTTGCCGGTACCATAGGTTTTTCCAGGGCGTTACTGCAGTCAAAGTCGGTATAGATAAAGCAATGAAGACCGTCCAGCAGATTGTTTCGTTTCTTCCTTCCGCGACCGAGATAGCTTGCGCTTTAGGGCTGTCTGATCAACTGGTGGGAATCACCCACGAATGTGATTATCCGCAGGAGATTACTGGAAAGCCCATCGTCGTTCGCAATGCCCTTCCAATTGAAACGATGAGTCAACGCGAGATCGATCAGGTGGTGGCTCAGCGAATGAGAGAGGGTCGTAGTCTTTATGAGATAGACGAGAAACTTCTCCAGGCGCTTGCACCCGACTTAATTCTCACTCAGGATCTATGTCAAGTCTGCGCTCCATCAGGGAATGAAGTGTCGCAGACTTTAGATTTGCTGCCCAAGAAACCGCAGATTCTCTGGCTCACACCCAACTCTCTGGAACAGATTGCCGGCAACATTCGCGATTTGGGCGAAGCCACCGGTCGCGCCAAAGAGGCCCAAGAGTTAATTGCCAGGGGTCGCGCCAGGCTCGAAACAATCGCCGCAGTGACGCGCAAGTTATCAGACCGACCTCGTGTCTTCTGTATGGAATGGCTTGATCCGGTTTATTGTAGTGGCCATTGGGTTCCGGAGATGGTGATGCTTGCAGGAGGTGAGGATGCGCTTTCGCGCGTGGGTAAGGATTCAACACGCGTTGCCTGGGATGATGTCATGAAATGGGCTCCTGAAGTTCTGATCGTTACACCATGTGGCTTCAATCTGGAGAAGTCCGTCGAACAAGCCCGCCAGCTAGTCCGTTATCCTGGTTGGTCAGATCTTCCTGCGGTCCGCAAAGGCCGAGTGTACGCGGTGGACGCAAACTCTTTTTTTGCTCGCCCGGGGCCGAGAGTGGTGGATGGCACCGAGCTCTTGGCGCATCTCATTCATCCCGACCTGTTCGATTGGAAAGGGTCTAAAACTGCGTATCAACTGTTGGATGTTTGAGCGGTGGACAGTAGTTCAAACAAAGGTTCAGGTTGCAAGGAGTGAAAGTTCGTGGGCGCAATTGCGTCACTTACCGAACTTGTCCCTGCAACCTGAAACTTAAAGTAGCAAGTTCCCAGATGAGTGCTAAGTCTTTTTCGTGAAAAGACCGCCTGCCAGGAAGGCGACTCCGAGCAAAGTGTGGATCCCGTGGTCGATTGATCCGAGGTGGAGGGGACCAAGCATCCACATCTTATCGGCCCCGGTACCCATAGCCATACCAATTACTCCAAGCCCCAGGTACACAACACCAAATACGAGACAGAACGTCTTCGCTGCCGACAGCGAACCCGCGAATCCAAGGTAGAGCGCAATGACACCTGAAATTATGTGAACAACGTTGTGGACCGGGTTCAGGTGCGCGCCTAAGAGATTAGGCGCTGCAAATCCCGCTAAGCCAACCAACAAGAAAACGACGCCCAGAATCTTGCAAACAGTCTTTGCCATGATTTGCCTTTTTCTCCTCTGTGAAAGGGTTGGTAACCGAGCGGCCGCGCACCGAGGAATAAACCGGGCGTCCGCACTAAACCGCCAGGCAATAGCCGAATGCGGCGATGTATATCAAAGAGGCCACCCTATTTGCAAAGAGTTTCTGACCAACAGGCTCTTAGCTGCGTGGTGGGTTATTTTGGTGCGGTGCTATACTGCACGCGTCAATCCCCATTATGGTGAGATATATCTGGCAAGTTGCAAGGAGGTCTGAAATGAGGAATCTCAGCAGGTCTATCGGTCCAGGAAAAGCTCTCTCGGCAGCGTGTCTGTTGTTTCTGCTGGCGGTCACCACGAATGCTTACACAGTTGTGTTGCGAGGCGGCAAACGAATCGAGATTCCAGCACAGTTTACCGTCACCAAGACGACCCTGACTTACGAAGCGTCGCCCAGCTTTTTTATTACGTTGCAAATGACGGCCATTGACATTCCAGCAACAGAGCGAGCCAATAATGAAATGGCTGGCAGTTTGTTGGGGCGCGTTGCCAAACAGCAGCAGTCACCCGGGATAGGACAAAGTACCAGTGTTGAAAGCCGAGCCAAGGCTATGCGATCCGTTACTAATCGCGACCTTGAACAGTACGCGCGCGCGAGGGCGGAGAGCGATCGGGCATACGAGCAAAGACGGAAGGAACTGGGACTTCCTCCGTTAGAAGTAGCACGCGCGCAGGCTGCTGCAGAAACTGAAAAGTTCTTGCAGGAATTGGAACGTAAACGCGCCGAGGATGAAGCTAACTACAGAACTGCGGAACTCCAGGCGCAGATCGCGGCTTTAAGTAACCAACTGAATTACGTCCAAGCCAGAGTTAGTGATGGTTCATATGTGTCAGCCGGCGCTTTTAACGGTTTCGGTGGCGTCCCCTTTTACACATCATTAGGGCGGACGAGAATCGCTCCTTCGCTATTCGGCCCATCGTTTGGCTTACCAATCGGTCCGTCGTTTGGCTTACCAATTGGTCGGCCGTTTGGATCATTGAACGTTCCGTTCGGCTTGTCCCGCGGCTTTCATGGACAGCGCCGAAGTTTATTCGTTCCCGGGATGCCGTTTCGTGGTCGAACAGGCTTTGGTCATGGGCCCATGGGGCGACGTTTCCGATGACCCGTAAATTACTGTAAGTCCTTTTCGGTTTTCGCACAGCCTCGGCCTCCTGATTCTGTAATTGAGTGGTATTGAGAAACACCACACTAGCGACCCCATTGGACCAGCGTCCAACACCTTGAATTGCTAATGCAAAACGGTTGGGAAACGATCATCGGTTTAGAGATTCATGCTCAACTTAATACAGAATCAAAGATCTTCTGTGGTTGTTCCACGCGCTTTGGTGACGAACCCAACCAGAATACGTGTCCAGTATGTCTCGGTCTGCCCGGCGCACTTCCCGTACTAAACCGCCGCGTAATCGAACTTGGTGCTCGCGCTGCGCTCGCGCTTGGCTTACAGATCAATCCAATCTCAATCTTTGCGCGCAAGAATTATTTTTACCCGGATTTGCCTAAGGGCTACCAAATTTCTCAGTTCGATCAACCCTTCTCCGCGAATGGTACCCTCGAGATTATGACGGCCATGCGCGATGATGCTGGTCATCCGGTCGAATGGCGACGGAAGACAATCACCATTACACGGCTGCATCTGGAAGAGGATGCAGGCAAGAATGTGCATGAGGGATTGCCCGATGTGGATCGTTATTCCTACATCGACCTCAATCGCGCGGGCACACCCTTAGCGGAAATCGTCACCGAGCCGGATTTTCGGACCTCCTGGGAAGCCTACGACTACGTGAATCATGTACGACGAGCATTGCAATGGGTGGGTGCCTCCGAAGCGGATATGGAAAAGGGAAATCTGCGTTGTGAGGCCAACGTTTCAGTGCGACGGATGGGTGATGAACGGTTTGGCACAAAAGTCGAACTGAAAAACTTGAACTCAGTGCGGTTCATGCAGAGAGGAATCGAATTTGAAGTGACCAGGCAGATTGGCGTGCTGGAGTCCGGCGGCCAACTGAGGCAGGAAACCAGACTATGGGACGAGCGGGCGATGGAAACTCGGGTGATGCGATCGAAAGAGGAGGCGCATGACTATCGCTACTTTCCGGAGCCCGATCTGCCGCCCCTGGTAGTTTCGCCGGAGTTTATCGAGAAGGTTCAGGCTTCGATGCCTGAGTTGCCAGAAGCGCGCCGGCAAAGATTCATGGAACAGTATGGCCTGTCGTTTTCGGATGCCTCGCAACTTACATCTGAACGTTCGCTTGCCGACTATTTTGAGGCAGCGGCGAAAACGTCGGGCAATCCCCGGGTTGCCGCAAACTGGCTCAGGTCAGAACTGCTGCGCGAATTGGAGGCGGCCGGCATGCTTGCCAGTGCCTCCCCGGTTCTACCAGAGGAACTGGGCGCGCTGGTGCGCATGATCGACCAGGAACTGATCAGTGGGAAGCAAGGTAAGGATGTACTGGTCGAGATGTTCACAAGTGGTAAGGGCGCCGCAGCAATCATTGAAGAACAAGGTTTGGTGCAGCTAAGCGACACAACTGAGATCGATGGTTTGATTGATAAAGTCTTAGCAGCCAATCCCCAACAACTGGAAGGTTATCGCTCAGGGAAAGAAGCGCTCTTTGGTTTCTTTGTTGGGCAGGTAATAAAGGCCTCTGCCGGTAAGGCGAATCCTAAGGTTGTGAACGAAAGGCTGAAGAAAAAGCTGTAAGGTAAGTTCATGGGCAGTGTCATATTTCGAGTTTCATAGAATACGATCCACGAAATCACACGAATCAATACGAATCTAGTGACAGTTCGTGTAATTTAGTGGAGCGTCTTGCCCCAGTCTCCGCAATAGGGAGATAGTGAGACGCGGCTGCTATCGAGCGATGGTCTACACATCTCACTCTTGAAGGAAATTTAGGATTTAATGAACCTTAAAGGCAAAGTGGCAATCGTAACGGGCGGGACCAAGGGGATCGGACGTGGAATTGCAGCAGCGCTAATCGCAGAAGGGGTGAGTGTCTGCATCGGCGCCCGCAAGCGGAGCGAGATTGACGAGACTGTTGGGACGTTAGCACGTTTAGGTAAGGGTCGCATCATGGGGCTTGTGGGCGACGTGCGGGATCAGTCCCAAATCAAAGCGTTATTCGAGCTAACGATACTGGAGTTTGAGGGCCTGGACATACTCGTCAACAACGCCGGCATTGGTATGTTTTCGTCAGTTGAGGAAATGCCGCCTGAAGATTTTCGCGCCGTCCTGGAAACAAATCTGTTCGGCGTTTACTACTGTTGCCATGAAGCTATCCCGTTGATGAAGCAACGTGGCGGCGGTTATATCATCAACATCTCGTCCTTAGCTGGCACGAACGCCCATCCGAAGATGGCTGCCTACAATGCTTCCAAGTTTGGTCTTAACGGGTTCAGTGAAGCATTAATGCAGGAAGTGCGGCACGATGGCATCAAGGTAAGTTACATCATGCCCGGCTCGGTAAATACGGAATTCGGCGGCGACAACCCCAGCGCCGAGAAAAATTGGCAACTGCGACCAGAAGACATCGCGCGCGTCGTCATCGATCTGCTCCACCACGACGAGCGCAGTCTCCCCAGTCGAGTTGAGATTCGTCCAACCAAACCACCTAAGAAATAACCAGGCCACGAAAATGGCATGAGAAGGTTATTTGCATTTGGCTTAAGTTTAAACTGCAGGAATACACCAGATGGCGCTAATTGGGGCCAACGAACTAAAACGCAAGCTACTCATTGCGGTTGACGGGCAGCCTTACCTTGTCATGGAAGTCTTTTTTGCTTCGCCTACCGCGCGCGGCGCGGCGACAATGGTGCGCACCAAACTACGTCACCTGTTAACAGGCGCAGTCATGGAAAAGAGCTTTCGTTCGAGCGAGAAGTTTGCGGAACCCGATGTTGAGTTTGCGATCGCAACTATCTTAAGGAGGGGATGACGCTGCAGGTTTTGAAATACAACGGCGCTCCCGTTTCTTTGCAATTGCCGCAATTCGTCGAACTAGCGATCATCTCCACCGAGCTCGGAACGCGCGGCGATACAGCGGCGGGAGGAGCAACCAAGCAGGCCACTGTGGAAACGGGCCTTGTTGTGCGGGTCCCACTTTTTATCCAGGCGGGCGAAATCGTGCGCGTCAACACGCAAACGGGTGAAGTCGCTGGCAGGGCTTAATTGAGTGCTAAGGTATTTCCAACAATGATCCATCCTACTCGGTTCGGTCCTTTCTATATTGCCTTGGCGCTTGCTTGTGCGATTTCAGCGAATGCGCAGCAGGAGAGTCTTAATAAAGCCTTTCTCCGCGCTGTGGAGGACGGCGACATAGCGAAAATTCAGGCGTTGTTGGGCGAAGGCGCGGATGTGAACGCGCAGGAACATACTAACGGTCACTTTGCGTTGCAGTACGCAATAAACCGGCCTGACGTAGATTTGGTGAAGTTGTTGCTCGATAGAGGAGCAAACGCCAATGCGGTAGATAGGATCGGTTATACCGCCCTCATGGACGCGACGCGTCGTGGTGGCCCCGCGGGCACGGCAATTTCAAAACTACTGATTGAGCGTGGCGCTGACATTCATGCCGGACACGATCGGGCGATCTTTGCCGCGGTCAAGTATGCCGAACCTGAACTTGTCCAGCTCTTGCTGAGGAAAGGCGCGCCGGTAAATGCCAAAGATGAGAACCAGGATGGCGAGACAGTCTTGATGTCCGCCGCAAGCGGAGCGTCCCTGGAAGGAGTACAAATGCTTCTGGCTGCCGGTGCCGATCTCAACGGCACTGACAAGTATGGCCAAACGGCGCTCATGAAAGCATCGACCATGGACCACCGTTACGGCGTGGAAAGTCGCTTACCAATCATTGAGCTATTGCTGAAAAAGGGCGCTAACGTGAATGCCAGAGATCAGTACGGCATGACGCCACTGTTGCATGCGGTAGTTCAGCACATGTCGGAAGCAGGTGGCATCATTTCGCATCCTGAGGTCGTGCAGTTGCTACTGGCGAGCGGTGCAGATGTGCAGGCGAGAGATGCTGAGGGAGAAACGGCCTTGCACGGAACCGTTGCTGTTTATGAAGGTCCGATTGAGATGGTCCGTTTGCTGCTGGCGAAGGGGATCGAAGTTAATGCTCAGAACAAAAATGGAGTGACCGCGCTGATGATCGCCGCAGACAAGGGCAAGCTGGATGTGACTCGGCTCTTGTTGGAAAAAGGTGTAAATCTGGATCTAAAAGATCTTGAAGGCGCCACGGCTCTGGATCATGCGATAAGCGCCGGCTACGCCGATATTGCTAAGTTATTGTTGGCGAAAGGAGCAGCCTCCAGAAATGTCTATCGGAACGAAGCAGAGGTCACCGAGGCAGCAGCAAACTTCGCTTTATTACGTGCGGCAACATCCAGCAGCCTTCCGGAGATCGAAACGCTGCTCGCACAAGGCGCCGATGTTAACAGTCGGGATAGTCACGGCGACACCGCTCTGCTTATAACGGCGCAGTACGGTTATTCCGGGACAGACATTTTTACTTTGCTGCTGGCAAAAGGGGCGGACATTAATGCGACCAACGTGAGTGGCTCTAGTGCGTTGATGATAGCAACAGGCCGCAATAGCGGAGACGCGGTGAAATTGTTGTTAGCTCAAAAGGCCGATGTCAATCTCCGCGACAAGCAGGGCAAGACGGCGCTGCACCTTGCTGCAGCAGAACTTCATTCCGAGATCGTAGAGGACTTGCTGGCAAGCGGCGCCGCAGTAGACACTCGCGACGCTGAGGGTAAGACCGCCTTGATCCTCGCGGCGGATTCCCAAAGGTCAGTCCCCACAGACATTCTGAAATCATTGCTCGATAAAGGCGCACAGTTGAATGCCCAGGATGATCAGGGCAACACAGCGCTAATCATGGCCGCGAAATCAGGCAGCATCTCTGGCGTAGAGTTCTTGCTGAGCAAAGGTGCGCGAACCGATCTGAAAAACAAGGAGGGCCAAACAGCACTAAAACGCGCGCGCGCTTTGCACGAGAACGAAGAAATATATAATGCCAACCTCGTTGAGGCTCAGATAGTTGCTCTTCTCCTAAAGGCCAAAGCCAAAGAATAATCCCCCTGGCGTTGCATGCCCGACGTCCCTCAATCCTGGAAGAGGTCTACATTTGGCTGAGTACATCAATGATGTGCGGAATGTCATTGCTCTCCCGAATGCGAACCGCCGCAACAGCAGCCGTGGCCGCTAATCCGATTGGCCGGCGTAGGGCGTGAGCCAATACTGCAGATTGGAAGGCGAAATAAGATTCTAGATTTTTAGATTTGCGATTTTTGATTTTCTGTTTTACGAATTACACCTGCTGCAGCATCGAGTGTTGTCCTGGACTAAGGCATCGCGGTTCAAAGATCGAACAACCATCAAAGCGATTTAGACGTAAAACGGAACAATCGAAAATGAAAAATCAAAAATCGAAAATCACCGAAACTGGCCCGCGTACCATTCGACGATTTGCGGACCGACCATCAGTGCGATGATCGAGCCGATCCCCAGAAAGACACCAAACGGCAGCAGCATCTGCATATCTTTCTTACCCTGCTGAACCATTAACGCCACCCCAATTAGCGAACCAGAGAGGACTCCGAAAAAGATCGTGAGGATTGTGAGTCGCCAGCCAAGATAAGCGCCAACCATAAACATCATCTTCACGTCGCCCAGGCCCATCGCCTCAACGCCACGCAGTCTCTCCCACGTCCAGCCCATCAGCCATAACGAGCCGCCGCCTACTAAGGCGCCGATCAAGGCGCCAATGAGCGACGCGGCCCAAATTGGCATATCACTAAGCATGCCCTGCATCAGTCCTGGAAGATCATCGAAGTGCGGACTGCCGAGAAGATAAGGAATGGTCAAGCGTGCGACTAACGCAAAGACGATCCCCGGGTAGGTAATCGCGTTTGGCAGAATCATGTGTTCGGCATCGATAAAGACCAGAGCAATGAGAGCGCTGACAAAGATGAGATCGAAAGGGAGCACGAGCGTCAATCCGACGCGCCAGGTCACGGCCACAAAAAGGAGCGCCGTCATTAGTTCCACTGCCGGATAGCGAGCTGAGATGCGCGTTTCGCATGATCTGCAGCGCCCGCGCAGAAGCAGGTAGCTCAAAACGGGCACATTGTCGTAAAAGGCAATAACAGCCCCGCAGGAAGGACAGCGCGAGTTTGGAAATACGATCGAATCTTCCAGTGGCAGACGATGAATCACCACATTTAAGAAGCTGCCGATGATCGCGCCTAGAACGCCAGCGAAGATGTAATTAAAAGGAGAAGGTATCAGGAGGTTTATATCTGGCAAGACCGTTATCAGGACAAGAGTCATCGACAGGCATTGTAACTTGCTTGATGGTTACTGCCTACTATCTTCTTTTTTCTGTATCTCGGAGAGCATAAGGTGCTTCAGAAAGGCATGATGGGCCGCGAAACTGGCAATGCTCAGCCCCGCGAGGCCGTCACGAAATCCCCCTTTCAAGACATAACTGCGGATGAAGGCAAGGGGCGCCGCCGTGGCAATCTTTATAACTGACGTGCGACGACCATCCTCGAACATCTGTCGGGCTGCAAGCGGGGCATAGCGTTCGCCGATCATTCTGTGGTGATGTGCAGCGTCGCGAACACTGTAATGCAGAATATCGCCACCCAGTGTGTCAACGCGTGCGCCCGCGTTCATTGTCACGGATTCATGTATATATTTTCCTTCCCAGTGTCCCAACGACTTCCTGAAAAGTCGCAGCTGCCGGTCGGGATACCATCCCCCGCCGCGGATCCAACGGCCCTGGTAGAAAGAACGACGAGCGATTCGATAACCGTCAGCCAGTTGATTGTCGGGCTGTTTTCGCAAGCTCTCGATTGCAGTCCGCAATCGGTCTGACACGCGCTCGTCTGCATCGAGACTAAAGACCCACTCATGCGACGCCTGTTCGGTTGCAAACTGTTTCTGAACCGCAAAACCGGGCCACTCGCGCGTAAAGACGCGGGCACCACACTGCAAAGCTATCTGACGTGTTTGATCGTTGGATTGAGAATCAACGACGATGATTTCATCGGCCCAGGAAAGCGAGTCGCAAGCGGCACGAATATTATCCTCTTCGTTGAAGGTGATGATCGTAGCGGAGATTTTCATCAAGTCTGCGATCCGGAATCCGAGACGCGATTGCAAGGTAGAAGGTACCTTAGCAATCGCAAATCGGAAATCGCAAATGGAAAAATCGGCTTAGGGTGTGGGATTTTCAACTACCACGTTATTGGCCCGCAGTGTTGAGGAGGTTGCGCGCTGCAAGTCGGCAAGAGCCTTGTTGTAATCAGTTTCGGCCCGCAGTTCTGCATTACGCGCATTGGTCAGCGCATTCTGGCGTTGAAATAAGAGAAAGGTGGTCGAACGTCCCACCTGATAAAGGCGCTGTTCTCCCTCGAGTTGAAGTTCGGCGTTGCTTCTTGCCTCTCGCGCTGACAACACACGGAGCCGGGATGTTTCGACCGCCTGGGCCGAGTTGCGAACATCAACTTCGATAAGCTGGTCCTGTGAACGCACAGAGGCTTCAAGCCGTTCTTTTTGGATCTGAGCGCCCGCAAGATTGGCCTTAGCGGTCCGATTGCGTAGGGGAAGCTGAATTGCTACTCCTAGAACAACATTGCGGGTATTGCCGGAGAAGAGGTTGCTGAGCATCTGTCCCTGACCCCCGATCAGGTTGTCGGGCGGCAGCAGGGTTGTCGGAGGATCGGTGGTCGGATCGATGCGCGGAACTGCAGTGCCAGCCAAACCAGTTAAGGCCACGGTACCAGTGAGATCTACCTGCGGGCGCGTCTGGTTCCTGTAAAATTGCAGATCAATACTATTGATGTCGTTGTCCAAACGCAGGCGGCGAAGTTCCGGCCTGTTGTCCCGAGCCTCCTTCAAGGCTTCGGTGAGATTAACGGGCGAAGTATCGAATTTCGGTGAATCTGTGGGCGTGACCTGGGCGGACCACTCTGGAGCTGTCGAATCTTTGAACAGGAGCTGCTTAAGGTTGTTCTCGGCCACCGAGACGTTTTGCACCGCCAGAAGCAAAGCCGATTCGCGGTTGGCGAGTTCTGTTTGCACTTCCGCTCTCTCCAGCGGAGCTTTCGCCCCAGCAGAGATCTGGGCTTCAACATTTCTTAGGTTCTCTCGCGACAGATTGAGGTTCTCAAGTTGATTCTGCTGGTCGCGCAACGCAAAGACCATTTCCCAATAAGCCTGCTGCACGCGCGAGATCACATCTATAGTGCGCAGACGAAAATCCGCATCTGACTGCTCCAAACGCTTCTTCTGAATGCGAATCTGCCGGCGGCTGTTGTCGATGGAGCGATTGCGCAGAAGTGGTTGTGTGAAGGTCAGACCGAAATTCCCAGCATAGAAGGGGTTTAGGATATTAGCTGTGGAATCAGAAATCGTCTTGCTGTTGGTGAAGGTTAGATCGTAGCTGCCGCCGCCCTTGGAGAACAACTTGGTGACGCCGGGATTGAACGAATAGGTAGTGTTAGAGGTCGTGCCGGCGCTCGTGGAACCGGAGAATCTGTTCTGCTGCGGGGCAATTCTCTTGTCGTACTGTGGCGTGATGCTAAATATCGGATCGTATACACCCTCGAGTGAGCGCAACTGTGTTTCCGCAAACCGAACGTCGTCTCGCGCCATCTCGATGTTGTTGTTGTTCTGCAGCGCCCGTTTTACCGCGTCGTTCAGCGAGAGCGTCAGGGTATTGTCGCTCGTCACACCCAGGCGAGTCATATTTGGCATCGGCGGCAAGGGCTTTCGTTCGATCGTTGGGAAGACCGGCTCGCGTGGTTCCTGAATAGGGGTCGTCTCGGATGGCTGGGTGACCTCCGGGGACGGATTCGCCATTTCAGGAGAAGGCGTCGCTAAAGGCGGCGTAGGCTGGGTTGTTGGGGCATTTGGATTCCCGGGTGGTGTTTGCGGTGGCGGTTGTTGAGTGCCCGGCGGAGCCGTCGCTGAGGGTTGCTGCGTGCCTGGCGGTATATTCGGGTTTTGCGTTTCCGAACCGGGCGGACGACTGGCATCCCTTCGGGCAGGGGTCGGTGTAGGGACCGGTCTCTGGGCAAACGCCGACCCGGCTGTAGTAATCATAGCTACACATAACACAACCACCTTAACTGAGTAACGAGGCTTGATATTAGGCATCAGACCAAAAGCTCCTTATCGGATAATCCTTAAATCTCGGCGCTAGACCGCGCACCGAACAGTTGGGCAAACGCAGTGCGGCGTATCAGAATTGTCTACGTCAGAAAAACGGCCGAGGTTTCAAAAAGATGAACTACGCACTGCCTTTACGGCCGTTTAGAGCGGCCTAACAGTGGCTTGACAGCAAAAGCCCCGCCGCATAATCTGAACAATCTTTTACCAGCCAGTTAAGTCTTAAGTACACAGCCTCCAGTGACGAGGTGTGCGCGACGCTGAGATTATCAGGCGTCTTCGAGTAATTGGGCTTGGCTCTAACAATCGTGAGGAGGGCACCATCGAAATGGCAGTCAAGGTTGGCATTAACGGTTTTGGTCGTATTGGACGGAATATCTACCGGACATCTCTCGGCGACTCAAGCATCAATTTCGTCGCTGTAAATGATCTTACGGATACAAAAACACTGTCGCATCTTCTCAAATATGACTCTGTGCTTGGCAATCTGCACCACGAGATCTCCTCAACTGAAACCGGAATCAAGGTTGATAATGATGAATTTCGGGTCTTTTCTGAGAAGGACCCGGCTGCCATAGATTGGGGGTCGGTGGGCGCTGAGATTGTGATCGAGTCAACCGGACGCTTCACCAATGCCGAGGATGCGAAGAAACACCTTCGTGGCACCGTAAAAAAGGTGATCATCTCCGCACCCGCAAAGAACGAAGATATCACGATCGTTCTGGGCGTGAATGAGGATAAATACAATGCCGGCGAACATCACGTGATTTCAAATGCATCCTGCACGACTAATTGCCTGGCGCCAGTGGCCAAGGTAGTTCACGAGAAATTTGGGATTCGTTCGGCGCAGATGACCACCATCCATTCATACACAAACGATCAACACTTGCTTGACCTGCCACACAAAGATCTCCGCCGGGCGCGAGCCGCCGCGCTCTCGATGATTCCTACGTCCACCGGCGCGGCCAAGGCGGTTGCGCTCGTATTACCCGAGTTGAAAGGCAAGTTTGACGGCATCTCGGTTCGTGTTCCTACACCCAATGTATCCCTCGTTGATGTAGTGATGGACGTTGAGAAGGAAACAAACGCAGAAGAAGTAAACCGCGCTTTGAAAGATGCTGCGAATGAGGAGCTGCTCGGCATTTTGCAGATTTGCGAAGAGCCCCTTGTCTCGACTGACTTCAAGGGAAACTCAAACTCATCGATTGTCGACGCCGAATACACCAAAGTGATCGGAGGGCGTTTGGTGAAAATACTCTCCTGGTACGATAACGAATGGGGTTATTCGTGCCGCGTGCGTGATCTTGTAAAGTACATTGCGGGAAAAGGGCTCTAGGGATTTTTGATTTGCGATTTAAGATTTTTGATCTCTGAAGAAAATGCAAAAAATCGCAAATCGGCAATCGAAAATCGAAATGGCAAAGCTGTCCATTAAAGATCTCGATCTAAGAGGCAAACGCGTTTTTATTCGCGTCGAATTTAATGTTCCCCTAAAGGGCGAAACGGTTGAAGACGACACACGTATTCGGGCTACGCTTCCGACTATCGAATACGCCATCGCTCAGAGCGCTCGCGTTATTCTTGCTTCACATCTGGCACGGCCGAAAGGCGAGCGCGTTGCTAAATAC
>WNGE01008842.1_pt1 | contig 22047 bp, 21 predicted proteins | sample 5400651 | NCBI WGS metagenome assembly WNGE01 (sample SAMN13153370, study PRJNA577476) | soil metagenome | isolation source: 60 cm soil or saprolite under grassland replicate 2 | place: USA:California | collected 2016-06-15 | reverse complement strand
ACCTCCGCGACAAACCATCCCACAGATTTCGGTACGCGGAAGGATCCTTCACGTTCGATGATCGCCGCGATGCGGTTACGAACGAGCGGCAGAGCTCGGTTCTGTGGCCGTTGTCCTTTGGCCGGTCCTCGATTCCGTCTATTCTGCCCGTTGCGTAAAAGCGAAGCGCGGGCTCCGGAGTCGGAAAGAGGAGGGCGCCCTCGAGCACGTGACGCCTGGCAGAAGGAAAGACGCTCTGGACAAGTGCCAGATCGTCCATCGTGAAGTGGCCGCGTGCTCCAGACAACCGCACGGGCGTGTAGCCGAGCTCGCGCCGCCTCGGCGTGGACATCGTACAGGCGCGTCATTGCGTCGGCGCCATTGGTCAAGATCACGGCACATCCACCGGTTCGCAGCACACCGGAGCTCCAGCAGCGCCTCTCGACAGTTGGGCACGTGGTAGAGCACTCCCGCGCACAGAGCGCGGTCAAACGTGGCGGACCGCAACGGTAACGCCTCCGCGTCACCTTGAGCCAGCATCGGTCGCGGCTGGAACGCACTTCCGGCCGCGCGTGCCTCAGCCAGCATGCCTGGCATCAAATTCACCGCAACGACCGCGACGCGCTCATCGGTAAGGGCTCGGTGCCACTCGCCCGGGCCGCAGCCCACATCAAGCAGGCGCACGCCCTCCTGAAGCTTCAGAGCCGCGAGGATTCCATCCACGATTCGGTGCCCTCGCTATAGCGGCGATGGGTTTCGATGCGGACTCGAAGCCTCTCGGAGTCGCTGTATTGATCTGCGACGAAGTCACGCCGAGTTGAAACGGATGTCATACGAACGCTTGAACGGGCTAGCGAACGCGCTGGAGCGCCACCTCGAATGGTAACCGCGCCACATCACAGGAGCACCAGCGTACGAAGTTGACGTCGGACACAGACTGTCCGTACAAGAGGCACTCAATCTCGTGGCGGACGACAGACGTGTGACGCGGATTAGGATCGCAGTCGAGCCAGTCTCGGCACTGGCCGAGTATGCCTCGGTGGCCAGCAAGTTCCTGGTGACCTCGGTCCTCGATGCTCAGCCTATTCCGAACGGGCTGGGAGGTTGGCGGCTCATGGAACGCCTGGTGCCGGTGCCATACGAGAAGGACTATGACCGACTTGAGCCGCCTATTCGCTGGGCCAAGCAGTGGGACCTCGGGAACTGGACGATTCTCGCCGCGTACCCAGTGGACGGTGGCAACCGGCTCGGCGGGGCGGTCGTGGCCCACAGAACACCAGGCGTGCACATGCTGGAAGGGCGCGACGATCTTGCAGCCCTGTGGGATATCCGCGTCCATCCGGACGCGCGTCGGCAAGGCATTGGGCACCTACTGTTCCAGGCAGCCACACATGAAGCGCGGCAGCGACGGTGTCGATGGTTGAAGATTGAGACGCAAAACACCAACGCAGGCGGCTGTCGGTTCTACGCGAATGAAGGCTGCCAATTACGTGACGTTCACCGCGGTGTCTATCTCGACTTCCCGGAGGAGGTTCAGTTCATTTGGTACTGCGACGTCTGAGCGGCCGACGGTGTGAAATCGCTACAATTGATCAGGTCGGATTGGATGTCGCCATCCTCGATGCAAGTGGAAGGGAACGTGTTGGCCGCCTTCGCTATCAAGAGGCGGGCCGACCATGATGATTGAAGCGATGTTCCGGCGCGTCACGCAGCTTTACAGCGATTGGGAGGTCGCGAAATGGCTGTCCCGAGTGCCGTGGCCCTTCACTTCCGCTTCAGCGGAGAACTTCATCGCCGATGCAGAGGTCGATATGGAGCACGGTTCCGGGTGTCATCTCGCCATAGAGAGGCGCGTCAGCGCTACGTTCGTTGGCACCGTCAGTCTCCGGCTACCAGCCCTTGAGCCCGACCCATGGACATCCGACAGGCAACTGGCGATCCTCGGCTACGCCGTGCAACGCGACCAGCAGCGCAACGGCTTCGCCAGTGAAGCAGCGGCAAGCGTAGTCCAGCTTGCGTTCGACCAGATGGACATTGCTAGATTGCGTGCGACTGTGTTGCGAGACAACGTTGCGTCTCGTCGGGTGCTGGCGCGCCTTGGCTTCACAATCGAGTACGCGGGTGTTCGCGAGACGCCGCGCTACGGCGGCCCGCCGCGGGTAGGCGACACGTTCATGCTCGAACGCTCAGAGTGGCGCGGCGCCGTTGTTATCCGCGCGGCGAAGAGTCACACACCTTGATTGATGACGTGCCTGCCTGGAGGGGCAGGCGGCTGGAACGCATTTCCGGTAGCGCAAGCGTTGATGCCCGGCGCGTACGCGGTGTAGGCGCCATGCAGGAGCCTGGGACAACGGCCTGATTAGAAGACGTCGCTGGGCGAGGAAGTTTCACGTCGCTGTTGGGGAATCGCATCTCACGCCAGTTGATAGACCTGGTCAACACGCCTTATGTGAAGTTGCCGCAAATTGTAAGCGGCAGCCCGACTGGTGCTGGACCACTATGCCCAATTTGAAGCCAAATGCTGAAGAGAATAATGGTCAATGATTCGGGCTGCCGCTGCAGCGGGCAACACGTTGGTCGTGTCGATCTCCAGGTTTCGGCAAACGGCACGGCTTCAGTGAAGTTGTAACGCCTCAGCGCCGCAATGAGGTCAGTCGGCCCGGTCAGCTTGCGATACGCGCGCCTCGACTCATCTTGCACTCGAATCAGCAACTCAGGAGTCGCACATGTCAGTCGCACAAAAACCACCGTCCCGCCGCTTGATTCGACGGGTTCGATCAACTCGCGCACTCGTTCATCGTCCTCGTGAGCCGAATAGACGAACGTAAAGATGAGATCCACCCCCTCACGTGCGGACTCAGCGATCAGGTCGCCTCGAAAACGGGTGATCAGGCGTTTGTAGGGCGCGGAGCCAAACGGGAACACAGACGCGACGAGATCGATCGTAAGGTGGTTGTGAAGCAATTTGAATCCGGTACGTGCGGCGAGTTCGCGTGCTACGGCCAACTTGCCCACAGCCGGTGGTCCATAGAGAAATACCAATCGCATCATTTCGCCACGCTTCACGCGATGATGACAGCAGGCCTCCATTAGCGCCATGGCCACCGCGCACCTTACAACCGGACATGGGCCGTCAGCTAAGGCCGCTCCTCGCCAGTAATGGGGGCGCACAAGCCCGACACGGGCTTGTAGTGGATTGCCTCGATGCAGCGTGACCGAGGCGGATGCTTGCGCAACGGCATTGAGCTTGTCGCGGCCGGGCTCGCCGACCAACAAGCGACGACACGGGTAGGACTCGCCAGCAAATCGTTGATGTAGACGTGGAAGACAGCCTGAACGGCAACCCCCCATCAGCAACGGTGAAGGGATTCTTCGCACCGCACGCCAGATCGTCGGATCACCGCTGTCGTTCATTGTGCGATTCTGAAGAGGCGCGCTCCCGCGGCTTCAAGGGTCCTGGAGGGAACGGTACTGCTGCGGCGAGAAGAGGGTGACCGCGGTTCACGAGATGAATAATGAGAATGGCGACGACTTGCTCGTCCTCGTGAAGCCGAGTAGCGGGCACCTCACGATTTGGGAGAGCAAAGCCAGTAGGTGCCACCGAGACTCTGTGCTTCTTTGCTGGCCGAGGTTCCCAATCTGCGACGTGAATATTCCATCCAACAGCGCATGGCGGTCCGCGGCATCTTTCGTGGAGAGAAGCGGCCCGCGGGAGTTTTGAATCGGCACGCCGGCACCGGCCGACGCCACTGATCGCACATTTCCTACGGCGTGAGCCGGTTGATATCGCGGGGGAACAGCGTGGTCTCGCGGACGTTTGCCGCACCTACCAGGCGCGCCACCCAGCGCTCCAGACCGATCGCGCAGCCGCCGTGTGGCGGCATACCGTGCTCGAACGCATCCAGGTAGCCGAGAAAAGGCTCCCGGGACAGCCCTCGCCCACCGAGGGCCGCCAGGTAGTCCTGGTAGCGGTGCAGCCTCTGGCCACCAGTTGCCAACTCCAGACCACGGAACAGGAGGTCAAAGCTGTTCGAATAGGTTAGGCAATCAGGCTGCGGGTGCGTGTAGAAGGGCCGTTTGGCCATCGGGTAGCCGACCACGAACAGAAACTCGGTGCCGTGGGTCTGTCGAGCCCAGTCGCCCAGCCAGCGCTCGTGCGCTGGTGCCAGATCTGGTTCCCCTTCGACGTCTTCGCCGAGGGCAGCAGCGATTCGTCGCTGAGCCTCGGCGAAGTGGATGACTGGGATCTCCGTCGGGACCTCCGGCAGAGAGAGATTCAATATGGCAAGCGCCTCTCGTCCGTCCTCATCCAACGTCTGCAACATGCCGCGAATCACGTCCGTGAGCATCGCCATCACCGTGGTGTGGTCTTCGATGAAGCCCATCTCGAAATCGAGCGACACGTACTCATTCAGATGGCGCGGAGTGTCATGTGGCTCGGCACGGAATACGGGCCCGATTTCGAAAACACGCTCGTACACGCCAACCATGATCTGTTTGTAGAACTGCGGGCTCTGGGCCAGATAGGCACGCCGGCCGAAGTAGTCGACGGGGAAGACATTGGCACCGCCTTCGGTGGCCGAGGCGACCAACTTCGGCGTGAAGATCTCGACGAACCCGCGTGCCTGCAGCGCCGCTCGATAGCCCGCCGCTGAAGCCGCAGCCAGACGATGCAGCGCTCGCTGCCGCGGATGGCGGAGCGCGACGGCCGCATGGTCGAGAATAGTCGGGAGCTGCGCCTTGATCACTGGACGGAACAGATCGAAGGGCGGCCCCTCCGCAGGCACAGAAACAACCTCGATCGTAGACCCCTGCACCTCGATGCCACCTGGTGCGGCGGCCACTGGAACGGCCGTACCCGAGACGCGTAGCACTGTTTCGCTCGGCAGCTGTGCTAGCTCGGCCACTTGCTCGGGGTCATCGATGACCACTTGGGCCAGGCCCTTGCCGTCGCGCAGGATCAGAAAGCTGATCTGGCTAAGCTGCCGGAACCGGTGCAGCCAGCCCGCAAGCTGGACCGGCTGCCCCGCGTGAGAAGCCAAGTCAGTGGACCAGATCCGTGTCATGTGCAGACCTCATCGACAGGTGCTCCCCTCGTGGTGCGGACGAGGGGGCCTGCGTGGTGCCACCGCACTTTGCCGCGACCGCCCGGGGACAACCGCGACCTCAGTGCCCGATCACGGGGGCGAGCCGTCGGGGCTTACTGGGCCAAGTAACGGCCGTTGTTCCCCGCGCTCGGGAGAGTCTTCGCGGGCTCCTCGACACCGCCTTCCCAGCCCCGGCGGCTCTCTGGGGCTTAGGTTGCCCGCTACTCTGCTCCGTCGTCGCTTTCCATGCAGTATAGGGCGGTCCCGATGTGAGATCTGAATAACGCGGTCCCGTGTGAGATCTGATCGGCCGGGACTAGCCCGGACTCGTGGTCGACACCATTTTCCACACAGCAAGCCGAGATTGCACGGATGCGACGTCCTTTCGCCGTTGTGTTGACGTTCGCGAACCGAACTCGGGCGGCCCTTACACTTCCGTGTGCCCGACCTCGATCAGATCCTCGACACGCACGAGGCCACGCTGCTGAAGCGGCACAATGACGTCTACCGCATCGGCGAGTACTTCGTGAAGCTGCACACGAAGGCCTGGTACGCCGACGATCCGCGGGCCTGGGCGGGCGCGGTGCAGCACGAGGTGGCGGCGTACGCATGTGTAGCGCAGCACGGCCTGGCGGCGCCCGAGGTGGTCTTGGCGTTGACCACGGGCGACAACCCGCTTGGCAGGCCGTGTCTGGTGACTCGCGCGCTGCACGGTCAGCCACTCACGTCCGCGGTCCAGGCCGCCTCCCGCCAGCAACGGCAGACGCTGCTCGAAGAGACCGGCGAGTACCTGCGTCGGCTCCACGCGATCACGTTTCCAAACGCGGGCTACATAATGCGCCCGGAGGGGCCTGACGCCGGAAGCCCTGGTTTTAAGCACCCATGCTGGACCATGCCCGATGGCAAGCCGTGCCAGCCACCGCGCTTCACCCATGGCGACTGCCACGCCCACCAGTTGTTCGTGGGCGAACACGGCGTCACAGGAATCGTCGACATGGAGGTCGCCTCAGCCGGCGACCCAACGTTCGACCTGTTCAAGTTCGGCCTAGAGATGGCTGCGCTGTTTCCTCCAGCCGGCACATGGTGGAAGCCACTCTTCGCGGGCTACGGCGGCTCACCCGAGCTCGACACGCTACGGCGAAGGATGCTGACCGCCACGGAAGACAACTACGCGTGTCTCGGACTCGAAAAGCAGAAAGAGCGGTTGCTCCATGCCCAAGACTGGCAAGACCTCTTCGCTCTGAGAAGTCGCGCGCTGAGTTCCAATTGACGATCAGCGCGAGCGTAGCCGATCGCGGGTAACCGCGCCCACCTCGCTCCGTTGTCTGAGCGTGCGTCTCGCGCTCCTCTCGGATATCCGTGGGAACCCGATCGCGCTGGACGCGGTCCTCGAGGACATCACTGCGCACGGCGGCGCAGACGAGTGCCTGGTGCTCGGCGACCTCGTGGCGATCGGCCACGATCCGCTGGGGGTGCTTGAGCGCCTCGCTCGATTACCCGTCGCTCATTTCGTTCAAGGAAACACCGACCGTTACGTAGTGACGGGACAGCGCCCGTATCCGTCCGTCGGCGAAGCCATCCGCGACACGCGGCTGGTACCGCGTCTCGTCGAGGTGGCGCACTCATTTGCGTGGACCCAGGGTGTTGTGACGGCCGGCGGCTGGCTCGAGTGGCTCGGCGCACTCCCGCTCGAGGACCACTTCACGCTCGCCGACGGCACGCGCGTGCGGGCTGTACACGTCGCACCTGGTCAGGACGAAGGAATGGGCGTCCACCCGCGTTTGTCGGACGACGAGCTCAGCGATGTACTCGGTGGCGCAAATGCGGATCTGGTGTGCGTCGGACACACGCACTGGCCCGTAGATCGCATCGTTCGTGGTGTGCGCGTTGTGAATCCCGGCAGCGTCAGTAACCCACTCGCCTCCGACCTCCGCGCGAGCTACGCGGTGATAGACTCAACGCACACCGGCTACCAGGTCGAACACCGGCGAGTGCCGTATGACCTCGACGCAGTGATCGCAGCAATCCGGCATAGTCACCATCCGGCAGGCGAATTCATAATCAGCCACTTCCGCGGCGAGCGCCAGCCGTGGTGGCTTGCGGATGCGGAATAAATACGACGTCGGCCACGAACCCGCGCGTCTGCTGGACACATTGGACTCGGCGAGCAGCACGGCCGAACACAAGCCCGCACGAGTTGCACGCTAAGGTCAGTCGGTGCCCGAGGTCCATCCGCTCCTCGACGACAACATCAAACGTGCCATTGAGAGCGCGGCGTCCTTCCACCTAGGGCGAAGCTGGGTGAGTAGGTCCTTCACCGACCTGAACGACCGAGCGTCGCACCCATGTGGAGTGCTCCATGGCCTGCCGTTCTCGGTGTTCGCGAAGCTCTGGCTCTATGTGGAGTCCGTCGAGCAGTTCAAGGCCGAGCTAACCGGCCTTGGGGCCACGCCCACGCCGATCGGGACTGGAGTGGTCTTTCTCGAGCACGACTGTCTCCTCCTGTTCGAGGCGTTGAACGAGCTCGAGGCGACCCCCAGTGAGCAGCTCGTGCATGTGCCGCATCACTGCGTGCAGCCCGATGCACGGACAAACTGGCCCATCTGGTGACGTGATAAGTACCAATTATCGGGCGTGCCCATCGCTTTCGTCGCCCGCCGCGCCACGGACGCTCAGCGTCCACCTCGAGCAGTTGTCGACAGATGAGGACAAGCTGGCCATCACTGCTGCCGCCAATCGATCGTCGAAGCGCTCTACGTCGAAGTTGACATTCTGGGCGCGGAGCGCCCCAGACAGGCAGAAGAGCTTGCCAGTCGCTTCGTCATACCATAGCGGCTGAACCGCACGCCGAACAGTGCCCGAACGGCCAATACCTGCTGGTGGGCCACCGTGGCCGCCTCCGCCGACAGTCCGGCGTTGTCAACAGGTTCGGGACCATCTAGCCAGCCAGATGTTGCAAGTGGCGCACATCGTTTTGGTTAGCGCGGTCTCACGCCCAAACTCTGGCCTGAGTGACGTCGAGCCACACGGTGTGTGCTTGGGTCCGTCGTACGGACCTGGCAAGTGGGGGCACCGCTCGGTCTGTAGGCTGCCCAAAGAACGTCCTCTGGTGCGGCACGTTCCTGCGACTTGATCCGCCAGCCGTGGCTTGCCGCTTCTCGCGCGTCCTTGGCAGCAGCCTCGTTGTTCGGATACGTCGCTGTGTAAGTGAGGCTGCGCTCATCCGTATACCAGTCCACACCAGGGTTGTAGCAGTCGTCTACAGACTGGCAGTCGGCAAGTAAACAAGCGTTCCGAGAACAGGAGCATGAACTTGCCGATCGGATCGCACGAGAGGCCTTCACCGTGCTGAACTTGCCCGCATTGAAATTGGATATTGATACCGCCGCAGTTGCGATTCCCACAACGATGCGCCTGATTCGAGGTACGACACGCCGCCGTTCGGTGGCGCGCCACCCCGCGCTTACCTAGCTAGTCAAACAGCCGGCTGATCGACGTCTCCTCGTAGATACTGCGGATGGCCTCCGCGAACAGCGGAGCCACCGAGACCTGACGGATGCGCGGCTCGGCCGTCGCAGCGGCGGGCAGCGGCACCGTATCAGTCACGACCACTTCTTCCAGCGGTGAGGCGCGAATCCGTTCCACCGCGTCGCCGGTAAACAGGCCGTGTGTGACCACTGCTCGCACAGAGCGGGCGCCAGCTGTCCGCACGGCATGCGCCATATTGGCGAGGCTGCCGCCGGTGAACAGGATGTCGTCGGCGAGGATCGCGTCGCGCCCGTACACGTCGCCAAGCAGCGCGACCACCTCTGAGCGCTCGTCGTGGAAGGCGCGAACCTTGTCGCCCATCGCCATGGCTGCCCCGGTGTCGGCGAGCCGGCGTGCGTAGTCGCGGACAAGCGGACCGGCGCCAGCGTCGGGCGCCACGATCACCGGACGCTGCAGCCTGCCGGCGGCGCGCCACGCCCGCACCACGTCGACCAGCACCGGTAGTGCGTAGAGGTTGTCGACTGGCACCTGAAAGAAGCCCTGGATCTGCCCGGCATGCAGGTCCATGGTGAGGACGCGACCCGCGCCGGCAACCTGGATCGCGTCGGCCACGACGCGCGCGCGAATCGAGACCCGCGGCTCGTCCTTCTTGTCGCCCTTGCCATACGGAAAGTACGGCAGGACCGCGGTCACGCTACGCGCACTGGCCCGCCGCGCCGCGTCGAGCAGGAATAACAGCTCCATGAAGTGGTCGTTCGGCCGCTCCTGGCCCGACTGGATCATGAACACATCCCGCCCGCGCACGTTCTCTTCGAGCTTGACCTCAATGGCCCCGTCGGAGAACGTCCTGATCCGCGTCTGGCCAACCGGATGCCGCAGCGTGCGGCACACCCCGTCCACAAACGCCGGATGCGACCGTCCGCCCATCACCACCAGCCGATCTCTCGCCGTCACAGCGTGAGGGTATCGTGCTTCGTCTGCCACGCCCGCGTCGCTCGGCACGGAAATCGGGACAGCGGCGGCGGCCAACGGCGTAGAGTCAACCACTTACGTATTGGCGGGCCCAGGAAGCGACCTGCGGCCTGATGGGTCGTTGACAGAGGCGGGCGAGGCTTGCCGCGCCGCCGCATCTCGTCATCAGCGCGTTTTCAGACCTAGCTCTGCGCAAGCGCTGGTTCCGCATTCCGGGTGACGGCGACGACCTGTGGGGGCGCGAAACTCCGCGAGGGATCAGGCCGCCCGCTCGTAGACGTGGTGCAGACTGCCGAGCACCGGCCGGGATCGCACTGCCCCCTCGACAGCGCGTGGCGTCGGCTCCGGCGTCTCGAGGCGCAGCCTCGGGTGGGGCCGCTCTGTGCACCGCCGGTGGCGCCTTCTTCCAGCGCGTTGAAGCGGTGGTGTTAGGCCCTCACCACTGAGACGACAAACGAGGCGCTGAGGCCGATCGCCACCGCGAACTCGGCGATTCGACCGACGAGCAAACCAACCGCGGCCCCAACGCCGCTGCGGAGCGCTTGCCGAGAGGCGCGACCGCCCAGCAACTCGAAGACCACCGCGCCAACAAACGGACCCACAAGCAGTCCGACGGGTCCGCCCAGGAACAGCCCGGCCACCAGGCCGAGTGTCGCTCCGAGCATAGCCAGCCGCGAGCCGCTGGCCGCGCGCACACCCACCATGTTCGCCAGCGTGCTGAGGGCGATTGCGCCGCCACCGATCAAGGTATACAGAACCAGGTGCCCCGGCCCGATGCCCCCGTGGAGTCCTGTGCCGAAGGCGTACAGGTACACGCCGCCGAGCACCAGGGGCAGTCCAGGCATCAAGGGCACCACCGACCCGACTATGCCGAGCACTACCAGCAGCAGCGCCGCCGCAAACCAGCCGAGTTCCACACTGACCACCAGGCGCAAGAGACAGGCCGCCGCTGCCGGCCGCGGTGCATTCCGGTGGAACCGCCGGAAATCGGCTGAGTGCACCGGCGGCGGCCCGTGGGCCTGCTGTGCATCGAGGTCGAGGCGGCATCCGGACGAAGACAACAGGTAGCTGTGCTCAACGTGTGAGCGGCACGCCAGTGCTGGGTTGCAGGCGGTGCCTTCGGCCACCACATCTCTAGACCGCAATCGTAGCGTCGACAAGCGAGTGGCCTCCGTCGGATCGACCGATGGCCTCGGTCCTCGGTCTAATGAGGATCGAGACCCTGATTGGCGTCGGTCGCGTGATTGTCAGTTCGCGTAGCGCCGACACGTGCGGCGGTATCTTCGTTCTCGAGAGCTAGAACACAATTTACGGCACTTCACGAGAATGGTCCTCGGGTGCGCATGGGAGAGTTCGACATGCGGCTCCTGTGTTCGGCAGAGCCTCAGGAGAAGCCCAATGGCGCCAATCGCCCGCTCCGTGAAGCCGCCACTCAGCTGCGCAAATGGTCTGCGCAGTTTGGCGCCGAAACCTAACGGCCGGAGCAACCACGATGGCTGGGACGATGTGCACCTGAGGCCGACGGGACTCGCGCGCGAGCGGCGATCGCCGCAAAGGCATCGTGACGAGGCTCAGGATTCTCGCTCCAACGAAGCAGGCGGCCGACTGCGACCGAAGCCTCAGACATAGGCGCGCGTCGAGCGACGCGACATTTCGGAGACGTCTGAGCGACGCGATCGACCCAGCGATCGGGTCTGGCGCCAGCGGCACGCTGACACGAGCCCACACCTCGACTGCGAGTGCGCGATAACAACATACTCATCTCTCAGTGCCTCCTTTTCCGCAAGTGCTGCGCTTCAGCGGCGAACTATGCGACATCACCGGGGGCTTGCGGCAAGGGGACCTGCGGGCTATAGATTTAGGGAGGAGGGGGGACTTGCGAAGCCGGCGCCCGCGTTAACAGTTTGACGAACGAATCTACGCTCTGGCGTTAACAGGTGGCGAAACGTTGGGTTTGCACTCCACCCCGACGTGCGGAACTTCTTCTATTGGCCACTGTTCACTCGAGACGAGCAAGGCCTGCCGCAACGTTCGGCGACATGGTCTCCAAGAGCCGGAGCGGAATAGTTTCGCCGGGTCTTGCCGTAATGCGCAAGACGCGTACTCCGTCCTCTGGTCGAACGAGTGGCGGTTCATCGGAGAACAGGAAGTCGACAACTGCGTTACCCGAGTCACACGGATCTGAAACTCCACCAATCGCCGCCGCTCGTTGTCCGCCTAACGCGGTAACCCCCCAGACAAACGTGAAGAAACCCAGGAGAACCACGCGTAAAAATAGCGAAGTCCAGCGTCCTGGCGGGGTCGTGCTCACAGTTTCGACGGGGACGTCGGACCCACGGCCGGTCGGACAGAAATGGTCCAGTCGCCACCGGCGCGCAGGCGAAAGTAGTGGCGATTTCCCGTAAGCTCGCGGCGAGGAATCGTCACGTCGGACTCGTATGGGCCGACTGTGGCTACTACGTTGTAAGAACGCACGCTCGTTCCGCAGTCGTCGCTCATGATCCTGATCCATTTGAGCGTGCCGCCATCGGAGAGGACCACCCGAAATTCACCAGATCCCTGGTGGCTGAGGTGAACGGCAATCGAACGAGTCCCCGGGCTGGTGAACATCGGCGTATCTTGCCAATCCGACTGTCCTGCTCTGGCGAAGGTCGCGGGCGTTGTTTGGACGTGCTGCATAGTGCACGGCGAGCCAAGGTCGCGGCGGGCAACCTGGGCGTAGCCGCGCGTCATGGCCGGCGGCGCCACGATGACCGGCACCGTGAGCGACGGCACCGAAGTAGAGGTGATCGGCGAGGCCGAATTCCTTGGGCAGAAGTATTTTCAGATCCGCGAATCCTCGAAGGAGGGCTGGGTCGACGGGCGCCTCTTAGAGCTGCGGTAGTGGAATCACCGGCATGCGTTCGTTGCCGGAGGCGAGGCGTGCGACCAGCCCACGCCCCAGCACCGCTCCGTCATACGTCAGCAGTCCATCGCGATAGCTGAAGCTTGTCACGCCACCATCGTGCCGCAGCACACCGCTGGCGCGTCCGGCATTGTCACCGTAAACCAGCAGCGTTAGTGGCTCGCCGTCATGCTGGCCGACCCACTCTTCTTCTGGACCCAGCGGCAGCACTGCGCCACCGCGCACGAAGAGTGGTATGTGCTCGAGCGTGACCGGTATGTCCTGCCATTGCGAGCCTGACCACGGCTGACCGGTCCAATAGTCGTACCACGTACCCGGGGGCAAATAGACCCGCAATGCGTCGACGCCAGACTCGGTGACTGGACACACGAGCAGGTCGGGACCCAACAGGTACTGGGTATCAGCAACCCAGGCATTCGGATCAGTGCGATCAAGCATGACCAGGGCACGCATCGCCGGCATACCCGTCAAAGAGGCCTCATGGGCGCACGAATACAGATACGGAATGAGCCGATAGCGCAAACGAGCAAAGTCCCCGAAGATCCGCTCGGCCTGCTCGCCGAAAGTCCATGGCTCGCGTTGAGTCGTGCCGTGCGCTCGCGAATGTGAGCTCAACAAGCCCCACTGTGCCCAGCGTACATATAGCTCGGGGTCAGGCCGGCCCTCGAACCCGCCGATGTCGTGGCTCCAGAAAGCCGCACCCGACAGGCCAAAGCTCAAGCCGCCCCACAAAGTGCAGACCATCGAGGCGTAGTTGCACAACTGGTCACCACTCCAGCTCACGGGGAAGCGCTGTATGCCGGCCCAACCCGAGCGACCCCAGACTAGCGGCTCCGCGCCTAGCTCAGCGAAGGCTTCGTAGAAGCACGCGTTGTAGAGGAGCGGATAGGCATTGTGCAATTGGCGGCCCGTCATCCCATTGGCGAAGATCGCGTCCTCGGCGATTGCCTCGCCAAAGTCAGTCTTGAAGGCCGCCACACCCTGCTGAATCAAGGTCTTCAGTCGCCCTTTGTACCAGCGTCTCGTCTCGGGATTGGTGAAGTCGACGATGGCAGCGCGCCGCGGCGGGTTGCCTGGCACCGTCGGGACGTAGCGGTACACATCTCCGCTCGAGGTGCGCGCGAAGTACCCGTTTTCAGCACCGGTCGCGAACACTTCGCTATCCTCGGGAATCCAGGGCTGGACCCACAACGAGACGCGAAAGCCCTGCGCCCGCAAGCTTGCAAGGTGCAAATTCGGTTCCGGGAATCGAGCTTCGTCCCACATCAGATCGGCGAACATTCCGGGGCGGAGCCAGCCGGGATCGAGGTGTATGACATCGGCCGGAATGTGTCGCTCGCGTAGTCCGTGGGCGACATCTTCAACTTCCTCCCAGCTCCGGTATGTGACGTACGACATCCAGAAACCGAACGACCAGCGAGGCGGCACCGGCGCTCGCCCAGTCAGCGCGGTATAGCGCTCCAGAATCGCGGGAAACTCGGGGCCATTGATCAGGAACAGGTCTAGCCGCGGTCCCTCCGTCTCGAACGAGAGTGAGACGCTGCTTTCCTGGCCACTGCCGAAATCCCATGTCACCCGCTGAGTGGTATGCACGAAACACCCGTAGCCCGCGGTCGATAGATAGAGCGGCACGTTCTTGTAAGCCCGTTCGTTCGAAGCACCCCAGGTGTTCCAGTTCCAGCTCTCGATCAGACGGCCGCGTTTGTCGAGCGGCATGAACTTCTCGCCGAGGCCGAAGATGTGCTCGTGTGGACCGAGAGCGAATGCTTCGTAGCAGCAGTTGATTCGACCGGCGAGGTCTCGCGCGTAGCCGAGCCAGCGGGTGCGGCGCCAGCCACGCAGGTTGGTGTCGGTCCGATGCTCGCCGACCACCAGCCGACCGCGCGTATCCAGAACCCGCAGTTCCCACGGCTGTCGCCTGATGGCTGCCGTCAAGGCGCCGAACTTGACTGTGATGTGCTCCGAGCCCTCCTCCACATCGACCGAGACAGGTTCGAGCTGGTCGGCGACCAGGATCGGCACGGGCAGCTCCACCGGAGGCGGTGCATCCGGAGGGACCAAAGTGAGTCGCAGCACGCTGCTGGAGCATGCTGTCAGCACGACTGAGCACACCTCGCCGTGATTGGTAAGGCAGGTAAAGACCACACGCGGACCCTGAACAGCGACGTTCGTGACCTGGTCCACGAACTGCATCTCGGCCTGCTCCGGCCAATCACCCAGCAGCCCGCCGAGCTGCATCATCGGGTTGCGGCCAAGCGCTTCGCCGCTGCTAATGCTGTCTACCCCTTCAGTCCCTGGGTGGCGATACCTTCGATGATGAAGCGCTGCAGCACCAGATAGATGACGACTACAGGCACAATGGCCATCACAGCCGCGGCCGTGTACAGGTCGTACTCGACGAAGTATTCGCCAATGAACTCGACCAGGCCGATCGTGACTGGGTACATATTGGCGCTCTGGGCAACTACAAGCGGCCACAACAGATCGTCGTAGCGGAAGATGAAGACCAGCAGCGCCAGGGCCGCCATGTTCTGTTTCACCAGCGGCACGACCACACGCCAGAACGTCGTCAAGTCCGAGGCGCCGTCGATGCGCGCGGCGTCGAGCAACTCACTCGGCACCGCGTACATCGCCTGACGCATCAGGAACACGCCGAATGGGCTGATCATCCAGGGCAGGATCATCCCCCAGTAGGTATTGACCATCGGTATCCGCAGCAGGTCCTGTAACTGGATCAGCAAATTGAAAAGAGGCAGCAGGTACGTAACGAAAGGCACCATGGTGGCCGATAGGACGATCCAGAAGACCGCATTGCCCAGCCTGGATGGATGCTTGATCAGTACGAAACCGATCAGTGCACTCGTAAAGACGTCGATCGTGGTCACCGCGCCGGAATAGACGAATGAGTTCAGGAAGAAACGCGCGAATTTACCGCTCCAGACGCGTGCGTACGCATCGAGCGTGAAGGAGTGGGGCCACCAGGTGGGTGGGATGGCGCGAATCTCGACGACGTCTTTTACCGATGCGGAGATCACCCAATAAAAGGGAAACGCGAAGATGATGCCGAAGCCCAGCAGCACCAGGTACAGCAGCATCCGCCCCGACCTCCGCTCGAGCCAGGCGAGCGGCGCCACGGCGGGTCGGCTGAGCCGCGCTGTTGCGGCAGTCGTCTGCAGCCCGGCCATCAGAATTCGTATTTCACACGGAGGAAGCGGTACTGAAGGTAGCCGATCGCGACCATGATGCAGAAGAAGATAGCCGCGTTGGCGCTGCCCAGACCTTCGTATTGGTTCGTAATGGCCGTCTTGAAGATGTGAAAGGACATCACGTACGTCGCGAAGTTCGGCCCACCACGATCCAGACCGGTCGTGCCGGTCTGTGTCGTCATCACGTACACCGAGGTGAACTCGAGCATCGCGCCAATGGTGGTAATAACCACCACAAAAGCCATGGTCGGCATCAGCAGCGGCACGGTGATGCGCCAGAATCGATGCCAGGCATTGGCTCCATCGATTGCCGCTGCCTCATAGAACACAGCGGGAATGCTTTGCAGGCCGGCCAGAAACAGCACCATCGCATAACCGCTGATCTTCCAGATGCGCAGGATCGCCAGCGACGGCAACGCCCAGTCCGAGGAGTTCAACCAGCGGACTGGGCCCAGCTCAAAGAAACTCAGCAGCACGTTGAGCAGCCCCTGGTTACCTGGCAAATACATGTAGCGCCACACCAGCGCCACCGCGACCAGCGGCACGATGAATGGCACGAAGTACATGCTGGTGAAGAAGCCGCGGACTGTCAGGTTCTTCAAGCCGTTCAGCACGACGGCCAGAGAAAGTCCCAGGACAACCACGCCTGGCACCGTAAGCCCAACGAACGTGAACGTGACGGTGAGTGATTTCCAGAACAGCGGGTCATCGAACAACAGGAACCGGTAGTTCTCCAGACCGACCCAGTACTGCTCACCAGGCCGCTTGAATTGCAGACTGAGCCAGAACGTCTGGAAGATTGGCCACCAGATCAGCAAGCCGAAGAACGCGATGCAACCGGCCAGGACGACACGCGCCAGGCCACTCCGCGGCAACCAGCTTTCGGCGAACATGTCAGCGTCCGATGACGCGCGTGGTCAGCCCTCGGGCTTGATCCATTCGGGATGCGCCTTGTAATCCTCGGCACTGAGAATCGACCACTGCGGATTGGTCTTCAAATAATCGTTGGCTGCCTTTTCGACTTCCGCCAGGATCTGCTTCGGGTCAGCCTTTTCATCGCGGATTGGCGCCCACGGTCGAGCGAGGATGGTGCCCAGTTCGATCGAGTTGAAGCCGTAGTCGAGGTTGTTGCCCGGCTTCATCTTCTTGGCGAGCGGGGCCCACTTGTTGCCGCCCTTGTCTTCAGAGAACTCGGACATCGTCCACATCGACTTGAGGCTGGGCTGCACTCCACGCAACGTGCAGTAGCGCTTCAGGTAATCCGGACCCACCAGATAGCGCCACAACTTCCACGTGGCCTCGACCTGCGCCGGGTCCGTCGATTGCGTGGTCGCGCAAAAGCCGACGTCCGGTCCCGCGGCACCCAGCGGCCAGTCCTTCTTGGACGGATCAACCTGCGGCGTCATCTTGATGCCGTAGTTGTTCATCTTGTACTGCGTCTCGAAGAAGCCGTTGTTCCACGTCCATGCAAACGTCGTTACGGCTCGCCCTGTACCAAACTTCTCCTGGTACGTTACGCCGTCCCGCGCGTCGAGCTTGTGGACGTCATAAAAATCCAGAGTCCATTTGATCGATTCATACTCGAGGTCACGCGCAAGCTGCACGCGGTCCTTGGTGGGGAATACGTTGCCGTCCTGCCAGCCGCCCATCTGAATGCGGTAGTCCGCGCGCAGGCTGTCCTCGGTACCATAGATCGCGAAGCCGGTGCGTTCGAGTGTGTTGCCTTTCCAGACCGTGACGTCCTTGGCCCATTTGATGAATTCATCCCATTTAGTTGGGATTTGATCCGCGGTGATCTTGAGTTCGTCCAGAAGCGTCTGGTTGTAATACAGCACGCCGCCAAACGTGCCGTTCGGCAGGCCAAAATACTCGCCCTGACCGGCGCCCGGCGGCAGCTTATACAGATCGCCAACTTTGGCACCCATCTCGTCGCGTACGTTCATGACAGAAGCGGGGATCGGCAGCAGCGCTTTGTTCTTCCACAATGTGTCTTCGAAGGTCTCGTCGATCGAAGTCAGGTCGGGCGCGTTGCTAGCCGCCTTTGCTGCCAGGAGCTTTTGCTGGATCTGCGCCTCCGGCACGAACTGGATCTCGACCTTGATCCCCGGATTCTTCGACTGGAACTCCGGGATAGCTTGCTGCTCGGTCATGTCGTTGATGCTGCGGCGGTCGGTGAACCAGGCGGTGAGCTTGATCTCCTTGCCGCCCGCCACCACGGCTGGTGCCGCGGTGGATGCTCCGGCCGGCTTGGCGGGCGCCGCGGTCGGGGCCGCCTGTGGGGCGCCACCACACGCGGCAATGAGCGACATCGCGGCTCCGGCGCCAAGGACCGTGGCGGCCCGCAGGAACATGCGCCGACTCACAGTTCGGTTGTCCATCACATGACCCCCTCAGATATGGGCTTTTTCGACGGGCTGTTGGCCGTTGGTGGATCGCTCCTCAGCCCACGCTTTGAGCGGCACGTCTTCCGTGTCCTTCAGCAGCCAGTAGCGCGATGAGGGCTCGAAGTCGGGGTCACCTCCCAGCGGATCCACGCCGGGTGGCAGCCCACCCAGGAGTTGACGGCGAATTGGTGAGCTGCGTGCGAGCAGCTCCTCGTGCTGCTGGATATAGTCGGTGGGCCGTAGCCAGCGGTAGTGGTAGCCAACGTAGAACACTTTGCGGACTCTGTCCGAAAGATTGGGCGTCACGCAGTGCCACACCTGGGTTCGCCACAGCATGGCGGTGTTGGCGGGCACGTTCAACTCGATGAACTGGTCCGCCGGCACGCGGAAGTCCATGTCGCGCAGCTCCTGGGGCTTGCGAAGATGACTACCCGGGACAAGGCAGATAGCGCCCGAGTTTCGCGCTGACAGGTCGGACAGGTAGTAGCCGACCTTGATCTCCATGAACGGCAGCAGGCCATCGCGGGACGGCGCCTCGAACAGATACGGCCCCGCCAGATCGGGGTGCCAGACCAGGTTCTTGTACCCCGCAGTGTGATCGGCCCCAGAACCTCTCCCGAGCTCGCCGGCGTCCAGACCCTCGGGGTACGGCGGCCGGTAATCGAGGTGTGTCGTTCGAATCTGGATATTCCAGCCGATGGCGTCCACCACCAGCGGCAGCATCCTTGGATGATCGATCAGGTCAAGGAATGCCTCGTGTTGAGTCAAGGCGTTCCGAAGCGCAAACGGCTCATCCGACCGCAGCCCTTTCGCAGTGCGAACCCGCCCCGCGACCTCATCGATGGCCGCCAGCAACCGCTCGAGTTCGGCCGAGGTAAAGAAGTTCTCGAGCAGAATGAAGCCGCGCTCGTCGAAATCCCTGCGCTGCTGCTCTGTCATGGCCAGCGACGTCGCTGGCATCGCCACTGCCATGCGTTAGTCTCCTGCGCCCGCGCGAGTATCTGGCGTCGCAAGAGCCCACCGCTCGTGCTCGGCCCGTGGCTAGGGTACCACCGCTCTGGCCGCAGGACGTGGGACGCCGCCTCACGCCGTTGGTGAGCAGTGTGCCGGCGAGCGTACGATCGATTCAGCCTGTACGGCCCGACGCGCGACGATGAACCTTTTGCCTGGCTGGAGGTCCGAACCGTCATCCATGAAAATCACGCGTATCGCCACCGAGCAGTTCCAGTGGCCACGGCACAAACCGATCAGCAATGGCAAGCATACGTACACCCATGCCAGCCTTGGCATCGTGCGCATCGACACCGATGCCGGCGTGACCGGCATCGGCCTCGGCGGCACCGGGCTCGTCGGCCAGGCAACGATCCAGCAGCTAACGCACGAGCTTATCGGCGAGGATCCCATCGACGTAGAGCGTCTGTGGCACAAGATGTGGGTCCCCAAGATCATTGGCCGACGGGGGCTAACGACGCGGGCTATCAGCGCAATCGACATCGGCTTGTGGGACATACGCGCGAAGGTGGCAGGGCTGCCGCTGTACAAGTTGCTGGGCGGCTTCCGCGATCGGATACCGACCTATATCGCGGGCGGATACTACGAGCAAGGCAAAGGCCTCACGGAGTTGCAGCAGGAAATGCTCGAGTCAGTGGCAATGGGCGCACGAGCCGTCAAAATGAAGGTCGGCGCGGTGCCAATCCCAGAGGATGTGGCGCGCGTACGCGCGGTGCGCCAGGCCATCGGCCCAGAGGTCAAATTGTTAATCGATGCCAACTGCGCGTATCGCGCCTACGAGGCGGTCCAGATGGCCAAGCGCGTCGAAGAGTTCGATGTGTTCTGGTTCGAAGAACCGGTCGCTCCCGATGACTACGAGGGCCATCGCAAGGTAGCTGCGGCGACCAGTATTCCGGTCGCTACCGGCGAGAACGAGTACACGCGCTATGGCTTTCGCGATCTGATCGAGCACCAGGCCGCGTCAATCCTGAATGCTGACGCGAAGGTCCTTGGCGGCGTGACGGAGTTCATGAAGGTCGCCGCGCTCGCCCAGGCGCACGATCTGGACGTCGCGCCACACGGCTCGCAGGATATCCACGTGCACCTCGTGTCGGCCATCGCCAACGGCTTGATCCTGGAGTACTACCGTGACTCGGTCGATCCGATGTGGGCGCGTATGTACCTTCACACGCTGCGCGTAAACGACGATGGCACAGTCAGTCCGCCCAATGTGCCCGGCCACGGGGCGGAGCCCAACTATGCCGCGCTCGAGCCATTCCGTGTAGGCGCCGAATTGGTCACAGCATAGGCCTGGCCAGTGGCTCGACAGGCGCCGCGAGTCAGGGCCGGCCGCAAGCACAATTCGCTCCCCCAAAACAAGGCGTGCACGCCGCCTGAGCAAGACGCGTGATCGGGGCCGTCGACTGTCGGTCACACCGCCATATCCGTGGGGGCAGCAGCTACGCATTCCTGCTACGTCTCGTGACATTGTGGGCAGAGCCTCGCGTGCCGTGCCGCGCACTGTGATTGGTCGTTGGCCGTCCAGAAGATCGCGGCGAACCCCTGTGAGGCGGCAAAACACCGCGCGCGTAGTCGATCGACGATGCTGAGGACGTGCTTGAACTCGTCTGGCTCCTGCTCACAAGCATCGTTGCCTGGGTGCGCCCGCGCCCGGACCTGGCCCTCGAGAACCTGCTCCTACGCCATCAGCTCGCGGTGCTCACCCGTCCGAGTCGAAGCCGACCGCAGGCTCGGTTTCGCCTCGGGGATAAGCGGCTGTGGATCCTCGCTCGCCGGTTCTGCTCCGGCTGGCGCGGGCATGTGTCCTTCGTGACACCCGAGACGGTCGTGCGCTGGCATCGGCAGGGTTGGCGCCTGCTCTGGCGTTGGAAGTCCCGCTGTCGAGGTGGACGTCCGCATCTCAGTCCCGAGCTACGGAACTTGATCGCGACCATGTCCCGCGACAACCGGCTGTGGGCACCGAGCGGATCAGAGGCGAGCTGCTCAAGCTGGGCATCGTGGTTAGCAGTCGCTCGATTCGACGCTATCGTTGGCGCGGACCAGCGCGCTCACCCAGCCAGACGTGGCGCACCTTCCTGCGCAACCACGCCCCACCATCTGTGGGCAGTCGATCTATTGACGTTGCCCACGCTGACGTTCTAGACACTCTACGTGTTGGTGTTCATCGGCCACGGCCGGCGTGAACTGGTGCATGTCAATGTGACGGCCAACCGACGGCAGCCTGGTTGTGGCGTCAGGTCATCGAGGCTACGCCCTGGGGCCGGAAACCACGCCATCTGCTCCGCGATCGCGACGCCGTCTATGGCCGCGATTTTCGGAACCGCGCTGGGCGTATCGGCATCGATGCAATCGCCACGCCGATCCACGCGCCAAAGGCCAATGCCATCGCGGAGCGAGCGATCGGGACCTTGCGCCGAGAGTGTCTCGACCATCTCATCGTGCTCGACGAGCGGCATCTTCGGACCGTGTTGACCGAGTTCGTGCAGTACTACAACCAGGAGCATCCGCATCGGACGCTCAGACTGCAGACCCCTCAACTGAAGCTGCGTCCGACCATAGGCAAGGTCCGTTCGCGTCCGGTGTTGAATGGGCTACACCACGTCTACGAACGGGCCGCCTGAGCCCGACTGAGGTTTTGCCGCCCCACAGCGCATGCGCGCGGCGGACATGTTCGAGCGAGGCGTCATTCCAGCCGAGGTCGCATGTGCTCAGACACTATCAGCGAGGTGGCCGACATCGCCGAAGACGGACTCGACCGCAAGGCAGTGACGCAGGACTTTGCTTGGCTTCCTTCGCCACTCTGGTCTGCGCCTGTGAACGCCAATACAAGCCGGCAATTTCGCAAAGGTGTGTAAGTACAACCAGAAGCGGGGCAGGTGCGGTACAGCGCCATGCTGACGATCCGCTCGATGGTAGTCCCGACGATAACCGCCATGTCGTCGTACCCCAGGTGCTCAGCGAAGACGATCCTTCCCCGCCCCGGCACGCGGCCTGCATGTGACGATTCGTCACTG
>WNGE01003037.1_pt1 | contig 22047 bp, 20 predicted proteins | sample 5400651 | NCBI WGS metagenome assembly WNGE01 (sample SAMN13153370, study PRJNA577476) | soil metagenome | isolation source: 60 cm soil or saprolite under grassland replicate 2 | place: USA:California | collected 2016-06-15 | reverse complement strand
CCACTCAGCCTCCTCACCAGCGTTGCTGCCCGGCAGCCGGCCGACCTCCTCATTGACAGCGTTCCGCAGGCCAACCGCATCGCGGGTCCCCGATGCGGCAGGCCACCTACTCCGGCATGATGCCTGAGCATGGACCACTGTTTCTCCGGCCGGACGGCCAAGGGCGGGGCGGGTGCTCTCGGGGAGTGCAGCGTCTGGGGCGCGACTGACAGATGGCCGTTGCCCGCCAGAAAGCTTGTGGACGACTATGCGCAGTTCGCGCGGACCTGCCAGGACTCTGCCAGCGGCACCGTAGGTGCGTGCGGCCCCAAATCCCCGGATTCTCACCGGGTGGTCTGGGGCCTCACCTCACGTCCTCCGGTTCCCCCCTGCGGGCTTTCCTCCGGTTTCCCGTTTGCCCGCCGGGTTCTTCCCCCTTCGCCCGCCTGCTTCTGGTTTCCCTTCGTCCGGCGTTCTCCGGTTTGTTCCCTTCGGCCGTTGCCCCGGTTCCGGTTCCCCTTCGGTGTCCCTCCGGGTTCCCTTCCCTTGAGCGATCTTCACGTTAGCGCTGCCGCGGGGCGGTTCCACGGGCCTTGGTCCCGGGAGGCAGGGACCAAGGTCACCAGTCCTGCCGCGGCCACCTCGCCTGGATCGCGCGATCCGCCCGCCTGCAGATGGGCAGCAGCTGGGCACGATGGATGCCGCCACAGAATTGCCTGTTACGAGCGGCCGCGAGCGCAGGACATCGCCGAGCCCGAACCGCCCAGATCGGCGGCAGTGTGTGCGGTTACCGCAGCCAGTGGATGTAACAGAGCGTGTAGCCTGCTCCGGTCGGGTGGCGGGATTGCGGAGGCGCGGCGGGCAATGCCCGGTGGGCGCGGCGTGCGGGCTCAGCACGATCATGGGCAGCCCGAGTGTGGCCGAGTCAGCGGGCCTGGAGCCGGTGCTCCAGCCGCCTGATGGGCCGCAGGGCCAGTGACTGGGCGGCCGGGCGGAGCACTGCGTCGAGCAGCCGTATCCCGGGGAGGCGGAGGCCGCCGAGGAAGGCGAACCGGGTGCCCTCCCCGTCTGGGGCGGCGGCCATTCCGCCGATGAGGAACCGGCTTTGCATTACGCACCAGCCCGGGCGCAGCACCACGTCGAACCTGGCGTGCTGGCCGAGTCTGCCGCGAGCGCGGGCGGTCAGCCGTTCCCCTCGGGCGCTGGTGATTTCGAACGACCGCAGATCGGTGATCATGCGGGGCAGTTCGTGTTCCAGGTCGCTGGCGGCTTCCCACACGGCGCTGAACGGCGCGGGGATGAGTTTTTCCGCATAGGCCACGCCGGGGGTGGCCGCCGCGAGGACCCGCATTCGGCGGACTGGGTCGAGTTCGGCTACGGGCCAGTCCTGGTTCACCGGGACCACGCCTTCCTGAAGCTGCGCCTGGCCCGGAACAGCCGCGAGCGCACCGTCGCGGCGGGCACGGCCAGCAGCGCCCCGGCCGCCTGTTCGTCCAGTCCTTCCAGGTCGCGCAGGACCAGCACGGCGCGGTGCTCGGGGGTGAGCCGCGCCAGCACGTCGCGGACGTCGGCGGCGAGCTGGGGATCACCGGGAGCGGGGACATCGGCGAGTTCGGCCGGGACGGCCCGGGCGGCCTTGCGGGCCACCCGGACCGCCTCCCGCACCGCGATCGCGCGCGCCCAGCCGTAGATAGCGCCAGGCTCGCGCAGGCCTGCGAGATTGGTAAAGATCACGATCAGCGCCTCCTGGGCGGCGTCCGGGCCGTCGTGCAGCGCGATCGGGCCGCACACCCGGCCCACATACGGGGCCAGCGCGTCCATCAGGTCCGCCATGGCGATCTGGTCGCCGTGCTGGGCTGCGCGGACCAGTGCGGGGTCGATATCGGGCGGGCGTGTCATCGGCGTCATTGTCGCGCGGACGCGGTCACCTCCGCCGGAACAGCTCGCGGGCCGCCTCGGCCACGACCGCCGGATGCTCGTCGGCGAGGAAGTGCCCGGCTCCGGGAACGACCCGCAGCTGCAGGTCCTCGGCGTGGCGTTCGGCGCCGGCCAGCAGTTTAGGCGGCAGCATCCAGTCCTGCGAGCCGGCCAGGATCACCGTGGGCACCCTCAGCCGCAGGCCGCGGTTGCGGCGCGCGATGATCCTCGGGATGTCGTGCAGGACGAACTGCCAGTGCAGTGCCTCGCCAGCCCGGGCAGTGCCCGGCTGGCGGCTTGCGGCGATAAACTCCTCGACCTCGCCGGGCTGCCATGCCGCCGGTCCGGCCGCTCCGTGCAGTAGCAGGAACCGGGTTAGGCCCGGCCAGTGGCCCAGCACCAGCCGGCCGATCCGCGGGTACTCGAAGAACGCGGTATACCAGAACCGCCACAGCTGCGTGATCAGCCGCCGCTGGGCCAGCCACGGGTGCGCGGCATTGACCGCCAGCAGGTGGCTGACCCGCCCGGGTGCCTGCAGGGCAACCCTGAAGGCGGCATGGGCACCCCAGTCATGCCCGACTAGCCGCACCCGGTACAAGCCCAGGGCATCCATCAGGGCCAGGACGTCGGCCGCCCTGCTGGCGGTGTCATAGCCGCGCGCCGGTGCCTGCGACCAGCCGAAGCCGCGCCAGTCCGGGCAGATCAGCCGGTACTGCCCGGACAGCAGCGGAATTACGCGCCGCCAGGCGTACCAGTGCTGCGGGAAGCTGTGCAGTAGCAGCACCGGGTCGCCACTGCCCGCCTCGGCCACGTGCAGTCGCACGCCCCGGACCGTCACGAAACGATGCGCCACCCCCGGGACGTGCGGAAGCGGCCGGACGCCGCAGCCCGGTGGCGAGTCAGCGGAGCAGGCGGCATCGCGGTCGGCCGGGACCGGGCTCCCGGCAGGCGGCGGGGTAGTTAGTGTCATGGTTCCTCCTTCGGCAACGCTTCTCGCACAGAAGAGGAAGCCCGGACGGCTCCCATTCCCGTGACCCGCATCACATCCGCGTCGCATGCAACCCGACCTCCGGCCCTGCCCACCCCCACGACCAGGCATCCCGGCAGCGCCAGACCAGACGGACCGAGACGCCATAACACCCACTCGAGCCCGCCGATATGCCACGCAGGCCAGCCATCACCCGGCACACAGAACGGCGGATCCGGTTTGCACGCGGTCGGTCAGGGTGATCACTGAATGTGAAGTAGAGGGCAGTGACTCGCACCGCCGGATCGCAGATATGGGTGACCCTGGCGCATGCGGGCGCGTTTGTCGTGGGGCGGCGTCACCTGTTGTCCTGGTGCACCGCCTGAGCGAGGCGAGCTGAGAGCTCCCATAGTCGGCGTGCGAGATCCGCGTCCCCCGCCCTTTTCGACGGTGTTCCGATCTCGGGGTATCCGCGGAGGTGGGTGGGGCCGTCCGGCCCGGCGTAGCAGGCCCCGGGCACGTCCTGGGTGGCTGCGTACAGCGTCGGCAGGGCTCCGCGCTCCGCGTCGTTGAACAGGTGCTTGAAGCCCCTGCCAAGCTTGCCGCGGATGCTGCCGATGTGGCTGGTCAGATTGGTGGTGGCGATGCCGGGGTGTGCGGCCACGGCCCGGACACCGCTGCCGGCCTCGGCGAGCCGACGTTGCAGGGACGGCCGAGGGCGCCCGGGATGGCGCCCCGGGCGCGGTCCAGGTCGCCGACCGTGGCCTGTGGTGGCACGAATGGCGTAAGACGTGATCGCGGCGCTTGTCTCACCGGATGTGAGCCATTCCATCTCGTCACGGTGCTAGAGGTCATGAGTCCTGGCTGGAGCGGGACCGGCTGATGGCACTACAGAGGTTGACCGGTCAGGGTCTGGCCTTGTGGCGGTTCAGGTTCGAGGGGCGGGCCGGGTCTAGGCGAGGAATGCCTCGATGAAGGCGGGCCGGTACTGGATGGCAGGAGGCTGGCTCATGCCAGAGCCTCGCCGATGAAGGCGGAGGTGAGCTTCTCGAGGTGACCGCGGGTGGCGTCGGGGAGCTCGCGCAGGGGGCCTTGCCCGGTGAGCACGGCCAGCCCGTGCACCGTGGACCAGATGGGGTACTCGATCCCGGGGCGACGCCGCCGGCTGAGCACGCCGGCGTCGGCCAGTTCGTCGAGTACGGCGCGGAGCTGATCCAGGGGCGGGGGGTCCTGCCCTGTCCCGCTGTCGGGAGCGCGGTAGGCGTGCTGGTGGGGCAGGGCGAACGCGGTGGCGAACAGCCCCGGCTCCTGGCGGGCGAACTCCAGGTAGGCCCGGCCGATCGCGCGCAGCCGACGGCGGGCCGCGGCGGGATCGCCGTACTTGCCGCGCACGCGGCCGGTGCCGGCGGCCATGCGGGCGGCGAGCTCGCGCATGGCCGCGGTGGAGACCGCGGCCAGGAGCTCGTCCCGGTCGGCGAAGTGCCGGTAGGCGGCGTTGGGCACCACGCCCACCATCCGTGTCGCCTCGCGGAGCACGACGGCGTCCGGGCCGCCGCTCCGGGCCAGCTCGACCCCGGCGGCGACCAGGCCGTCGCGGACGGCGCCGCGCGGGCGCCGCCGCCCGGTCCCTGTTATCTCACCTGCTGATCCGTCGCTTGTCATGAACGATAAATCTAGTGGACAGCATCCACTGGCTCAAGTATGGTGGACAGCATCCACTAATTAGTGGTCACTGTCCACAAACTGGGCCAAGGAGGAACTGAGCCACTATGACCAGCAAGATGACCCCGCTGCTTGAGCACAATGAGCAGTTCGCCCGCACCTACACTCCCGCGCCGCTCGGCCTGCCTGCCGCGCAGGTGATCGTCATCACCTGCCTGGACCACCGGGTCGACCCCGCGATCACCCTCGGGCTCAGGCTCGGCGACGCCCCCGTCCTGCGCAACGCGGGGGGACGCGTCACCCAGCCCGTCATCGAGGAGATCGCCTACCTCGCCTTCCTCGGCCAGCGGCTGTCCGGCGGGCAGCTCACCGACGACAGCCGCTTCGAGGTCGCGGTCATTCACCACACGCAATGCGGGACCGGCTTCCTCGCCGACCCAGGCTTCCGGCGCGAGGCCTCCGAGGCGACCGGCGTGGACGAGGCGGCACTGGAAGCCTCCGCGGTCGGCGACCCGCACGCCACCGTCTCCGCCGACGTCGGACGCCTGCTCGCCTCGCCCTTGCTCCCGCCGAGGATGAGCGTCTCCGGCCACGTGTACGACATCGAAACCGGGCGCGTCACCACTGTCGTCGACGCCCGGTACCCCTAGCCAGCCCTCTCGACGGGAGCAGACGGATGGAGACTCGGTTCACGGCCCGGCGGCGGCTAGCCATCGTGCTGGCCCTTTGCCTGAGCGCCTTCTTGATCAGCGTCGACGTCACGATCGTGAACGTCGCCCTGCCCACCCTGGTCCGCTCGCTGGGTGCCACCACCACCCAGCTGCAGTGGGTGGTCGACGCTTACAGCCTCGTGTTCGCGGCCCTCGTGCTGGCGGCGGGCAGCCTGAGCGACCGCCAGGGCCGCAAGGGCATGCTGCTGATCGGCCTGGGCGTCTTCGCGGCAGGCAGCGTGGCGGGGGCGCTGGCCGGCACGACGAGCGAGCTCATCGCGGCCCGGGCCGTGATGGGACTCGGCGCGGCCCTCATGTTCCCCTCCACCCTCTCGCTGCTGGTGAACGTCTTCACCGAGCGGGGAGAGCGGGCGAAGGCCATCGGGCTGTGGGGGGCGACCACGGGGGTGGGGATCGCCATCGGGCCCATCGTGGGCGGCTGGCTGCTGGAGCGCTTCTGGTGGGGGAGCATCTTCGCTTTCATGGCCGCGGCGGCCGCCGTCATCGCGCTGCTCGTGGCCCGGGCCGTGCCCACCTCGCGGGATCCGCGGACCCCGCCGGTCGACTGGCGGGGCTTCGCAGTGTCGTCGGCTGCCATGGCCGTCCTCATCCTGGGCGTCATCCAGGCCCCCGACTGGGGGTGGGGGTCGGCCGCGGCGGTGTCGACGATGGCAGCCGGCGTGGCGCTCCTGGTCCTGTTCGTTCTTCTGGAGCGGCGGACCGGTCACCCCATGCTGGACGTGGGGCTGTTCCGCAATCCTCGCTTCACCGCGGCGAGCGGGTCGGTAGCGATCTCGTTCTTCGCCCTCCAGGGGTTCATCTTCCTGGTCACCCAGTACTTCCAGTTCATCAGGGCCTTCAGCCCGCTCGGCACCGGGGTCCGCCTCCTCCCGGTCGCGACCGCCGTCGCCGTGGCCTCGGTCGCCGGTACCAAGCTCGCCGTCCGGGCCGGCAACAAGGTGATCGTGGCCAGCGGCCTGCTGTTGTTCGCAGCGGGCCTGTTGTGGACCGCAACCGTCTCGGCGTCCACCTCCTACGCGACGATCGCCCTCCAGATGCTCGTCCTGGGAACCGGAATGGGACTGACGAGCGCTCCGGCGACCGAGGCCATCATGGGGGCGGTCCCCAGGGCCAAGGCCGGCGCGGGCTCGGCGGTCAACGACGCCACCCGCCTGTTCGGAGGAACCCTCGGCGTGGCGGTGATCGGCAGCGTCGCCGCCTCTCTCTACTCGAGCCGGCTCGCCTCGACCGCCCCGGCCCACCTGCCGGCACAGGCCGCATCCGCGGCGAAAGCATCAGTCGGTGCGGCGATCGCCGCGTCGCACGTCCTCGCCCAAGCCGGCCTCACCCATGCAGGACACGCCCTGGCCAACAGCGCGAGCGGCGCCTTCCTGCATAGCCTCCACGGCGGCTGCGTGGTGGCCGGCGGTGTCGTCACCGCCGGGGCGATCATGGCCGGGCTCTTCCTGCCCGCCCGGCCGGGCAGGGAATCCCAGGCACAGCCACCATCACCGTCGGGCGATCCTTCGCGCCAGGCGCGCGCGGCCGAGCCTGCCCCGTGACCAGCATCTACCGCCCCCCTGCCAGTCGCGCTCGATGCCTGTCATGCACCACCAATCCGACGACACCGGAAGACACCGAGTCTGCCGTGTGGCGGACCCGACAACTCTTATTAGGAGCAACCGATGACCATCCCAGACGACGCGGCCGCCATCGCGCGACGACACGAACGGCACGTGGAGACGCCCCACGGGCGGGTCTACGTCACCGAGATCCCCGGCGGGGATCCCCCGATCGTCTTGATGCACGGCTTCCCCGACGATCACCGCATCTACGACAAGCTCCTGCCCCGGTTGTCGCCGAGGCGGGCCGTGGCCTTCGACTTCGCCGGATACGGCCGCTCAGACAGAAAAGACGGCACGCACTTCTCGCCCGAAGATCACGGCGCTGAGATCACCGCCGTGCTCGACGCCCTCGACACCGACCGGGCCGTCCTGGTCGGGCACGACGCCTCGGGCCCGGACGCGGTCGCCTACTCGATCGCCAGCCCGCGACGAGTAGCCCGCCTCGTCCTGCTCAACACCGTGTTCGGCAATCAGCCCTCGCTGAAGCTGCTCGAGATGACCCAGCTGTTCGCCGACCCGCAGCTGACAACCCTCGCCGATGACCTGGTCGGCGACCCCAACCAGCTGCTGTGGCTGCTGCAGCGCTGGGGCGTCCAGTGGGAGCTCGATGCCAACGACCCCGGGGGAATCGCCCGGAACTCGATCCTGCCCCAGTTCTACGGCGACGATCAGCAACCCGACGCCGTCGCGTCCGTCCGCGCCTGGTGCGCCGGGCTGCACGACACGCTGGACCAGCAAGACGCCCTGGCCGGCAGCGGAGCCCTCAGCCACCTGCACGTCCCGGTCTCGATCATCTGGGGGGAAAAGGACCGATACCTCAGCCCGTCACTCGCCGCCGAAATCGCGGCGCTGTTCCGGAATCCATCGGTCCACCTCCTGCCCGGCGCCGGGCACTGGCCGCAACACGACCAGCCCGACACAGTCGCCGAGCTCCTGAAAGAACCCCAGACAGCCTGACCGCAACCCACGCCAGCAACGGAGCAAGGCCTTGACCAGCCACGGACATGCCGCCGGCCGCACCGGCGCACCCCAGGATCAGCCAATGAGCCCGGTCGGATGGGAACACCAGGCCCTGGATTCCATTGCCAGCGCACTCGGCGGTTCTGACCCAAAGCTCGCCTCGCTGCTGGCCACGTTCAGCAGGCTGGCCTCGAGCGAAGAGATGCCAGCGCACGAGAAGGTACGGTCACCTCTGCGCCACCCGCCGCACCGCCGCTGGCCACGCCCGCGCCGGGGAAAGGCGCTGCATCGCCGTCGCGGCCCGCAGCGAGCCGCCGTTCTGATCTGGCTTCTCACCTCCATCACCCTGATCACCGTCGCGGTGATCATCAGCCGCGGCGGTCCGGTCTCGTGCCCCCACGCATGGGGAATCTGCGGGCGTTAGCCTCCAGGGCGGTGGGGGTGAGTTCGAACTCCAGAGTGATAGAGCATCGGCGTTAACGGCAGCGAGGGGGCGACGCTGGGTGCCGGACCGGACAGGCGTCTGCCGTCTTGGCTGGGCAGGACGCCGAACTTGCGGCGGTACTCGCGGCTGAACTGCGAGGGGCTGTCGTAACCGACGCGGTAGCCGACGCCCGTGACGCACCGGCCTCATTTCACGGGCTTCCGGGACGACAGCCAGTCGTGTTCTCGTGCAAACCACGCACCCGGGCACGATCCAGCTTGACGGCGCCACCGCGTCCGGCCGCACCTACATCTGCGAGCTCGGGCGCTTCCGCGACGGCAGGTTGAAGCTGAATTACGCCGTGTACCACGACCGCTACCGGTTCACCCCGGACGGCTGGAAGTTCACCGAGCGCGTCTACGAGGTCAGATACCTGGACACAAGCACGCTGGCGGGCTCGGCGCCCCATGTATCGCCCGAGTCTACGGGCGAATCATGACCGGCTCGGAACTGAAAGATTGACTACCTCTTGCCCCTCTAGGAGCGACCAATCATGACCAAGCTCAGCGACCTGACCGGCGACTACGTCCTCGATGAGTTCGAGGGCAGCGCGCACCTGGACGGCGACGACCCGTCGGAGTCGAGCGCCGAGCTCACGATCCAGGCGAAGAGCATCCAGACCCGCAACCAGCAGCGCGACGAGCAGCTGCGCAGCAAGTTCCTGGGCATGGACGACTACCCGGCCATCACCTTCACCTCGATCGGGGTGGAGCAGGTCGACGAGACCAACTTCAAGGTCACCGGTGACCTGACCATCCGCGGCGTGACCAAGCCGGTCACCGTGGACTTCGAGCTGACCGGCGCCGAGAACGATCCGTGGGGCAACTGCCGGGTCGGCTTCGAGGGCAGTGTCACGATCAATCGCAAGGACTGGGGCGTGAACTGGAACGCCGCGACCGGGGTCCTGGTCAGCGAGAAGGTGACACTGGAGTTCGACGTCGCCGCGATCCGGCAGTCCTGACCGATGGTCCGGGGGCGGCGGCATGGCGGTAGCAGGATCTGGACGGCCTGTCCGCAGGCGCGGGGTTCTTCGTCTGGATGCTCGACGGCGCCCCGCCCAGCCGGGTCACGGACATGCTCGCCCAGCTGCGTATTACGGGCCAAGAGCTATGCCGGTTCTGGCGAAACCTGCGGGCCTGTATGGACGGTTCGAAGCTGGGCCGGGACGGCCCACCACTGGTCCGGGCGATCGACGACCGGGGCGGCTGGGCCGGTTTCGAGGACGCGGGCGAGGCGGAGCAGGAAGGCGGCGATCCCTGCGGCGCCTTGCATCCATGAGGTACCAGGTGGCAGCAAGGGCGGGTCCCGGCGATGTTCGATGAACCGCCAGCGTGCCCCAGCCTGGTCGCGGATCGCGCGCCCGGCCAGGGCGTCTGCCATAGTGCGGGCTGACCGCAGCAGCTTGTCGGCCCGCGCCGGGTCGGTGCAGTCCTGCGCGGCGTCCAGCAGCACGTCCCCGACCCCGGCGGTGCCGCAGCAGCGGCCGTCGTTGTCCCAGAAACCCGGCCGGAGCCGCTGCGGGACACCGGAGGCAAGGATTGAGTCCAGGCATCGTTGCCGCAGCCATCCCACCGGCAGCCCGGCGACCTCGTCCACCCCCGCGCAGCTAGCGCGGCGAACAGCTGCGAGGTTCCAGCCGGTCCGTGGCACCAGGTGTAGGTCACCGGCTCCACGTCGCGGCTGGAGTACGGCAAGGTGTGCGGGATAGTGAACCCGCAGCTGTCTAGCGACCCCACAGCAAGCAGGTGCTGGGCTCCTTGCCTGGCGGCGGCGACAAAGTCGGCACGGTCGAGGGCTGCCCCGGCGACGGCCAGCGCGGCGGCTACCCCCGCGGTGCCGTGGGAGTAGTTCGACATCCTCGACGGCCAGCCGGGCAGCATCGCCCAGTCCAGGCCCGCCTCGGTCTGGTCGGCCGCGTCAAGCAGGGCCTGGCCGCCGGTCGCGGCGATGCCGCGGGCATGCTCCCCGCCGGCCCAAATCGCGGCCAGCACCACGCCGGCGCTGCCCAGGACCAGATCTGTCACCGGCGCCACCGATCCCGGCTCGATCTGCAGTGTGGTGTTCCACCCCCGGGGGGTCATCAAGTCCGCGAGCCGGGCCAACGCAGCCTGCTCACGGCCCGGGGCGAGCAACTTCAGCGCCGTCACATCCCCGCCCAGCCCGTCATACAGCGACGGCTCGGTCCGGTCCGGAGCCACGGCGGAAAGCCGGGCCGCAATCCCGGCCGCCAGCGCCATCTCGGCGCCGGTCAGCACGCGATATTTGCCGATCTCAGCCAGCACTGGGGCCAATCCCGCGATCCCCGCATACAGCGAGTCGCGATCCTCGCCCGGTGCGGCAGGCTGCCCATCGCCGGACACCGCCTCCGGCAGCCAGGGGCCCTCGTCTTCCCGGACTTGGCCCAAAACCCAGGCCCAGGCCCCCTCACCCAGTTCCCGGTAAACCTCACCCGCCACCACCAGACCAGGCTACGGCAACAGCCAGATCTGAGCAGATCACGGAGACATCGTCGCATGATAGTCAGCCGCGCAGATAACGGCGGCTCCGAGCGCGTTCTCCCGGATCGTGCCCGTCACTCGGCGTCACACTGTCGATTGGCATCACGTCAAGGCCGACCTTCGAGCTAGTACCGGCCGGACTGGCCTGCTGGAGCCTCATGGGCCGCTGGTCGAGGTTCTTGTCGAGGGAGCATCCAGCGGCGACGGGTACATCATGCTGGCGCTGGCACACGATATGCATGAGCGGACGTTTCCGGGGAGACGCGGTGCCGCCGCCCGCCTGGTAGGTGACATGACTGAGCGTTTGGCGCATAAATGCTCATGCAGATTACGTAGCCGGATCACCATCGATCACTACAACTGCCGACAACTCGCCAGTATGCAATATTCCTAACCTCCGAAGACTGGCAAAGCATGAGCTTATGTTAACTATAGTTTCTCCAAGCACACCCGCAACCTCCCCCGGGCGCGCCACCTTCACCGCGCTCGCCGCCCGCGAGACGCGCCGGTTCGTCCTCAACCCGGTCTTCCTGTTCGCCGTGGCGATGACCGCGTGGACGACGTGGGACGACCGGAAAGCTCCGGCCACCGGGGTCGGCACCGGGAACTGGTACTCGTGGATCTTCCTGGGCGGGTTCGGCATGATGGCCACGTACCGGCTGACCCGGTCCATGCGCGACAGCGAGCCGGTCGTCGGCGTCACCCCGGTCACGCTGCCGGCGCGCACCGCCGCTCTCTGCGCGGGCGCGGTCGTGCCGTTCCTCTGCGGCGTGCTGACCCTGTTCGCGTTCCTGCATTTCTACCCGGCCGGCGCCCGGGTGTACGGGGCGTTCAGCCCGCCGGCGCAGGTCGCCGGCCTCGTCGGGCAGATCGTCATCCCGTCACTCGGAGGCCCGCTGCTCGGGGTCGCGCTGGGCCGCTGGGTCCGCTTCCCGGGCGCCGCGCTCGTGCTGGGCCTGGTCATCTTCGGCGGGGTGAACGTGGCGACCTACGGGGTCCTTGTCGCATCCGGACTCGGCGGCATTCACGGCACTGCGGCTGTTCTCGCCGTTCGCGTTCTTCACCTACATGAAGAACGTCGCCGACGTCACGACCTGGCGCGGCTCCCCGTGGTTCTTCATCGGCTGGCAGCTCGCGCTGTGCGCGACCGCGGTCCTGGTGGCGCTGCTGCGCGGGGCCGAAGGCCGGGTGCGCTTCCGGGTCACCCGTACCCTTCAGATCGTCCTGGTGCTGGCGGCAATCCTGCTCGTGCTGGCTAGCGCCGGCGGGTTCCCCCACGCGGTCACCGCATGATGACCGGGCCGGTGCTGCGGGCCGGGGCGTGGCCGGCGGTCGCGGGCGTCAGCGGCATGGCGGTCGTGGTAGGCGGCTGCGGTGCCGCGTTCCCGGCGGCCGCCACCGTGCTGTTCCCGATCTGCTTCGCGCTGCTCGCCGCGGCCGCGGTGTTCCGACGGCCCGCTGCTGGCCGAGAACCGCAGGCTGCTGGCCTATTTCGCCGCCCAGGCCGCGGTGGGCGTGCACAACCTCCACCTCGCCGCGGAACTCGCCCGGCGCCTCGAGCAGGTCCGGGACCAGGCGGCCGAACTGGCGGCGTCCCGCGATCGCGTGGTGGCGGGACAGGACACCGAGCGCCGCCGGATTCAGCGGAACCTGCACGACGGGGTCCAGCAGGAGATCGTGGCGCTGTCGGCCAGGGCCGGGCTGGTGCGCCAGCAACTGCTGCGGGGTGACCCGGCCGCGGCCGGCGGGCTGGCCGACATGCAACGCGACCTGGCCAGCACGCTGGAGGACGTCCGGGAGATCGCTTACGCGATCCATCCGCCTGTGCTGTCCGACCGAGGGCTGCTCGAGGCCATCGAGGCTCAGTCCAGCCGGGTGGCATTGCCGATGGCGAAGCCTGCGCGGATGCCACCCCGGCGTGGACAGGCCCGGGAAATTTCCCGTCCGGGGTGAAACTTTTCCGGGCCGGGGAGGCGACAGTTAGGTCATGGACGGCCGCCCGGGCGATGAGACGCTGCTTCTGGCCGTCGCCGAACGCGACATGGGCGCCTTCCGCGTGCTGTATGAACGCCACGCCGGCTGGCTCGCGATCCGACTCGCCCGGCGGTGCAACGACCGTGACCTGGTGGCGGACGCGATCGGTGACACCTTCGTCGCGGTCTGGCAGAGATGGCGCCGAATTGCTGGCAGACATCCCAGTGGCGCTCTACCCGGTTTGGCTGATCGTCCTGTCTTACCGGCTGCCCGGCCATCTGGCTGACCGCGTCGGCTTCGCGAGGAGATCGTCCCCAAGAGGACCCGGGAGCCGGGCTTCCTCCACGGCTAGCGGACACATGGTCATGAGAGGGGGAAGGCCACACAGTATGATCGTCTCTCCTAACGCCCACTGGTGCTTCGCGGATCTGCTCGCCGTGCTGTGCCAGCTGAGTACCCAGGTCCCGGCGCTCCGGCAGGTGATCTAGGTGACCGCCCCGGTCCGCCCCCCCGGTGAGGCCACCCCGTGAAGCCAGCGGCCACCAGCGCTCCGGCCGCCCCGCCCCAGCCACCCGAGCTGCAGGCCGCGGGCCCGGGACGCCGGCCGCCGGCCCGGGCCATCACCGCCGCGCTGGCCGCGACCGTGCTGGTCGCACTGGCCGGGCTCGTGCTGACCGGGCTGGAGTGGAACTCCCTGGCCACGTCCGACGCGGTCGACAGCGTCGGCGCCGTAGCCGGGGCGATCGCCTACGCCGCGCTCGGCGCGCTGATCGTGCGCCGCGCGGGCAACCTGGTGGGCTGGTTCATGCTGGCCGAGGGAGCCGCTACCGCCGTCATGACGACCGGCTCGGCCTACGCGATCTTCGGCGTGAAGGCGCACCCCGGAACGCTCACGGCGGCGGCCGCGGCCGGGACGCTGGCCGAGTCCGTCTTCGTGATCGTAGCCGTGGACCTGGCCGCGATCTTCCTGGTCTTCCCGACCGGGCGGCTGCCCTCGCCCCGCTGGCGCCCGGCCGCGCTGGCCGGCCTGGTGCTGACCGGCCTGACCCTGGCCTCTTTCGTGGTCAGCACGCGCCAGGTGGCGCTGCCCGCGCCGGGCGGTATCTCGCTGGTCTATCCCAACCCGCTGGCGATCCGGTCCCTCCAGCCGGTCACCTGGCTCGGCACCCTGAGCGGCCTGGCCCTGGTGTTCCCGCTGCTGCTGGCCGGCGCGCTGGTCTCGCTGGCGCTCCGGTACCGCCGCGGCGACCAGCGGCTGCGCCAGCAGATGAAATGGCTGGGGCTGGCCATCGCCGGGGTGCTGGCCACCCAGGCCGTCGGCGGCCTGACCATCCCGCTCGGCCAGACGAACAAGCCGCTGCAGCAAGTACCGTACGCCATCACCCCGTTCCTGGTGCTGCTCGCCATCCCGGCGGCTATGGCGATCGCGATCCTGCGGCGTCGGCTGTTCGACATCGACGTCATCATCAGCCGCGCGCTGCTGGTCACCCTGCTGTCGGCCGGCGTGACCGCCGTGTACGCGGCCATCGTGCTCGGCATCGGCACGTTCGCCGGGCACCGGAGCGACCCGCTGCTGACCATTGCCGCGGCGGTCGCCATCGCGCTGGTGTTCCAGCCGCTGCGGCAGCGGGCCAGCCTGCTGGCCAACCGCCTGGTCTACGGCGAACGCGCCACGCCGTACCAGGTCCTGTCCGACTTCGCCGCCGACATGGCCGGGCAGCTCGACCTGGGCGACGCGCTGGACCGGATGGTGTCATTGCTGGGCGGCGCGTCCGGCGCCAGCCGGGTCGAGGCGTGGATCCGGGTCGGCGCCGAGCTGCGGCCCAGCGCGGTCTGGCCCGGCCGTTCGGCCCCGTCCGCCGCGATGCGGCTGAACGGTGCCGCGGACCTCTCGGTCCTCGACCCCGGGGCCCGGGTGGTGCCGGTCCGGCACGGGGATGACCTGCTCGGCGCGATCTCCCTGAGCAAGCCGCCGAACGAGCCGCTGACCGGCACCGAGGACAGCCTGCTGCGGCACCTGGCCTCCCAGGCCAGCCTGGTCATGCGCAACGCCCAGCTCACCGCCGAGCTGCGGGCCACGATCGACGAGCTGCTCGCCTCCCGGCGCCGGCTGGTCGGGGCCCAGGACGCCGAACGCCGCAAGATCGAGCGGAACCTGCACGACGGCGCCCAGCAGCAGCTGATCGCGCTGGCCATCCAGCTCGGCCTGCTGGCCGAGTCGGCCGACGACCCGGACCTCGTCCGGCAGGTCATCCCCGACCTCAAGGCGCAGCTCAGCGCGGCGCTGGACGACCTGCGCGCGCTGGCCCGCGGCATCTACCCCCCGCTGCTGGCCGAACAGGGCCTGGTCATGGCGCTGCGCGCGCAGGCGGCCCGCAGCCCGGTGCCGGTCGTGCTCGAGGCGGACGAGGTCGGCCGCTACCCGCAGGACGCCGAGAGCACCGTCTACTTCTGCACGCTGGAGGCGCTGCAGAACGTGGCCAAGCACGCCCGGGCCTCGGCGGTGACCGTCCGCCTGTCCGGCTCGGGCGAGGTCCTGGAGTTCTCGGTCAGCGACGACGGCGCGGGCTTCCCGGCCGCCGCCGCCCGGCACGGCTCCGGCCTGCAGGGCATGTCGGACCGGCTGGCCGCGCACGGCGGCACCCTGGCCGTCCGCTCCCAGCCCGGCCAGGGCACCACCATCACCGGCCGGTTGCCTACATCGGAGCGGACGGCCGCAGCCGGGTTCCCCGCGGCCAGCCCGGGCTGAACTGATCATGCGCGTACGCACCAAAGGCGAACCGCCGTCTATCGAAGGGAAGCATGATCATGAGAACCGCGTACCGGGTGATCGCCTACCTGCTGGCGCTGTCCGTCGCCGTCCAGGCGTCGCTGATCGCGTTCGGAGCCTTCGCCCTGGAGAACAACATCGACAACGGCCCCGTCTCCGACGGCGATACCACCGGGGTGACCCTGCACCAGTCCTTCGCGTACGTCGTCGTGCTGTTCGCCGTGGCGCTGCTCGCGGTCTCGTTCGGCGCCAAGGTCCAGCACGGCGTGCGCTGGGCGGCGATCCCGCTCGGCCTTGTCGTGGTGCAGTTCTTCCTCGCGTACGCCGCCTACTCCGCGGCCATCGTGGGTGTGCTGCACGGCCTCAACGCGCTGGCCATCTTCGCGGTGGCGCTGCTGGCCGGGCGGCGGGTGCCGAAGGCAGCGCCCGTGGCCAAGCCGTCGGCCGCGGAGGAGGCCCCGGTCTGACGGTCCGGTCCGACCCTCGGCCCGCCTATGCGGCTGATCGCGCCGAGGCGCCTAAGTGGTAGCCAGGCGTGACGGAACTGCGAACCGCAAATACCCGCGGCCGGCGGTCAAGTGCGCTGCTGGGCCTGCTCATCTGCGCCGTCGTCGCCTTGCCGCCAGTTCCGGGCGAGGGCGACGAGGCCGCGAACCACGTCGGGAGGCAGTCCCGGAGTGCTCGCGATGTGCCACAGCGTCGGGTCCTCATGTTCGGCATGCCCGAGGTCCGGCGACCCCACCTTCGGTTCCCCGCCTTCCAGTATCCGTCGGCACGAACCCGGGGTCCAGCCGAGCCGGTTCTCGACCATACCGAGGGTGCTGGGGGAAACGTGCTGGCCGTTCTCGAGCTTTCCCAGCGTCCGCTCCGTCACCCCGGTCGCCTCGGCAAGGGCTCGCCTATCTCGCATGCCTAGCTCGACCCGGCGCGCGACAACGTAATCGGCGAGCCGCCGCCAGTCCTCACCGGCCATATGACCGTCCCTCCCGCGAGCAGATGCTAGTCCCGCCACCGCCACGTGACTATCCCTATCAGAAGAAGATAGAAGATTCTAGCTCTCCTGTCGGCGGCGAGCGCCATAGATCTGCGTCTCTCTTCCTAGCTCATCTTACTCATGCCCTTTACTTCTTATCTCTACTGGTCTACGGTGCCTAATACACCTGAAAATTTCTTGTTTCTTCCTAGATGTACCAGGATCGGCTCGCTGCGGACCGGCGGCGTCCTTGCGCCTTGAGGAGGGGAGGCGCAAGGGCGCTCCGCCACGCAGCCGGACGTCTGCCGGACTCTGTCGGATCTGCACCACCTGCGGTGACTGCTGGTGACAGTGCCGCGAACGGCAGTGTTCGCCGCTCCGTAAGCCCGGCGGGGTGGGTCGTCGATCCGCTGTTCGTGCCCGGCCGTCGGCCAGTACCGGGCCCGGATCTCGGCTAGCTAAGCGGGCTCGGCGCGCTATACCCGATCCTCAGCACGACTTGGCCAGTACGCAGCGTGACCTGTTGCACAGATGCAGGGAGGTATTGGGCTCGCTGCGCGCCAATGAACGCTTGCATCCAGCCGAGGTATGCGGCACGAGTCAGATGCGCCGCATGGTCCACCGCTGCCAAGTCCACTGACCGCAGCAGGCTGGCGGGTCCGCCACCAGGCGACTGGTCGACGAAGTCCGCGATGTGCACCGGGTGGCTTTCGGCCATCGTGGCGAGGAGCAGCGGCAGCCGCGGATCAACATCGCCGCTGAGAAGTTGTGCCCTGGCGGTGGCCGAGGCCCCGATCTGGCTGTTCGCCAGCAGCTGGGCGCCGGCGGTCTTCCGGGCGCGCAGCGCCGTCTGCTGATCGGCGCGGTATTTGGCGGCCCCGCCGGGATAGACCAGCCGGATATCGATCCTGGCGTTCCCGGAGCCGAAGCTCGCGATGAGGGCCGGGGCGTAGACGGAGACCAGCCGCCCGCGGTACTGGGCGCGGATCGGGCCCGTGGCGACCACCAGCGCAGAGCCGAGTGGATCATTCGACGTGGGCCCGAGCGTCAACAGGTTCGCGGACGGGAAGCCCCTGCTGACCAGACCCGCGCATACCTGGGGATCGCATGACACGACTGCGGCCCGGCTGACCTGCTGCAGGATCCAGGTGATGGCCTCCGTTCTAGTCGCCGCCTCAGCGGTGAGTTCGTGGCTGACCTGAGCATTGCTGCCTGCTAGCCGCTCAGACGCTGCGCCGTGCCAGGGAAGATTGACAGCGATCACGCCGGCGCTGGCAACCAGCAGAATCGCGGCCAGAATTACGTTAGCCCGCCGACGCCACCAGATGCGACGGCTCCCATGCCGCGCCGACCGGGGCCCGGACGCCGGCCGGGCAGCGAGCAGACCATCGCCGCTGCCGTGCCGCGGCTTCGGCGGTGCGGCAGATGCACGCTGTGAGCTGGGTGTCGTCTCCTCATCCGCGGCCAGAGCGGAGACCATCGGCGGCATCGGTCCCGCGAGCCGCGCTCCGGCGGCCACTAGCTCGCCGAGCACGTCGTGGGCCGACGGCCGGCCGGCTGGGTCCTTGTTGAGGCAGCGGTGGATCAGCCACTCCAGTGGTTCGGGAAGCCTGCCCACCTTTGGCTCGGAATGAAGAATGGCGAACGCCGTGGCGGTCAACGAATCGCCCTTGAACGGCAACTCGCCGGTACCCGCGAACACCATCGTCACAGCCCACGACCACATGTCGGCCGCTGCGGTCACTCGGGTCGCAGCCAGCTGCTCAGGGGCCATGAACGCCGGAGTTCCCACGGCGACCTCGCCGGAAAGAACCGTGGTCATCCCGGGAACGGCCGCCAGCCCGAAGTCGATCACCACTGGCCCGTCGGGGCCGAGCAGGACATTGCCAGGCTTGAAGTCGCGATGCACCATCCCGGCGGCATGCACTGCGCCCAGCGCGGTCAGCGTTGCGACGGCGATGCGCTCGAGGGCAGCGCCGCCGCGAGGCCCAAGCTGCTCGACTACCTCTACCAGCGATGGCCCGCTGACGTATTCACTGACAATAAACGGCCGCCGCTCGAAGATCCCCGCGTCCAGAACTTGCGCGGTGCAGAACCGGGCGACCCGCTGCGCTGCGGCGACCTCCTTCAGAAAGCGGCTGCGGACCTGTGGGTCTGTTGTTGGCGGCAGGAGCTTGACGGCTGCCGAGCTTCCGGTAGGACCCTCAGCCAGGAACACAACGCCCTGCCCGCCCTCCCCGAGGCGGCCGAGCAGCCGGTAGACACCCACCTCGCGCGGATCCGTGTCGCGCAGGGCGAGCATCTCAGGCATTGCGGACCAAGCTGATGTCACCCGGCCATTTTGCCCCTGGCACTCAACGCACGCCACTATTCCAACTCGCCAGTCGCCTGGAGCAGCCTTCCCGGCGACCGCCGACGCATCGGGGCAACTGCTGTGTCACGGCCACGTCCGCCCGGCGCAGCGCCAGCCCCGTCAACCGGAATTACTGAAGTCCTGGTGACCGGCTGGAACATCGCTCCGGCCGAAGATCCCCACGCTGGCACGAAGGGCAGTGGTGTTTCCACTCTTGGCGTCCCCGCGGCTACCCAGTTGGCTCCCTGCATAGGCCCTGCATAGAGCCTTGTCTCGGCAGGGCCCAAAACTGTGCTCGCGGCAGCCCTTCCGGCAAGATAATGCTCTCAGCCGAGAACATAGGAATTTCTCTTTGAAACGCGCTTCGGTCCGGGCATGCTGTTGGATAAGCCCGGCCACAAACTGCCCTAGGGCAGGTAGCGAGCCGGGTCAGGGGTGGGGCCCTGGCAGCACCGTCTCCCCCCCACGGCGCCCAGGGCTCCGCTCCGCCTGAGCCATGAGCCACCCCATGGGCAAGACCGAGCGCGCCTTCGAACGCTTAGGTCCTGGCGACCAGGTAACGGAACACGTTCTCCTGCCGGTAGGTGCCATCCGGCTTGCGGCTGCCGGCGAAGGCGCGGGTGAGCGCGCCGCGGGTGGCGGGGAGGCCTGAGTGCTGGATGGCCGCGCGGGCCGGACCGGAGCTGAGCTGGGTGCGCACCGCGGTGGCCAGGTCCGGGTAGATCAGCGGGTTCGCCACGTCGGTGACGGCGATGGGGGTAAGGCCGGCCAGCGCGGCGAGGTGCTCCAGTTGCCCGTCCTCGCTCCAGGCGATGGCACCCGGCGCTTCGTCGGGCCGGGGCAGCAGCGGGCCGAGTTCGGCGAACATCACGCCGCTCTCGCACTGGTCCGGTGGCCCCCAGACCAGCAGGCTGCGTGATCACGTCGAACGAACCCGGGTCGAAGGGCAGTGGGTCCTCCAGGTCCCCGACGACGAGGGATGCGGCCGGAACGCGTTCGCGGGCGATGTCCAGCAGAGCCGCCGTGGCGTCCAGGCCCGTCACCGTGGCACCCCGCCGGGCCGCTACCAGCAGCGCGAAGCCGCCGCCGCAGCCGATGTCAAGCAGCCGGGTCCCGGCGCCGACGGCGGTGGCGTCCAGGACCGCCGTGTAAAACGGCGTGCACATCGGCTCGTTGTAATCCGACCAGTCGCGTGCCCCCGGCGCCCAGAGCTCCGCTTGTTCCTTGCCTGTCCCCATGGCCGTTTCTTCCTTTCCGTTGCTCGTGGCCGCGGATTCTGACCGCGCTATGGGGCCATCGTCGGCAGGCACCGGCTGACGCGCATCGGGGCAAATACGAGTTCGGGTACCCAGCCCGACGCCCTGTCGAGAGCAGCCGGGGCACGACGGGCGGGGCCGCGTACGTGAGAATACGTATTTGTGCTGGTGACAGTGCCCTGGACGGTGCACTGAAAGGGGCGGCGAAGCATACTGATCTCGTGGCGGACCTGCGGTGCCCGGTGGTGATCGGCCGCGGAGCGGAAACTGACGTGCTGCGGACGGCGCTCGGCGCGGCCGAAGGCGGACTGGGTAGCGCCGTGTTCCTGGTCGGAGAGGCCGGGATCGGCGCGGTGCGGTCGTGCTGGCCGGGCGTGCGGTACCGGCCGGGAGCGCCAGTCCCTACCGGCCGCTGACCGAGGCGCTGTTGCAGGCGTTGCGCAGTGCACCCTACCCGGCCGACGACGCCCTGGCTCCGTGGCGGGCGGCACTGCGAGCGATAATCCCGTCCGGGCGGCAGCCTGCTGCTCGTGCTGGAAGACCTGCACTGGGCGGATCCGGACACACTGGCTGTTCTGGAGTACGTGAGCGACAACCTGGCCGCGGAGTCGGTCCTGTGCGTGGTCACCTGCCGGGACCAGCCGGCCTCGCCGGCTTCCGAGCTGATGGCCCGGCTGCACGCCCGGCGGGCCATTGCGCGCATCGCGCTGGGCCGGCTATCCGCAGCCGAGGTCGCGGCGATGGTGCGCGCATGCCTCCCGGCGGCCGCTGATGACGTCATCGCCCGGGTCCAGCGGCATGCGGACGGGATCCCGTTCCTGGTCGAGGAATCACTGGCCGCGCCGGGCGTGCCGAGCTCGTTCGCCGACGGAGTGCGCGTCCGGCTGGCCGGCTGGCCGGCTTGACCGGTCCCGGACGGCTGGTGCTGCACACCGCCGCCCTGTTCGGGCGGCAGTTCGACTGGCGGCTGCTCCCCCAGGCCACCGGATTGCCCGCGGATACCGTCGGCACCGCCCTCGAGCACGGCGTGCGGGTACAGCTGCTCGCCGTAGACGATGGAATCTTCCGGTTCCGGCACATGCTCACCAGGGAAGCGGTGGCAGCCGACCTGCTCCCGCCCCGGCGGATCGCGCTGGCAGCTCGAGCCCTGGCCGCGCTGGAGGCGGCCGAGCCGGGACTGGCAGGCGTAGCCGGAGACCTGGCCGCCGGACTGGCCATCCAGGCCGACGAGCCGGGCCGGGCCGGCGTGCTGCTGACGGAGTCCGGCCGTTCGGCGCTCGGACGCGGAGCGCTGGCCACGGCGGCCTCAACCCTGCGCCACGCCGCGGATCTGCTGGCCGATCCTGACCTGCGGGCCGAAGCCGAGACCCTGCTGGTGGAGGCACTGGCCCTGGCCGGCCAGGCAGATGAGGCGATGCGGATCGGGGATCGCCTCATCGCCCAGCTCACACCGGGCGGCGGGGCCGCCAGCCGGCGGGCGGGCATCCACCTGCAACTGGCCCACGCCGCGGTGGACGGCACCCGGTGGACAACCGCGCGACGGCACATCGGCATCGTCCGCAACCTGCTCGCCGCCGAGCGCGAACCCGGACTCGACGCCCAGGCCGCCGTGCTGGACGCCGAGATCGCGCTGGCCGACGACGAGGCCAGCCGGGCTCGCGACCTGGCCGAGAGCGCCCTTGGCTCGGCCGCGGCCAGCCCCGAGATCCGGTGCCGGGCGCTGGAACTGCTCGGCCGGGTCCGCCGGGTCAACGACCTGGACGGCGCCCGGGCTGCGTTCGAACAGGCCCTGGCCACGGCGGACGCGGCCGGGCTCGCCCTGTGGCGGCTGCGCGCCCTGCACGAACTCGGCACCATCGAGATGTTCGACCGAGCCGATGATGCCCGCCTGTCCCAAGCGCAGCGCCTCGCAGAAGAAC